>Ga0082212_10000061_pt1 | contig 154892 bp, 158 predicted proteins | sample TergutNt197P3_FD_71548 | JGI IMG/M metagenome (GOLD analysis project Ga0082212, IMG submission 71548) | Neocapritermes taracua P3 segment gut microbial communities from Petit-Saut dam, French Guiana - Nt197 P3 | ecosystem: Host-associated > Arthropoda: Insects > Digestive system > Gut ... | reverse complement strand
CTACGTTATTACTGGCACCGTTCTCTTGCCGATTTAATCGCCATCTCTTTTTTGACTGCCTCACCGCAGTCTTTATTGTCTTGCTCTTTTTATGGTGAGTGATTTTTAATTTGTTTCAAACTTCGCGCCTCCGTATGGAATATATTATATAAACTCTATTGGCAGTGCCGAGATTTGCTGTTCACAGGATACCATATTCTGTATTACGCGTCAAGAAACGCGCAATGGCGTTACGTCAGCGGCGGTGAGCTTGGCGTCACATAGCGTTTATACGCCACCAGGTTCCCCGCGCTGTCGGTATAGGCCAGCAGGACTTTATCAGAGCCGTTGATGCCTTGCTTTTGCAGCTCCCCTTCCAGCCATGTTTCGTCTTTTCGGAGAATAGACAGCTCTCTTTGCAAGACTTTGCCTTCGATGATGACGCCTGTGCAGATGCCCTGATATGCAGCGTCGATTTGCATATCCTCCGGCGTCAGCGGCTGGCGGCAGGACTTCATCAAAACGCTCAGCCTGCCGCTGGTTTCCAAAATGGCAAATTCTATGTCGGAAAGGTTAAACGCGTTCTTTTGGCGGCATTCTTCCAGCAATTCGTTGATGTTCAGCCGGGCTTTCTTCAAACCGCTTTCGATGATCATCCCGTTTTCGATCAGAACGACAGGATTGCCCTCTAAAATCTTCCGCCCTGTGTAACTTTTGAGGCTGACATAGGAAAAGATGATGGAAAAGAGGGAGAAGACGACCAGCGCGGACAGCGTCACCGGGAGGGGGACGCCGGGGTCGATGGCTCCCTCGGCGGCGATCGAACCGATGGAAATGCCGATGATGTAGTCAAAAAGGGTGAGCTGAGCAATCTGTTTTTTGCCCATCAGGCGGGTGAGGATGAAGAGCGCGCCGATCGAAACGGCGGCGTGGACGACGGTTTCCCATACGTGCGCAAGCATGGCGATCCCTCCCATGCCTACAGTATAGACCGGTTATTTTGTCAGCAAACAGCAGCACTCCACATGCGCCGTCCGGGGGAACATGTCCACAGCGGTCACAGACCGCGCCGTGTACCCTTCCAACAGTTTGATGTCCCGCGCCAGCGTCGCCGGGTCGCAGGAGATGTAGATGAGCTTTTTGGGCGACAGTTCTAGTATCTTGTTGACAGCTTCCCCTGATAACCCCTTGCGCGGCGGGTCGGCCACAACGCAATCGGGATGGAAATCCCCGGCGTCCCATTCGTCGGCGTCGGCGCAGAGGAATTGCACATGGGAAAACCCGTTGACGCGCGCGTTTTCCCTCGCGTCGGCCACGGCGGCGGGGTTGTTTTCCACACCCAGCGCGTTTTTGGCGTCCCGCCCTAAAAAGAGGGTGAACAGCCCGACGCCGCAGTAAAGGTCAAGGAGGGTTTCCTCTTTGGTCAGGGCTGCGTATTCACGCGCCTTTTGGCAAAGCAGGAGAGCCGCCCCGGTGCTGACTTGAAAAAACGACCCTTCCGAAACCTGAAAGGTCAAGCCGTCCAGCTCCTCCGCCCCACGGGGTTTGTCCCGCATCAGCAGGCAGCGGTCAACAGGCACGACGATATGGCTCTTGGGGCGGTAAAACCCGGTCACCGCTTTTCCATCCCGCTCTTCGGAGTGAAAGACGGCTTTGTTGCGGTAGCCGTTGATCTGCCCGGTCGTCAAAATCTCGTCGGCGCGGACGGACACTTTGGCGATGCGTTCCAGCGCGTCGTTGATCCGGGCGAGCTTTGCCCGCAGCTCTTCCTCATAGGTGATATGCCGGAAGTCACAGCCGCCGCACGCCGGATAGACAGGGCAATCCGGCTCGGCGCGGTGCGGCGACGGCTGGAGGATGCGGGTTATTTCGGCACGGCAGCTTCTTGGGCGCTTTTTGATGATATTGATTTCAACAACATCTTCCCGCGCCGCGCCTGGAATGAAAGCGACCCGCCCGTCGGGCAGACGCGCCACGCCGCTTCCGTCGGCGGCATAACCTGTCACCGTTACGAGAATCTCCGGCATTCGTTCACATCCTTCATATCAGGAAACTTTATGTTAAATATGACATATAGTTGTCCAGTTTGTGTGCTATAATCGTTTTACTAAGTACATAGAGGAGGACTACCTTATGGCAAGCCAAGAACTGACCGGCATCGTCACCAAATTCGCCGAAAGCGGCTGGGACGTCATCGACGCACCGGCCAAAGCGTGGCTGGGCAGCCAATCGGACGCCGACAAGGAAACGCTGATCGCCGCCGTTGAGAAAGCCGACGTCGAATGCGGCAGCTGCGGGTGCGAGATGGATCCGCTGTACAAAAAAGCGTTGGAACTGCTCCGCGCCAGCTAACCGAGTATACCACGGCAAACAAAAAAGCCGCAAGCGGATTGCGGCTTTTTTGTGTGGAGATATGGGCTTTCACTCCCCTAAAGCAAATACCATCACCATCATATCATCCCCGCGGCCGCTTTGCAATACGGCTTGTTCCAAGATGCGCCCGGCGAGTTCTTTTGGTCTTACATCAGCACTTGTTTCCAAAAATTTGCTCAGCCAGGCGTCGCCGCCCGTGCCGCAAACGCCGTCGGAGGTGAGGACGATCATATCCCCGGCGTCGAGTTTGACGCCGGTCACGCCCGACCCCGGCGCGGGCGACAGGCCGATGCCGATCGGCCAGCCCTGCCCCATGATGCGCGAAACGCGGTTTTTGCGCCTGATATAAGAAGGCGACGCCCCGTTTTTGAAAAACCGGGTCTGCCCCGTTTTCAAGTTGCAGATACAAAGGTCAACCGTCACCAGTGATTCACAGCCCTCGGCGTTGCGCAAAACCAGCGTCGAATTGATGGTGCTGAGAGCTGACGGGGGGTCGATCCCGGCTCGCAGGAAGCGTTCGAGCAAGGAAACGATCTTGGACGACTGCTCTCCGGCTTCGCGCCCCGACCCCATGCCGTCGGATAGAATGATATGGGCGTCGCCGCCGGCTGTTTTGAACCATGTGCCGTAATCCCCGCTGACCGTTTCGCCTTGTTTCTTATGCGACGCGATGCCGATGGCGGCTCTCAGCCGCTCGGCTTCGGCGAAAACCAATTTTTCTCCCAACGGCGTGACGATGTGCTCCGGCATCGAGAGGGTATATCCGGCGCATTGGCTGAGCGTCCTTAATAATCCGCTCCGGTCGCGGGCAAGCAGCAGCCCCGCGCCCCGCCCTTCGATCTCAACCCTTTTCTGCCCTTCCGGCGTACTCAACGCCGTGATGGAAAGCGGCAGACGGTAGGGTTCGAGTGCTTTGCGGATACGGGCTTCGGCTTCTTCGTCAAAACAGACTTCTTCCCCCACCTGCTCGGCGATATGGCTCAGCGTTTTCGCCATCTCCGCATATTGCAGACAGACCTGCGCGCGGCTCTCGGACAGCCCGGCGCGGTATTTCCTGCGTCCGAGAAGCGACGCCATTTCTTCGTTGGCGGTATGCACGAACTTATTGAACTGGATACATTTTGAGGAGAAATACGGGGGGAAATCCGAGCCGCGCACCTTCCCTTCGCGGTTGAGAACCCCGCTCACGCCGCCCAAGACGCCGTATGTATTCTCCATCTCCCGATCCCAGCATTGCCCGCGTGAGGCACAATGGCGGCAGACACGCTCGGCGGTGCGGTCGAAGACCCGGGCTACATCTTCATCGTTTTTCGGCCGTTTGAAAACGGTCTGAAGCTGGCTATGCACCTCCTGAAACGCCAGAGCGCACTGCTCCAGCTTCCGGCGGGTGTATTCCCGCGTCCGCCGCCCGCTCTCGCTGTTGCGCGAACCGCGGTCTTCCAAGTCTTCGATCACACTGACCCGCCGCCCCGCCGCCGCCGGGAGCAGCATAAAGATGACCGACGCCATGAATGTTTCCGACAAGGCCGCCAGCCGGAGCTGGGGAGTGCCCGCCCACAAAACGGTGATGGCTCCCGCCAGCACATAGGTGACGGCGGCGGCGAATTTGCCTGTCTTGCGGAAGACGCCGGAAAGAAGCCCCGAAACGCCGTAGGACATGGAAAAGAACGGATACCCCAGCGAGAGATCCATCATGCAGCCCATCGACAATCCCGACGCGCTGCCCATTCCGGCTCCGCTGAGATAGGCCGCCCGCATCACCATGATGCCCGCCGCGACACGGGCGGGGCGTATCATTCCAAACAAGCCGATTTCCGCTACCGCCAAAAGCAGCGTTGAGCGCAGGGCAAGACGGCTGAAAGCCCCGCGCATCCCCTTTTCGGCGCGGCTGCTGTCGGACGCCAGCGTATAGAAAAACCCGGAGCCGGTCACCAAAAGGATTTCCGTTATATAAAGGATGACGCCGCGCGTTGAAAAACCCGAACCGGCCACAAAGACGATCCCGATAAAGGCCGTGACCGCCCCCCCGACGGCGGGCAGGAAGACGGCATGGCGGGCAGGGCTTGTCCCTCGGAACAGCACCCCGGCTGTGTAAATGAGAATGAGGATAGCCAGTGATTTCAGCGATTGCGTCTGCCCGGCGGCGGTGATTGTTCCCGCGATCGCGCCGAGAACAGCCGCCAGCCCGCGCGTCCCCCCGCCGTTGGCCGCCACCCATCCCGCGCCGAACGGAGCCATCCCGTCCAGCACCACCGCCCGGGAGAGCAAGAACCCCCCGCCGAACCGCAAAGCCAGCTGCCCGGCCGCCGCCACGCCCGGGCGCGACACCGCCCCCCCGGCTCGCCGCGAAACCTCCGTCCCCAACCGTCCGAATAGTTTTTCCCTTGTATTCATACCTACCCTGCTCCGATCTTATGTAAATTCGAAGCCATTATACAAAGGGAAATTTTAACAATTTGTCGGGAAATGGAAAGAGGGCAAAATGTTGTGTTTGGCTTGATTTAGCGGGCTTGGCACTGTATAATGGAATTGCTGAAATGTTACCATCATAGACAGGGGGGATTCCGCTTGAATATCGTTATCGTCAACGAACATAAAAAAGACTTTCTTGATTTGCTGCTTTTGGCCGATGAGCAGGAGGATATGATCGACAAGTATTTGGACAGAGGCACGCTGTTTGCGTTATATGACGACGACTTAAAAAGCATCTGCGTGGTAACGGATGAGGGAAACGGCATTTTCGAGATCCAAAACCTAGCGACGTACCCTCAGTTTCAAGGAAAGGGATACGGCAGGGCTTTGATCCATCACGTTTGCGATCATTACAAAAACAAAGGCACAGCGATGATGGTTGGAACAGGCGACACCCCTGTTATCGTGCCGTTTTATGAAAACAGCGGCTTTGTGTTTTCACATCGCATCGAAAACTATATCCTTGACCATTATGGGGTACTCTTTGAACACGGCGTGCAATTGAAGGATAAGGTTTATTTCAAGAGAGATTTACAATGAGTAAAGGAATATTGGACAGTTCAAACATGACGCTGACTGGCAGCGGGGCGCAGGCCGACGTCTATCACTATGAAGATAAAGCGGTCAAGATATACAAAGCCGATCATATGCAAGCCGAAGCGCGCTATGAGGCCGACCTGCAAGAAAAGGCATATAAAGCAGGATTGCCTGTACCCGCCGTATTTGAGATCACAGAATATGGCGGCAAAGCCGCGATTGTCATGGAATACATAAAGGGTAAACCCCTCGGTGAATCCATGCTTGAAAATATGGCAAAGGCGCGGGATTATATCAACATTGCCGTCGATTTGCAAATGATGACGCACAACATCCGCGCCGAGGGGTTTCCAAACCAAAAAGACAGACTTGCTAAAAAGATCAAAAATACATCTCATTTAGATAGCGGGCAAAAAGAGGAGCTGCTGCTTCGATTGGAACAGCTGCCCTCCGATGATAAGCTCTGCCACGGCGATTTTCACGTGTTGAATCTGCTGCAAACGCCTCAAGGTGTTAAAATCATCGACTGGGTCGATGCGTGCAGCGGCACCCCCGCCGCCGACGTTTGCAGGTCTTACCTTCTCTATCTGCTTTATCGGGAGGATGTGGCGAAGATGTATTTAGAACTTTATTGCAAAACGGCAAAGATCGATAAACTGGACGTGCTTGCATGGATGCCCGTCATCGCCGGAGCCAAGCTGGACGAAAACGTGACGGAGCGGGATGTTCAAACCCTGAAATCCTTGACAAACAAGTAAACTCACGTTATAATAATCATGCGATCAGGAGGTGCTTTTATGGCAACGGAAACATTTTATAAAAGGATCATTTTATCAAATGAAGCCGCAGAAAAATTGGCGGACGGGCTTGAAAAGCCGCGAGAGCCTTATGTTCCTAAAAAAGACATGGCGGAGGAACTCAGGAAGGGTGATGAGTTATTAAAACGTATGTCGCAGTTAAGAAAATCATAGGAACAGACAATGAACCCAGCTACAGAACGGCGATTGAAGATTTTACCTGCAAGGATAAAGGCGTTGAGGCTTTTCTAAAGGAAAAAGCGTTCGATTTTGATAAACGGCATAAAAGCCGGACATTTTTGGCGATCGACATTGAAAAAGCTCTTGATGGTGAGGTGATCATTTATGGTTACTTCACTTTGACTATTAAAACCCTTGAATTGGGAGAAAACTTGTCAAAATCCACCATAAAGAGAATAGACGGCTTTTCAAAGGACGTTCAGGCAACGGAGGCTATATTGTTAGGTCAATTAGGCAAAAATCAAATGTATCACGATCAGATAGACGGTCAAACGCTATTGGGAGACGCGCTTGATACTGTTTACTCGATCCATAATCTAGCGGGAGGGCGTATTGTTTTCCTCGAGTGCGATGAACATCCGAAACTGATTGAGTTTTATGAGAAAAATGGGTTTGAGTTTTTGCAAACTAGCGGCGATTATATCCAAATGATAAAATATCTGTAATACATAACCTAATCAAGGAGGTCGCGCCCCATGCCGACTGAAACCGAAATCAAGCTCCGCCTGCCGGGCGAATGGGCGGTCAAGCCCATTTTGGAAGACGAGCGGGTGCAGGCCTGCCTGATGAAGGACTTTTCCGATACCGAAATGGACGCCGTCTATTACGATACGGAGCAGGGCGAACTGGACAAGCGGCAGTGGTCGCTCCGCTTGCGCCGCGAAAACGGGGTTTCGGTTGCCTGCTGCAAAACGGCGGGCGGGCGTGACGGCTCTTTGGTCAGCCGGGGGGAATGGCAGGTTTTCGCCGAAGACTGGGAAAAAGCCCTGCCGCTTTTGGTGTCGGAAGGCGCGCCCCATGAGCTTCTCGCCTTATCCGGATCGCTTGTGCCGCGCTGCGTTATTCAATTTACACGGACGGCGGCACCCCTTCGTCTGCAAGACGGCTCCGCGGCCGAGCTCGCGCTCGACCGCGGAACATTGTCGGCGGGTGAAAAGCAGGAATCCCTGTTGGAACTCGAATTGGAACTGATCACCGGAGAACTCGGCGAGATGGTCGCGCTGGCGGCTTACTTAGAGGCGAAACACGCCCTATCTAAAGAGTACAACAGCAAACTCGCAAGGGCATTACGGCTGGTGCGGTCACGATAGCGGGACGTTCCGCTCAAAGCCCTGAATAAACCCTTCCGGCGAGGGGTTCTGCAAGTCGCCGCCGATCACGGTGTTTTTATAGATCAGCACGCTGGCATACACCGGTGTCCGTCCGCTCGGATGATTGATGATCTGATATATGTAACGCTTGACGCGTTTGCCTTTGTATTTTGTCAGGTCAAAACCCTGACCTTTTTGCAGGGTGTTGTATTCCTCAAACGCGCCGTCAAAGGTTTTGGGGATGACAACTTCCTGACATTCTTCCGACGCGGCGTCGGCTGTCCAGCCGTAAGCGGTCAGATAGGAAACGCGGTCTTCCGCCGTTTTAACGCCTTTGGCCGAAGGCACTGTGGCGGCGGACACCTCCGCTTTTCCCCGTCCCGACATGAGGATGATGATGCCGATCAGCAGTACGCCGACGGCGCCGATGCCAACGGCGAGCTTCTTGCGTGTCAGCTTGGCGGTGAAAATAAACATGGATAAACCCTCCTTATGAGAACAGGATATTCATCGGAGACAGGCAATAGAACGTCCAATCCTCGTTATGCAACATCACCAAATATGGATAAAAAAGTTTGGTTATTTAGGGGAATAGAGTTTTCGGTAAACGTATGGTATATTGATAATACATAAATATGAATATTGGTAGGAGGGTCATCACACTATGGCAAGCGTAACCCTGAACGGCATTTACAAGCGTTATCCGGGCGGCGTCATCGCGGTTTCCGATTTCAACCTCGACATCGCCGACAAAGAATTTATCATTTTGGTCGGCCCGTCGGGCTGCGGGAAATCCACCACCCTGCGTATGATCGCCGGCTTGGAAGAAATCAGCGAAGGCGAACTGTACATCGACGACAAACTGGTCAACGACACCCCGCCCAAAGACCGCGACATCGCGATGGTTTTCCAAAACTACGCGCTTTATCCGCATATGACGGTCTTTGATAACATGGCGTTCGGCCTCAAGCTCCGCAAGACGCCCAAAGACGAGATCAAACGCCGCGTTGCCGAAGCCGCCAAAGTCCTGGAGATCGAGCAGTTGCTTGACCGCAAACCCAAGGCTCTTTCCGGCGGTCAGCGTCAGCGCGTCGCGCTGGGTCGCGCCATCGTCCGCAACCCGAAAGTCTTCCTGCTCGACGAGCCTCTCTCCAACCTCGACGCCAAACTGCGCGCCCAGATGAGGACAGAGCTCACCAAATTACATATGCGTCTTGAAACCACCTTCATCTACGTTACCCATGACCAGGTGGAAGCGATGACGATGGGTACCCGCATCGTTGTCATGAAAGACGGTTTCATCCAGCAAATCGCCGCGCCGCAGAAACTCTATCAGGAACCGTGCAACCTCTTTGTCGCCGGTTTCATCGGCTCCCCGCAGATGAACTTTGTCGATTGCACCATTTTGGACGAAGGCGGCAAGACCTACCTTGTCTTCGGCGAAGCCAAAATCCTGCTGCCCGACGCCAAAGGGCGCAAACCCGAAGTCCTCAGCTATGCCGGGAAAGAGGTCATTTTAGGCATCCGCCCTGAAAACATCCACGACGAAGAGAGCTACCTCGCCCAGCACCCCGAGTCACAAGTCAAAATGAACGTCGACGTTGTTGAAATGATGGGTGCCGAAACCTATCTGTACATGAACGGCGAAGGCCGCAATTTCGTCGCCCGCGTCGAACCCCGTTCCATCAGCAAAACCGGCGACGTGATCCAAGTGGCATTCGACACCAAGAAAGTCCATCTCTTCGATAAAGAAACCGAGCAGACCATCACCAACTGATTGGTTAACTATGATAAAATACCCCCGTTTAGACGGAGGGTATTTTATTTCGGGAGGGAAGGCTGTTGTCTAAAACGATCAAAATCATCGCGATTGTCTTATGCGCGGAACTGGCGGTTTTTGCCGCCACATTCGGGGTAAGCTGCATACCGCGGCATATCCGGCAAGAAATCGCCGGGCTTGAAATTTTGCTGATTGGGGCGGAAGGGCAGAATACAGGCGATTTTGAACCTTTTGAGACCACCGACGTGACCGTCCGTTTGGATGGATGGCTGCAAAACCGATGGTTTGCAAACCCGCGCTATAAAGGGACGTTTGAAGTCAGCGGATACCCTCTTACAATGTTTTCGGAAACGGAGATTGTGTTCACCGAACCGTTCAGTCACGGGTTCATTGAGCATTTTTCCGAACCATCCGGTAAAAATCCAATCCCCGGACGGCATCCGTTCGGCTTGCTTTTCACCGACAAGGATTTCTCATTCATAACCGTTTGGCTGATGGATGTGGAAGAGGGTGAAAACGGCGGTTTTCACGCAAGCGCGGGAAACCGCGTTATAGCGGCTCCCGCCGCCGATTGGGACGCGGCGCGTGAACGATTGCTTCAAAGCGGCTTTTTTTGGATGGAATACGCCGGAATATCAAACCATAACCCCCCTGCCCGGTGAACATCAAAAACCCCCGCTGCGGCGGGGGTTGATGGTCGCATATGTTGCAGTTGACATTCTTTCTATAATTACACCCTACCGAAAAGGCTTGTTCGCCTATATCCCTCTACCTTGGCAAGCCTTTCTAGCAAAATCTCTTCAAGTATAGACGAGACACCATGCTCTGCATACTCGGGTTTTGTATAGCGAGACAACTCTTGTTTTGTGATTCGGAATGTCCGGATTACAAAATCATCAAGGGGATAGCTACGCAATTCCCCTTCCTCCGCATTTCGACACTCAAAGAGAAAATCAATTTGCTCTTCGTTTGGGTTAATAGCGTCCATACATTTTTTATAAACGTCCTTAACCTCGCTGCTAAATGCCATCATCTGATGTGCCCTCCTTTCTACTCTACCAATTACAAAAACACTACTACACAGTATATCATAGAAAATTTATCTTTTCAAGGTTTTTATCAAGGTTTTTAAAAATTTTTACTCCGCTATTAATTTCTTTTTAGGCATCCTTGTCCAGTTGATAAAGTCATCAAGCCCACCTACTACATGATTCAATGTTTCATCATATACAGAATCTCTCATTTCTTGTTCAAATACTCTGTTTAACCTGCCTAAAAATCGTTCATTGCTATCCGCATCTCGATTCATTCCAAATAAACCGGTTTTTTCCATTTCGTTCTTTACGTATTCTGCCATTTGATATGCCGATAATATTCTCATTGCGCGTTCATTTTGCTTATCATCTAAGTGAAGAAGTGTATCAGTTATAAATCTATCCACTTCTTCTATAGTCATAACTTTCCCTCTTTGCTTAATAAAGCTGCAGATACAAGTTGAGGTGTCTAAGTAACATTTTTTCATTTTTGGCTCTAACATAAATGTATAAATATCAACAAATCCAAAAAAAGCACCTGTTCTATGATTATGCATGGTTGTTATGTAATATTCTTTGCAGCCTTCGTTTTCCGCTTTTGCTTTCAACAGTTCTACCTTTTCTTGTGTAGGCAATCTACGGAAAAGCTCTTCTCCATTCTCTTCAACTACTTGATCAATGACAATTTCATACGAACCCTCAGTCGTATTGTAATAATAAGGTCGGTTATGTTCTCCTGCTTGGGCAATGAATACTAAGGCAATCTCAGCATGACCATTATTTTTATATGCCTTAATAACCTCCATATACATTTCATGGATATTTTTGCGTTCATCGTAAGGAATATTTGACCAATGCAGTTTTGACAACGTGCTTCACTCCTAATTGATAATTTGCCCTACATAGCCGTTATGCATATTTGCAGTCTAAGCTGTTAAGGACATCTTTATAAAAGATAGCATGCCTAAATCGGCTTGTCAATAAAAAAATGAAAATTTGTAGAATTATGTTTATCAAGGGTATGTTTTCATGTTCAAACGGCAATTAATGCATCAGAAAATAATTATCATTTAATAGTATAAATATTGCTGTTTATATATAATATATCATCTTCTTCCCATCTAATGATCAATTTATCTGCGCCATTTGGATTCCCCTCATATATCTCTTTTGTATCCTTTTTGAGTGTCCCGATCAATATATTTTTATCTTTACCCTGCTGCTTGATCCATATATTGCCATTGTTATAAACCTCCGCTAAATAAACACCGTTCGGCGACAGTTCCGACCATACTACATCAGAATCCCAATCCCACAGCACCATCTGCACAAACAGTCCGAACGAAAATATCACAATCAACACGCAATAGATGATCCCCGCGATATAACGGAACATCAGGCTTTTCACATTTGTGAAAAACAACGCCATGGCGCAGGTCATGGAGATGTAGGCGTAAACGGTGAGGGTGTAAACCTCGATTCCCCCGACGTCGTAACCAATGTCTTTACCGATGCAGAAAATGACCGCGAGCGGCGGCAGGAGAGCCGATGTGACGACGGTCAGTTTTGACGCGTCTTTCCTGGTTTTGACCCCTTTAACGGTCAGCCAAACCATCGCCCCGGTGATGACGGTGGACAAAGCTGTCGGGCCGACCCGGCTGTTCGGCACAAGAGTGTATCCGAACAAACGAAGCGTGAAGTACAGGAGCGAAAAGAACAGGAATATCGCGGCCAGCAAAACGGACGGCGGCGCGGTTTTGAATCTTGCCCTCATCAAACCGCCTCCTTTCGCTTGCAGTATACCCTATTGCAAATGGTTTGGCAAACATTTATAATGAGACAGAAGAAAGCATGAGAGGTGAATCGCCCAATGAAACGGTTATCGGCAGCATTGCTGGCAATCATACTGCTGCTCACTGCCTGCTCAAGCCCGGCGGAAACAGAGGATCCCGGCAACCCGGAAGGTTCCCCGTCTTCGGAAGCGGAGCCGTCGTCCCCGGGGAAAGGGAACCCTTTCAACCCCAACGACCTGTTAAAACCGAGCGGCCAATCGCCGGAAGAGCCGGAGAATCCTCCTCCGCCGGAAGAGCCATTTCCGTCTCCGTCAACAGAACTGCCTCTATCACAGTCAACTGAACTGAGCATCAAAAACGAACCGTTTGCATGGCTGGGGAAAACGCCGCGGGAGCTGGAAGAGCTGGTTGGTGCGTATGAAGGGACGGAATGGTGGGCAGGGGAATGGTACATTTTCAATGGGCTTTGGTTCGGATTTGACGATTATACCTCAGAAATACAGCCGGCAGGCAAATCGGTTAGGTTGTGGTGTAATTTATATGTGTTGATTGACGGGCAGACAGAAACAGTCCCGGCAACAGAATTGGACGCGCTGTTCGGGGTTGTGGGAGATGTGTACAATTTGGAAAACAATGAGTTTTTCGGCGGCTGGGCGTTGGAATATGAAGCTGTAATCAACGGTCAGGGTTTTACCATCACGATAGGCTGTTCGCCGGATTTGCAAGTCACAAGGGAAGCAACTGTCATGATCCATCCGGCGTCATAGAAGAAAGGGGTTTGCCTCATGCGGAAACAATCACTCAACGGTTCTTGGCAGCTTTCGATCACCGGGGGATCGCTTGACGGCCAAACATTGCCCGCGCAAGTCCCCGGTTCGGTCTATGCCGATTTGCTCCGGGAGGGCAAGATGGAAGACCCTTTCTACAGGATGAACGAGCTGGACGCCCTGAACATCATGGAGGGCGACTTTATATATACCCGCACTTTCGATATGGATGACATTATTGGAAATACCCTGCTCCGCTGTGAAGGGCTGGATACCGTCTGCGATTTGGAATTGAACGGACAACCCATCGGGCATGTGGACAACATGCACCGGACGTGGGAGTTTCCGATCACCGAGTTCGTCCGTCCGAAGGGGAATACCCTTTCCCTGACCTTTCGGTCGCCCACGAAAGCCGTCGCCGAACGGTTCGCCAATGTCTATACCGACGGCTCCCAAGACGCCATGCGCGGCTTTTCACAACTGCGAAAAGCACACTGTATGTTTGGATGGGACTGGGGCCCCCGTCTGCCTGACGCCGGAATCTGGCGGGACATTTCCGTCGTCTCGGTTGGAGACGGGCGGATCGACAGTGTATACGTCACCCAAAAGCATGAAAACGGCAAGGTAGAGCTGGGCTTTGAGATCGAAGCAACCCCCGGGGACGTTTCGGTGACCGTCACCGCCCCGGATGGGACGATGTTCCGTTCGGGCGGGGAGCCTATCATCATCGAAAACCCCGAACTGTGGTGGCCGAACGGATACGGCGGCCAGCCGCTGTATACCGTACGGGCCGCTCTGCGGGCAAATGGGCGGGAGGCCGGCGTCTGGGAACGGCGGATCGGGCTGCGGACATTGACGGTGACGCAGGAAAAGGACGAATGGGGCGAATCGTTCGCCTTCACCGTCAACGGCGTACAGATTTTTTCAATGGGAGCCGATTACATCCCGGAGGACAATATTTTCAGCCGTATCACGCCCGAACGTACCCGCTTCCTGCTGGAGGAATGCGTCGCCGCGCATTTCAACACCATCCGTGTCTGGGGCGGCGGGTTTTACCCCCACGACTATTTCTACGATTTCTGCGATGAGCTGGGGCTGATCGTCTGGCAGGATTTCATGTTCGCCTGCGCCGTCTATGACCTGACCCCGGCGTTTGACGCCACCATACGCGCCGAGGTGGCCGACAATGTCAAACGACTGCGCCACCATCCGTCTTTGGGGCTGTGGTGCGGCAACAACGAGCTGGAATGGCATTATAAGGGATACAACGCGTCGTTTAAGCAGCGGGCCGATTATTCCCGCATCTTTGAATACATCATCCCGCAGGTGCTGCGCGAGCATGACAGGCACACCTTTTACTGGCCGTCTTCGCCGTCGTCGGGCGGCGGGTTTGACGACCCCAACGACCCCAACCGCGGCAACACCCACTACTGGGATGTTTGGCACGGCAACAAGCCGTTCAGCGAATACCGCAAGTTCCATTTCCGCTATGCCTCGGAGTTTGGCTTTCAGAGTTTCCCTGATTTGAAAACGGTCAAAGCCTTCACCCTGCCCGAAGACCGCAACATCTTCTCCCGCGTCATGGAAATGCACCAGCGCAATCAGGGAGCCAACGGTAAATTGCTGACCTACCTTTCCGCCACCTATCTCTATCCGTCCGATTTCGGAACCCTCCTCTACGCGACGCAGCTGTTGCAGGCCGACGCCATCCGCTACGGCATCGAACACTGGCGGCGCAACCGGGGACGCTGCATGGGAGCCATCTATTGGCAGCTCAACGATATATGGCCGGTCGCCTCTTGGGCGTCGATCGACTATTTCGGACGCTGGAAAGCCCTGCATTACTATGCCAAACGCTTCTTCGCCCCGGTGATGGTTTCCTGCGAGGAAACAGGCGAGATGACCGAACGCCCCTCCTGCGTCGCCCAGCCCGAACCCATACGCAAAGCGGCTCGCCTGTCGGTCGCCAACGAAACGATGTCCGGCGTGACCGGGACGGTTTCATGGGCACTGCGCGACCCGGCGGGGTCGGTATTGAAGAGCGGGGAGCAAGCGGTAACGGCTGACGCGCTGTCGTCGGTTTGGCTGGAAGAGATGGATTTTTCCGATTGTGACGAACTGTCCAACTACATCAGTTATGATTTTTCGGCAAACGGGGAAACAATCTCTTCCGGGACGGCGTTGTTCTGTATGCCCAAGCACTTTGCTTTCCGCGACCCCAAACTGTCGGTGAAACGGGAAGGCGATACGCTGACCGTCACGGCAGAGGCCTTTGCCAAAAGCGTCGAACTCTATTCCGGCGACGAAGACTTCATATTAAGCGACAACTTTTTCGACATAAACGCGGGGAGCGTCACGGTGCAAATCATCCGGGGAGACGCCAAGGAGATCAAGGCGCGGTCGGTTTGGAACATTCGCTGAAAATAATTCTTGACAATGCCGCAAGAAAGAGTTAATATAAATTTAATATTGTTCCGTCCAGGTAATATTTGGGAGGAACTATCAAATTAGGAGGAAATCTGAATGAAAACAAAACGTCTGCTAGCACTTGCACTTGTCTCCGTGATGCTGTTCGCCTTTATGGCGGCCTGCGGCGGCGGCGACACTTCCCCGGAAGACAGCAACCCCCCCGGTGAAAACACCCCCAGCTCCAACGACACCTCCGCCCCGCCCCCCAGCGCCGATTCCGGCGACACAACCGATATTCCGCGTAACGAAGCCCTCTATTTCAACGGCTTCCAGTGGGGCCCCTCGGTTGGCTGGAACGCTTTTTCCAGCAACATGAACAACCCTTTGGCCTTCGAGCAGACCGCCGACGGCGCCCGGCTGCCCATGATGGAAACCCCGTATATGTACAACTTCCTGGATAACAAAATGTATCCCCTTTTGGCCGACGGCGGCGTGGACGGCTACAGTTTTAACGCCGACAGGACAGAACTGACCTACACCCTCAAATCTGCCGCCAAATGGAACGACGGCTCGGCTGTTACCGCGCACGACGCCGCTTTCACTTGGGAAGCCAGCGTGAATTATCTGCCTGACGGATACGCCAACTGGACGCCGTATATCGCCGACGTCGTAGCGGCCGACGACAGCACCGTCGTCATCAAAGCCGTTGTCGAAAACGGCAAGCCCGTTAACGCCAATATGATGATCCAGTATCTCGGCGAACGCTATATCCTGAACAAAGCATGGCTGGAAGCCCTGATTGACCGTAACGGCGGCGACAAAGACAGCATCGCCAACGACAAAGGTCAGGATTGCGTTTATTCCGGCGCCTACGGCCCCTTCTTCATGGACGACAACAAAGTCATCCTCACCCGCAACGACAGCTACTGGGGACAGGACGCCTCGATGTGGGGCAAACTGCCCGCTCCCAAGTATATCGGCAACGTCCTCTATGAAAGCAACGCCGCGGGCGACTCGGTCTTCGTCGTAGGCGAAGTCGACGTCAGCCAAAACTATATCGAAAACTCTTATAAGATGTGGACGGAACAGGGTCTGCCCGTTTCCACCTATTTGGCGGACGCCCCCTATCACATCGCCGCCAATATGCCCACAGCCTATTTCAACATGAACAGCCCCAAAGTCGGCCTTGACGATCCGATCGTCCGCAAAGCCATCGCCATCTCGGTTGACTATGACATGATCCTCGCCAACGCCATGACCAACCAAAGCCCGTCGTTCAAAGATGTTCCCCGTTCGCTGATGAACCCGTCGGCCGCCGAGCAGGCTATGTATAACAAAGCCGACGTCGCCGCTCTGCAATGGGTCGGGAACGACATCGACGGCGCCAACGCTATGCTTGACGCGGCCGGCTACGCCATCGGCGACAGCGGCTACCGTGAAAAAGACGGTGAAAAACTCTCTTACAAGGTTTCCTGCCCCACCGGCTGGAGTGACTGGGAAGCCGCCATGTACGTCGTGGCCGCCGCCGGCGAAAAGATCGGCATCGAAATGGAAACCTATTTCACCGACTGGTCGGTCTATCAGGTCACCATGACCTCCGCCTCCCAAACCGAGTTCGACATCTTTATGTTCAGCACGCAGGGCAACGCCCCGGCACAGCCCTACAGCCGCATCCGCGCCCTGCTGAGCTCCGAGTTCAACAACCTCGACAACAACTGGACGGGCAACTTCGGTCAATACAGCAACTCCGAAGTTGACGACATCCTGAAGCTCATCCCGCAGGAAACCGACGCGGCCAAACTGAGGGAATACTACACCAAACTGGTTGAGATTTATCTCACCGAAGTGCCTTCCTTCTCGCTGATGTACCGCCCCGAGAAGTTCCACACCGTAAACGAATCGGTTTGGACGGGCTTCACCTCGTCGGACGACGGCCGTAACGTACCGCCCAACAACAGCATCAGCGGCTACGGCATCGCCGATCTTTATAACCTCACGCTCGTAGGCTAAATTTCAATAGCGGTGGCGGCCATGTTTCAGGAAACAGAAGCATGGCCGCCCTCTTGTAATTGGAGGGTTGGTTCGGGTGAAAGGGTACCGTAAATACTTCACCAGAAAGATACTGTGGTTTCTCATCACGCTGGTTTCGGCTGTTATACTCAACTTTATCCTGCCCCGCCTGATGCCGGGCGACCCCATCGCCAGCATCGTTTCGAAGATCGGGGGGGCGGGTTCCAACAACCCGGCCGCCACGCAGGCCATGTACGAGCATTATCAGAACGCATTCGGCTTGGACAAGCCGGTGATACAGCAGTTTTTTATCTATGTGAAAAACCTCCTCCGGGGAGACTTCGGGCTGTCGTTCTCCCGCTACCCGATCCCGGTTTCCGAAGTGATCGGGAACGCGCTGCCCTGGACAATCGGATTGCAATTTCCCGCCATCATCGTAGGATGGTTCCTAGGCAACATACTCGGTGCGCTGGCGGCCTATATACGCAAGGGCTTTGACAAGGTTTTAATGCCCGCCATGCTCTTTCTCGGCGGCGTCCCGGCGTTCGGGATGGCCATCATCCTGTTGGTTATATTCGGGATCGGGCTCCAGTGGTTCCCCTTCCAAGGCGGGTATCCGCCGGGCATGATCCCGCATATGAGCTGGAAGTTTTTCGCGGGAATCATCAGCCATTACCATCTGCCGTTTTGGTCGATCGTCCTGATCTCAGTCGGCGGGCAGTCTTTGGGGATGCGCTCGATGTCGATCTATGAGCTCAACGCCGATTATGTGAAATACAGCCGCTATATGGGCATCAAAGACCGGAAGATCGTCGGCTACGTTTTCCGCAACGCCATGCTGCCGCAAATCACAGGGCTTGCCCTTTCCATCGGCACCATGATCAGCGGCGCCATGGTGGCCGAAATCGTTTTCTCCTATCCCGGCCTCGGGACAACGCTGCTTCAAGGGATACGGGAAAACGACTACCCGCTGATTTCGGCTTCGACCTTCATCATCACGCTGATGGTATTGACCACCGTTTTCATTTTGGACATCATATACGGCCTGATAGACCCCCGTATCAAGGCCTCGCAGTATGAATAGGGGAGGGATGATTTTATGAAAAACACGCTGAGGCAAGTGTTTCGCCCGGGCAAGTTTTTGGCGGGGTTCATCATCTTCGCTTTTATCCTGCTCCTCACCGTCCTCTATCCCCTCTTTAACCCCGGCGACCCGCTGGCCATGATCGGGCTGAACAACTTCACCAAACCCGGCACCTACGTCTCGGTCTACGACAGCCTGAATGTCAACAGGACATTCGTCTTCAAACTGCCCGACGCCGCGGAAAAGCGCATCGGCAGCAAACTCTTCCCCGAAGACCGGGAGACGATCAAGGATTATTTAACCCGCCTGGGGTTGCCGGAAGACTCTATTGATATTGACGATACGCACGACCTGATGGCTCTTTGGTGGAACAACTACGACCCGGCGAATCAGATCGGCAAGACGATTGCCGAGCGGAGAGCCTATACCGCGTTGGACAATAAACTGGCGGGCATCTTCGTCTCCGAGGATTTGGAGGTTTTGCAATACGACCCGGGCACCGATGAATATGTGCGTAAGAAGATGGTCACAGAGAACGATTACGTCAACGTCGGCGACGTGGCCAATACGATTTGGCTCCCTCTCGGCACCGACAACTTCGGCGCGGATATGCTGAAAAAGCTGGTTTCCGCCATCGGGACATCCCTGCTGATCGGGCTGATCGCGGGCGTTGTTGCCACCATGATCGGACTTCTTTTAGGGCTGCTGGCCGGTTATTTGGGCGGGATCGCCGACGACGTCATTATGTTTTTTACCAACCTGTTCACCGTCATCCCGGGGTTTATCCTGCTCATCCTAATCTCATACAGCATCGACCAATCCCGAAGGGGCGCGACCACGGTGGCCATTGTCATCGGCCTGACTTCCTGGGTTTGGACGACCCGTTCGGTGCGGGCGCAGGTCATCTCCCTGCGGAACCGCGACCATGTAAATTTGAGCAAGCTGAGCGGCCACTCGCTGCCGCGCATCGTGGTAGGCGACATCCTGCCCTATATTGCCAGTTATGTCGTCATGGCGTTTATCCTGCAAATATCCTCCGCCATTTTGGCCGAAGCGGGGTTATCCATGCTGGGGTTGGGGCCGAAAACCACCGACACGGCCACCCTCGGCTTGGTGATGGAGTGGTCGATCATGAAATCGGCGGCGCATATCAGCGGCGCGTGGTGGGCCTATTATCCGGTCATCATCGTTATCGCGCTGATCTCCTTCTCTCTCAACTTAATGAACACCGGGCTGGATCAGATTTTCAACCCGCAGCTGCGGGACTAAGGGGGGCTGTTGATTATGGGAAAGATTATGATGGAAGTCAACAACCTGTCTACCAAATACGTCACCCGTTTCGGCGAAGGCGTCTACGCCGTCAACGATGTATCGTTCAAGGTGGAGGAAGGGCGTTCTCTCGGCATCGCGGGGGAATCCGGCTGCGGCAAATCGACGCTGGCTCTCAGCCTGATGGGCTATTATTTCGCCCCGCTGCATTACATTCAGGGCGACATACTCATCGACGGGCAGAATATTTCCGGGCGGAAGCCCGACGATGTGCGCAAAAATGTGTTGGGCACCGAAATCGCCTATATCCCGCAGGCGGCCATGAACGCGCTCAACCCAACCCGGAAGATCATCCGCTTTATCGAGGACGTTGTGCGCGCCCACAATCCCAAAGCAACCAAGAAAGACATCTACGACTTGGCGCGGGAACGGTTTGAGATTCTCAACCTAGAGCCGCAGACCCTGCAAAAACACGCGGTGGAATTGTCGGGCGGCATGAAGCAGCGCACCGTCATCGCCGTTTCCACCATCCTTTCGCCCAAAGTGCTGATTGCCGACGAGCCGTCCAGCGCGCTTGACGTGACCAGCCAAAAGATGGTGATCAAAATGATCCACGACCTGATGGAGCTGGGCTATATCAAGTCGATGATCTTTATCACCCATGAGCTGCCGCTGCTCTTCAACGTCACCGACGACATCATGGTCATGTACGCCGGGCAGATCGTTGAAAAGGGGAGTGCCGAGCAGATGATCTTCGACCCCGTCCACCCCTATTCCAAAGGGCTGATGGGTTCCATCCTCGTCCCCGAAGGCGGCACGCGCGACATCAAACTCACCGCCATCCCAGGCACGCCGCCCAACTTGAAAAAACCGCCCGAAGGCTGCCGTTTCGCGGCGCGCTGCAAGTATGTTAAGCCGCAATGCCGGATGACGGCCGTTTCGTTTGAGGATTTGGGGAACGGGCGGGGCAGCCGTTGTATCGTACCCGAAACCGAACTCAGGGAGGTTTACGGTCATGAGCAGTGAAAAGAGGGAGCTTTGCCTGAGCGGTTCGGGCGTCACCAAAGTGTTCGGCTTCGGCGATAAGAAAACGGTGGCCGTTGACCATGTGGATTTTGATTTCTACACGGGCGAGCTAATCTCGATCGTTGGGGAATCGGGTAGCGGCAAGACAACGCTGGTCAAGATGCTGCTGGGGTTGACCGGCGTGACCGAAGGCGACATATCCTTTATGGGGCAAAAACGCGACATCCGCACCCACCGCAAGAAAAAGGAATACTGGAAGGGCATACAGGCCATTTTTCAAGACCCCTTCTCTTCTTTCAACATCTTTCATAAAATCGACTCGGTGCTGCTCGACTGCATCAACATGCGCGGCGGACGCCGCCTGCCGAAAGAGACAAAGATCGAGATGATGACAGAGGCTTGCAGCTTTGTCAACCTCAAATTTGAGGAGCTGACCAACAAATACCCCTTTGAGCTGTCGGGCGGGCAGATGCAGCGGCTGATGATCGCCCGCATCTTCCTCCTCAAGCCGAAAATCCTGCTGGCCGATGAGCCTACGTCGATGATCGACGCCTGCTCTAGAGCCACCATCCTCGACATGCTGATGGATTTGCGCCGGGAAACGGGCATGATGATCATTTTTATCACCCACGACATCGGGCTTGCCTACTATGTCTCCGATTCGGTCTACATCATGGAGCGCGGCCGGTTCGTGGAATACGGATCGGCCGACGAGGTCATCCTCAATCCGAAGGCGGAATACACCAAACGGCTTCTGACCGACGTGCCGAAAATCCACGACCCCTGGGAGTTCAGCCGGAATAAACGCTATGATTTCAGAAAACCGCCGGAGGCCGCTGATGGAAAGTAAAAAGCTCATTTCGCAAATGACCTTAGAAGAAAAAGCGTCGCTCTGCTCCGGGCTGGGGTTTTGGGAAACCAAATCCATTGAGCGGCTAGGCATTCCGTCCGTCATGATGACCGACGGGCCGCACGGGCTGCGCAAACAAGGGGGAGAGACAGACCATTTGGGGCTGGCGCAAAGCGTGCCGTCCACCTGTTTCCCGCCGGCCGCGCTGTCGGCCTGCTCGTTCGACCGCGGCCTTTTGCGCGAGATGGGCGAAGCGCTGGGGGACGAATGCGCCGCCGAAGGCGTCAGCATTCTTTTAGGCCCCGGCGTCAACATCAAACGCTCCCCGCTCTGCGGGCGCAACTTTGAATACTTCTCCGAAGACCCTTATTTGGCCGGGGAGATGGCTTCGGCGCACATTCAAGGGGTGCAGTCCAAAGGCGTCGGCACCAGTTTGAAGCATTTTGCCGCCAACAATCAGGAAACCCGCCGTTTTTCCAGCGATTCCCGGGTGGACGAACGGACACTGCATGAAATCTACCTCCCCGCTTTCAAAAAGGCTGTTCAAGAAGCCCAACCGGCCACCGTCATGTGTTCTTACAACAAGGTCAACGGCGAATATGCCTCGGAAAACCATTGGCTTTTGACCGATTTGCTGCGCGGGCAGTGGGGCTTTGAGGGCTTGGTTGTCAGCGACTGGGGGGCGGTCAACGACCGCGTCGAGGGGCTGAAAGCCGGGCTGGAGCTGGAAATGCCCAGCAACAGCGACTATAACGATAACAAGATCATTGCCGCCGTCCGTTCGGGCGAATTGGACGAAGCCGTCCTTGACCTAGCGGTGGAGCGGATTCTCAACCTCTTACAGCGCGTGAAACGGGAAGGCGCGAAAACCTCGTTTGATCGGGAGAAACACAACGATTTGGCGCGCAAAATTGCCGCCGAGTCGATGGTGCTGCTCAAAAACGACGGATTACTGCCATTGCAGAAAAGTCAAAAAATCGCCTTCATCGGCGAGTTTGCCGAGAACCCGCGTTATCAGGGAGCGGGAAGCTCGCAAGTCAACCCGATCATGATGACGACGGCTTTGGAAGCCTCAAAAGAATATGCCAACGTCACCTACAGCAAAGGCTACAGCATCAACAGCTGTGACCAACCCGACCCGAACCTGCAAGCCCAAGCGGTCAACGCCGCCAAAGAAGCCGACGTTTGCGTTCTGTTCGTCGGGTTGCCCCCGGCATATGAATCGGAAGGGTTTGACCGCCACCATATGCGGCTGCCCGGCGGGCATATCAGTTTAATCGAAGCGGTAGCCGCCGTCAATCCCAATGTGGTTGTCGTTTTGCACAACGGCGCGCCGGTGGAGATGCCGTGGATCGGCAAGGCCGGAGCCGTTTTGGAGGGGTATTTGGGCGGTCAGGCGGGCGGCGGGGCTGTCGCCGACATTCTGTTCGGTGCTTCCAACCCGTGCGGCAAACTGGCCGAGAGTTTTCCGAAAAAACTGAGCGACAACCCCTCTTACCTCTATTACATCGGCGAGGGGGATGTGGCCGAATACCGCGAAGGGATTTTCGTGGGCTATCGGTATTACGATGCCAAAGAGACCGGCGTCCTCTTTCCCTTCGGGCACGGGCTTAGTTATACAACATTTGACTATTCCAACCTAAAACTGTCCGCCCCGTCGATGGACGATACACAAACGCTGACCGTTTCGGTTGACGTGACCAACACCGGGAAAACGGCCGGGAAGGAAATCGTGCAGCTCTACGCCGGGGCAAAGGAGAAGGACGAGCGGGTCATCCGCCCGGAGAAAGAGCTTCGCGGTTTTGAGAAAGTTTATTTACAACCCGGTGAGACGAAAACGGTAACCTTCCGGCTTGATAAGACGGCTTTCGCTTATTACAACGCAGCCATCCACGACTGGCATGTCCTCTCCGGCACCTACCGCGTTATGGCGGCTCGTTCGTCACGTGACGCCGCGCTGGAGGCGGAGGTTTCCGTCAATTCGACAGGTCAGATTCCCTTCCGCGTGGATGTAAACACCCCCTTCCGAGATATATGTAAACTCCCGGGCGGCGAGGCGTTTATGAAGGGCTTGATCGCGCAGGCTCCGCAGTTTACAACGGAAAACAGCGGGGAGGAGCCGGGTTCCATCGGCTTTATGTTTATGAAAATGCTTCAGGATATGAATATGCGCTCTTTTCTGATGATGGGGCAGCCCGATGCGACGCTGGAGGGGTTTCAGGCCATGCTCGACGCGCAGTTTAACTCTTGATCCGTATGACGGAGGGGGGGAAGCCCCTCCGTTTGATGATCCGATTCTCCATCCCTTTGCTGCTGGCCAACGCGCTGCAAATGTTCTACTCTTTGGCCGACAGCGCGATCGTCGGGCGGATGCTCGGCGTCAACGCGTTCGCGGCCGTCGGCGCGACGGGCAGCACCTTTTGGCTGGTTTTGAGCACTGTCCTCGGGGTCACGCAGGGGTTTGGCACCGTCTTTGCCCAGCGTTTCGGCGCGAAAGATACCGAAGGGCTGCGCCGTACCTTTGTCTCATCCGTTTACCTGACGGCGGCTCTCGGTTTATTGATCGGCTTGGCGGGTGTTTTCGGGAGCAGGGGGCTGCTCATTTTGCTCAACACGCCGCCCGAACTGCTGGACGGCGCGACGACTTGTTTGCGCGTTTTGATCGGCGGGATGCCCGTATTCTTCGCCTCTAACCTAATGGGCGCGGCTCTGCGGGCGTTGGGTGACAGCAAAACGCCGCTGCTGGCGATGATTTTTGCGTCGGTTCTCAACATCGTACTCGACCTCGCGCTGGTCAAACCGTTCGGCATCGCGGGCATCGCGTCGGCAACGCTGCTTGCGCAGGGGTCGGCTTGCGCTTACTGCCTCCGCGCCCTGGTCAAAACGGGATTGCTGAAAGGCTGCGGGCGCAAACCGGACGCCGGTTCGGCCAAAGAGCTGCTCCGCCTCGGATTGCCGATGGGGATGCGCAACGCCGTCATTGAAACGGGCGGGCTGATCGTTCAGCGGTATACCAACGGCTACGGGCCGGAGTTCGTGGCGGGCGTCGCCGCCGCCAAGCGGATGTATAGTCTGCTTGTGATCGCGGCGGGTGCCTTTGAGGCGGCGGTGGCAACCTTTGTGGCGCAGAACTTTGGCGCGGGCAGGAACGACCGCGTCAAGCAGGGGGTCAGCACCGGGCTGCGGCTGATGCTGGTCTCGTCGGTGATCATTTCAGGGTTCACCCTGCTGTTCGGGCGGTTTATCCTGAGCTTGATGATCGAGGGCGACCCGGAGCAGGTCAAAGCCGTGCTGGATGTCGGGGTCAGGCAGCTCAACGTCCTTTCGCTGGGGATGCCGGTGCTCTATCTGCTCTTCCTTTACCGCTCCGCCCTTCAAGGGATCGGCAGACCGCTTATCCCCATGCTGTCCGGCTTTGCGGAGCTCTTCGCCCGGGTGGCGTCGGCGTTGTTCATCACCCCGGTTTGGGGCGAATGGGGCGTCTTGCTATCCGACACGGCCGGATGGTTTCCGGCGGTGGCAATGCTGCTGATGGCATATCGGTTTAACATGAAAAAAACGAGAGGGGACTAACACAATGGGTTTGAAAGCCGCCATCATCGGCGCGGGAAGCACCTATACGCCTGAACTGATCGAAGGGTTGATCACACGGCGGGGGACCCTGCCGTTTGACAGCGTCGCGCTGATGGATATTGACGAGAAACGCCTTGAAACCGTCGGCAGCTTGGCCAAACGCCAGCTCGCGGCGGGCGGATTCGGCGGGGAAGTCATCTTAACGGCCGATCTTGACCGGGCTTTGGACGGGGCGTTCTTTGTCTTCGGGCAGATACGGGTCGGGAAGATGCCGGCGCGGATACGGGATGAGAAAATCCCTTTGAAATACGGGCTTTTGGGGCAGGAGACAACGGGCGCGGGCGGCTTTATGAAAGCCCTGCGCACCGTCCCGGTCATTCTCGATATTGCCGAACGGATGAAACGGCTTTCGGCGGACGGTGCTTGGCTGGTAAACTTCTCCAACCCCTCCGGCATCATCGCCGAAGCGGTTTTGAACCGAACAAAACTCAACATGATCGGGTTGTGCAACTGCGCCATCAATATGGTGAAAGAGATCGCCGATACCATTGAAACAACGGCGTTTGATTATGAATACGTCGGGCTGAACCACCTGAGCTGGATCACCAGCGTCGTCAAACACGGAGAAACGGAAGACCTTGTGGCGGCGTTGAGCGGCAAGGCCGGGGCTTCGATGAAGAACGTGCCGGAAATCGCGTACGATCCCGCTCTTCTGCGCGCCGTGCCGTATATCCCCAGCTCTTATCTCAGCTATTTCTACACCCGGGAGGCGCAAATTCAAAAATGCCGGGACGCCGAACAGACCCGGGGCGAAGTCTGCCTCGGGCTGGAAGAAAAGCTGCTGGAGCAATACGCCGATGAAACCTTGACCGTCAAGCCGCCCGAGCTTGAAAAACGCGGCGGAGCCCTCTATTCAACGGCGGCGATGTCGGCGGCCGATTCCATTCTCAACGATAAGGGCGAAACCCATGTGGTGGCGGCCAAAAACAACAGAGCCGTGCCGTTTATGGACGATGACGACGTTGTGGAGCTCAAGTGCCAACTCGGCCGCGGCGGCGTCACGCCGCTCCCGGTCAAGGAGTATAACAGCTACGTCATAGGGCTGATGCGCGCTGTGAAAGCCTATGAAAAACTCACCGTCAAAGCCGCTGTAAACGGCGACCGGGACGCCGCGCTGGCCGCTCTGATGGCGCATCCGCTGATCGGCGATTACGCCAAAGCAAAGCCGATGCTGGATGAAATGCTGGAAGCCAATAAAGCGTTTTTACCAAATTTTTCGTAAGACTCCATATAGCGTCAGGGAGAACCCGACGAAGGCGGAGCAGGCAAAGACGATCAGCGCGGTCTGCGCCGAAAAGCCTGTTGCCAGCAGGGACGATGTGATCAAGTTCCCGAGGATGCCGGTCAGCGAAGCGGTGATGGCGGCGTATGTCGTAACAGCTGTTGACCGCACCCGTTCGTCAACGATCCGGGACAGATAGCTCATGGCGACCGGAACCAGCACGGCAAAGGTAAGCCCTTGCATGAGCTGTGTGGAAATCAATCCGTTGACCGTTGTGACGGACGCGGTGACCAGCATCCGAACGACATAGACGGTGCTGCAAAAAAGAAGCAGCCTCTTAAACCCAACCTTCTTCAAGATGACGGCCATGAAAAACATCATCGGCACTTCACTGCCGGACATAACGGCGGTTGCCGTCCCGGTTTGCGCCGTTGTTCCTCCGAAGTCACGGATCAGCAGCTGGTTGAGCGTCATCATGGCGGCGTTGCTCAGCATCAGGCAGAAGGAAACGCTCAACAGCAATTTATATTGCTTTGAGGCGAATACCAGCTTGAACGCTTCCTTCCCGCCCAGCTTGCGGATGGGTTTTCCGTCTGTTGGCCGGTCGCGGCGGGCGGGGCGGAATGTTAAGGCGGCGAAAATGGCAAGCAAGACCGACCCTCCGCCGATCCACAGCCGCGCGCTGTGGCCGAAGGCGATGGTTGCCAGCCCCGCCACCTGTGCCGACACGGAAAACGCCAGCGAGCCGGTTCCCCGGATCAGCCCGTAGTTGATCGACGGGTATTCCTGTTTCAGCCCCACGATCCACGCGTCAATCAGCCCGCCGACTTGCGTCGCGGACACCGTGATCCCGGCCATGTTGACCAAAACCAGCACTTTGCTCCCGGAGCCGAGCGATAACGGCAGCAGCAGGATGCAAACCGTCGTCATCACCAACAGCAAAACCGACAGCTTCTTCTCCGACAGGAATCGGTCGCTGATATATCCGCCGACCGGCTGTGCCAGCATCGAAATGACCGCCATAGCGGTCACCGCCCCGGTGGCGGAGCTGTCCGCCCATCCGTGCTCGATCAGCGTCGTCACGATAAAGGCGAAATATGTACAGCATCCGAACCAATAGGGGATTTGAAGCATCATACCGTGTATGGTAAGCCTGCGGACAGGATTGTTCAACATTGACCCTCCGTCGGTATTATTGAGTATAGAATCGGCAGACATATAAACAATCGGTTTAAGAGAAAGCGGGTGTACAGCCTCTATGAAAAACAGCGTTACCGTGCAAATTTACACAGGCGGGTTTGAATCGCCGCCCGAGCCTCTTGATGTGCCGTTGTTGATCGGAAAACTGGAGAAAATCCTGCAAAAGGCCGAAATCAACTGTGTGATGATCGGCTGGAACCCGAACGCCAACATCGGCGGGGTGGTCAATTTTTGCAAGTGGCATGGCATTGACGTTTATCTGTGGCTTCCTGTGTTTTCAGGGCTAAAGGGGCTTTCGCCGCTGATCGGGCCGAATGGGAATCCTGTGAAGCAGGCGTTTCAGGCCGAAAAAGGGGAGCGGTTTGACTTCGGCTGCCCGGCCAACCCGGATAACCTCCGGCGGGTTAAGCAAAACGTTGAAAACCGTTTCAGCGGGGTTCTCTATGACGGCGTTTTCCTGGATAAAATCCGCTTCCCCAGCTTTATCTGCGGGCTGGAGCCGATGTTGACCTGTTTTTGCCCTTACTGCCTCCCGCTTCACGGTCTTTCGGATGAACTTGCGCTGGCTCGCGGTGACAATCCGTTGGGGATCAATCTGTATAGCCAACTGCGGTATGAATTGGAAGACGAAGCCCTCGCCCGCTTGTTCGTTTATAAAGCGGACGTTATAACGGCCGCCGCCGCCGATCTGTCGGGGCATTTCCGGCAGAAAGGCTTTAAGGTGGGTTTGGATTTATTCGCGCCGTTTTTATCCTTCTTTGTGGGACAGGACTACGGCAGGCTGGCTCCCTATGCCGACTTTATCAAGCCGATGTTTTACCGGAGAACCAACGCGCCCGCCGGGATTCCCTTTGAATTTGAAAAAATGCTCGCCGCTTTTGGCGGCGATGTTTGGGTGAGAAACGCCCAAAAACGGTTTTTGCGCAAGGCTATCAACACCAAAAAGTTCACCAACGCCTTTATCAACCGGGAAATCAAGGGGATACGCGATCAAATCGGGGCTGTGAAGTTATACGCCGGGGTGGAAATCAATTACCTTGCGAAAACCGCGCCCGTTACGGCGGGATATATCCGCGAGAGCATCTCGTCATTAAAAGGCGCGGACGGTTTCGCGCTGTCATGGGATTTGAGTTCCATATCGGATGAAAACCTCGACGCGGCTCTTAATGCGCTGTAATGCTATTTACGATTTCATAAACCTCAACCTTTCCGGCATGGAACGGTATACTCAAACACCCTGCCGGTGGTGAATGTTGTCTGTACCTCAAGGGTCATCACTCCGCCGGTGTATGCGTATGTCCCTTCGATCGACGCGATGCCAAGCGTGTTGTTGGCGGGTATCTGTACGGAGAATGTTTCGGTTCCGGCTTCCAGCGTAAAATCATAGCTTTCGGTATAACCGCTCTGCTCAAAAGTGTATACGCCACTGCCGTCCGCTTCCACGGTAAAGGAAAGGCTGATGTCGTCAACGCTTCCCGTCCAAAACCCGGTGTATTCCTCCAGGAGACCTGTCACAGGATCGTCTGACGGTTCAAGAGAAGGCTCAGGATTGCCGGAAGGCTCCTGTGCTGAAGACGGCGTTGGGTCAGGGGCTTTGGAAGGCGAAGGGATCGGAGAAGAATCGTCCGTGCCGGAGCATCCGGCGAACAGCCCTGCCAGCAGGGCTGCCGTGAGGATAATGACCGCGATTGTTTTGAGTTTCATGCGCAAACCCACCTTTCCATTTTTATAGATCGGCTCCATTCTATCACAAATCAAGTTGCATTTCAAGGCAGGGGGATGGTATACTGTCAGTATAGACTTATGCGGGGGTGACGGTATGATCAAAATGATTGTGTCCGATTTAGACGGCACATTTTTGCGCGATGATAAAACCGTATCCAACCGCACCATAGAGGTCTTCCGTCATTGCCGGGGCGCGGGCATCAAAACCGTTTTCGCCACAGCCCGCGGAAGCAGCGCGACAGGCTTGATCCCGGAGGGGTTGTTTGACGGAAGGATCGTCAACAACGGCGCGCGCGCTATGGCCGGGGACGAGATCGTGTATGACCGCCCTGTTCCTGAAGACCTTGCCCGTTACTTAAAAAAGGCGTGCGGGGGGCGCGGGTTGGATATAGTGTTCAATTCCGCGCTGGGCAAGGTGTACGCGGAGGGATGCGGCTCCGAGGACGCCGCTTTTATCAAAGGACTGCTGCCGGAGGACTTGCACCTCTATGTCAGCCTCGACAACATAGCGATGGTCATGCACAAGGACGCCACAAAATCCAAAGCCACCGCCGAGCTGGCGCGGCATTGGGGGATCGCGCGGGAAGAGATCGCCGCCTTCGGCGACGATTTGAACGATATAGATCTGCTTTCCTATGCCGGGACAGGCGTGGCGATGGGCAACGCGCTGGAGGAAGTGAAAGCCGCCGCCGACGGCGTCTGCGGCAGCAACGAAGAAGACGGCATGGCCGTTTGGCTGCTGAAGCACTTTGCGTCGGTTACCGACGCCGAGAGCAAAGGGGTTTTGATCTGCGAACCGTCGGGGCACTGCGGGGAGACTGTCGTCTCCGCGCTCAAAAACCTCGGCGTACGCTGCAAACTCGTTTTTTCGGAAGCGGAGGTTTATCAAGAGCTTCCGGGCGGGGAATGGTCATTGATCTTCGCCGCCTCTTCTCTGCATGACAACATCAGGATATTGGCTCCCAAACTGTGCCCCGGCGTCAAACCCGTTATTCTTGCCGAACCCGGGGAACAGCCCCATGCCTTAAACACGGTGAATCTTCCCGTCAACCCCATATCCATTGCCAACATCCTCAACGGCGGCAGCGGGTTTGTTCATCACGAAGCCCCGCCCTTTTCGCCGGAAAGGGCGGAGCAGAGCTGGGCAATCGAGGGGTTGGACACGGAGAAGGGGCTGCGGCTGATGGGCGGTTCGGAAGAAAAATTCCGCTATATGCTGTCGGCCTTCCTGCGCGACGCGTTGGAGAAAATAGGCAAGATCAAAGCCTGCCTGGAGGCAGGCGACTTCGCCCTGTACGCGACCCACGTTCACGCCTTAAAAAGCGCGGCTTTGTATATCGGCGCCGACGCGCTGTCGGAGGTAGCAAAGGAACTCGAAACAGCCGGAAAAAAAGGGGATTTGGCTTATATCGAAGCCAATAACCCGGGATTCATCGCCGATTTGGAAGAACTGCTGCCCCGGATCAGCCAAGTGGTATACCAGTCAAGAGACTAAACCGCCGGATCGATGCAAAACGGGTGGCCTTCGGGGTCGAGCATGACCGTCCAGTCTTCGGAGGCCTGAAAATCCGCTTTCTTCGCGCCGCAGTGAATGGCGTATTGTACCCACTCTTGATGTTTATCGGCGGCAACGCAAAAGTCGATGTGCATCAGCATCTGCTGCCCGCCGTCGGCGTCCGGCCATTGGGGCGGGCTATAGTCCGTGTTTCGCTGAAACCCGATGTCGATGTTGCCGCCTTCCGAGCCGATGATGATAAAATCCCCGGTATCATATCCTTTTGACCAGCCGAGCAGTTTACAGTAGAACCCGGAGAGTGTCTCCGGGTCTTTGCATTCTAAAACGACTTTGTCAATTTTCACCGTTCCCGGTCTGTTCATAGAATATCCCCTTTCGGTCAGCTTTCGATCAGCTCAAGAAATTTCCGGCACCGCGCTTCAATATCAGACGCCTCAAAGACCGCGCTTCCCGCGATCAGGATGTCGGCTCCCGCTTCGGCGGCGGCTTTCGCGTTTTCCAGGGTCACCCCTCCGTCAAGCTGAATCTCAACATCAGGATTCACCCGGCCGATCCTCTCCCGCAGTTCACGGACGCGGTCGATGCTGCCGGGCAGAAAGGTTTGGCCGCCGTATCCCGGTTCGACCGACATTAACAGTACCCTCCCGACCATCAGGAGATAGGGCTCGATCAGTTCGAGAGGCGTCTTCGGGTTGAGCGATATGGCCGGAACGGCTCCCGCCAGCCTGATTTCCCGCAGCATTTGGGGAATGGGCTCGGAATCGGCGAGTTCGACATGCAGGATGACCGAAGAGGCTCCGGCTTCAAGGAAAGGGTCGATCAGCCTTGACGGGTTTGACACCATCAGATGCACGTCGATGGGCAGTTGGGTATGTATTTTCAAACCGGCGCAAATATGCGGCCCGAACGACAGGTTGGGCACAAAATGCCCGTCCATCACGTCGAGATGCCACATCAAAGCCCCGCCCCGCTCCGCCTGTTTCATCTGTTCGGCAAGAAAGCCGGGGTCGGCGGCCAACAATGATGGTTCCAAAGTCTTTTGTCGGTTCACATACGTCTCCCGTTTCTCATAGTATATAGTGCGTTGGGGACGGACGAAAGCTAGGACTTAACGCTGACAATAGCAGAAAAACGGCAATAGCCGTTTTTCTGCGTTGTTATTTGACCGGTTCGATCTTCCAAATCTCTTCGGCATACTGCCGGATGGTATTGTCTGACGCGAAGACGCCGCTTCGCGCGATGTTCATCAGGCTCATGCGGTTCCATGCCGTCCTGTCGGCGTATGTATCGCTCACTTTCTCCTGCGCCTTGACATAGGAATCGAAGTCACCGAGGACGAAGAACTCGTCGCCGTAATCAAAGAGGGAACACAGGATGTTGATAAATTCATCCCCCGGCAAACTGGGGCAGAGTTTTCCCCGCAGCAGTTCGGTGCATTGCTGAAGCCGGGGATCGTGCGCCAGGACTTGGTGCGGGTTGTAGTTGCCGTTGGCGTAATAAGCCAAGACTTCATCCACTGTCATGCCGAACAAGAAGCCGTTTTCCTCCCCCACATGCTGGAAGATTTCAATATTCGCGCCGTCCGCCGTCCCCAGCGTCAAGGCTCCGTTCATCATGAATTTCATGTTGGATGTGCCGGAGGCTTCTTTGGAGGCAGTGGAAATTTGCTCGCTGACCTCGGCGGCCGGGAAGATGCGTTCGGCGATGGAAATGCCGTAGTTGGCGAGGAAAACCAGCGAGAGCTTCCCTTTGCAGCGAGGGTCGCGGCTGATGACGGCACTCATCTCATTGGCCAGCTTGATGACGTTTTTGGCAAAATAGTAGCTGGGCGCGGCTTTGCCCGCCACAATGAAAACACGCGGCGCGCCGATGTCCTCGCCATTCATGATTTTATTGTAGAGGTAAAGAACGTGAAGCAGGTTGAGGAGCTGGCGTTTATAGCCATGGATGCGTTTGACCTGCACGTCGAAGATGGCGGCCGGGTCAACGGTGAGATCGTTGTTGATGCGGATAAATTCGGCCAGCTTTTCTTTGTTGCGGTGTTTGATGCCCTCCAGTTTGTGCAGGGCGGCCGCGTCGTCTTTCAATCTTTCGAGGTCGGTGAGACGCATCGGGTCGTCGATCCAAAGGGAACCGATGGCGTCGTTGATGAAATCGGTCAGTTCAGGGTTGGACTTGATCAGCCAGCGGCGGTGGGTGATGCCGTTGGTCTTGTTGCTGAATTTATGGGGCCAAAGCTCGTAGAAATCTTTGAGCACGACGTTTTTCAGCAGTTCGGAGTGTACGGCCGCCACGCCGTTGACCGAGAAGGAACCGACGATGGCCAAATGCGCCATGCGAACCACGCCGTCCCCGATGATAGCCATGCGGCTCCACCGGCCGGTGTCGCCCGGGTATTGTTTCGCCAAATCCTCGCAGAAACGGCGGTTGATCTCCTCGATGATCATATAGACACGCGGCAGCAGCTCGCGCATGGTATCGCACGGCCATTTCTCCAGCGCCTCGGGCAGGATGGTGTGGTTGGTGTAGGCAATGGTCTTTGTGGTGATCGCCCAAGCGTCGTCCCAGCCCATATTGCCGACGTCCATCAGCAGGCGCATCAGTTCGGGGACAGCCAGCGCGGGGTGGGTATCGTTGATTTGGATACACACTTTTTCGGCGAACTGGCTTAGTCTGTGCTGCGTGTTTTTTAAGTAGCGGCGCACAATGGACTGCAACCCGGCCGAGCAGAGGAAATACTGCTGTTTGAGGCGCAGGACGCGGTTTTGGTAGTTGGAATCGTCCGGGTAGAGCACTTCGGAGATGGATTCGGCCAAATAGCTGTTCAGGGTGGCTCCCACATAATCGCCGCGTGAGAAAGAGGCGAAATTGAACCCGTCTTCCACCGATTCGGCTTTCCACAGGCGCAGGGTGTTGACAATATTGTTCTTATAGCCGTAACTGGGGACGGGGACGTCGTGCGGAACGGCGCGGACGCGCTGTGTGTTTTCGGTGCGGAAATGGTATTCCCCGTCTTCGCCCTGTTCGCTGACCACCTGCCCGTTGAAATCGACAAAGACTTCTTTATCGCTTTTGCGGATCTCCCAGTCGTTCCTCTCGCGCAGCCAGCCGTCGGCCAGCTCCACCTGATACCCGTCGACGATGCGCTGGGTAAACAGGCCGTGGCGGTAACGGATGCCGCAGCCGTGCCCCGGATAGCCCATCGAGGCCATCGAGTCGAGGAAACAGGCGGCCAAGCGGCCAAGTCCGCCGTTGCCCAAACCGGCGTCCGGCTCGGCGGCCAAAACGTCGTCCAGGTTGATCCCCAGCTCGTGCAGCCCTTCCTCGCAGACGTCGCGCCATCCGAGATAAATGAGGTGGGACTCCAGGCACTGCCCCATCAGGAACTCCAGCGAGAAATAGTAGACCTGCCGGGTCTCCCGTTTCAGATACATTTTGTTGGTGTTGACCCAGCGTTCGGTCAGAGCCGTCCGCACAAGCCTTGCCAGCGCGGCGCACTGATCGTGTACGGTTGAGTCTTCGAGCGGTTTGGCGAATTGACTTGCAACGGTGTGCTTGAATTGTTCTTTGAAAACCTTTTTATTGGTGAACATGCAATCCCACCTTTACCGTTCTTGAGTTATCGCTTGCCGCCCAACATGCGGGTTATGTGCAGTTTGAGTTCCTTAAACGCCGAACGGGTGTCCAGTTCCTCAAGGGTATCGATCAGCGCGCCGGTCATCTCGGCGGTCATATATTCTTTGTTCTTTGTGAGGTTGGAGGTTTGGATCTGCACGACGCGCCGCAGGATGGCGTCGCGGTCTTCTTTCTCCGCGACCATAGCCGAGACGGTCTTATTTTTGGCGGTGAATTGGATGAGGTCTTTGTTCATTTTGATATAGTTCATTTTATAGTCCGGGCCGGTGTAGGCGTCGATCCACGCTTTGTATTCGTCCGACTCGATCATGCAATACTGCGGCGTTTCGGGGACGGCTTCGTCCTCATCCGCCTGCTCGACGATCACGGCTTTGACCTTGCCCCGCGCGGAATAGGCCATGCCTTGGGTTAGCTCAAAGGCTTCCAGCGCGGCTTCCCCGGCGGCAACGCCCGGCTGGCTGGCGACAAGTTCACCCCGCCTGGAGATGGTGAAGGTTTCGGTTTTCCCGGTTTCTTCATACATGATTTTCAACCCTGCCCCGCCTGAGGAGAGTTTGTATTTATAAGCGAGAGCCGGGACTTTCGTCAGTTCAACGACCGGTGTACGGATGATATTCATGGAGCAGCTCCTTTTCTTCGTTCGTGTTATTTGTAAAGTATTATATCAGAATGTTTCCCGTTTGGCAAGGGTATCCGGCAAGTTCGTTTCGCATAATAAATCAGACCCGCGGACGATGAACGCCGCGGGTTTTGCCTGTTATCCGTTTCGGTTAGGTTGCGGAGCACCGCTCAATCCCCGCTTTGCCTGATGGCGTCCAATTCGGCTTGGACATTGACCAGCTCGGATTAAACAAATCAAAAGGAGTGGGAGAGGGTGGCAATATACCACCGCCCTCTCCCGTTACAATCACATTGCTTTCAATAAGGCTTTGCAACTCTTCATCAGAAAACGGTCTAAGAAATATCTCTGTTCCCAATGCTCTTTTACATAGCTCACCATTTCTCTTATAGCTCATTTGAGGTTTCATGATCATGCCATATAGATCACTGTTCACGGAATCGAACATAAACCAAACCGCCCGTTTTTCATCTTGAAGCAATGTTGGATTATCCGTTGTGTCAGGCGTATGAAAGTCCGATGCTGTTTTAATTGAGACGGATAGTATGTCATTTAACAATCCGCATTCCAATCCGACAACAGTCATATCCGAGCCTTTGTTTCTCATCTCTGCGATATACCGTTCCAACCCCCCGCTTAAAATTGTATGCGTACCAATGACAATATCGTCATCTCTGCTCTCCGTCCGCAACACTTCGATCTCATATGAGTTGATCGGTATGCTATATGATTTTCCCATGTAAGTAAAGAATAGCTCTGTAATATTGTGATGTCCCGCAGCCGGCATTCCCGCGTAAATGATAACTCTGTAAACCGCGAAAGCTGTATCCTGTTGTTCGTAATACATAATTTGACCAATCCATGAATCCTCTGTTGTGAGAACCTCAATATCTGTCGTTACACTGATTTCCAGTATTTCTTTTTCCACATCTTCAATGTTCGTTAAAAAACAGATTTCAATTTCCAAGGATTCGTCTTCATAAAAAGCCATATAGGTGGGCATATTCAGAAACGATAGCACAGGCTCTTTTGTAATGATTTGGTCGCTTTTGCCGTCAGACGGCGATGATGTGCATCCGCCCAGCAAGATAATCATTGAAAAAGCTGCGAGAATTATGATTTTACGACAACCTTTTTTCCATGCTTGATGGTTAACGAACCATTGTTGTGATCTACTGCTTCTCACATCCGCATTACTCCTTTTAAGGGGGGCTTACTATATTTTCCATTCTGCCTAAATGGGAGTCGCCTCAGTAGAATAGTATTCAGGGTATTCATACTTGCATGACCAACCGGGCTTATCATAATCAACTGTCGTTGTATATGGAGGAGTGCTGCCGACTGTGTGATATGTGGTCGTAACTGATTTTACCATAAAGTCATGTATTTTTTGCCCTTCATCCCGCAATCCGCTTCACTGTGAACCACCACCTTTGTCGAAATCTTGTTGTTCTTAGCTACATTATAAATTAACGTCAATAAATTTGCAATAAAAATCGTTCGACAAAATTCGACAAAGAGCCATAACAATACCCCCTAAAACACCCCCTGAAAGAGAATAACCTCCAAGAACGCGGCGTGCAGTTTGAGATTAAAGTCCGGGATGGACTGCGGATTCCCTTTTTGGGATACAACAAAAACACGCGCAGAAAGTCCGGCAAGTTCGTTTCGCTCTTGCCCTTTTATGAAATCTATTATACAATACCTCCAACAAAACATCAATCGGACAGGAGGGTTTTCCTATGCGTATCAAAAACAGCCTTTTTTCCCGTGTTGTCTGCCCATTGCTGATCTGCGCTTTTTTACTGAGCGGCTGCGGCTGGGTGGGGCAGCCGACCCCTTCACCCGTTGAAAAGCCATCCGAAGCACCGTCGGAGCCGCCCGAGCCGGAAGACAGCGACCCGGAACCGATTGCCATTAAAAACCCCGAAGGCGAAACCATCGAAACCCGCTTCAATCCGCCCGAAGGGTATCGGCGCACCGATCTGCCTGACGATTCGTTTGGGGCGTATTTACGGGCTCTCCCGCTGAAACAAGACGGCGACGTACTCTATCTGCACGACGGCACCATTAAGACCGGCGGCAGCTTCGACGCCGTGCTGGAACTGAAGATCAACAACAACCGTAATCGGATGCGCAACACCAATTTCCTGCTGCGCCTCCGCGCCGAATACCTCTATCAGGCGGGGCGGCAGGACGATATATCTTTCCATTTCCTCTCCGGGTTTGTCTTCGATTTCGCCACATGGGCGGAAGGAAGCCGGATCAAGGAAAACGAGAACGGAAAAGTCGTTTGGCAGGCGGCGTCCGCCGAAGCGGACGACAGTTACGACGCTCTGTGGGATTACCTGCAATGGGTGTATAACTACTCCAACGCCTCGGCGATGAAGAGCGACCTTCTCCAAGCGGTGCGCGCGGAGACAGGCTGCGTCTTCCTCAGCCACGGCGGAGCCGTCATCGCCGATATGGCAGCCGACGAAAACGGGCGCGCCGTCATCCTCCTTGTCCGCGGGGGCGAACCCGAACAGGAGGGATATGTGGTGCGGAACACAAATGACGCGGAACTTTCCCCGTGGTTTACCGTGCCGGACAATGGGATTATTAAAACGCCGGAAGGCGAATTATCGACAGGGGAGCTGTATTTGTTTCGGTAATGAACCCGGTTTGCTGTATCCCCTAACCTTTCTTAACCCGCCTTGTAACAAATACGCCCAGTCCGCCGATGACAATGACGCCGCCGATGACGCCGAAGAGGGCTGTGGGGAATCCGCCCGGTTCATCCTCCGCATCTTCGGAAGACGGGTCTTCGTCAGAAGGATCGGCGGGGGACGGGGACGATGTGTTCTCGGGAGGGGGAGACGTCTCAATCGGCGCGCCGGGAGACGTTTCTAAAACGTCGATCACCGAGTAAAAGGCCGGTTTGGGGGTGAGCGTCCGATCAAAGAGAACGGGGTAACCCGCGCCGCGCCAGCTTTGGTTATCGGTCAATCCCCAAATGGTGACGCGTTCGATATGGTCGGAGTATTTGATCAGCAATTCAAACATTTGACGGTAGTAATCGGCTTGAACAGCCAGTTCTTCATCGGTTGGCGGGGTGGTGCGGTTTCGGTAGCTGCTGTGATTGCCGAAGGGGATGTCAAGCTCGGAGATGCTCAGGCGCGCACCTGTTTGGATAAAGCGTTTGATGGTATCCTCCGTCCGTTCGATGTTAAATCCTTCGACCCAATAATGGGATTGCAGCCCCAGTCCTTCGATCAGTAAACGGTTCGGTTCTGTGTTGCGCGGGTCGGTTTTCCACTGCTCGTTGAGCTCTTCGGTCATACGGGCAATCACTTCGCGTTTGCCGGGCTGTTCTTCATTGAAATCGTTGTAATACAAAACAGCATTCGGGTCTGCCAAGCGGGCAAAGACAAAGGCGTCGTAAATATAATCCGAGCCGCTTTCCCCGGCGTCTCTGTCGGCGCCGTTGGCATAGGCACCGTACCATCCCGAGTTCTCCGGCATGGAGCCGCCCAGGCGGAGTTCGCCCCGCCAATTGCCGGGAGAGGCACCGACACTGGTGGTAAAAGCCTCATTCACGACATCCCATGAGATGACGCGCCCGGCAAAGTGCCCGGCAACGGTATTGATAAAATTCTCCAAATTTTGCTTGGCTTCGGCGCGGGTGAGATAGCTCCCGTCGGCGTTCGTTGTCATCCAAGGTGCCGACTGAGAATGCCAAACTAGGGTATGCCCGTGGACGGGGATGCCGTTTTTCTGTGCCCAGTCAACCATCCGGTCGGGGCCGGAGAAGCTGTATGTATCCTTTTCGGGAGCCAAATAGAGGGGTTTCATGGCGTTTTCAGACGTCACGACGTTGTAATAGGCTTTATACATCTCGGTGACCTGCGGGTCGCTGACCAAATGCGGCTCTAAGATGTTGCCGAACAGGAAATAGTCTTTGTAAAGCTCATGCAGGGAGGGGACGGTGAGGTTCCATTCAGGAATATCTACATCAATGCCGTCGCCGACCTGATAAATCTCGATGCCGTCCCAATACCAAACGTCGGGGTGCTTGTCGGCGTCGTTGATCACCAGGCGGAAATCCAGCGTATTGACGGGGGCTTCCTGCATGGGGATGGTGACGTCGACGCTTTTCCATGTATCCATCGGAAGGGTTCCGAAATTAGACGGGAACTTAACGACCCCCTGATCGCCGGGATAATCGCCGTTGAGCACAAAGCCAGGGCCGGTCAGTGTCCCCTTGCCCGGGTTTTCGGCCGACGGGGCATACACCCAGGCGACGATCCTGTAAGCGGCTCCGGCGGGGAGCGGTTCGGGCAGGGTCAGGCGGAGGGCGTTTTCCGCGCTGTTATACGGCCTTCCGTCAATATGGGCCGCTTTGAGGGCGGTATCGCTGTTGTGCCCTATGCCGGAGCCTGTTACCCACGTAAACTCGGCCGATTTCCCCGTCGGTTCAAAGAGCCCGCCTTGTTCCGCCTCGTCCTCAAACGAGAAGCTGTAGAGCAATATCTCAGCGGCGGCGGTTGCGGGGAGGGGCAGCATCCCTGCCAAGAGGAAAACACCGCAGAGAAGGGCGGCCAATGAGCGTTTGAACATAAAGGGAACCTCCTTAAATTAACTCGGCTAAAAATCCTTCAGGATCGGCAACGGCGTAAAACGCGCCCTTAGGGGCAAATTCGCTGTCAAAAATCAGCGGATACTGGCCGTCGCGCCAGTTGGCGTCGTCGTTGATGCCCCAAAACGTGACGCGTGTGATCAAACGCTTGGTTTCATCGGGGTTGGCCGGGCCGGCGGCATATTCCTTGAACAGGGCAAACAGTTCGGCGTATATCTTGCTTTGAAGGGCGTCTTCCTGTGTATTCAGCCCGCCGTTGCCCATAGAACTGAACATGCCTATATCCAATTCACTGACGCTTACCTCAATGCCCGGGATGGAATTAAACAACTCAAGGGTTTTTCGGACGCTGATCACCGGGGTGCTATGGTCAAAATGCGCCTGCAGCCCGATCCCGTCGATCGGAACCCCCTTGGCGCGCAGTTCGGTTACCATTTTGTATACGGCATGGGCTTTGCCGGGCATGTGCAAGCTATAATCGTTGTAATACAATTTTAAGTCGGGACGCCCGATCTCCCGGCGCATTTCGTCGGCTTTGCGGAAAGCGATTTCGATAAAGTCCTCCCCGAGGACATCGAACCAGCCGCCTCCGTGGAGACTGTCACGCCAATCCTCAATATAAAAGGAGTTGGTAAACACTTCGTTGACCACGTCGATGTAAGCAATGTCCGGGCCGCAATGCCGCATCACCGCTTCAATATGGGCTTCCAGCCTCTCTTGGGCTTTATCCGCGTCGTCCCACATCCAGCTTTGCGTCTGCTGGTGCCATGCCAATGTGTGACCGACCAAAGAAATGTCTTTATCCCGCAGGGAGTCCATGATTTCGTCAACTCTTGCGAAACGGAAACTGCCCTCTTCTTCTTGTATGTATTGGGGTTTCATTTCATTCTCAAAGGTAAAAGAGTTGAATTGCCGGATGAGCAGATGGTATGGCTGGCTTTCCAGTATACCGAGATCGCCCGACGCGCCGATCAGGAAATAATCCTCATAAAGGTCTTTCAGCCGGGGCAGGTCATCCTCCGGCGTGTCCGCCTGCGCCTGAAAGCCTGAAACTCCCATCGGGAGGAGCAAGCCTATGAACAAAGCAGCGGCACAAATCGCCGAAACCCACCGTTTGGATGAGGGAGTTTCAATGATGCTGCCCAGCCGCCGCTGAAGATTGCCGCCTTTCTTATTGAAAGCCGAAGCCAGCCGGGATTTTGCGTGACCGCCGCTTTTGGCGGTGAACAGAATGGTTTCCGCGTACTGAAAACGCTTGTCTGCCCCGGCATGGCGCAGGACGGCCAAATCGCAGGCCGCTTCCGATTCGGTGATAACGGCGCGGTTGAGCAGATGGGCAAAGGGATTGAACCAATGAACAGCTGTCGCCAAAAAGGAAAAGAGCTTGATCCAGTTGTCCCTGCGCTTGTGATGCAGGGCTTCATGCAGGAAGATAAACCGAAGTTTGTCTTCCCCGATCACTTCACCGGGCAGGACGACCGCCGGACGGAAAAACCCCGCCAAAGCCGGAACCGATATGACCGGGCTGGTCAGCAAGCGGAATGACCGTTTGATCCCCAGCTCCTGCCGGATTTCGTCCATAAGAGCGGAAGCCTCTCCGTGAACAGGGCGGCCCCACCGTTTGACGGCTCGTAAAAAGAGGATATGTCTGAGGATGCAGACCGCAACGGCGATCACAAACCCCAAAGCCCAAACGGTTGCCAAAACCGTTGCGAAGTCAAGCGGTTTTCCCTCGGCAGCGGCCGTCTCCGCTTGCTCGGCGGCGGCATTGCCGTTTGCGATGGCAGCTCCGGCTGAGCCGGACTGTTCACCGGGCTGCGGCTCAGCGATATTGGATTGATCCATAAACCCTTCCGGGTTCAACCGGCCGTCCAGCCGGGTTGCGGCGGACTCGCCGAACGAAGAAATAAACGACGGCATCGGCAGGCTGAATATCTGCGGGCGGAAGGGGATAAGCAGACTCAATGCCACGAAAAGCCAACAGGTCAAACGCAGTTTCGGTCTTGTTTTTTTGCGCAGAAGGCGCGACAAAAGCGTCAGCAGGATGACCGCCGCCGACGCAGAAAGGGAACATTGCAGAAGATTAAGGAATATCCCGCGCATGACCGTCCTCGTCTTTCTGCTTTTTTGCCAGCAGCCAATCTTCCATTTTTTGAAGCTCTTCATCGCTTGGCCTTTTGTCTGAATACAGCGCGCTCATCAAACCGGTTAGGGAGTTTTGATGAAATTTCCGCATAAAATATCCCGTTTCCATGGCTAAATAGTCTTCCTGTGATACCGTGGGGGTGTAAAATCGGTCTTTCCCCAGTTTTTCGCTCGATAAATAGCCCCGTTTGGTCAGACGGGTCAGCAGGGTCAGCACCGTTTGGTGCTTCCACTTATGCTGCAAGCCTGTGACCGATATGGACGAAATGGGTGGAAACTGAGACCAGACGATCTGCATAACCTCAAATTCTGCCTCCGGCATACGTATATACTCCGGCACCGGCGATCACCCTTTCATGAAATGTTCGGCAAGGTGATTATAAACGATTCTTATAAATTTGTCAAGGATAACCCCCGCCGCCGGGTTGCATCATAAAGGCAAAGATGGTAAACTGAAAAGCAAAGAGTAAGGAGGCAGACCCCATGATCAAAAATCCCGTTCTGACCGGATTCCATGCCGACCCGTCCCTCTGTTACGCGGACGGCACGTTTTACATCGCCAACTCCACCTTTGAGTATTATCCCGGCGTGCGCATTTCGGCGTCGAAAGACCTCGCCAACTGGGAAACCGTCAGCCATCCCCTTGACCGGCAAAATCTGCTGTGGATGGAAGGCAACCCCTGCTCCGGCGGCATTTGGGCTCCTTGTCTGACTTATGACAAGGGATGGTTCTATTTGGTCTATACCGACGTCAAAAGCTGGGACTCGGGAGCCTATAAGGATACACCCAACTACATAACCAAAGCCAAGTCCGTCGAGGGGCCGTGGAGCGATCCGGTCTTTGTCAACTGCTCGGGATTCGACCCGTCGCTCTATCACGCCGAAGATGGACGCAAATATTTCGTCAGCATGGAGTGGGACTATCGCAAGCCGGTGGGGCCGGAACAGTTTACCGGCATCCTGCTGACCGAGCTCGACCCGGACAAACTCACCCCGATCGCCGACCCGGTGAAGATTTTCAAGGGAAGCGAGCTCGGCTGGGTGGAAGCCCCGCATATCTATCAAATCAACGGCTGGTATTACCTCTTCACCGCCGAAGGCGGGACAGTGTACGATCACGCCCAAACGGTGGCGCGTTCGCGCAGCTTGGAAGGCCCTTATGAGATGCACCCCAACACCTACCTTGTCACCGCCAAGGACGCTCCTTCCGCACCCATTCAAAAGACAGGCCACGGAGCCATCGCGCAGGCCGCCGACGGCAGATGGTGGTACGCCTGCCTGTGCGGCCGTCCCCTGCCCGGCACCCGTTTCTGCCCGCTGGGGCGCGAGACGTCGATCAACGAGATCGTTTGGGAGAATGATTGGCCGTATATCAAGAACAAAACCTTGATCATGGACGAGACCTTCGGCGGTTACGGCGAACAGCTCCCGCCCAAAGCGGTGAAATATGACTTCAACAGCAAGCAATTCCAGCTCGATTTCCAGTCGGTGCGCTCCCCGGCCAAAGTTGAGGTGAACGGCGACGGTTCGCTGCGTCTATACGGCGGAACGTCCCCCATCTGCGTTTTCGGGCAAAACATCCTCGTCCGCCGCCAAACCGACTTCAATTTCACCGCCAAGACGTCGGTCAAAATCACCGCCAAGAGCTTTCAAAAGATGGCCGGGCTGCTCTACCGCTACAACGAACGCAACCATTATTTCCTGCGGGTGGCGTTCGACGAAGCCAACAACGGGTTCTGCGCCGGGCTGATCGTCAACGACAAAGGCGAGTTCTCCCTGCCGGTCAAAGAGATCCCGGTCGGGGATGGTATTGTGCATTTGAAACTGACGGTCAAAGGCAAAGACGCGGTTTTCGCGTATTCGCTGGACGGTGTGAACTATACCGATATAGATTATGTCTGCGACACGACCGTTCTGTCCGACGAATACGACACCCTGGGCTTCACCGGGGCTTTTGTAGGGATGTCGACCGTGGACATGAACGATTACAGCTCGTACGCGGATTTTTACGGGTTTGAGTATATCCCGGGATGATTGATGTGAGCAAGCTGAAATTGGCGGCCTGCGGCGTTGACTGCGGCGAGTGCGCCCAATACAAGGTTACCATGAAACAGGACTTGAAAGCGGCTGAGTTGCTGGCTGGGTGGTTCAAAAGTCAGGGTTGGATCGGGGAAGGCGAAGGGGTCGAAGCGGTGATGAAGAAAGCCCCGTTGTGCAAGGGCTGCTGGGATATTACGGACGATTGCTTTTGGAAATGCGGATGCGGCAGCGTTGACTTCCGTGAATGCTGCGAGGAAAAGCAGATTAGCCATTGCGGCGAGTGCGGCGATTTTCCGTGCGGGCACTATCTTGCGTGGGTGGATATGCACGAAAACCACAAAGAGGCGATGGCGCGATTATTACTGTTAAAACCGGAGGAATAAACCTATGAAACTCTCCTTCTACGGCGCGGCGCGTGAAGTCACAGGGAGCTGCCATTATTTGGAGGCTTGCGGGCGCAAGATATTCATCGACTGCGGGTTGCCGCAGGGGTCGGATGAGGAGCTGCCTCTTCGGTTTCCCGTGCCGGCCGGGGACGTTGACTTCGTGCTGCTGACGCACGCCCATATCGATCACGCCGGGCGGCTGCCTCTGCTGAAAAAGCTGGGGTTCCGGGGTAAGATTTACGCAACGCCGCCGACCTGCGACCTCTCGTCCATCATGCTGCGCGATTCGGCGCATATTCAGGAAACCGACGCCGAATGGCACAACCGCAAAGCCCAGCGTTCGGGGCGTCCGGTGGTCGAGCCGCTCTATACCATTGCCGACGCCGACGCCGTGATCGCCGACTTCATCCCCTGCGAATACGGGCAGGTTGTCACACTCGCGCCCGGGCTGACCGCCCGGTTCCGCGACATCGGCCATCTGCTCGGGTCGGCTTGCATCGAGGTGTGGGCGGACGAAAGCGGCGTCAAGAAGAAAATCGTTTTCTCGGGCGACATCGGCAACGCCCGCCAGCCGCTGCTGCGCAACCCGGAAATCATCGAGGAAGCCGATTACGTCGTCACCGAGGCCACCTACGGCGACCGCCTTCATGACGCGCCGACCGAGACCGACTACGCGGCCGAGCTGGCCGGGGTCATCCAGCGCACCTTTGACCGCGGCGGCAACGTGGTCATCCCGGCTTTTGCGGTGGGGCGGACGCAGGAGATGCTGTATTTTCTGCGTCAGATCAAAGAACGCGGTTTGGTGCGCGGGCATGACGGGTTTTCCGTCTATGTCGACAGCCCGCTGGCCAACGAGGCGACCACGGTATTCATGCGGCATCAGGACGCCTGCTACGATGAAGAAGCCCTCTCCCTGCTGCGCCGGAAAGTCAACCCCATCGGTTTCGACGGGTTGAAACTCTCCCTGACGGCCGAGGATTCCAAAGCCATCAACTTCATCAAAGAACCGGTCGTCATCCTTTCGGCGTCGGGGATGTGCGACGCCGGGCGCATCCGCCACCATCTCAAGCACAACCTTTGGCGCAAGGACAGCACCATTGCCTTCACCGGCTATCAAGCCCACGGAACCGTCGGGCGCGCCCTGCTCGAAGGGGCGACCGAGCTCCGCCTCTTCGGCGAAACGGTTTTTGTGAAAAGCGAGATCGTCCGGCTGACCGGGATCAGCGGCCACGCCGACCAGTCACAAATGCTCGAATGGGTCAAAGGGTTTACACCTACGCCTAAACGCGTCTTTATCGTACACGGCGAATCGTCGGTCTGCGATATTTTTGCCGATTTGCTTCAAAATGAACTGAATTGCGAAACGGCCGTCCCCGAATACAGTGCGGTTTGGGATTTGGCGGCCGACGCCGAATTGGACGCCGGGACGCCGCTCCGTCCGTCGCTCAAGAAAAAGAGCGGGACGATGTCCCCCTCTTTTGTGCGTTTGCTCACCGTCCAGCAGCGTCTCGCCTCTTTGGTCGGCGGCGCGAAGAGCTGGTCAAACCGCGATTTGTCAAAACTGACCGATCAGTTGACGTCATTGTGCGTCAAGTGGGAGAAGTGAGTGCGGGTCACAACCCCCTAGCTTTATGGTTGAGAAAGGAACATTACCATGAAAAAGATCACAGCAATTTTACTTATCGCCGTTATGACGGCGGGGCTTCTCACGGGATGCGGTGGCAACAGCATTCCAGACGGACGCTATGAGTTAAGGGATTCTAATGATTATATCATTATCGAAGGCAACAAGTTCTATCTGTCGTATTTTAATGATTTTCATTTTACGTATACACTCTCGGACGATGGCACGGTCACTTTAGATAGCACAGGCAGTCTAAGCATGACTACTGCTTGCTCGTACAAAAACGGGACGATTTACTTAGGTGATGACAAAGCGGCAGAGTATGTAAAAGCAGATTGATTATTATAAAGTAAAGAAGGGTTTATTGTGAAAAAGAAAATCATTATCATTGCATCTGTCATACTTATTGTTGCGATAGGGGCGGGGGTGTTTGTGTGGCTTAGCAGCCAACCTAAATATATGGAAGGTACAAACATCAGGATTGATGGCGTATATCAAGAAAGGAGAACGAGCATTTCAAACACAGCCGTTGGTTATATACGGTTTTACGAAAGCGGACGGGCAGATTATATTTCTGGTGACAGTAAAATGACTGCGGAAGATGCTTACAGAGAATTGAACAGCGGATACAATAAAAATATGATGAAGAGTACCTTCTTTCAACATAGTTCAGGCGTATCGGTTGCCGCTGACGGAAGCACAACTCAACTGCCGGAACTTACAATCGTATTTCAAAGAGGAATTTATCCCATTACTTACGAAGGGTCAATGAAGAATGATATATTGTATTTTGATGTTCACAGCACCTATAATGACAGTTCATATAAACAGGTATATGAGTTCGTTAAGGTGAAATGATAATTTTATTGAAAGGAACACTAACCATGAAAAAATTCACAGCAATTTTACTCATCGCCGTTATGTCGGCTGGGTTGTTCGCGGGGTGCGGGGGGCGAATGGAGCCGACACCGATTGCGTCACCTTCGCCGTCCCCCTCTGCATTTTCTTTGTGGGAGCGGGAAACGCCCGCACCAGCAGAACCGTCCGATGTTACTTCGTTCCCGGATGACGATGATCATTTTGGCGGTGACGACGCTAACTGGGATGATGACTGGAATGACGATATACCGCTTCCTTCCCCTTCTCCGTCGATCAAACCGCCGCCATCTTTTGCGAACGATGAAGCAAACCCTTCGATATGGACGGAAGCCGAACTCTATGACGCTATCGGAGTATGGCTGTCAAACGATACTGGCGTTTCAAGCGATCAAAATTATATCAGCTCCGATGAAATCGTCTGTTTGGTTGTAAGGGCGAACGGCTCGAAAATGGGGATTGATGGGCAGGATATATTGGATGCTTCCGAATTGAGCGAGGCACAGTTGTCCCCGCAAAGCGACGCTCTGATAAAAGCAATAAGGAACGAAGGGAACGGCAGGGTCATGTTTACAAGCGATCATATTGTCGCAGACATCGTTATACGTTATTGCGTAACGTACCCTTTTTACGGGAATTACGGAACAACCGGCTCTCATAAAGCCTATTCTTGCTGGATTGATATTGAAGCGTTCGATATTAAAACGGGTAGTTTTATCAGTTACGCATTTTTACGCAAAGACCCGGGAAACACCGTAAATGTAAGGCCGGGTTCGGCAAAGTCGTGGCAGTATCTCCCAACACTCCTCAACAGTTCCGAAATCGCAGTTTTTGTTGACTTCTTAGTTAATTAGAGTGATTATTACAAAATATTTATGTCAGGGGAAGGAACATTACCATGAAAAAACTCACAGCGATTCTGCTTATCGCCGTTATGACGGCGGGGCTTCTCGCGGGGTGCAACTCCAATAAAAAAGCATACGAGGAAGCTGAAGCGTTGTTTAACAGCGGCAAATACGAAGAAGCCGCCGCCGCTTTTGAAGCGTTGGGCAACCACGAGGACTCGGCGCAAAAAGCAGCGGAAGCAAGACAGCTGATTGCGAAAGCCTTGCTTGAAAAACTTCAATTCGATCCGTCGGAAGCAATGAATTTCAAACCGGACAATCCCAAACCGGAATACTACTTTGTCTGTGCCGTGCCTGTCATCGACCCTGTGACGGGGTTCGTTTCTACAGGCGGGTATAATAAAGACACTTCGCGGCATTTGCCTGTGGACGCGGAGAGAGTTCTTGGAGCCGGACGAGATTTGGGCGGTGGGCTGTTAGAAACAAACGATCCAAACCTTGCAACCTATGTACTTATTGTTACCTTTACCTATGATAATGGTAACAATAAATTTCCATTTGCCGACGGAACTTCGGTTCCGCAATACCGCGGCGCAACGGAAGCTGAATTACGAAATATGATTTCAGGTAGGAGCATACACAGCAAAAGCAGAACAACTTACGCCACATTAGCCGGTGAAAGTGTCAGCCGACAGATGTTAGACAATGCAAGAGGTAAGCAGTTCTATGCTGATTATTCATCTGTTAAATCAAGTGATTTTGAGGGTTTTGATACATTCATAAAACGTTAAAAGCGGCTTGTATTGCGAAAGGCTGGTCTAACCGCGATTTGTCAAAACTGACCGATCAGTTGACGTCATTGTGCGTCAAGTGGGAGAAGTGACGGAGACCGCCATGTCTTCCAAGCTAATTACTCTGCACCCTTTGCTTTCATAGTAACGCAGCATTTCATCAATTTTCCTTTTATCATAACTAGTGACGCAATCCGACAAGACAGTAACGGTATAGCCTGCCTTTGTCATGTTATAACTGGTCGATTTGACGCAGGCAACGGCGTCCGCCCCCGTCAGGACAAACTCATTGATTTCTTCTTTACGGATAAAGTTTGCAAACGCCTCGCTCGTCAGCGCGTTTCCTTTGCTCTTGGTGAAAACATTTTCCGAAACGATCTTCAAATCCGGCACCAATTCCGCCCCGCGGGTATCGGGCTTAAACGTCCTTGTGCCGTCCGACAAATTTTCATGCCTTATATACACAACATGAAGTTCGTTTTGAACCGCCCAATCAATCGACGCGTTTATGTTATGGATGATTTCCTTGTAGTTCTTTGTGATGTCGTTTTGAATGTCTATGACGACTAAGGCTTTGTTCATTTTATTGATCCTCCGTATACATATTGAATATGTTCTCAGATATAGAAAGGGGAAGCTATGAAAAAAGGTGTTAAAAATTTTCTCGTGTTACTCACTGTAAGTATTGCAGGGTTAACAATCTTCTTTGTGATCGTATGGAATTTGCCCTCAACAAAAGAACAACGGGCATACCGTAAGGCTTTTAATAGCGAAACAATGACGGTCTTTGAAACATCGGATATGATTTATAGTGAGCAAAGAAATCTAAAAAGGTATGATATAGAGGGTAAAAACGCGGGGAGAAAATGGGACGATTTATATATTCCTTTAGAATATAAATCAAATGTTCCGAATGATGTGGGTGGTATCATTACATGTATCCCCCTGCTTGATGATAAAATGATAGCCGGGAAGTATGGCACTAAAGGGGATGTTTATGCGTATTATGTTGATTATGAGTTAAAAATATATGACCCGTATACAGGAGAAGTTATATGTGAGGAAATGATTAAATGTGACAGTGTAGTACCGGAGAAAATTACATCTACAGGACATCATAAGTATCTTTATCCCAAATCAGAGACAGTGGAAAACAGGATCAAAATAGTATGGGGTGAATATTTACAAGTTAGAAATTGATCTTTTCCGCTTCGCGTTCGGCCACAACGGCGGCTTCCTCAAAGTCGCTGTGCAGCAGATGCTCGGTCACGGCGTCCAGCTGTATTCTGACAGGGCGCGGATACGGTTTGCTTTTGAGTTCCGTCAGGGCGTGTTTGGCGGTCTTTTTATCGTAGGCGCGGCAAGCGTCCCGGATAATCAGCCATTTTTCCTTCAAAAAGACCTTGTCTTCTTCCGTCAGTTCGCCTCCCCCCGCTTCTTCGGCGGGTTTTACCTTTTCGATGACCGCCCAAAGTTCGGTTAAGAAGGGTGCCGTTTCTTCGGCCATGACGGCCAAATCGCGCTCCCGCCCGGCTTGTTCAAGCCTGAGGGCGGCGGCGGAGAGGTCTGTCTCCCCAATGTTGGACAGCGCGCTCTTCAAGGAGTGGACATTGACGGTATAGACCGCCAGGTCGTCGTCCAGCGGGGCGTCCCACCGGCCGAGAAGTGACTCCAGCGCGGCGGCGGCTTTTTCGGCGTCACGGACGAAGAATTTTTTCAATTCCGACGTATAAGAGGGCGCGGGAAGTTTCACCGCGTTCCGTTTTTGCCTGCGGGCTGTTTCCACCGTTTCCGGCGGATGCCGGTCACGCACCATTTGATTGAGGACAAGGTCGAGCTGGCGGAGATCGACCGGTTTGGAAATGAAAGCGTCAAACCCGCGGCTCAAAAACATTTCGGCCTGTCCGAGCATAGCGTTGGCTGTCAACGCGACGATCGGGGCGGTATACCCCTGTTCACGGATTCTTTGCACCGCTTCGATGCCGTCCATCTCCGGCATCATATGATCCATCAGGATGACGTCATACTCCCTGCCGCTTTTGATTTTGGCGATGGCTTCAAACCCGCTCTCGGCCGTGTCGATGGCGAGACCGTACGGCGTCAGCAGCCCTTTGATGACAAACAAATTGGATTCCACATCGTCCACGGCCAAAACGCTGCCGTAGGGCATATATTCGCGTGAAAAACGCTCCCGTATCGCCGCTTTGGTATCAACGCGCATCTGCTGTAAATTCTCAGCCAGTTCTCTGCCCAGCGGGCCGCCCTCGCCGTCTTTTTGCGGAAGATGCACGGTAAAGACCGAGCCGACTCCCGGCTGGCTTTCCACAAAGATCGAACCGCCCATCAAGTTCAAAAGCTGCTTTGTGATGCTCATTCCGAGGCCGGTTCCGACCGTCCCGCGCGCCGAATCTGATACAAATCGGGAGTAATCGTCAAAGAGCTTGCTGATCTGTTCGGCGGTCATACCGTATCCGGTATCGCGGATGACAAAGCAGAGGACAGGGTTTCCGTCCCCTTCTGTCCGCGAGGAAACGTGAAGGATGACTTTGCCTTGCTCGGTATACTTCAGCGCGTTGGAAAGGAGGTTGTTGAGCACCTGTTTGACGCGGATCTCGTCGCCCACCAAGACAGCCGGGGTATCCTCGTCAATTTGCAGTTCAAACTCAAGCGGTTTCGCGCCGAGCCGCAGGATGTTAAATTGTATGACGTCGTTGACCAAGCTGGCCAGTTCATACCGGGCGGGCAATATCTCCATCTTTCCGGCTTCGATTTTGGAGAGGTCGAGCAAATCATTGATGATGCTGAGCAGGGAATAGCCCGAACTGTAGATGCGTTTGAGAGATTCCTGCAGTCCGGGGGAGAGGTTTTCGTCAAGCAGCTCGATCTCGGTGACGCCGAGAATGGCGTTGAGCGGGGTGCGGATCTCATGGCTCACCGTCGCCAGAAAATGGCTTTTCAACCGGCTTTCCTCGTCTGAGCGCACCCTTGCCGCGGTGATGCGCAGGAGGACGGCACTGAGTGCCGCCGCCAAAGCCAAACCGAGAGCGGTGAGAACCAACGCCATATCCTTAATGCTTTTGTAATACGCGTCATAGGGGGTGACGATCCCCAAATACCATCCGTTGCCGAGACGTTTGTAAAAGATGGAGGCGCGTTCATCCTTATAACTGATCCAGTCATACCATCCGAAATCCTTACCGGCCAGTATATCGGCCGCAACGGCTTCCCCGCCGTTTAAGTCATAAATCGTTTTGTTCAGATAGGTTTCATCCGGGTGGGCGATGACGTCCATGTCCTTGTTCAGTAATATGCCGTAACCGTCGGAGGTCAGCTGCCGGCTTACGGCATAATCGGCGATCCTGTCCAGCATGATGTCGAGGCAGACGACACCCAGCGCGACGCCGTCGCCGTCAAAGATTTGCCGTGCGTATGTGATGGTGGCGACCCCGCCGAAAGCCAAAGCAAAATATGGCTCGGTGATGCCGATTTGCCCGTTGGCCTCCAAGGCGGCTGCATACCAAGGACGGCTTTCGGGGATATAATCATCATCCGGGATCCAGCCGGAGCCGTCTATATATTGCCCGCCGAAACAGTCAAAAACGCCAAAAATGCCGTTGTTATGATACAACAGCCCTTCGTTATCCATCATATAATCGGTGACATCCACCATATACGCATTGATCAGGGCATGATCCTCGCCCTGCATGAGCATCATGCGAATGGTTTCAGCGATCAAGGCAAGTGTCGATTCCGGCTCTTTCAAGTCGGCGTCGATATAGGATTGCGCTTGGATCAGCGCGTCTTCGGCGTCTTTCATCAGATGATCGCGTTCTATTTTACTCGTGTAAAAGTAACTTGCGTATACCATCAGCGCAAAAGCGGCGACCACAAGACATACCTGCGCGTAAGGCAGCCTCATGTTTTTGAATTTGCGGATCAGCGCGCGTATCGTAGACATATTTTCCTACAGCACCGCCTTGAACTGCTCCCGCGCTTGATAGAAGACATCCGCGATGTCCGGGTCGAAATGCTTGCCCGCGTCGGCCATGATGATCCGTTCGGCCGTTTCGGGCGGATAGGCTTCTTTATACGGGCGTTCGGAGATGATGGCGTCGTAGGCGTCGGCGATGGCCATGATCCGCCCGTGCAGGGGGATGTCGTTTTCTTTCAGCCGGTAAGGGTAGCCCGCGCCGTCCCAGCGTTCGTGATGATATCCGGCAAACAGCTTGGCGTGCTTTAAGAAGACATCTTCCCCCGTTTGATCGACGATATGGTCGATAATCTTCTCTCCCTCAACGGTATGCTCTTTTATTTTTTCAAACTCATCGGGGGTGAGCCTGCCGGGTTTGTTCAAGATGAGGTCGCTGACGGAGATCTTGCCGACGTCGTGCAGGCGAGCCGACGAAGCGACCATGTCCAAATCCCATGAGCTGAGTTCTTCGTTATGCAGCCCTCTTTCCAGCATGGCGTCGATCAGGATGCGTATGTACGTCGCCGTTCGTTCGATGTGTCCGCCTGTGGTGAGATCCCGGTTTTCCACCATGTCGGCCAAAACCGAGATGATGCCGTTTTTCAGGCGGTCGAGCTGCCCCGTCCGTTCCCGTATGAGCTCGTCAACGCTCAGGTGGGATTTCACGCGGTTGAGCAGAGCCGGAGCCGAAAACGGTTTGGGGATGAAATCGACCGCGCCCATCTCAAACCCGCGGACTTCGTTGGCCGTATCGTTCCGCGCCGTGAGGAAGACAACGGGAATCTTCTCATAGTGCTTGTTGGCCTTTAACAAACGCAGGGCTTCAAACCCGTCCATATCGGGCATGGCTACGTCCAGCAGGATGAGGTCGGGGATCATCGTCTCCAGCATATGAAAGAGTTTTTTCCCTGAAAGCATGGTCATTACAGAGAAATGCTCTTCCAACGCCTCTTCGATCATCATCAGGTTCAAGTTGTTGTCGTCCACTGTGAAAATCGTTTTCATCATTTCCGCACCCCTTACGACAATACTGCAAAATATATGATATATGATTTCACTGAAAATGTCAAGCAAATAATAATATTTTTATCAACTATGACGAATGCCCCGATAAGCAGAAATCCCGGACGGCCGCCGTGAGCAGCGGCCATTCGCATTTCTCCATCACCCGCCGCTGCAATGTCTCCGGCGTGTCGCCCGGCAGTATGTCAATGGCTCTCTGCGAAACGATCGGCCCCTCGTCGGCTCCGGCGGTGACGAAATGCACCGAAGCACCCGTCACTTTCACGCCGGTATCCAGCGCGGCCTGATGCACCCGCAGCCCGTAAAAGCCCTTGCCGCAGAACGACGGGATGAGAGCCGGATGTACATTGAGGGCGCGGTTGGCAAACACTTCGGCAAAGCGCGGGGTGAGGATAAACATAAATCCGGCAAAAACCACCAAACCGATGTCCTTTTCAAGAAGAGCGTCAACCACCGCGTCGGTATAAACGGCGCGGTCGGCGTATTCCTTCGGGCTGAGCGTCACCGTTTCGATCCCGGCTTTCTTAGCGCGCTCCAGCGCGAAGGCGTCCGGGTTGGACGACACAACCAATGACAGTTCGCCGTTTTCATACGGCGCGCCGTCGATCAGGGCTTGGAGGTTGGTTCCGCCGCCCGATACCAACACGGCGATCCTTACCATAACGTGATTTTTCGGCTCCCTTCGGCCACCCGCCCAATGACAGGGTACCCCGCTTGTTCGGCGTCCTCGGGCGAAAGGCAGGCCACCATGCCGACGCCCATGTTGGCGGTGTTGTACATATCCTCCGGCGGCACATCGCCGTCGCGCATGATCCGCTGGAAAATCTCCGGCACCGGGACGGCGTCCGGCCGCATAACGGCTTCCAGCCCGCCGGGCAGCATCCGGGGGATGTTTTCGATCCAGCCGCCGCCGGTGATGTTGGCCAACCCCTTAACGGTGACTTTTTCCCGCAGGGCGGCTATATCGTTCACGTAGATGCGCGTGGGCGTCAGCATTTCCAGCATCAATTCGGCCGAAGGGAAGGGGTATACTTTACGGTAGAGGGAAAACCCGTTGGAGTGCAGCCCGGACGAAGGCAGACCGACCAGAACGTCGCCGGGGCGTATCGTGCTTCCGTCTATGCGTTTCTCATAATCAACAATCCCCGAGCAGAACCCAACAAGGTCGTATTCGTTCTCGGGGAAGCAACCCGGATGTTCGGCGGTCTCGCCGCCGAGAAGGGCGGCTCCCGCCTGTTTACAACCCTCGGCAATCCCGCTCACCACCGAAGCGACGCGTTCGGGGATGACTTTTTCGCAGACGATATAATCGAGAAAGAAGAGCGGCGCGGCTCCGGCGCAAAGGATGTCGTTGACGCACATGGCCACGCAGTCGATCCCGACCGTGTCATGCTTGTCCAGCTGAAAGGCCAGTTTGAGCTTGGTTCCCACGCCGTCGGTGCCGCTGACCAGCACCGGGCGTTTCATCCCGGCCAGGTCGGGTTCAAACAGCCCGCCGAACCCGCCGATGCCGCCCAAAACCCCTTTGGTATAGGTCGAGCGGACGCTCTCTTTCATCAGTTCCACCGCCCGGTATCCGGCTTCAACATCCACTCCGGCGTTTTTATAGGAAAGATTCATAAAAAATCCCCTCCTGTTTTTTCCAGCGCGACGGGAACCGGATAGTTCCCGGTAAAGCAGGCGTCGCAGCGGGTTATCTTCAAATCGGGCGTGACGGCCGGGAGATCGTCAATACTGAGAAACGCTAGCGAGTCCACGCCGATTTTATCAGCCAATTCCTTCACGGTATAACGGCTGGCCGGAAGCTGGTCGCGGTTGGGGATGTCGGTGCCGAAGTAGCAGGGGTGCATGTAAGGCGGTGAGGTGACGCGCATATGGACTTGGGTCGCCCCGGCCTCGCGGACGAGAGAGACGACACGGTTGATCGTTGTCCCGCGCACAATGGAGTCATCCACCATGATGACGCGCTTGCCGCGCACGGCAGACGCGATCACATTGAGTTTGATGCGGAGGGACTGTTCGCGCAGCCACTGCGTTTCCTGAATAAAGGTGCGCCCGATGTAGCGGTTTTTGACAAAACCCATCGCGTACGGGATACCCGACTGCTGTGCGTAACCCACCGCCGACGAGATGCCCGAATCGGGGACGCCGATCACAACGTCGGCTTCCACCGGGCTGCTCCTAGCTAGGCACTGCCCGGCAAGAGTCCGCGAAACCTCCACCGATTGCCCGTCGATCACGCTGTCGGGGCGGGCGAAGTAAACAAATTCAAAAGCGCACAGCGAGCAGCGTTTGGCCGCTTGAACCGAAAGGCTTTTGAGGTTGCCCGGCGAGGCGACAATGACTTCGCCCGGCTTAACGTCCCGCTCAAAGGTTGCGTTCACCACGTCCAGCGCGCAGCTTTCGGACGCGAAGACAATCTCCCCAAACCCCCCGTCCTGCGCGCCGTGCGCGCCAACGGGAGAGGCGGCACGCCTCCCGATGCAGAGCGGGCGGAAGCCGTGCGGGTCGCGCGCCGCGATGATCTTATCCCGCGCAAGGATCAAAAGCGAGTAGGCACCTTTGAGCAGCGGCATGACTTCCAGCACAGCGTTTTCGAGCAGCGTTTTCTGTTCGGGTGAGCGTGTTTCCAGCAGCTTGCGGACAATGGCGTAAAGGATGATTTCAGCGTCGCCGGTGGTTTGGAGGATACCCCCCTGATTTTCAATGGCGATGCGCAGCTGTTCGGCATTGGTCAGGTTTCCGTTGAACGCCAGCGCGATCTGCATACCGAGCGTTTCGACGGCCAGCGGCTGGGCATTGACGCCCGACATCCCGCGCTGCGCCGCGTAACGGACATGGCCGATGGCCATATGCCCGGTCAGTTTTTTCAGCGAATCAAAGTCAAAAACTTCCTGAACAAGACCGTCGCCCTTCTTATAACGGATGCCTTCGCTGCCGGAGGAGGCGATGCCCGCCGAAGTCTGCCCCCGGTGCTGCAAGGCATACAGAGCGTGGTAGGTGTCGATGGCCAAACTGGAGGAAGCGTCGGTCATTTGCTGAGGAGCCGGTTGGCCTACGATGCCGAAAACGCCGCAGGCTTCATGCAGTTCACCCATTTTGCTTCAAGGCCTGACAAAGTTCACGGTCGGCCGCGTCGGCTTTGTCGCTTAACTTTTTGCGGTAGGCAAGCAGCCGTTCCCGCAACCCGGCGTCTTCCAGCGCGAGGATCTGCGCCGCCAGCAGGGCAGCGTTTTCGCCCCCGTTGACGGCAACGGTGGCAACGGGGAAGCCCGGCGGCATCTGAACGGTCGCCAGCAAGGCGTCTAAACCACCCAGCCCGCCGCCCTGCACCGGAATGCCGATAATGGGCAAATGGGTACGCGCCGCGCAAGACCCGGCCAAATGGGCGGCCAGCCCCGCCGCGGCAATGAGTACGCCAAAACCGTTTTGTTCGGCACCGAGCACAAACTCGGTGGCCCGTTCAGGCGTCCTGTGCGCCGAGCAAACGCGCCCTTCATAGGGGATTTTCAATTCGTCCAGCACGGCGAAGGTTTTGTCCAGCACAGGTTTGTCGGAGATCGAACCCATCAGTACGGCGACTTTTTTCATGATGTACCATCCCTTCTTTTCGTTTCTTTATTTATGATAATTCTTTGATTGTTCTCTCCAAATCGGCGGCGCGGGCGTCCCAGCTCGCGGCTCTCCCGTATTCGATCCGGCGGCGCGTCTTCCACGCGTCACGCTCACTGATGGCTTTCTTGCAGCAGGCGATGAACTCCCCGGGCGTCCCCGCGAGGTATACCGCCTCGGTGTAGTCCAGCACCTGCGCCGGGTGCGGGGTCGAGACAATGGGCTTGCCGGAGGCGAGGTATTCGTAGAGCTTCTCCGGCGGCGCGGCGGCACTTTTCGCAAGGTTGACGCAAACGTCAAAACGGCTGACATAGGCCGGCAGGTGGCCGGGAGGCTTTTCCCCGAGCAGATGAATGTTCGGGAAGGGTTTCCATACGGCGGTGTCGGTGAGAATCGGGCCGGCAAAGACGAAAGCCCATTCCGGGTGGGCTTCGGCGGCTTCGGCCACGGTTTGGAGGTTGACGGATTCATCCACCGATCCTGTGTGCCCGATGATGGGGTTTTTGACGTTGAATAAATCGTCCGGGAAGGGGAGGTTCCGTTCGGCCGCGCTGGAAAACGCCTCAAAATCCACACCGGCGGGCAGAGGGAGGACAGGCTTGCCGGACGATTGCAGCCGTCCGGCGTGGGCGGCCGGGGAGACGAGGATGAGGACGGAGGCTTCCACCGCTTTTGCAAACTGCCGTTTGAACCGGGTTTCTTTGAACAACCCTTTCATGTCAACCGGGCTGAGAAACCGGAAGTCAACCTCAGGCATCCGGGAGGCGAGACAATTCACACGGTCTTTCTCGCGGCTCCACGGCTCTGCCGATACAACCAAAATGCGTTTCAACCTTTCAGCTCCAATACATTGAATAGTGCTTTGCGGACGGTTTCATTATACTCCGACAGGTCATCGGTCGTTTTTTCGCGCTTTTTCGCCGAAATCAACGCTCCGGCAATGTCGTCAATCCCGCGGATGCCGGGATTGTACGGTTCGAGGTTTTTAGAGACGAACAGGTCAAGCCCCAAAGACTTGGCTTCCCATATCACCATGCCCTGCCCCTCGTAACGGCTGGTCAGCGCGAAACCGTCCATTTGGCGCAGATAGGGGAAGGGGTTGGGCTGGTTGCCCAGCAGGGTCACCACCCCGCCCAGCCCCAGTTTACCGATTTGACGGAGGAGTTTGCCTTTGCCGGGGCCGTCGCCGATCAGGTAAAACCGCAGGTCGGGTCTGTGCGGGACGACGCGGGCTAGAATGTCCATCAGGATGTCAAAGCCCTTTTGGTGGCAGATGCGACCCATTGTACAGAGATTGTAGTGCGCCGGGTCAACGGTGAAGGGGGTCTCTTCTTCCGCTTTTTTGAAAATCTCGGCTGTGTCGATAAAGTTTGCAATCGCGGTCACAGGTTTATCCCGAACGCCGGACACCCGGCGGAACCCTTCGATGATCCCGGGGGAAACGGCGCAGAATCCATCAAAACGGGCAAATTTTTTCTTGAAAAAGTGCCAAAGGATTCGATATTTGACTTCGTTTTGCCGTTTGATCTCAATGTCGTTGTGGAGCCACATGACGCGCTTTTTGGCCGTGACGCCCAGCGCACCGACGGCGCATTCGTTTTGGTAGCTGTTGAAATCAATGACAGTGTCGTAAACCCGCCCGCCGCCCGGGGGTTTGACCAGCTTCCGCAAGAGATTGAAATAAACGACCCGGCTGAGATAAGGATAGGGCTTCAGGTATCGGACACGCAGATGGGGATGCTCCTGAAACTGAAAAAACTTGCTGTCTTCGTAGAGATAGAGGTCAACTTTGCATTGCTCATAGTCAATGCCGCTGAGGAAGTTGATCAGCGAACGCTGTATCCCGCCGACGTCCAAGTCGATTTGAAAAACAGCGATGCGTTTGAGCTGCCCGTCTTCCTCCGGGGCGTATAGTTTTCGGGCGGTTTCCACATTGCGGCGTTCGAGTCCGGCCAGCCGCCGCGCGTTTTCCGCGAACCGTTGGCTCACCCCGGCGTCCATGGCGCGGTCGATGTATCCGTTTAGGGTGTTTTCGTCCATCGACCGAAAGGGGACAAACATCTCCTGCCCGGCGTATTGCAGAAAGGCCGTGACCTTGGGGTCATAATCCACGCCGATCAGCGGGACGCCGCGGCTGGCCGCGAACACCAGCCCATGCAGGCGCATCGCCACAACCGCCGTCATGCGCGACATGATGCCGATGGCCAACCCGCTGGTCAGCGGTTCGCTGATCACATGATAGGGTGTCTGTAAAAGCCCGGTGACCGCGTTGGCGGCGTCGCCGTCGCTGCGGTGGTTGATGGCCACAAACACCGGGGTCAGGCCGTAAACCTCATAAGCCCGATTGGCAGCCGCGGCAAAAATAGGAGCCTTTTCATGGAATCCCTGCCAGTTGCGGAGGGCAAAGCAGAGGTAACGCCCGTCCGGGTTCAATCCGTATTGGGTCAGCGCGGCGGTGACCTCTTCCTCCGGCGCGGACGGCAATGCCAGCACCGGGTCGGAAGCCAAAACGATCTCGGGGCGGTCAACGCCGAGCTGTTTCAGCTCTTCCAGGCTCGAATCCTCGCGCAGGGTGATGGCGTCTACATATCGGTTGATGATGCGCGCCGTTTGTTTCCGCCCGCCTTTGTGGCCGACGGGGCCGATGCCGCACCCGTACATCACCGTGAGGTTGCCGCGTTTCTTGGCCATTTTGATCGATTTGAGGTAATACCACAAACTGCGCCGGCTGGTGGCGTCTTGGATCAAGCTCCCGCCGCCGCTGAGATACATCCGTGTCTTTCGCATGATGCGCATAAAGCCGAAAAAATTAAAATGATGAACCGCGCCGATGCCGAAGCGTTCCCTCGTCTCTTTCGGCCTGCGGGACAACGCCCAAATGGGCATGTCGGGGTCGATTTCACGCATTTCCCGGATGATGGCTTCTAAAATGGCGTCGTCGCCTGAGTTACCGTGCCCGTACGCGCCGCAGATCAAAACGCCTTGCCTGTTTTTGCTCACCCTTTCGATCCGCCCCGTTCGGCGGCGTCGAAGAGGATATCCAGTTCCCGCCGTATGTCTTCCTGTTCCAGCCCGTCGTCTTCCAGCAATGCCGAGAGCAGCATTTGCTCGGCCACGCGGAGGAAGAGACGGGCGAAAGCCGGGTCGGCGATCTCTTCCATCAGCCGTTTGCGGTCGGCCGCCTGACGAGCACGTTCGTACGAAATCAGTTTTTCGCTGGCCGCCCCCGCGTTGTCAAGCCCCAACATGGCTTTATGCGCCAGCCGGAAGACGCGGCGGTCGTCGTCGGTTAAGAGCCTGCGCTGCATGACCGAAAAAAACCACACGTCCCGCAAGGGGATGCCCTCGGGGATTTGGTCGGCGATCTGCTCGCTGATCTGCCTGTATGTTTCGCAGACGATCTCTTCGTAGAGGTGTTCCTTGCTGCCGTAATGGTAATACAGTGTCGGCAGCGAACACCCGGCGCGCGCCGCGATGTCCCGGATCGACGCCTGATGAAAACCTTTTTCATCGAAGACCGACAGGGCGGCGGTTCGGATTTTTTGTTTCATAATCGCTCCCTTCTTTTGTCACAGGACAAAACCCATCGTCATATAGTAGACTATTACGATTCTGAGGAGGGACAGAATGTTCGGCGCCGTTGTAACGCTGCTTCTCCAAGGGTATATGCTCTGCCTGCGCTTGACCGGCCGGGGCGGTTCTTTTCCGCGCCCGCTGACCAAAAAAGAAGAGGAGCAGGTGCTTGACGCGATGTCTACAGGCGACCGCACCGCGCGGGAAAAGCTCATCATGCACAATTTGCGGCTTGTGCCGCATGTCATTAAAAAATACTACGTGGGCGCGGCCGACCAAGATGATTTGATTTCCATTGGAACCATCGGGCTGGTCAAAGCTATTGACAGTTTCAGCCCGGAAAAGAAAGCCAAACTGCCCACCTATGCCTGCATCTGCATCCAAAACGAGATTTTCATGCACTTCCGCAATTTACGCAAACGTCAGGGGGAAGTCTCTCTCTCCGATCCGATCGAAGCGGAGGGCGACGGCGGTTCGCCGCTGTCGGTGATGGATGTGCTGCAAGCCGACGACGACGTGCAGGAACGCCTCGAACACGAAGAGGAGTGCCGCCGGGTGCGGCTGCTGGTGGATACCTCCCTGGACGAACGCCAGCGCGAAATCATCCGGCTGCGTTATGGTTTGGGCGATGAACGCCCGCTGACCCAAAGGGAGGTTGCCGAACGTTTCGGGATTTCACGGTCGTATATCTCCCGCATAGAGAAGAAAGCCTTGGAGATATTGGCGGTGGAAATGCCCAATCCCTAACGATAGATAGTATTGTACCATACTTAACCAAATGTTTCAAGACTTTTCTGCTTCTTTGACCTTAGCGATTTTCGCCAGAAACCTGCTTGCGTGGAGGAGTTTATCGCCGTCCGCGTAGTTCAGCAGCGCGTTGAGGGTATCGGTGCCGCGGTCTTCGGCGGTTTCGCCGCCCTCTTTGCCGAAAACAAGATAATCCAAAGATTCGTGAAGATGATGCGCTATTGTGATCAGGGTGTCAAGCCTGGGTTTTTGAAAGGCGTTTTCGATCTTTGTGTAGGAGCTGACCGACAGTTCGATCTCCTCGCTGAAGCGTTCCTGCGTGAATCCCAATGATTCCCGTCGCCGCTTCATGCGGTTGGCCATCGCCTTTAGCTGCGGATAGGTCAAAACAACCACCTCCGTTTTCTATCATTATAATAAGAAAACGAAAGCTCAAATATTCGGTATTGACGAAAGTTAATAATTCGGTATAATTGAAATATTGGGTTTCATAGATGACGAAAGATGGGAGAAAGAGAAAATATGGTCACAGTTGTCTATCATGTGGACAAACAGTGTTATGACCACGCGGAAACAAAGCACAACATCTCCATAACCACAACGGAGTATGCCTGCGGAGACCAAGCGGTTGCGCATATTCAAATGAGCGAAAACACCGGGGTGAGCATCAGCGGCCGGATCAATTCCATCCTGAAAAGCTGTATAACTCTTCAAAATGAGTATTATATATGCAGAAAAACCGGCTTTGCGGCCGGCAGTGTCATCTCCCGCGAACTGTTTGAGGAACACTTAATTCGGTTTGATAAGAAAAAAACCGCCGTTGTCCGTGAAATCGTGGAGACATATGCGTACACCGGCCAAAACGGCCGGCAGGACGAGGCGCAAATCATCATCACAATGAAAGGCGGCCGTATGACCGCCGTTATTGATTTCCGGGACGAAGAGCAATATGGGTGTTTTGCGGCTCCGTCTTGGTTGTTGGAGATAGGAAGGTAAATGACAGAGTAAGATTTGCCTTGACCCTGCGGCAACAGCTTGCTATAATGGGCGCGAGGCGGTGATTAGTTTGCAAAAAATCTCAATCGATAACCTAGGCCCGATCGACGGGCATTTTGAAATGGACTTGGATAAAAAACTGACGATATTGATCGGCGAACAGGCAACGGGGAAGAGCACCATCGCTCGGTTTATCGCGGAACAGAATGAGGACTGCTTATATATACCCGCCGGACGGGCAATCATTCCCTTGATTTTCAAGAGTTACGCCGCTGCTACAAGATTAAAAATAGATCCATTTATGGATAAATTCATTCTTTTTGTTGACAATGTAAGAGAAACCTTTTTTGATGACTACTATCGTGCTATGCAAAATCAATATAAGTCTGATTCCCGCATAAATAAAAACAACTTTGCAGAAGCTGTTTCACTTTTAAGGCATATTGTAAAGGGAGAATGTGCATATTCAAATGAGGCTGATAAAGATAAAATTCATGTCAATAAAGAAATAATAATATCCCTTTTTGAAGCATCCTCAGGACAACAGGAAATATTTTATATACTATTTGCTTTACTTTATGTATTATCGCATCCTGACCCTCGCACCATCATCATTGAAGAACCTGAAGCGCATCTCTATCCAGTTTCGCAAAAACTCGTCATGGAGCTTGTCGCCCGTGTCATCAATGCCACGGGAAGCCGTGTCATCATCACGACCCACAGCCCGTATATCCTAACGGCGACCAATCTTCTGATCCATTCAGCAAAAGTCGAGAATAAAATACAAGGCGAGGAAGCCGTCGTCGACCCGATGGCGCGGCTCAACCCTGACGATGTAGCGGCTTATCTGCTGGAACGTAACGGGCAATTTTCGTCTCGGAGTATCATTGACGAAGAATCAGGGCTGATCAAGGCCGAGGAGATCGATACCGTCTCCGATATAATAGATGAAAAAATGGATGACCTTGTCCGGCTGGAGGTCAAACATGGTTTGTAACCGCTTCTGTGAGTGTCATACAAAGAACATTCTTTGTGATAAAAGCGAATGTAAAACCACCACAAACGAATCAAACCCCACGAGAAGAGAAAACGGCGTTTCATATGGCATAATGAATGAGGGGAAATCACAGGCTATCATATACCATGTGGACGGCGGCGTGATTACAGGGGCAGAGGAAAAACGGTGTGATTATCTTTTCATGTTCCCGCTGCAAACGAAAGCCTTTTTTGTTGAGCTTAAAGGGAGACATTGGGAAGACGCGGTAGAACAATTAGAGAATACGGTAAGACTTCTTTGCCCCGCTATGCCGGGGTATACACCGCATTTACGCGCTGTGGTAAACAAAGCACCAAGAACAGACTACATAGGCATAAAGAATCGAAGGAAGACTCTTTATCAGCGGTATCCCGGCGCGACGCTGGAGGTAAAGAAGCGATTCGCCGATGTGATAGGCTAAAAGAGCGGAGCCTACTCCTCCATCATGACTTCTTTCAGCGGAATGCGCTTGATTTTCGCGGCATAGACCCGCATAAATATCTCATACATCACCACAAAGGAAATGAACGAAATTATACACGCCTGCCAATGAAAGCTGTAATCGGGCAGTTCGAGAGCGTCGTTGCCGATAAACATGGACAATGCCATTAGCATTAAGCCGTGTTGATATATGCTTCCAAGCGCGAAACCCACATAGGTTATCGGGCGGTAGCCGCTTAATATTGCTCTGGCGCACTCACGGTCGGAATAGCCAAACACCCGCAGCATGGCGATGGTTTTTGCGTTGCCCTTAATCACCGTAGTGACCGCAATAAACAAAGTTGTGACGGCTAAGACAATGCCGATTCCCGCCATCAAAACCGCCATCATATCGCTGCTAACCTCGGGCATACTGAAAGACATGACCACGCTGGCCGCATAGCAAAAAGAAGCAAACCAAATAAAGAACACCAGCGAAAAACGGCTTCTCACCGTGCTTTGCTTTAATTCGCGTAAAAACGGGGCGTCCGGTTTCTGTTTGCCGTTGAGTTTTGCTTTCTTTACTCTGACGTTGCTTGTCCCTCTGATAAGTTCCAACGCCGGACGCTTCAGCTTGCGATGGCTGTACAGCACCGCCAGTGCGGAAAAGGCAAGGGCGGGAAGAACAACTAAATACATCACCAATATGGGATTGAAGCGGAGCGGCGTGTCGGGCAGCAATTCATCGCTCCTCATTTGCCTATAGAAAGCGGGCATGAGGGCGAACGCGCCGCCAAACCCAAGAGCGGCTCCCGTAAACACGCTCAATCCGAATACCCAAAAACTCCTTGCGATTTTCCAGTTTGAATACCCCAACGCTTTCAATATCCCAAGTTCCGATTTGTGCGTGTCGATATAATGCTTGACGTAAAAAAGCAGAATGACGACCGTGGTCAAAGCAAGCGCGCCGCCGGTCACAGCGCTGGTCATTTTCCCGGACGATACAACCATATCGTGCAAAAGCAGGGCGTCCGGGTCTGTTATTTGGTCTTTGATTCGAGCCATGTCGATGTTGGAGTTCAAAAACATGGTAGATATTAAAACCGCGCAGAAGCACATGATAGAAATGCCAAACAGCTTGGCGGCGTCTTTCGGACGGATGATCATCTCCTCACCACCCTATCTCGTAAGCGGTTTTTCGCTGTTCATTGCCGGCCATCTCAACAATTTTCCCGCTGTTCATTTTGACAACGGTGTCGGCGATCTCCGCGATGTTGGCGTTGTGCGTTACCATCACCATTGAAAAGCCGCGCGCTTTTTGCAAGTTGCCTATGTAATCCAGCACCTGCCGCCCGGTTTCCTCGTCCAGCGCGCCGGTCGGTTCGTCCAGGAACAATACCTTTGGGTTTTTCGCCAACGCCCGGGCGATGGAAACCCGCTGCTGCTCCCCGCCGCTGAGCTGCGAGGGGAATTTGTGCAGTTTATCCCCCAGCCCGACCGCTTCGATGATCTCCCGGTAACCGCCGTTCCCGGCCAAATCGGCTCCCATTTTCACGTTTTTGTCTACATTCAGGTTGGGGAGCAGGAAATATTGCTGGAAGATGAAGCCGACCTTCTCCTTCCGAAAGGCGGTCAGCTCCTTGTCGGGCAGGGCGGCGATGTCGGTGCCGTCAACGTTAACAGACCCGCTGTCGGGACGCTCCAAACCGGACGCGATGTGCAGGAGGGTGGACTTCCCGGAGCCTGACGCGCCAAGCAATACGATAAATACCCCGTCGCTGACGGTAAGCGAGACATCTTTCAGCGCGGCGGTGGCATTTTCTCCTGTGCCGTATGTTTTCGAGGTGTTTTTGATTTCAATCATGGCTGGTTTCCTCATTCTTCTTAAATATAATCACAAAGAGGCTATATCTTATCGCCATATGGCAGTGATTTAATAAATTGCTCCATGTAATCCCAGTCCGGCAATCCTTTTGCGTTTTGCGGAAGTGATATAATTGATTTAATCATTCTAGCCGGACGCCATTTTCTTCCATAATCCCATCTATATCTATCTTTCATTATAACGGCAGCTACAAACAAACCGGTATATACATTGAATTCACCATTCAATAAATACAGCGGGTTTACATCATGACTGCAAGTAAATTCTCGATCTTGATAAAACGCGAACCCTACGGAGCCGTTATTGGTCACACAGACAGCGTTTGGCGGAAATATCTTTTCAGAAAGAGGAGAGTTGTTTTCATCGCCTGTTTTTGAAGCGCATTCAATATCTTCAACTGAATAATACTCTGTAACGCCATTGTTCTTTTCCGTTGCCCCTATGAATGGAATTTTCCCAGCTATGTTATGCTCTGGTTTTTTGTTGTAGAAGCCTTTTTGTATGTCGAATATCGTTGTATATTGAAATTCTTTCCATGCTTGTGTATTTAGAGATGTCAATTTACATGTTTGCTTATCTCTAAGGATGTCTTGGAGAAGATGCAGGACACTTTCATCGAGTCCATTCCCAATACTTATGTGATACCCTAAATATTTTCTTTGAGCTTCTTGAAAATCCTTTGCGGTTAGTGTCGAATAGTCTGTTTTCATGTAGGCCTCTGCCAGCCATTCGTCGTTATATGAAACTTCTCTTGTTACAGATGCTCCCATTTTTGTCTCTCTGCTAAAATATAAGGTTAACCATTCTTTCTCGATAATGCTCCAAGAACCTACACTGCTTTCAACTCTTCCTATGTGTTTTTTCTTAATTAAACCATCATCTTTGAAATATCCGAAAAAGGTTTGTCTTACAGGAGCGTTTAGATGCCGTGTTCCAAGGGTAAACACCATACAGCAGGCTACAACAGTTGAGCCGGGATAAAACATATCAGAAGGAAATGAAAAAACAGCGTCTAATGTATGCTCATCCAACATTTTTTTCTTATATTCTTGAATCGCTAATGATGTATCCATGGCACACTGCATAGGCAATAAAACAGCCAATTTCCCCTTCTTTACTTTTTTTGCGATTTCATAAACAAAATGCAACCCTTTTGAAGGATCTTCTTTTTGGTTTTCATTCCATCCCTTTACATAACTGGGATTACAGTGTTTTCTTTGCGCATTATAAGGGGGGTTCATCAAAACAACATTTATCCCCGCATTTAGATAGCCTATTTCAGTAAAGCAATTACCCTGTAAGATATTTGTGTTTCCATCGCTATGTATAAGCATATTAGTTGTTGCCAGCCCAAAAGCAACTTCCTCATATTCTATGCCGTAAATCTGCTTTTTCTTTACATTTATACGCTCACTTTCTGTATCGCAATCTGCGATTGCCTCTGTCATAGCGCGCACCAAGAAAGCCCCGCTGCCGCAACAGGGGTCTAACACAATAGAATTACGGTTAATGCCGACAACTTTACACATAAAATGCACTATATGATCTGGAGTAAATGCTTGGTTTTTATCAGATTTTCCAACATATTTATTAAATGTCGTAAAAAACAAATTCAGCAAGTCCTGCCCCATTTTACTCTCGTCATTTATATAAGGTAAAATATTATCCTTTACATCTGTCAGTATTCGCTGAAATTCTTTATCTTTCAAATCCCTGACATCTTGCGAGTCGATTACTTTGTTTTTTAATATGGTCAGCTTCGTTGCTTTGCTTAAATCTTTTTCAAGCAGACTTGTTAGGATGCCTTCTATACCCCCCCGAATTTGCGCCGCAGTTAGCCCTTCATATTTTAATCCGTTTTTAAGCGATAATAAACAAGTTCCAATAAATTGGCTTCGTATTTTTTCATTTATTCCATAATTGTGCAGAAGTTCATTCAATGCGTAGGTGCTTTGAATGATAGCCAACTTGTCATTTTTTGTGCCGAAAAACAGGTTGATATATTCTGAAAACGGACGTATAACGCGTTCGTTTTTGCTTTCATGTTCATCATCAATTATTCCGGTATCATCTGTCCATACGCGAATATCATCCGTAAGCGTGCTCGCCAATATAGCAACGATTTTATTTGTTGTTAGCCGCTTTTCATATAAGACATACTGTTGCAGTTGTTCCATATCATATTTTGCATTGCTTTTAAGAAGTTTTTGCTTTGTTTCTATAAGAACAGTTGCTTTATCATCAGCAAAACGTAAATCAATGTCTTTGTAATGGCGGCGCGCGTTTGATGCAAGATAATCTTTTGTGTTTTTACCTATTTCCTTAAGGGCTTTTTGAAAGCTGAACTCATCATTTTCTATATTGCTGATTAGAAATTCCCTTCCAACAGTAGTGATTATATCTGTGCGTTTCAAAGTTCGCCACCCCTTATAATATAACATAATAACGAGTTTACATAACAATATATTGACATAAATGAGTGATAATGTCAAGCATTTTTATCCCTGTCCCCCTCAAAATTCACCCGTTCGGCCACGATATAGAGCGGGCGTCCCTTCGTTTCGTCGTAAATCCGCCCGATATACTGCCCGATGATGCCCATCATGATCAAAATCACCCCGTTGAAGAAGAGGGTCAGGCAAGCCAGCGTTGCCCAGCCGGAGACAAGGACGTCGGTGAACAGCCTCTGACAGACGATCACAATGGCATAGATAAAGCTGGCGACCGAGACGAGCGAGCCGATGAAGATTGACAATTTGAGCGGTTTGTAGGAAAATGAGGTCAGGCCGTCTCCGGCCAGCCGCAGCATTTTCCGCAGCGGATACTTTGTAACCCCGGCGAAGCGTTCGTCGCGGACGTATTCCACCGCCGTCTGCTTAAAGCCCACCCAGCTCACCAACCCGCGCACGTAGCGGTTGCGCTCCGGCAGGGCTTTCAGCGCGTCGCAGACGGCGCGGTCGATCAGGCGGAAATCGCCTGTGTCCACCGGGAGGTCGACGTCGGTCAGGGAATTTAAGAGGCGGTAAAAGAGTTTCGCCGTGATCTTTTTGAAAAAGCTCTCCCCTTTGCGCTTGGTGCGCAGGCCGTATACCACCTGAAACCCTTCCCGCCATTTGGCGATCATAGCCGGGATGACTTCGGGCGGGTCTTGCAAGTCGGCGTCGATGACCACCACGGCTTGGCCGCAAGCCGCGTCCATCCCCGCCGTGATGGCGGTTTGGTGGCCGAAATTGCGCGAAAACCCGATCAGCCGGAGGCGCGGGTCGCTTTCGGCCAGCGCGCAAGCCAAGTGCCACGTTTGGTCGCGGCTGCCGTCGTTGACGAAGATCAACTCGTATTCCTCGCCCGTTCCGTCCATCACTTCTTTGAGGCGGCGGTATGACTCGGCAATGACTTCCTCTTCGTTATACAGCGGGACAACCACCGAAATCGTGACGCTCATGGTATAAATCATCCTTTCAATGAGGAGAATAAACATGTTTCCAAAACCGCTCAGTCAACATCAAATCAACGCGCTGGGGATTTTAGCCGTTGCGTCGGTCGGCGACAGCGTCTACGACCTGTTGGTGCGCACCCGCCTCTGCAAGCAGGGATTCGCGCAAGCCGAGGATGTGCATACCATGCGGGTCAAACACGTCAATGCCCGGGCGCAAGCTCTGGCAGCGGAAAGAGTCTTGCCCCTTTTGACCGATGAGGAAGCCGCCGTTTTCCGGCGGGGGCGCAACGCGCAGCCGGGCAGCATCCCGGCCTCGGCCAGCCGCGCCGAGTATCAAAGCGCGACCGCGCTGGAAGCGTTGTTTGGCTGGCTTTGGTTAAGCGGCCGTATCGAGCGGATATATGAATTGTTCGAGGGTGCTATAGATGAACCAACATCAGCAACATAAAGCGCGCGCCGTTTTGGATTATACCCTCATCCTGCTGGGCAACCTGTTGTATGCCTCGGCTGTTGTGATGTTTATCCGCCCGGTCGACGTCATCATCGGCGGAGTGGGCGGCGTTGCGCAGATGATCGAATACCTGACCGGATTTCTGCCGATGGGCGTTATGGTCATCCTGCTCAACCTGCCGCTCTTTTTGATCTCGTTCCGGCAGCTCGGGCGGCAGTTTTTGATCCGCACCACCGTCGCCACCGTTGCTTCCAGCCTGATGATCGACTTCCTCACCCCGGTCTTGTCCAACGTCGTCATCACCGAAGATAAGCTGCTGTCGGTGCTGTACGGCGGTGTGTTGATGGGTCTCGGGCTGGGGCTTGTCTTCATGCGCGGCGCGACGACCGGCGGGAGCGACATCATCGCCAAGATGGTCACAGGCAAAAAGCCGCATATCAGCCTGGGGAGGGTCAACCTCACCGTCAACGCCGTTGTCATCGCCGCCGCGGCTTTTGTCTACCGAAGCCCCGAAGCGGCTTTGTACGCCGTTGTCGTGCAATACGTCGCCTCGTCGATCATCGATATGCTGCTCTCCGGCATGGACAACGCCTCGGCCGCGCTGATCGTCACAAGCAAACCCGAGGAAATGGCCGAAGCTGTCCTTCACGAAGTCCAGCGGGGCTGCACCGGGCTGGACGGGCGGGGCATGTACACCAATCAGGCTGTGACCACCTTGATGATCGCCGCCCGGCCTCATGAGGTCAGCAGATTGAAAGCCGCCGCGCACCGGGTCGATCCGTCCAGCTTCATGATTTTCCTCAACGCCCGTGAGGTGCTGGGGTTAGGGTTTAAGGTAGCCGGGGGGTAGCCCTTGCCTCCCTCTCAGAGGGAGGTGGCGCAACGCGCCGGAGGGAGTTTTTCTCCTCCCGCCGCTTTCGAGCGGCACCCTCCTCTAACGCCTAGCGTACGCTTGGCGTGAGGAGGGCAAGTAACTGGTTAATTCCCCTATATCCTCAACAATCAAGTCCGGCACGAACGGGGAGCCGCGGAGGTCTTCCCGTTTCGTCTCTCCCGATAAAACCAAAACCGAGCGGGATTTCGTCCCCGAAGCGATGGCGACGTCGGTATACAGCCTGTCGCCGACAAAGCAAAGCTCTTCCTCTTTATACCCTGTCCGCCCGATGATATACGCCAACGCTTTGCGCGAAGGTTTTCCGTAAAACTCTATGTCAACCCCGGTCGAAGCCCTGACCGCCGCCGCAAGGGCTCCGCAGTCGGGAACAAATCCGCCGCCCTCAACCGGGCAATTGAAGTCCATATTCACGCCGTAAACCGGAACTCCGGCGCGGACGAAATCGCATAATTGTGTCAGCCGCCGGTAATCCATGTCCTGATCGAATCCCAAGACGCAGACATCAGGGTTTTCGTCCGTCACCGCAAACCCGGCTTGCTGGAAATCTTCGATCAACGGTTTCGTCCCGGCGACGAAAACACGCTTTCCCTTCTCCAAATGCGACAGCAGCACGTGGGTGGACATCAGCAGTTTCTCCGGCGGAATGGGGATGCCCAACTCCGTCAGTTTTCGCAGATAAAACGCCGCGTTTTGCGAGGAATTGTTGGTAAAGAAGACATGGTCAAACCCAAACGCTTTAAGTTGCTCCAAAAAGTTTTTCGTAAATGGGAAAAGCCTGCCCCCTAAATAGATGGTGCCGTCCATATCTAAAACGAAGCATTTGACGCCGGAGAGGGCGTTTCGCTCAAAGTGCCGCACCGCCCTGTTTGAAAAATCCGCAAGCAAGTCCATCCCGCCCAGCAGCTGCAGCAATGTATACATCTGCGGCTTACGGTCGCGGGCGTAGAGGACGCTGTCCGCCAGTATGTCTTGGGTGAGGCCGATTTCTGAAGGGCGCGCCGGCGCGCCGGCACTCTGTAAAAGTTCGGTCAAAACTTCCGGCGAAGGCAGTGAATCCGCAAACCGGCAAATCTCTTCCCAATGCGGGGCAACATCCTCCGTCGGCTTGACCGACGGCAGCTCTTTCCACAAGGCCAACGCCGCGACCGCCGCAAGACCGACCTTGATGCCGTGTGAAACATGCGGTTTCCCTTCTTTCAGATACCGCATCTCCCAATAATGGGCAAGGTGGTGCTCGGTGCCGGACGCCGGACGGCTGTCGCCATACAGGCTCATGGCGATACCGCCTAAAATCAGCCCTTCGGTGATGGATTGAATATCCTTAGGGTCTTTCACGCACTTATCGAGAGCCGTTTCCACCAGCGAAACGATGTCCTCCGGCATGGGTTCTCCGGTTAGAATGTGTGAGAGCCGCCAGTCGGCCATCGCGGTGTATTTGCCCAGCATATCGCCCAGCCCCGCCGCCTTCATGAGCTGCGGGGCGTCTTTGAGGATGTCCGTATCACAAAAAATGGCGGCCGGGCATTGGGTCGGCGGCGTGACCTTCACCCCGCCCAGAAGCATGGCCGAACCGAGCGAGGCATAGCCGTCCATCGAAGGGGCTGTGCCGACGATGACGGACGGGCGTCCGGCTTTGGCTCCGACGTATGTACAAAGGTCGTTGATGACGCCCGAACCGATCCCCAAGATCAAATCCACATCGTCCTGAAACGCCGCCAGCAATGCCCCGACGGAGGCCTCGTCCGGAAGCGGCTCGTTTTGTTCAAACCGGCACTCACGCACCGTCAGCCCGGCGGCCCGTAACACGGGCAGCAAACGATCACCCGCAACCCGGCGGGTGTTCGGGTCGGAGACGGCCAATATCGTTTTGTATTTTTGCGAAACAGCCCAACTGGCGACGCCGTTGATGACGCCGCCGCCGACCGCGATGTGCGGTACGATGTGACTGTATTTACCGAAAATACCGTACGCCCCCCTCAAAGATGGGCTGTTGTTTGTTGCCGGGGATGTTTTTGCCGATGTAGAAGCCGGAGCGTTCCGAATGTCCCATCTTGCCCAACACACGCCCATCCGGGCTGGTCAGCCCTTCAACGGCCAAGACCGATCCGTTGGGGTTGACAAAGGTGGCCATGCTTGGCAATCCTTTCACGTCGCAATATTGAAAAGCGATTTGGCCGCCCCGCACAAGGCTGTCGGCAACAAAATCGGACGCCGTGAAACGGCCTTCGGCGTGCGCAACGGGAACGGTGTGTATCTCGCCCGGGGCGCAGCGCATCAGCCACGGCGACAGCACTGAGGAGACGCGGGTGTGGATATAGCGCGCCTGATGCCGCCCGATGGCGTTAACAGCCAGCGCGGGGCTGCCTTCATCAATGTCGCGGATGTCTCCGTAAGGGATCAGCCCCAGTTTCATCAACGCTTGGAATCCAACGCCCAAACCCAAAATCAGGCCGCCGCGACGGTGAAGCAGGTCGCGCACGGCGTCCGTCAAACGGGGGTTCCGCAGGAAAGCGTTGATATAATCACTGGAAGAACCGCCGGGCAGAATCAGCATCTGCGCCTTCCGCAGTGATTTATCCAATGCTTCGGCCGATTGCTCCAACCAGTCGGCGCGCAGGTTGCGTATCACAGGCGACTCGGTCAGCGCGCCTGCCGCATCCAGTGCCGCGGCGGTTTCATATTCGCTGTTGGTGCCGGGGAAAACAGGGATGACTGCAAGCGGGCGGGCATTGAGCAAGCGCACAGACGGCGCGGCGCGCTTTGTATATTCCAGCGCGGGGACTTGAATGTTTTCTGTGGGAACTTCGGTGGGGAACACCCCTTCCAGCGGCTTCCACCAGGCTGCGTACAAGCTGTCAATGGGAATGAAGTCGCCGCCCAGCCGGATTTCCGGCTTCTGCTGGACGGTGCCGACGGCGCGTTCCCCTTCTAGCGCGTGGGGGCTTTCAAAAACAATGCTGCCCCATGGTGCTTTGAAGAATCCGTCGTTATAGACCTCCGGGGCGATGCGTACACCCCGCCCGGAGAGGCTCATGTGCGCAAGCGCACCGGCAACACCGCCCATTTCGCAGGCATAGGCAGAAAGCACCGCCCCGCGCTTGATATGCCCGTGCAGCCGTTCCCACATGGCGCGAAGGCCGGACAAATCGGGTAAACCGTCCGCGCGGACGGGAGCCTCCATCAGATAAACGGTACTGCCCTGCCTTGTGAAGTGGGAAGGGAGGATACGGGCGGCAGGCGCGGCCGCCACGGCGACGCTGACCAGTGTGGGCGGCACGTCAATGCGCCCCTCTTCCCCTTCATATGTTCCCGACATTGAGTCCTTGCCGCCGATCGCCGCGACCGACAACCCCATCTGCGCCCAAAAAGCCCCAAGAATGGAGGCCAGCGGCCATCCCCAGCGTTCCGGGTCGCCGCCCGGGCTGGGGAAAAACTCCTGAAGGGAGAGATGAATGTCTTCCAGCGCGCAGCCGGACGCCGCCAGCTTTGCCACGCTGGTCACAACGCTGAACACGGCCGAACCGAACGGGTCGTTGATGTTGGGGTCGAAGGCGTAGCTCATCACGCTGGCGGTGCGGCTTCCCGCGGCCGGGATCAAGACGGCGGAGACCTGCTCGGGTGCGGCTCCGGCCAAACCGCCGTAAGGTGCCAAAACACTGCCCGCCCCGGCCGAAGCGTCGAAGAGTTCGGCCATTCCCTGCTGAGAGCAGAAATTGAGGTCGGAGGCCAGCAAAAGCAAACGCTCCGAAGGGGAAAGGGAGGGGTTCTCCCACGGTTGTTGTTTTTGAGAAGACGGAGATATTATAATGGCTTCCGCGGTTTTTCTCGTGCCGGATGAGTTGAGGAAATCCCGGCAGAGGGAAACGATCTCTTCCCCATCCCATTCCATGATCAGCCGTTTTTCCTCGGTCACTTCGGCGATCACCGTGCAGCTGAGATTTTCCTTGTCGGCTTCGAGGCAGAAAGAGGAAGCGTCTTCCGGGGCAACGACAACGGCCATTCGCTCCTGTGATTCGGAGATGGCCAGTTCGGTGCCGTTGAGGCCGCCGTATTTGACCGGGACACGGTCGAGCCGGATGCGTAAACCGTCGGCCAGTTCACCCACGGCAACCGAAACGCCGCCCGCGCCGAAATCATTGCACCGTTTGATCAAACGGGCGACGCGCTCTTTGCGGAAGAGACGCTGGATCATATGCTCCTCGGGCGGGTTACCTTTCTGCACCTCGGCAGAGCATTCTGTAAACGAAGCCGTGTCGTGGCTTTTGGAACTGCCGGTGGCTCCGCCGATGCCGTCGCGGCCGGTGGCTCCGCCCAGCAGGAGAACCATATCGCCCGGCTGCGGTTCCTTGCGCACAACATTACCGGCAGGAGCCGCCCCGGCCAACGCGCCGAGTTCCATCCGCTTGGCCGCGTAACCGTCATGGTATATTTCACGAATAAAGGTGGAGGGGACGCCGATTTGGTTGCCGTAAGAGGAGTTCCCGGCGGCGGCGGTCGTGGTGAGCTGCCGCTGCGGGAGTTTGCCGGGGATGGTCTTTTCAAAGGGGAGGCGCGGGTCGGCGGCTCCGGTGATACGCATGGCCTGATATACGTAAGCGCGCCCCGAAAGGGGGTCGCGGATGCCGCCGCCGACGCAGGTGGACGCGCCGCCGAACGGTTCGATCTCGGTGGGATGGTTGTGCGTTTCGTTTTTGAACATCAACAGCCAGGGCTGAGGGCCCGATTCGGTATCGACGGTGACTTTGACCGAGCAGGCATTGACCTCTTCGGAGCGGTCGAGCTGAGGAAGGAGTCCTTCTTTCTCCAAATGCTTCATGGTGGCGGTGGCAATGCCCATCAGGGTGACGGGTTTGCCCGAACCGTGGACGGAGAGGAACAGCTCATACGCTTCCCTGACACGGGGATCGTCAATTTTGATCGGTGCAAGTTCGGTGAAAAAGGTGGTGTGGCGGCAGTGATCCGACCAGTATGTGTCGAGCACCTTCACTTCTGTCAGCGTCGGATCCCGCCCCTCGGAACGGAAATGTTCCCGCACAAACAGCATATCGCTCATATCCATCGCCAAGCTGTATTTCTTTTGCAGCGCAAGGAGCTCTTCTTCCGAAAACGCGCAAAAGCCTTCCAATACAGGTATTTTATCAGCGGCCGGATAGATTCTTTCCAGTGTTTCCGGCTTTTCCGATGAAACCAAACGGCTTTCCACGGGGTTGACCAAATATTTGGTCACACGTTCAACAGCCTTCCCGTCCGCGCCGTCCAACACCAAAACCTTGGCCGAACGGACAATGGGGCGTTCGCCGCCCAGCAGGAGCTGCGCGCATTGCCCGCACGAATCGGCAAGGGCGTCAAACTGCCCCGGAAGGGCTTCGTATTGTATGATACGGACGCCTTCAGACAGCCCGGGGAGCTGCTCCCGGGTGACAATGTCGGCGGGCGGGTCGCTGAAGACGACGGGAAGACAGCATTCAAAACCGTCTTCACTCAGCCCCTGCACATCATAACGGGTAAAGAGACGGAGCCCGGTCAGCCCAACGCCAAGAAATCCTGTCAAATCACGAAAAAGTGACTGTGCGGCGACATCAAAACCCGGTTTTTTTTCCACAAAAATGCGAAAGACCTGATTTTTCATAGGTACCCCCTTGTACTTTAGATTGATTTATTATATAGTATCCGTAATAGGTATGTCAATAAGTGGAGGGGTACCATGAATCAAAAAGAAGCATTGGGCATCCTTGACCAAGCCGGGGCAAGGCTGGAAGGGCATTTCCGGCTCACCTCGGGGCGTCATGCCGCCGTTTACATGCAGTGCGGGAAAGTGTTCCAGCACGCCGGGTTCTCGGAAACCCTCTGCAAGGAGCTGGCTTCACGCTTTTCCAACATAGACGCGGTGATCGGCCCCGCTGTCGGAGCCGTCATCATGTCGTATGAGGTTTCCCGCCATTTAGGCTGCCGCAACCTGTTCACCGAGCGCGAAAACGGCGTGATGACACTGCGGCGCGGCTTCGGGCTGAAACCGGGCGAGCGCGTCCTCGTGGTGGAGGATACCGTAACGACCGGCGGCAGTGTGAAGGAAACGATCGCCGTCTGCCGTGAACACGGCGCGGACGTTGCCGGCGTCGGTTCGGTCGTCGACCGCACCGGGGGGGGCAATCCCTTTGACGTGCCGTTTGAATCGCTGCTTCAAATTGCCATCCCTTCTTGGACACCGGAAGAATGCCCTCTCTGCGCGGAGGGGACAATTCCCTGTGTCAAGCCGGGTTCCCGCCCGGGGCTATAGAAGCCGCCCTTCTGAGATAAACACCCCGAAGCCCCAAAAAAGTGATGGCCGCTCCAGCCGTCAGCCAGGCCAGTTTCCCGTAAACCGAGCCGGACGCCGGGATGGGGAGCAGGCTTGCGGCATTGAATGCCATATGCAGGATGAGCGGAGCCCAAAGGGTTCTGCACCAAAGATAAACAAGTCCCAATATGATCGCCGCGGGCAGCACATAAACCATCTGCAATTTAGTCCCGTGGAACGCGGCGAATAAAACAGCCTGCCACAGCACGGCCATTGGCTCCGAAAAGCCCTGCCGCAGAAAACGCAGGCAAAGCCCCCGGAAGATCACTTCCTCCACAAGAGGCGCGGCGATAACGGTGCAGAAAAAGAGCGCGAACCATCCCGCCGCCGCCAATGGGTCGCCTACTTTATCGGTATGTTCACTGTGCCAAGTCTCCGGCAGTGGCAGCAAGACGATCATCGACCCTAAGGCGATGTTGAGTCCCAATCCCAGTTCCAGCAGGGTAAACGATGTGATCGGGCGTAAACGCCCCTCTCCGAAGATGCGTTTCAGCGGTGTTTTGAAGAGCCGGAAAACGAGAAAAACGATCAGCAGCGTCAGCAGAGCCGAACCGATCAGAAGCCACGGCGCGGCGGCGCGTACCGAAAGGGTCGCCTGATTGCGCAGCCATTCCTCTTCCAGCCCGGGGGAGCGTTCCCTTGCCCGGGCGAGCGCGGCGGCGTACGCCGCCGCCGGAACGACGGTGCGAACCAATAGATAGAGGAACGGGAAACAAAGAGCGAGAAACAAAGCGGACAGCTTTTTTTTCATAGTGAAACATCCTGAATCATGATTGGTGGGGGTATGTACGATGGATTACAAGCAAGCCGAACAGGATTTGCTGCTCGGGATACTGGATGCTCTTCCCTGCCCGACAGCACTTCTCAACCGTGACGGGCAAACGGTCTATATCAACGACCGCCCCTGCCCGGTGCCGCTCGAAGGGGTTGACCTCGCGCAATTAGACGAAGTGAAGACGGCGTTGGAAGGGATCGGCCAATCGGCGTTCCGCACCGAACTGCGGGGAGCGGGCGGGTCTGTCACGGGATTGATGGAAGCCTATCCGGTCAAAACGGACGACAGCTTGGTCGGAGCCCTCCTCCTCTTCCGCCCTGACCCGGCGACCGAGGAATTGACAGCCGACGCCCTGCCCACCGTCAGCGAAGCGATGGTGTCGGTGTGGGAACGCATTCAGCGGCTGGCCATGCTCAAAACGCCCGCGCTGATCATCGGCGAACCGGGATTGGGCAAAACCGATTTTGCCTTAGCCCTGCACCGCATCGCCAACCGGCAGCAAGACCGCCCCTTTGTCAAGGTCAAAGCGGGCGCGACGCCTGAGAATCTGCGTGACGCCGCGCTGGAAGCGGGCAGCGGGACATTGTTCTGCGAGCGGATCGACACATGGGGGACAGCCCTTGTGCGGGAAGCGACCAACCTTTACGCCTCGCGCCATGTCGTGCGCGGGTTGGACGTCAAACCGCTGACAGCCCGCCTGATGGCGACGGCCGAGCCGGGGCTGGCGGAAAAAGCCAAACGCGGGGAGTTCCCCGAGGATTTATATTCCAGAATGAACATCATGCCGGTCTTCCTGCCCCCGCTGCGCGACCGGCGGGAGGATATTGTCCCGGCCGCCCTGCGTTTCGCTTCGGCGCGTTCAAACTCCACAGGCAAGGATGTTCAGGGGTTTTCGGAGGAAGCGCGGGATATAGTAAGCCGTCAGGATTGGACGCGCAACATTGACGAGCTGCGGGAGGTTGTGGAAGCGGCCGTTGACGCCTGCCCCGGGGGGATCATCCTGCCGTCTTATTTGGGATCGATCCAGCAGACCGGAAGCGGAACGGCGGCGGGGTCTCTGCGCAAAATGCGCGCCGCCTACGGGCGCGACCACGCCAGAGCCATGCTGAACATATACGGCAACACCGTTGAGGGGAAACGCAAGGCTGCCGAAGAGATGGGTGTCAGCCTGTCCACGCTGTATAGGATATTGGGGTCTAAGCGGTAAGGCTACGACGGTAAATCGGTCAGGTGGAGGGGATAATCCGTCCTTCCGTCCACGATGTGATAGATGAATATTGTGTCGTTTTGTAAACGGTAAAAGCATAGGTAGTTACCGACAATAAGCGTCCTGTACCCCGCCTTTGCGAGTTGATCGTCTTTACAGGAAAACCCCATGAGAGGCTGATTGCGAAGCAGTTCCAATGTTTTCTTTATAAGTGAAACGATTTTTCGCGCCGACTTTGAGCCGACTAAATTGGTGTATATTTGAGCGATCCCACGGATGTCGTCTCGCGCAGTCTCATGATAAACCAAATTGATTTTTTTCTGCGGCACGGAAAATCTCCTCCACTTCCTCAAAGACTTGCTCATGCGTGTATGTCGGAGCCCCAGCTAAATACGCCGCCTCCACCGCTTCCAATTTTGATCGCAAACGGTGGGTTTCCTCCCTCCTTTCAAACGCGTCGATGCTCATTACAACCAAATCGCCCTCGCCGTTTTTGGTGAGATAGATCGGTTCTTGTTTTTCATGAGCAAGGCGGGAAATGGCTCCGTAATTGTTGCGCAAGCTGGTTGATGATTTGATGATCATAAAGGGTCACTCCTTTGCGAATATTTCTATCAGTATACTATCATAATTCTTCGCAAAAGTCAAGAGCCGCGAAAGCGGCTCTTGTTGATGATACGATTTTTACTTCGTTCCCTTATGCGCGATACAGAAGAAGTTCATCGGCTCTTCTTTGCTTGTACCGTACGGTCTGCCGTTGGCGTCGATGAAGGAAACCGAGCAGAAACCCACGGCGCGCAGGATGTCAACCAAACGGGAAAAGGAGAGGTGGGTGGAGAAATTGTGCTCGATGACGATCTCGCCTGTTTCAACGTTCAGGTGCCATTCCTCGTATTCCCAGCGGTCGATGTTTTCGTTGTATTCATGCCTTGTGAGCAAGAAGGTGCGGTCTTCGTTCTCCTGCCAGCTGCGGTAGTTTTCCAGCTTCTGACCGCGCAGATGCAGGTAATTCGGGTTGGAAATCTGAAAGACGAAACTCCCGCCCGGTTTGAGGGCGCGGTAGGCGTTGCGCGGAACGTCCTCATCCTCCACCGGCGTATCGATCATGGTTACAAGGTCGTATTCGTTCTCCTCGGCGAGGTCGTAGAAGTTTTCAACGCGGTAGGTCACCTCGGGATGGGTGTTTTGCGCCATCATGATAAAGGTTTCGGAGAGGTCGGTGCCTACGACGGTATGCCCGGCGCCAGTCCATATTTTATGATAATTGCCCAAACCGCAAGCGATGTCGAGGATCTTCAGGTTATCAAGCGAAATGATATTGAGGATGGCCTGCGCGTCGCGGATCTGATCCTCGGTGCTCTGAAACCCCCAGCCGACAAACCCCTCGTCAAACTCCTTATCGCCGTAACGGATCATCGGGATATAGATTTTTTTCATGATACAGACCTCCTTCATGGATTGTCAAGCGCGTAAGCCGCAAATGAAATGCGTCTTATCACGCTCTTCTTTCATTAGTGTTTGAAATGTCTTTCGCCGGTAAAGACCATAGCGATGTTCAATTCGTCGGCTTTGTCGATGGATTCCTGATCGCGGATGGAACCGCCCGGTTGGATGATGGCGGTCACGCCCGCCGCCCCGGCGGCTTCAACGCAGTCGGGAAAGGGGAAATAGGCGTCGGACGCCATAACGCTGCCCTTTGCCCGGTCACCCGCATAGCGGATGGCAATATCGGCGGCGGTGACGCGGTTGACCTGCCCCGGGCCGATGCCGGTCGTCATGCCGCCTTGTGCTAAGACGATGGCGTTGGATTTGACATGTTTGCAGACACGCCACGCGAAATTCATGGCGTCCAGTTCGCCCGGCGACGGCGCGCGTTTGGTCACAATTTTGAGCGACTCCGGGTCGAACGGCGCGCGGTCAACGCCCTGAACCAGCAAACCGCCCTGCACCTTCTTAAAGTCAAGGGCGTTCTCCGGTATGGGTTCGCAAATATCTTCCAACAGAAGGATACGGACATTCTTCTTTTTCGTCAGGGTTTCCAAGGCTTCGTCGGTATATCCCGGAGCGATGATGATGTCTAGATGGGTTTTCGCCATTTCGTCCGCCGCGGCGGCGTCACAAACACGGTTGAGTGCCACAATGCCGCCGTAGATGGAAACAGGGTCAGCGTCATACGCTTTTGTATAGGCTTCCGGCAAACTGCCGCCCACCCCGACGCCGCAGGGAGTGGCGTGCTTGACGGCAACCGCGCAGGGCTGTTCAAACTCTTTGACAACGGCGACCGCCGCCGCCGCGTCGTTGATGTTGCAAAAAGACAGTTCTTTGCCGTGCAGCTGCTCGGCTTTGGCGACCGAACCCTGCAAGCCGCCGATCTCGCGGTAGAACGCCGCGGGCTGGTGCGGGTTTTCGCCGTAACGCAGCTCCTGCGCCTTCTCGTATGTAACGGTGAGCGTTTGCGGAAAGCCCGCTCCCGCCTGGCGGTGAAGATAGTCGGCAATCAAGGCGTCGTAATGCGCCGTATGCTCAAAAACCTTGCAAGCCAGCTCAAACCGCCGCTCCCTCGGGACGCCGCCGTTTTCGAGCTGATTCAAGATACCCTCGTAATCGGACGGATCGACCGCCACCACCACGTCGGGCCAGTTTTTGGCCGCCGCGCGGATCAGGGTCGGCCCGCCGATGTCAATGTTTTCGATGGCTTCCTCCAAAAGAACCCCTTCGCGCAGGATGGTTTGCTTAAAGGGGTAGAGGTTGATGACAACAATATCGATCAGGCCGATGTTGTGGATTTCAAGCTGCGCCATATGGTCGCGGTTGAAACGCTGGGCAAGGATGCCGCCGTGAATAGACGGGTGCAGGGTTTTCAGCCGTCCGTCCAAACATTCGGGAAACCCCGTGACTTCCGAGACGTTGATGACGGGGATGCCCGCTTCGGCCAACGCCTTCTGCGTCCCGCCGGTCGAAACGATCTCATATCCCAATTCGGCGGCGCGGCGCGCGAACCCGCACACCCCCGTTTTGTCGGATACGCTGAAAAGCGCGCGCTTCTTCAAGGCTCCCGCCCCCTCTCTTGTACGATCCCCATTATCATAACACAAGATAGCCTGTTTGGCAAGGGAGGAGACAATTTTATAAAAATGAGCGGGAACCACTGTACAAAGTTTTGAAGATGTGCTATGATAGTATAGAATAAGCCTGATATGATCGGGAGGGAGCACAAATGGCAATCGCAAAGAAGCGCGATCCCCTGCATACCGAGATTTTGCTGGAAAGCGGAACAAACGAGCTTGAGATCATGGAGTTCACCATCGCCGGAGGCTCGTTCGGCATCAACGTGGCAAAAGTCACTGAGATCATGCAGTATCAAACCGTGAAGCCCATGCCCAATTCACATCCCAGCGTCGAAGGGGTTTTCATGCCGCGCGACGTCATCCTCACCGTGATCGATTTGGCGCATTATATGGGGCTGCCCGCCGCGGAAGACAATTCGCGCGATATGTTCATCATCACCAGCTTCAATAAAATGAATGTCGCCTTCCATGTGCACGCGGTGGCGGAAATCCACCGCATCAGCTGGAATGACATCGAAAAACCCGACAGCACGATTTACGGCGGCGAAGAAGGCCTTGCCACAGGCATTGCCAAGGTTGCCGGGAACAAACTGATCACCATCGTCGACTTTGAAAAGATCGTCGTCGACATCAGCCCGCAGGTGGGCATCCAAATGTCCGAGATCACCGAACTGGGGCACCGGGAACGCAGCGCAAAACCGGTTTGTTTGGCGGAAGATTCCCCCCTTTTGAAAAAAATGCTTCTCGAAGCCCTGACAACGGCGGGCTATACCAATATCAAGGCGTATAACAACGGGGAGGAAGCCTGGAACCACTTGGAAATGATCCGCGACGATATTATGGCGTCGGGCGAGCACTTGGCGGAAAAAATCGCCGTTATGATCACCGACATAGAAATGCCCAAGATGGATGGTCACCGCCTCACCAAACTGATCAAAGACGACCGCATCCTCCGTGACGTCCCGGTCATCATCTTCTCCAGCCTCATTGACGACGCCATGCGCGATAAAGGCCACCGGCTGGGTGCTTCGGCGCAGCTCAGCAAGCCGGAGATCGGCAACTTGGTCACCACACTGGATCAGTTTATCCTCTAAACAAGATGTTCCAAAAACCCGCCTGACGGCGGGTTTTTGGCTGTTCGCTGGTTATTTGGGTGTTCCGCAAAGGGTGCAGATGTTCTGCGCGTTGTATATACAAACGCTGTGTCCCGGTACAAAGCCGTCGCAGACGGTGCAGTATTGTTGGTGGCACTTGAGCCCTATGCTCAATGTCATGGAATACCTGTATCCCCAAGCATGGGTGGAATGAATGCCGAGGATTACTTCCGCTCCTTTCCTGTCCGCAGCCGTTGCGGTTGTCGCGGTTCTGCTATCGTAACCATACATGAGCTTGTCCCGATTTTTGCTTTCGCCAAGATCAACCAATCCGATGGCATGCCCGAACTCATGCGCGATGGTATGCAGCGACATACCGTAATAGGAGTTCATCCTTATCTCCCAGTACGTTAAGTGCCCAGCGGAATCGGTAGCGGCATAACTGGGATTAAATCCGCCGCTTATCCCAGACATTGAGCTATATACAGAAATCACTCCTGTTGCCAACGGCGCGTTTTCCACAATGCCCAATGTGCCGCCCCACAAAGCCGCCCCGCTGGAAATGGTGCTTCTATGAGGCACGGCGGTAGAATCCAACGCGTACCGCAATATCGAACCGTTGGAGTGCATATTCTCGTTGATGCCCCAGCCGATGTTTTCGCCCCATTGAATGATACTGCTTTGACTTGAGCTTCTATGAGGCACGGCGGTAGAATCCAACGCGTACCGCAATATCGAACCGTTGGAGTGCATATTCTCGTTGATGCCCCAGCCGATGTTTTCGCCCCATTGAATGATACTGCTTTGACTTGACGGATGTGCCGCCGTACTGAATGGCAATGAAAGACAGATAAGCAATGCTAAGGAAACAACTCCTATGCGCTTCATTCCGCCGTTCCTCCTTTATTGATCTTTTGTACATAGTTGAGCACCTCATCATAGAGCAGAACCCTGTTCCGGCTGTTGTCCATCTGCGCCAGTACCGGATCGGCTTCATCCCTTCGTTGAATGGTTCTACTCGCGGTTGCGGAATCAAGGGTTGTCAAGTCGTGCCTAGGCTTAATGACTTCAATGTACAGTCCGTCTTCATTGTGATATCCTCTATCTTCACTCGTCATGCCCCCCCATCTGTCGATGGCGTAGAGGGTTCCGTCAACAGATTGAATGTCCATCACGGTGGAATACGCCCCGATGATCCAATAAACTGTATCGAAATCGGTGTGTTCATCTGTAGTGCCGTCATATTCATTTAGAAATAAGAGCAACCGATCGCCTTTTTGAAACAGGGGGTAGTTCCGTACTGTAGATTTACTGTTGCCTTCCTGCACAAGGATGAACTCTTCAAGTGCCGCTCCTTTCAGCACGTTGTTGACCTTTACGTTGAAGTAGGTCTGGCCTAGAAAGTATGAGTTCTCGCCCAGCCAAGACGCGATGGTAATGTCCGCGACCAAATCGGAATGTAGGATGGCATCCTCTAGATCGTAAAACCGATGCAGGGACGATTCCGTTATTCCCTGTGTGCCCACCCTTACGGGGGTGTCCTTCCCGCCGCTTTTCCACGGAGCCGCTATGGTTAGAATCAACAGCAGCACCCCGCAAACGGCCGGAACCCCGATTTGTAACAGTTTCTTTCGCATTTTGACCTCACTCCTTCAAAATGTTTGAGGAAAGATTTCCCTCTGAGGGTAGTGTATCATACAATTCGGCACCGATTTGTCGAATTTTGTCGAGCGAAAAAAATAAAGTTTTACCCTGCAAAACCCGCCGTTCGGCGGGTTTTTGGCTGTTCGCTGGTTACTTAGGTGTTCCGCAAGGGGTGCAGATGTTCTGCGCGTTGTATATACAAACGCTGTGTCCCGGTACAAAGCCGTCGCAGACGGTGCAGTATTGTTGGTGGCACTTGAGCCCCACAGGCAATGTCATGGAATACTTGTATCCCCATGTATGGGTGGAATGAATGCCAAGGATCACTTCCGCTCCCTTCCTGTCCGCAGCCGTTGCGGTGGTGGCGGTACTGCTGGTATTGCGGAACATAAGTTTATTTACATTACTGGGGTCGCCAAGGTCATTCAAGCCGATTGCATGACCAAACTCGTGCGCTACCGTATGCTGTGATACTCCGTAATACGTATTTAACTCCATTTCCCAAGATAAAAAATGCTTTGATGAATCCACTACTGATCTAGAACGCCTAAATACGCCTGCCTCACCATTACTACCAGCATTAAAAGCCTCAATCGTTCCTACTGCCAGCGCGGTATTTTCGACAATGCCTACCGTACCTCCCCACCATGCCGCCCCGGCGGAAATGGTGCTTCTATAGGAAGCGGCTCCAGTACCAAGTTTATAGCGTATGATTGAACCGTTGGAGTGCATAGGTTCATAAATATCCCAACCGATGCCTTCGCCCCATTGAATGATGCCGCTTTGGCTTGAAGGATGTGCCGCTGTACTGAGCGGCAGTGAAAGGCAGATAAGCAGCGTAAGGGAGATAATTCCTACCCGTTTCATTCCGTAATGCCTCCTTTATTGATCTTTTGTGCATAGTTAAGTACCTCATCATAGAGCAGAACCCTATTGCTCCTGTTGTTCATTGTTGCCAAAATCGGATCGGCTTCATCCCTTCGCCGGAGTGCTGTTCTTGCTTCTGATTGATTCAGATCTGAAAACCCATACCTTGAATCGAGAACCTCTATGTAATTTCCGTGCTCATCATAATCGTAGTTTTCCTCATCCCGCGTCATGAAGCCCCATCGGTCTATGGCGTAAAGGGTTTTGCCAACGGTTACGACGTCCATTACGGTGGAGTATGAACCGATAATCCAGTATGCAGTATCATAGGGCATTTTTTCGTCTTTAGGGCCGTCATAATCTATTAAAAACAACAGTAAACGGTCGCCTCTTTGGAACAAAGGGTAATCGTCTCGTGTGGAACTACCGCATCCGACCTGTACAACGACAAGCTCTTCAAGCGGCTCTCCAGCAATAACATTATTTACCTTAGCCTTAAAAAAGGTGCTGTCAGGTCTTTCTGTCTCACCCAGCCATGAGGTAATCGTTATGTCAGCAACCAAGTCAGATTCGAGGATAGCTTCCTCCAAAGTATACGACCGATACAGAGAAGAAGCATCTGTGTATTCGCTCACCCTCACAGGGGTGTCCTTCCCGCCGCTTTTCCACGGAGCCGCTATGGTTAGAATTAACAACAGCAGCACCCCGCAAACGGCCGGAACCCCGATTTGTAACAGTCTCTTTCGCATTTTGACCTCACTCCTTAATAATGTTAGAGGAAAGATTTCCCTCTGAGGGTAGTGTATCATACAATTCGGCACCGATTTGTCGAATTTTGTCGAGCGAAAAAAATAAAGCCCTTTAGGGGGCTTTATCATATTCGGTTTCCTCTCCGTTTTCCGGGTTAGGTTCATCCTCCGGCTCCGGTTTCGGCGGGGTAAGCCGCCCGTACTGCACCGCGATCACAACGGCGGAAAGGTGCAGGACAATAAAGGCGTAGCGCAGAAGCGAGGCCGTGGAGAGCTGGATAATCGGCTGCCCCAGCTGTTCGGCCAGCAGCGCGCCGCCTAAGGTCAGGGTTGCGAAGTAAACGCCCGGCAAAGCGTATAAAAAGACCCGTCCCGCATTGGCCTTGCCGAAGAAGAATCCCGCGGCGGCATATAAAGCAAGGGTGCAGAAGACGGTCGCGAACATTCCATATACGTAGGTGTTGCGGACGGGGTTGCCCGCGTGACCCCAAAACTCCATGATCATCATCAAACAAGACCAAAAAACCGGAACGGTCGCCCAAAACCCGGCGGCCGACGGTAACGCGTTGATCCGTTTGGTAATCATCAGCAGAGACGCCGCCCCGGCCAACCCTAAAAACCCGAGGCAAATGGAGCTCACCCGCTGTTCAGTGAAGCCGTTGGCCAAATCGAACGAAGACGAAAGAGCCAAAGCCGCCAAAGCCGCCAGTTCAATGACCAGCCAGGCTTTGGGGAGAGTTTTTGGTTGCGGAGCCGCTTTTCCGCGCCGCAGAAGGAAAGTAGCGATCACAACCGCCGCAAACACAGCAGAAAGAACCATCAGCGCGATGGTCACCGTGTCGCCCGCCGGAATGAGGGCGGTTTCCGAATCAAAGGAGCCGGTCAGCTGAAATCCGCGCAGAACAGCGGCTCCTAAGCCGCACAGGATGGCAAGAAGAAGGATGCCCATCAACGCTCATCCAGCGGCGTATAGCCTTTGATCGGTTCGAGGCTGCGGTAAGCCGGGCGCATGATGCGGCCGCCGTAGATGGCCTCTTCGATGCGGTGGGCGCACCAACCCACGATGCGGGCCACGGCGAAGATGGGTGTATACATCTCGGCCGGGATGCCGAGCATTTGGTAAACAAGGCCGGAGAACATATCCACATTGGCGGAGATTGTTTTGGAGTCGCCTTTAATCGAGGCGAACACCTTGGGGGAAAGACGCTCCACCGCTTCCAACAAATTGAACTCTTCCAAACAGCCGTGCTTGGGAGCCAGTTCGCGCGCGTATTTCTTCAGAAGGATGGCGCGCGGGTCGGAGAGGGTATAGACGGCGTGACCCATGCCGTATATCTTGCCGTCGCCGTTTCCGGCCTCTTTGCGGAGGATTTTTCCCAAATAATCACAGATTTCGTCTTCATCGTCCCAGTTTTTGATGCCGGACTTGATATGTTCAAACATGTCCATGACCTGATTGTTGGCACCGCCGTGCAGAGGACCTTTGAGCGAGCCGATGGCTCCAGCGATGGCCGAATAGGTATCGGTCATCGAGGAGGTCAGGGTGCGGCAGGTGAAGGTGGAGTTGTTGCCGCCGCCGTGTTCGGCGTGCAGAATGAGGCAGAGGTCGAGCAAATGCGCCTCCTCGGGGGTAAACTGCTTGTCGGGACGGAGCAGGTGAAGGAAGTTTTCCGCCAGCGAGACGTCGTCGCGTAAAATATGCAGCACAAGGCTCTCCCGGTCATAGTAATGCCTCTTAACGGCAAAGGCGTGGGCGACGATGACCGGCGCGCGCGCCGTCAGTTCCATGCCGTGGCGCAGCATATCGGCCAGTTTGCAGCTGTCAGGATTGGCGTCGTAGGAGTAGAGCGAGAGGATACAGCTGGCCAGTTTGTTCATAATGTCCGGGCTGGGGTTTTTCAAAATGGCGTCTTCGGTAAACCCTTTGGGCAGATGGCGCAGCTCGTTCATCACATTGTGAAAATCACCGAGCTGCGTTTTGTTGGGCAGGGTTCCGCACAGCAGAAGGTAAGCAACTTCCTCAAAGCCGAACCGCTTGTCTTCGGTGACGCCGGCCACCAGGTCGCGTATGTCGATGCCGCGGTAAACAAGCCGCCCGTCCATCGGCGTTTTCGCGCCGTCCTGTACATAGTATCCTTGCGCCGACCCCACCCGTGTTAAGCCCGCGAGGACGCCCGTCCCGTCGGCGTTGCGGAGGCCGCGCTTGACGTTCTCATTGGCGTAGCTGCTGGGGTCTATATGGTTATATTTTGGGTATTCCTCACATAGGTTGTCTATAAACGATTGCACCTTATTCGTCGTCTCCATCCGTATGTTCCTTTCCTGCTAGAACGATAGTAAGGCATTATATCAGGCTCAATCACAATAGTCAAGGGGTTTTTACCGATGAAACGCACATTGCTTGTATCTCTGGCGCTCTTTCTCGCCGCTTTCCTCATCCCGCTGCTGACAACAGGGCAAAGCAACCCGCCCGGGCAAGCCCTGGAGGAGGCAGAGGAAACGCCTCTGCCCCCGGTTGAAAGCCCCGTTGCCGAACCGCCGGCGTCCCCTTCGTCGTTACCGCCGCCGGAGAAAACGGCCATTACGGTATTGGTGAACGGAACCCCGGCGGAGATTGACTTGCAGGAGTATCTATATGGATCGGTGGCGGCCGAAATGCCCGCTCTCTACCCCGAAGAGGCATTGAAGGCGCAAGCCGTGGCCATACGGACATTTGTGGCGCACGCTATGGAGGTTCCCTACCATGAGAACGCGCTGGTTTGCGCCGAATGGGAATGCTGCCTCGCTTACGCGCCGCTTTCAAGCCGCGCCGGGGACTGGGGCGAGGGGTATGAGGAATGGTCGCAAAAAATCATCGCCGCCGTTGATGAAACGGACGGCGTGGTTATTACGTATGAGGGGGAGCTGATCGAGGCGGTCTTCTTCGCGGCCACCGACGGGCGCACACGCTCCGCGGCCGAGGTGTGGGGCGGGGAAGTGCCGTATCTGCAAAGCGTTGACAGCGCGTTTGACAAGGAGTTCCCCAACGGCCCGCGCGGCCACGGCGTGGGCATGAGCCAGTTCGGGGCGCGGCAGCTGGCATTGCAGGGGTTGACATATGAAGAGATATTACAATGGTACTATACCGGGGTCGAGGTTGCGTAGACCGTCCCGATATACTCTTCAAAGGTGGCAAAACCCTCTTCAAACATCCGCGTCGCGTCTTCAACGCCGATATACCGCCAGTGCCACGGCTCGAAACGGTATCCGGTGATGGATTCGCTCCCTTCGGGGTAGCGGAGGATAAAGCCGTATTGATGCGCGTGGGATTGCATCCACGCGTATTGCGCCGTGTGCTGGAATCCCGCGCCGCGGAGGCTGCCCGACGACGACTTGTGCAGAAGGTCAACGGCAAGGCCGGTTTGGTGCTCGGAATGCCCCGCCCTCGCCGAATAGGTGTCGGCTCTTTCGCCGTCGGAGGCAAAATATTTACGGTAGAGGTTTTCTTGATAGGTATAATCACGGTAGGCCGAAACGACGACAAGGGGCAGACCCAGCCCGTCTTTCATAGCCTCCCGCATCAGCTCAAACGCCTCCGCCGCTTCCTCGCGCAGGGTATACGACGTACCCTTTATAACGCTTACCTTTTCCGGGATATATTCTATAGGGAGCTGATGGTTTTTATTGCACAGCACCAGCAGGCTTTCGGGATTGCTGATGGCGGAAATGCCGTTATAATAGCCGTAATCGGCGTTGATGTTGACCAAAGCCAGCGACGACTCGGTGGACAAGTCCGGGTAGGCTTCCAAAAAGGAACGGTATCGCACTTCGTTCTCTTCTATGTAATGACCGTAAATGTATAAATCGGCATCCGGCATGTTGATTTCTGTCCCGTCCTGCGTCACCGAGAAGTCGGAGATGGCGCCTTCGTCGTCTGCTCCCAGCGATTCATCCGCCGCGTCGGGAAGAGCGTCGGCCACGGCGGCGGGTTCGGGCGGTTCTGCCGGATAAACCAGCGGAACAACTTCCTGCCGGGCTGCGGGCGGAGGGGGGGCGTATTCGATAAAGGATTCCATCGGCCCGGAACAGGCCGAAAGGATGACAATGATCACGCAGTACAGCGCGAGAAGCAAACCCTTCATCCGATCCCTCCTTCCATTCGGGCAAAGTTGACAGCAACTTACATTATGTTAACATAAGATGAAAAAGTTGGCAAGCCATACGGTAAATTTTTCTTGTATCGCCCCGGAATTTGCTATATACTGAGAAACAAGGAAGGGGCGATAGCCATGAAATTGCTGAAAACAGGGAAAACCAAAGACGTTTACGCGCTGGACGACGGCCATATACTGCTCAAATTCAAAGACGACGCCACCGGGGTGAACGGCGTATTCGACCCCGGTGCCAACGAGGTGGCGTTGTCCATTGACGGACTGGGCATGAGCAATCTCAAAATGACGGATTATTACTTCAACCTGTGTAAAAAAGACAATATCCCGACCCACCACATCTCCACCGACCTGAACGCCGGAACCATGACGGTGCTTCCGGCCGCACTGTTCAGCCATGGGGTGGAATTTATCTGCCGCTACCGCGCGACCGGGAGTTTTGTCCGGCGTTACGGGTTATACGCCAAAGAAGGACAGCCTCTGGACGCGCTGATCGAAATCACCCTGAAAGACGACGAGCGCGGCGACCCGCTGATCACCCGGAACGCGCTGGAACAGCTCGGTATACTGACAGGCGACGAGCACGACAAACTGGTAGCCCTTACCTGGCACATCTCGAACCTGATCAGGGACGATTTGGCGGGCAAGGGCATGGAATTGATTGATATAAAGCTGGAATTCGGGCGGGTCGGCGCAAACGGCGAAATCGCGCTGATCGACGAAGTGGCGGCGGGCAGCATGAGGGTCTATAAAGACGGGACAAAACTCGAGCCTATGGAACTGAGCCGTTTGGCCATCAGCTGAAACATCTATCTGCGCAGCCTCTTGACCAGCTTGACAATTTCGATCCACAACACCGAAGCCGCCGCCAAACCGAGCATGGCGCAGAATTGCCCTGCCGTGAGCGGGGCTAGCTTTAGAAACCCATTCAGCGGCGTATAGAGAAAGACAAACAGAGCCGTCAGGATGGTGACATTGACCACCCACATCACTTTGTCTTTGGATAAACGCCTGACAGATGTGAAGATGCTGTCAATGTCGGAGCTGTTGCATTGCACCAAAAAGAGGTTGGCGACCATCAGCACGCCGAGCCCCATCGCCCTAGCCGCGCCCGCGCTGCCCGGGTCTGCCGATAAGGTAAAGTAATATGCGCCGAATGACGCCGCGAAGACGGTCAAGCCCTGCGTCACGCTTTTGAGCATGACGCCCCATGTCAGCATACTGATTTTCGGGTCGCGCGGTTTGCGGTTCATGATGTCGGATTCGGCGGGCTGCCGTTCCAAAACGATTGAACAAGTCGGGTCTATAATCAATTCAAGCAGCACCACAAGCACGGGCAGAAAGAGCAGAAAATCCGGTTCTATCCCGATCGCCGGGGCAAGCAGTGCCGCCAGCGCGATCGGGATATGAATGGTGAAAACATAGCTGATGGCTTTGCGGACATTATCGAAAATACGCCGCCCGTCTTTGATGGTGTCCACGATGGTGGTGAAATGATCGTCTAAGAGGATGAGGTCGGCGGCTTCGCGGGAAACCTCGCTTCCGCGCTGCCCCATAGCGACGCCGATGTCGGCGTATTTCAGAGCCGATGCGTCGTTCACGCCGTCACCCGTCATGGCGACAACTTCGCCGTTCTCCTTAAACGCTTTGACGATGCGCATTTTATGTTCGGGAAGCACCCGGGAGAAGATGCTGACATTTTGAATATTTCGGCACAATTCTTCATCCGTCATGTTCGATAATTCATCCCCCGTGATGATTTGATCGTGGTTCGGTATGCCGATCTTTTGGGCGATTGACGCGGCGGTGACGCCGTTGTCGCCTGTGATCATAACCACGCGGATTCCCGCTTTGCGGCAGGCGGCGATATCGGCTTTAACCGATTCCCTCGGCGGGTCGGCCAGCCCCACCAAACCGCAAAGGGTTAGGGAGCAGTCGAGGATGTTGACGGGGATGTCGGCTTCGGTCGGCGGTTTGCCCATCGCCACGGCGATGACCCGCAAGCCCTGCCGGCTCATTGCAAGGATTTTTTCATCCACCGCCGCCCGCTCTTCATCCGTCAGCGCGCAAACGGTGAGGATGCGCTCGGGCGAGCCTTTGGCGGCGATGATGATCTCGCCGTCATGATGCCAAATATGCCCCATCATCTTTAGCTCGTTGGTAAAGGCGTATTCGGAGATCAGCCTGCCGCCGAAAAGGTGGTTTTTTGTGATGCCGTGCTGCTCTTCGCAATGAGCCAGCATGGCTTTTTCCATCGGGTCATAAGCGTCTGTTTCACAGGCAAGCCCCATGATCTCCACCAAATTGTCCTCGTCGCTGTTGGCCACCCATTCATCCTGCACCGTCATTTGGTTGAGTGTGATCGTCCCCGTTTTGTCCACACAGAGAACGGAAACCGCGCCGAGCGTTTCAACCGACGGCAGCTTGCGCACCAGCGAGTTTTTCTTGGCCAGCCGCCAAGCCCCCATCGACATAAAGACGGTCAATATAACCGGAAACTCTTCCGGGATCATGGCCATGGCCAAGGTGATCCCGGCGAGGATGCTGGCAATGACCCTGTCCCCGGACGGAAGGAGAGGGATATTGAACCAAGTTACGACGGCTACCAAGACAAACAGGGTTGCCGCCAAGACGGCGCAAAACCGGACAATTCTGCCGATTTGCTTTTGCAAAGGGGTTTTATCCGCCGGAGCTTCGGCCACATTGACCCCGATCTTGCCGTATTCGGTTCGGCTGCCGGTTTTGTCGACGCACAACACCCCTGTGCCTTGGGTCACAAGGGTTCCGGCGTAGCAATAGTCATTGCGCCAGTAACCGGCCGGTTTTTCGGTGCCGTCGGTTGCCACTTTCCAGGCGACTTTCCAAACCCCTTCGGCTTCGCCTGTCAGCGAGGATTCATCGGCGCATAAGTCATTGCACCTGAACACATAGCCGTCGGCGGGGATCCTTACCCCCTCATGCACCATCATCATGTCGCCCGGCACAAGCTCCGCGCTGGCGATCTCCGTCTCCCTGCCGTCCCGCAAAACGGTTACATACGGCGCGGACAGGTCTTTCAACGCGCTTAGCGTTTTATCGGTTTTCCATTCCTGTATGGTTTCAATACTGATCATACCGGCCACAAACGCCAGCATGATCAAACCGTCGGCCGGTTCGCCGAGGATAAAATAAATGGCCGCCGCGATGATCAGCAGCAGAAACATCGGCTCGGTGATGATGTGGAATATTTTCTTGATAAAAGGCTGTTTTTTCTCCGAGGAAAGTTCGTTTTTACCGTATTCCTCCAAAAGTATTCGCGCTTGGGCGGTTGTCAGCCCGCCCGACTCAAATGGTTTGTTCATCATCATAGAATACCTCCATAAACATAAAAAACACACCTGCGGGACATCTTACTGTCCCACAGATGTGCGTATCGCTTCATCTGCTGCCGTTTGTCAACGGCCCGGCCACATAAACCTCGGCGGTTTATTGCCTGCTCAGTTTGTACTGTAAGCAACAGTGCAAAGATAAAAGGGATCACCACGCCGACAAAACGTCATATTTTTGAATATTCTCGTCTGCCGTCAGAATCGTCAGCCCGTCTGTATAAGCTGTGGAGGCAAGCAGGCGGTCGAATGGGTCACGATGGATGAAAGGCAAATCAATCATGGCGGCAATGTATGATTGTATGATCGGCAAGATAACAAAATCCGCTTGCTTTATAAGTTCGCACAACCGTGGAAATCCTCCTTCAAATTTGAGTTTTCCAATACTGTATTTGATGGCAAATTCCCAAAGCGAAGCCGTACTTACATATATTTGAGAATGATCATTATAGATTATTTCTCTTGCAGAGCTGCTTAATTTATCAGGGTTTTCGCAGTACCATAAAAGAGTATGTGTATCTAGTAAATATCTCATTACATATAATCCTTAAAATCTTCTAACGGCGCGTCAAAGTCGTCTGCCATCCAAACTTTTCCTCTCATGCAGCCTGCTAACGCTTCTCTTGAATTTTTCTTTGGTTGCGGTTGTTGTTCTATTGCGGGGTCTTCAAATACGGTAAGAAAAGCCCGCTTACGCTCTCGTGTGTGTATTGCTCGGTCTACCGGATGGAAACTGCCGTCTTCATAATAACCTTCATATACGTGTGCCTGCACGGGGTTTTCCTCCTTTGCTATCTACTGCGTACAGTATATCACAGCCGCTCCTTGCGTGCAAGGTATTCCATGAATCACCGCCAAGCATCAAACCAAGCCCGCTCCAATGTCCTTCCGGTAAAACGCTCCGTCGAAGCGCACCTTATCTATCTCCGCGTACACGCGCTCCAACGCGTCTTTGACCGTTTTCCCTTTGGCGCAGAGAGACAATACTCGCCCGCCGTTGGTAACGAGTTCCCCGTCCGCGTTCCGCGCCGTTCCGGCGTGGAAGACCAGCGTGCCGCTGGAGCCAATGTCCGGGTTAGCTGATGACAGTGAATCGGCTATTTGCCCGCTCTCATTCAACCCCGTGATCGGCAGCCCCTTTTGATAGTCCCCCGGATACCCGCCGCTGGCAACCACGACGCAAGCGCAGGCTTCTTCCGACCATATTGGTTCTATGGTGTCCAGCCAGCCCTGTTCGGTGGCCAGCATGATTTCCAGCAGGTCGTTTTCCAGCAGGGGCAAGATGACCTGCGCCTCCGGGTCGCCGAACCGGGCGTTGTATTCGATCACTTTAACGCCGTCCGCCGTCAGCATCAGCCCGAAGTATAGGACGCCCGAGAAGGGGCGTTTCTCACGCCGCATGGCGTCCACCGTGGGGATGAAAATCTCTTTCAAACACCGCTCAGCCATCTCAGGCGTATAATCGGGAACCGGGGTGATCACGCCCATGCCGCCGGTGTTGGGGCCTTGGTCGCCGTCGTATGCCCGTTTATGGTCGCGGGAGACGGGCATAGGATAAACCGTCCAGCCGTCGGTGAAACAGAGGACGGTCACTTCCCGCCCCTGTAAGAACTCCTCAATGACAACACTTCTCCCGGCTCCGGCAAACCGTCCGCCTTCCATCATATCCCGCAGCGTTTCCTCGGCCTCGGCGGTGTTTTGGACGATGACCACGCCCTTGCCCAACGCCAGCCCGTCCGCTTTAATGACCAGCGGCTTCTCCGGCGACGGGTTTTGGCTTTTTGCGTACGAGACCGCCTCTCCGCAGTCGGTAAACGTCTCATAGGCGGCGGTGGGGATGCCGTATTTTTTCATCAGCCCTTTGGAGAAAACCTTGCTCCATTCGATTTCCGCCGCCTTTTGGGTCGGGCCGAAGGCGCGCAGCCCCGCCGCTTTGCACTTGTCAACCAGCCCCAGCGCAAGCGGGTCGTCCGGCGCGACCACGACGAACTTGATGTCGTTTTCCTTCGCCCATGCCACAATGGCGTCCACATCGGCCGCCGCGATGGGAACGCATTCGGCAACCTCGGCGATTCCCGCGTTGCCGGGTGCGCAATACAACTTTGCACAAAGCGGGCTTTGCGCCAGCTTCGCAGCGACGGCGTGTTCGCGCCCGCCTCCGCCGACCAATAAAACCTTCATTCCTTTGTCAAATCCTTTACATGGTGGAATTCGAGCGTTAAGCCCGGTTTGGGCAGGGTTTCTTTCAGCTTTAACAATAAGTCAATGATGGCCTCTTCGTTTTCGGCGGCGATCCGCGCCCCTTCCTCCGCCGAAGCCGCTCCGCGCGGGTCGGAACCCCAAACCGCCGGGGACGCGCCCTCCGGCATCCGGGAGAGGTTGGCGAAGCCGGGAACGAGCGACATCATCAGCGACGTTTCGTTGACGGCGGCGTGGTCAACCAAAAAATCCTTGCCGCTTTCGTAGAGGTTGGTGATAAACAGCCCGTATTCCTTCTCAAACCGCTCTTTCTGTTTATAGAATATCTCGGACGAAGGGCCGTGCCCATGCCCGATCACGGCGGCAAAACCGTTGTGTTTGAGGTTTTGTAGGATATGTTCAAGGAGCTGGATGTAGAACGCTTCCGGGATATGGTAGGCACTTCCGATCAACTGCTGCGGATGGCCTTCTTCAAAACTCCAAACATCCATGCCGAAATATTTCTTGCCGTCGTGCTCCATTTCATTGTCGGGGCCGAGGAAAAGCGGCGGCAGCACCACCCCGCCCACACGGGAAGCCATCCGCTTAAACGCCTCCAGCGGCAACAGCATATCCACGCCGTAGGGCAAATGGAACCCGTGCCATTCCAGCGTCCCGAGCGGCAGGTAGGCAATGGGGCAATCGTTGACGCGTTCGATCAGTTCGTGCGGCAGCAGCTCTTGATACAGCACCTTATCCGTCATGCTTGTTCACCTCGCGTTTCAGCATATCAACGGAGCGGGAGGTTGTCAAGTGCGGCCTGATCGTGCAAACTGGTGTGACAATGGTGTGAAAAACCCTTGCAAAGCTGTGAGAATGTTGTGAGAACCCTTGCGTCTGTGCGCAACCGGATGCTATACTGACCGCAGCACACTCCATTATGAAAGGACGGTTGAACAAGGATGAAAAAGCTGAACAAATTATTGAGCATGACGCTGGCGTTTGTACTGATGGCAGGGCTGCTGCCAATGGCTATGGCGTTTGACGCCGACGACCTGAGGATTGCGGATGTCAATGTACGGGTAACGCAAAACAATATAGCAGTCGATATTGATTTTATGAATTATGGAACAGCAAACCCTGCCGAGGTCACCACAGGCTCTATAGAAATTTTCATAGGAATCTATGATTCATTCGGCTATGTCGATGGGGCTACGATAACCATGCCGCCAACGTATAACTACAGAAATAGATATACGAAAACATTTGATGCCAGCGGATACAGTGAAGGCTATTACGATGTTTACGTAGATATAGGTTCTGATGATATGTTTGCCGAATTTAGAATAGGCGGCAAAACCGGCTCAACATACAACTTTGAAGATGTGCTGTACGGAGAACTCAATACCATCGATGATGATGAATACTATCTTTTCGTGGATGACATCGCAGAGGATGAAGTGCCGGACGGAGCCATTGACAAAGGGGAAGAAGTATATGTCGATCTGTTTAGCGAGAAACTCGTGAACGAGAGAGGCTTCCCCATTGCCGCGTACAGCCTAGACGGCGGCAGCAAATGGAAAGCGGGCGCGCCTCCTGAGACCTTTGAAAAACTGCTGAACAAAGAAATCACCCTTTGGGTAGCTTCCCAATACGACACGGCAACCAAGAAACCCAAGAAGGGCGTCGCGGCGGCAGCCGACGGCTCCGCCCAAGCCGTACCGGGTGCGACCATCTTAAAATTCCCGAAAATCGAAAAACGCCCCAAAATGGAGAAAACCTTTGTCAACTATGCCATTGTGACCGAATACTATTACGGCAGGGTTGATGATGAGGCCGGCTGGTGGGTGCCGGTGAAGGAAAAAGGGATTACAAACGAAAAAGCTGAAAAGATGACAGACAACGAGTGGGCGAAGATAGAGGAATATATAAACTCCCTTATAATCGCCCCGGCCATTAACAGCAAGAAAACGCCGGACAAAGGCTGGTTTTACTTCGATGCGATTCCCGTCCGCCCGACAAATCCCGACGCCAAACCCTCCAAAGATGTTTACCTTCTGCGCACCCTGCCGGTGCTGGAATACAGCAACACCGGGACACCAACGAGCATCAAGCCCATGTCCAAGCAAAAGAAGGTTACCGCCTCCGGCGCGCTGCAAGCCCCCAAACTGAAGCCGGATTATAAGAAAGAGACAATCAAGCCCAAAGCCGGGATGATGGTAGACGTCGGTCAGTATATCTATGACGGTTCCAATTACAACTACTTCCCCTATAAAAAAGGCGATACGGCTCTAAAGGGTCTCAGCTTCAGTGATTACTTAGGGAGCAGAGAGACGGAAGGCGAAGCATGGATATGCGCCACCGATAAGAAGCCCTGCAGTATGGTGCAGGAAATCAAGTTCGCGCCGCGCGCGCCGCTTCCGGCAACAGCCCTTTCCCCCGACAACGGAAAGCTCAAGCTCGACAAAGAATACGAGGTGTGGGACAGCGGTAAGAAGAAATACGGCGGTCTGCCCAAAATCACCGGCAACAAGATCATCGGGGGGGACGATCTGCCCGGCATCCGCCTCAAAGCAAATGCCAAAGTGGATAAAAACGGCAATTATGAATCCGGGACATTCGCCGCCAGCTATGACGCCCGCCTCGAAATCACATGGGGTGTGCTGGACGAAACGGCCGCCAAGAAGAAGAACGGCGTCCTCACGGCAAAGATAGAACCGAACTGACGAAAATACGGCAACCCGCCCGCAAGGATGCCTTGCGGGCGGGTTTTACGTTTTGCGCCTTTAATGCTTTTACAGAGCCTCGGACTCTTTATTCCTTTTCTTCATATCATCCAATATGTCGTCCACGCTCATGTTATCCCAAATAGCATGACGCTCTTTCGTGTAGTCACCGTACCCATTATCAAATAAACGGATGAAGCGTATTGCGTCAATCGCCCCCAGTGCTTGTACAAGAGCGTCAAGCCCTGCTTTTTGGAGAGATACCGGTGTTCTTGCATTTGCGCCCCTAGTCATCGGCAGATACCTCCATTAACCACAATATAGGATTTATGACTCTAACTTTTGAATCAGTTCTTTTTGCAGAGTTGATAAATTGATCATCCGTAGTCAGCAAGACACCAGCTCCAGCCCATTCAGACATTACAAGATGCAGGCTATCAATCGAGCCTACGCCATATGATTGAAATTGTTTTGCTCTTGATGATGCGTCCTCGCAATTGTTAATATTATACACGATATTTGCATAATTGAAAAATTTATATGCTTCCTGCTGTTTCATTTTATCCGTGTGCTTGCCAAGTTCATATTCAATTACATTGCTGCCAACCAATATCCATCCTTCTTTTTCACATTTACTTAGTATCTGAAGGATCGCTTCGGCTTCAAAGCGTATGCGATCTTGTGTTTGATCGTCCATTGGCCTGTTGTAACAGCACACATCCATATATAGTATCAACGGCTGTCACTCCTATGCTTTTAGGGTACAGGCGAATGATCGAAGCCGTCACCTGTTGCTATTATTGTAACACAGGCGATAGGGTTTGTAAACAGCTATGTATTTTGAGGTCGGTGTCAAATAAACCCATCTCTGCTCAGCGGGAACTGCGCGCTCCTTAAGTTCATAAATTCTTAATTTGTATAACCCGTCCGCGTATGGTATACTAAACCCATCCATATTTACGAAATATAGGGGGCTGGAAACAATGGTTACCGTGATCGCCGGGCTGAAGGGCTGCGGCAAGACAAAGCAACTGATCGATCTGTGCAATGAAACCTCTCAAAAATCCTCCGGTTCGGTCGTCTGCATCGAGCGCGGGCAAAAACTCAGGCACGACATCGTGCACAATGTGCGGCTGATCGACACCATTCCTTACGACATACGGTCGTATCAGGTATTGCGCGGCTTCATCACCGGCATATACGCCGGGAACTATGATATATCAGACGTTTTCATCGACAGCCTGTTCAAGGTGTCGAACGACAGCCAAACGCAGGAATGCGAGAAGTTTTTGCAGTGGTGCGAAACCTTCGGCAAGGAGAACGGCATCAATTTCATCATCACCATCAGCATCGGCGAAGAGGAACTGACGGAAGGGATCAAGAAATATAGGAAGACGTAAAGCGGGGGTCATGGGTTTGCGGAAGAGGCTGCTTTCAATCGTGCTGACGCTGGCTTTGGCGGCGGGGCTTTGTCCTGCCGCTTTTGTTCCGCCCAAAACGCTGGCGGCCGGTGATGAATTTCGCGCCGTTTGGGTGGCGACCGTCATCAACCTCGATTACCCTTCCCAAACGGGGCTGAGCGCGGCGGCGTTGAAACGGGAAGCCGATTCCATCCTCAACGGCGCGCTGGACATGGGATTCAATGCCGTCATCCTGCAAGTGCGCCCCGCCGGGGACGCGCTGTATCAATCGTCTTATTTCCCGTGGAGCGACGTTTTGACCGGGGAGCAGGGCAAAGAACCCCCCGGCGGATTTGACCCGCTGGCCTACTTCACCGAGGGGGCGCACAGCCGGGGAATGGAGCTTCACGCTTGGGTCAACCCCTACCGGGTGGCGCGTAACGTGAGCAGTACCGAAGGGCTCTCCGCCGGCAACCCGGCCAAAAAGAACCCTTCGTGGACTGTGGCGCATACCGACGGGCATCTCTATTACAACCCCGGCATCCCCGAAACGCTGGAGCTGATTTTGGACGGCGTGCGCGAGATTGCCGAGAATTACAACGTCGACGGCATCCACTATGACGATTATTTCTATCCCGGCAAAACCTTCGACGATGACGCGGCGTATAAACAATACGGCGCGGGGTTTTCGAGCAAAGAGGAGTGGCGGCGCGATAATCTCAACAAATTGATCAAAGAAACACAGGAAATCGTGCATAAAGCCCGGAAAAACTGCCGGTTCGGCGTCGCGCCGCAGGCGATATGGGCTAACAAAGCAAACAACCCGCTGGGCAGCGAGACCCGGGGGTATGAAACCTATTACGAGCAGTCGGCCGACACCCGCAAATGGGTGACGGAGGGCTGGGTGGACTACATCGCGCCGCAAATCTACTGGGAGATCGGGCGGGAGAACTCCGACTACGCCAAGGTGCTGGCCTGGTGGGCAGACCTTTGCTCCGCCGCTTCGGTCGATTTGTATACAGGCCACGCCACCTACCTGATGAACGGCAACTCCACCCGCCCGGCCTGGTCGGGCACCGGGGAGATCGGGCGGCAGCTCGCCGAAAACAGCAAATACTCCGCGGTGAAGGGCAGCGTCCACTTCCGCTATAAATTGATCGCAGGGGACAAAGCCATCGCGGCCGCCGTTAAGACGCTCTATAGCGACGCGGCGGTGCCGGTTTCGCCGCCCATTGACGTTGTCATGCCCGCTCCTGCATCGGGCAAACTGATCGTGGGGCGGCCGGATAAAAACGTGACATACAGCGGAGAAAACTATTATATCACCGGAGCCTCCGACCCCAACCAAAAGCTCACCGTCAACGGCACCGAGATTACCAACCGCACCGCCAAAGGGTATTTCTCCTATTACGCCACCCTGAAAAAGGGGACGAATACCTTTACCTTCACGCAGGGAAATACAAGCGTCACCCGGACGATCACCGTGCCGGTGAGTGAAAGTAAATCCGAAGAGCCGAAAAAAATGGCCGCCGCCACCATCGAACCGGGCGTTTTCCCCGACGGGCGTGACGAAGTGCGCACACCCGGCGCAACGGTCACCCTTTCCTGTGTCGCGCCGATCGGAGCCGAAGTCACGGTGCGCGTCGGCGGGCAGACTTTATCCATGAAGCCGGACACAACGAAAACCCCGTCCGGCGGCGGAATCTATGCCACAACCTATAAAGCAACCTATACCTATCCCAACATTTCCGTTTCCGGCGGTTCCCCCGCTCTCACCGTCGGCACGCCGGTTTACACCATGACGATGGGATCAACGGTCGTGTCGCGCATTGCCGCCGGGGCGTTAAAGCTCTCCACCAAAGCCGCCAGGATCACCGCGACGGTGAGCAGTGATATTGCCTTCGTCTACCCCGGGCCAACCACCACCGGCGGGCCTGTCGGCGAACTGGCCAAAGGGCAAACCGACGCGGTCGTCGCCCAGCAGAACGGCACATGGATCGGGCTGGAAAGCGGGCTTTGGGTTTTATACTCCGATGTCCGCTTGGCCTTGCGGGAGTCCAAGCTGCAAGGACGTGTAGCCGGAACGGAGTACGCGAAAGGGGAACAATGGGACACCCTCACCGTCAAGACCGATACCCATACGGCGGCATTGGCGGTGTGGAGCGGGAAATCGCTGACCTTCACCGTCTACGCTTCCGACGCCGCCCCGGCTGTTTCCTTGCCGCCCGACGCCCTGATCGGCAAGGCCGACGCCTCCTTCTCCGGCGGCAAAGCGGTCTATACCCTCACGCCGGCGGCGGGCATGGCGATCGACGGCTATTATGTGGAACCTGTCAAAGAAGGGCTGCGACTGCACATCAAACACCGCCCGGCTGCCAAAGCCGGGGATAAACCCTTAGACGGGTTTACCCTTGTGATCGACGCCGGGCATGGGGGAACCGAAACCGGGGCTTACGGCCCGCTGGGAGCCGATTATGCCGAAAAATACGTCAACCTTTACGCCGCGCTGAAACTCCGCAGCGTGCTGACCCATATGGGAGCCAAAGTCACCCTCACCCGTTCCTCCGACGCCACAACGACGCTGCAGAGCCGTTTGGAAGCCAGCCGCAATCTGCGCCCCGACCTCTTTCTGTCGCTGCATTGCAACTCGATGAGCGAGAATGTCAATTCCGATACCATACGGGGGGTTTCGGTCTTCTACCGCGAAGCGGGGCAGCTTCCTTTCTCCGAGCATATTTACGACTATACCCGGGCGGCGATGGGGATCGGCGGAAAAGGCGTTCATAAATACAATCTGTATGTCTTACGGGGGACATGGGCTCCCGGAGGGCTGATCGAGTTGGGTTTCCTCAACAATCCGTTTGACTACGAATGGCTGGCCGACGACGGCGAACTGAACAAGTATGTCACGGTGATTGCCGAGGGGATCGTGGATTACTTCAGATAAGGATTGCAACCGCTGAAGTTATACGGTATAATAGCCGAAACGAATGAGTGGAAGGAGCTTGGCCGATGAGCTATGTATTGTATACCGATTCCAGCACCGACCTGCCGTGGGATTATTATAAGGAGAATGACCTCCGGTTCGTCCCCATGCAGGTGACAATGGGCGACAATGAGATTTATGTAGACGACGGCTCGATGGACGCCAAGACGTTTTATCAGAAAATGCGGGACGGCGTGGTTTTCAAAACATCCCAATACTCGGAATATCAATACTTAGAGGTTTTTGAACCCATTGTCAAAGAAGGCAAAGACATCCTTTATCTCGGGCTGACGGCCGGGTTGAGCGGCTCGCACGAGAGCGCTTGCCGTGTCCGCGACCAGCTGAAGGAAAAATACCCCGGCAGAACGATCTGCGTCCCGCAGACGAGCGCGGTTTCTTTAGGATTGGGACTGCTGGTTCACGAAACAGTCAAGCAGCGCGACGCGGGGCTGGGGTTCGACGCCTTGTGCGAATGGGTTCAGGAAAACATGCTCTATTTCCACCACCGTTTTACTGTTGACGATTTGATGTTCCTTTTCCGCGGCGGCCGGGTGTCAAGGGCTTCGGCTTTGATGGGAACCGTTCTCAGCATCAAGCCGCGCCTGCACGTCAGTTTGGACGGACGATTGATCAACCACGGCAAAATACGCGGGCGCAAGGCCTCTCTGCTGGGCTTGGTGGAGGAAATGCGGCAGCATTGTGACACCAAAGACCTCGACACCATCGCCATTTGCCACGGCGACTGCGAAGACGAAGCGCAGTTTGTGCTCGAAGAGGTCAAGAAGTATTATAATTTCAATAACGCCATTGTCAACCCGCTGGCCGCCGCCATCGGAACCCATGTTGGCCCGGGCGTTGTGGCGTTGTTCTTTGTGGGGAAAAAGAGAGTCGTGTAATGTAAGGATACCATGATAGATATAAGCGTTCAAAATCTGCAAAAATACTACGGCGACAAGCCTGTTTTGACCGACGTTTCCTTCGCCGTCCAAGCGGGGGAGCATATCGGTTTGATCGGCGCGAACGGCGCGGGGAAAACGACGTTGTTTAAGCTGCTGTCGGGGGAGGAACCCCCTGACGGCGGCAGTTTTTCGCTGTCTAAAAAAGCGGGGGTGCTGAGCCAAATCCCCGACGTCCCCGAATCGTTCACGGCGGGCGGCGTCATTTTAGAAGCCTTTTCTCCTCTGCGCGGCATGGAAGAGCGGATGGCCGAAATGGAGCGGGGCGGCCAAGCCGCGGCGCGTGAATACGGCGATTTGGCGCATCGGTATGAAGCGGCCGGGGGATATGAGACCGATCTCCGCCTTGCCCGCGTCCGGCAGGGACTGCAAATCAGCGACGCTTTGTATGACCGCCCTTTCGGGCTGCTCTCGGGCGGGGAGAAAACGCGCGTTAATCTCGCCCGCCTGCTGCTGGAGGAATCGGAAATCCTCCTGCTCGACGAGCCGACCAACCATCTTGACATTGCCTCGACCGAATGGCTGGAGGAGTTTCTCTCCGAGTATAAAGGCACGGCGATCATCATCTCGCATGACCGTTTTTTCCTCGATAACACGGTCAAACGCATCATAGAGCTTGAAAACGGCGGGTCAACCGATTATAATGGCAACTATAGCTTCTTCGCGCGGGAAAAAGCCCAGCGGCTGGCCGAAGCAGAGGAGCGTTACGAGCGGGAACAGCGCGAACACAAACGCCTGACCGACGTCGCCCGGCGGATGCACGACTACGCGGGGAAAAACGCCAAACTCCACCGCCGCGCCTTTGCCATCGAAAAGCGCGCCGAGCGCATCCCGGTCACCGAACGCCCGAAGAACCAGGCTGAGCTGCGGCAGAGGTTTCAGTCCCGCCCCCTCCGCGCCGACGACGTTCTGCGCGCCGTCGAGATCAGCAAGCGTTTCGGAGAACGCGTCATCCTCCGCCCGGCGACCTTATCCGTCAGTCCCGGCGACCGCATCGCCATCATGGGTGCCAACGGCGCGGGGAAGACGACCTTATTGAAAATCCTCACCGGGGAACTCCCGCCGGACAGCGGGCAAACCCGGCTTGGCCCCGCCGTAAGGATGGCGGTTCTGCCGCAATCGGTGACGTTTGAATACCCGGAACGGACGCTTTACGACACAATGCTCTACGCCGGATTCCTGCCGCAGGAGGCGCGGAACAGGCTGGGCGGTTTCCACTTCCGGGGCGAGGACGTTTTCAAAACGCCCGATGTATTGTCGGGCGGCGAACGCAGCCGTTTGGCGTTGTGTTTGCTGATGAAGGAAGAGACCAATTTCCTCCTGCTGGACGAGCCGACCAACCACCTCGACATCCAGTCCCGCGAATGGATTGAGGAGGCGGTCGAAGCCTTTGACCAAACCCTGCTGTTTATCTCGCATGACCGCTACTTCACGGCACGCTTCGCCACAAGGATATGGGTGCTGGAAGACGGTGTTTTGACGGATTTTTTGGGGACGTATGAAGAGTACCGGGAATGGCTGGCGTTGCTCCCTAACCCGCCTGCAAAGCTCCCCCACCCGCCTTCCGGCGGGAGCCCCCTCAAAGAGGGAGCCAAGCCCCCTGCCTCCCTCATGGAGGGAGGTGGCGCGGAGCGACGGAGGGAGGCAAAGCAAGCGCGAATCGACAAAGTCAGGAGTAAAAAGATGCTGGAAAAACTGAAAGAGATCGAGCGGCGATTTTCGGAAATCGAGGAGTCGCTGGCGCAGCCTGACGTTTATACCGACCCGGAGCGTATGACAACCCTGCTGCGCGAGCAGAAAGAGATCGCGCCGGTGACAGAGGTTTACCGCACTCTCCTGCAAACGGAGGCGCAGGAAACGGAAGCCCGCGCCATGCTGGAAGACGAAGACCCCGACGTGCGAACCATGGCCTACGAAGAATGCGGTGCGTTGCAAGGGAAAAAGGAGCAACTGCTGGAGGAACTGAAAAAACTCCTCCTCCCGCGCGACCCAAACGATCAGAAGAACGTCATCATGGAGATACGCGGCGGGGTAGGCGGCGAAGAAGCCGCGCTGTTTGCCGCCGCGCTGTGGCGGATGTATTCGATGTACGCCGAGCGCAACCGCTGGAAAACCGAGATTCTATCCTCCAACGAAACCGAGCTGGGCGGCGTGAAAGAGCTGCAAGTGCAAATTGCGGGAGCCGGAGCTTATTCGCGCCTGAAATACGAATCGGGAGCCCACCGCGTCCAGCGCGTCCCCGACACCGAATCGCAAGGCCGGGTGCACACGTCGGCGGCGACGGTGGCGGTGCTGCCGGAGGCGGAAGAAGTCGATATAGAAATCGTTCCAGAAGACCTCGACATCATCACCTGCCGCGCCGGAGGGGCGGGCGGTCAGCATGTCAATAAAACCGAGAGCGCCATCCGCATCGTCCACAAACCCACCGGGATCGCCGTGGAATGCCAGGATGAGCGCAGCCAGCACAAAAACAAGGACAAAGCCATGAAGGTGCTGCGTGCCAAGCTCTATGAGAAAAAGCAGCGCGAGCTGGACGAGGCGCGCGGGAGTGAACGGCGCAGCCAAGTCGGCAGCGGCGACCGCAGCGAGCGGGTGCGCACCTATAATTTCCCGCAGGGGCGGGTCACCGACCACCGCGTCAACCTGACGCTCTATAAAATCCAAAGCGTGATGGACGGCGACTTGGACGAGCTGATCGATACCCTCGCGGCGGCCGACCAAGCCGCGCAGCTTGCCGGTTCGGGGGAGTAAAATGGAGACGGAACGGTTAAGGATAAGACCCTTCACGCCTGACGACTGGCCGGATTTATTTGAGTATTTATCCGACGAAGAAGTGATGAAGCACGAACCGTACGACCCTTTTTCGGAGGAAGCCAGCAAGAAAGAAGCGGTCAGAAGGGCGGAAGACAGCGCGTTCCGCGCGGTATGCCTGAAAGACGGCGGAAAGCTGATCGGCAATATCTATTTGGCAAAACAGGACTTTGACAGATGGGAACTGGGCTATGTGTTCAACAAAAACTATCACCGAAAAGGATACGCGACAGAAGCGGCGCGGGCTGTGCTGGACGATGTGTTTAGAAATCAAAACGCACGCCGGGTCATCGCCATGTGCAACCCGCTGAACATGCCTTCATGGCGTCTGCTGGAACGGCTGGGGCTGCGCAGGGAAGGGCATTTGATCAAGAACATCTATTTTAAGAAAGACCAAGCCGGGAACCCGATTTGGCTCGATACATATGAATACGGCTTGCTCGCGGAGGAATGGGGAATGCGTTGTGAACGCTGACATGGTCAAACAGATCGCTCTCGGTTTGGGAGCGGATTTGTGCGGCATCGCGTCTATAGACCGCTTCGGCGGCGCGCCGGAGGGGTTTCACCCCTGCGACATTCTGCCGTCGTGTAAAACGGTCGTCGTGCTGGCCAAGCGGTTTCCCGCCGGGACAATCCGCTGTGAAACAACCGTCCCTTACACCGTGACCCGGAACACGTTAAGCACCGAACTGGACATTTTATCCGTCCGATTCTGCGCCAAAATGGAAGAGGCGGGCGTCACCGCCGTCCCCACCGGGACGATCAGCCCGACGCGGGAAGATACAAAAACCGGCAGGTGGCGCGGGGCGGTGTCGGCCAAGCACAGCGCGGCCGCCGCCGGATTGGGCCGGATCGGGAAAAACACACTGCTGGTCACGCCGGAGTTCGGCAACATGGTTTGGCTGAACGCGGTGCTGACCGACGCCGGGCTGGAACCGGACGACATGCTGGCCGGAGACCCCTGCCCCGAGGGGTGTTCGCTCTGTATCGACAGCTGCCCCGTCAAGGCTTTGGGCAATCCCGAAATGAAGCAGGGAGACTGCTTCGCCCACGCCTTTCACACCGAACCGGGGGAAGAGTTCACCTTCAAATGCCACACCTGCCGCACCGTCTGCCCAAACTGTTTGGGAAGCGGGAATAGGCTATGAGGAGGAAATATTATGCCAACACAAGAAGCCACCGCTAAGAACAGCAAATTTGAAATGGTTCTTCATTCAGCAATGGAGTTGCCAGGGATAAAGATCAACCGGGAGAGTTTCTTGCGTAAAGAACTATCAAGGTATTTTGAGGACAAAGTTATCGAAAAGGCTATTGAAACGAATCCCGCACAAGCAGGGATAAGCGTTAAGAATCTTGAGCAAATCGCAAAAGCATGCATCAATTATGAAACAGCAAAAGTAACCGCCATATCTGCCGTCACAGGCATACCGGGGGGTTTGGCAATGGCGGCCTTCATTCCTGCGGACATAGCTCAGTTTTTCGGGCATATTGTTAGGGTTCTTCAAAAACTTGCTTACCTTTACGGCTGGCAGGAAATATTCCACTGCGACAAAGAGGGGCTTGATGACGAAACATCTGTTCAACTCACTTTATTTATTGGTGTTATGTTTGGAGTGAATGCTGCTAATGCCGTAATTGCAAAAATTGCAAAATCTATGGCAATACAAGCAGAGAAGACATTAGCCCGCAAGGCGTTGACCCAAGGAGCTATATATCCTATTGTGAAAAAAATAGCAAAACTAATAGGCATAAGAATGACTAGAGGAATATTCGCGAAGAGTGTTGGGAAAATAATCCCTCTTTTAGGAGCGGGGGTTTCTGGAGTTATTACCTTCGTCGGGTTTAGACCTATGGCAAAGCAACTTCAGAGATACCTAGCAACTTTGCCTATGGCGAATGTTGATTTATATAAAAAGCCTCATGATAACGATGGCAATAATGATATTATAGATATTGATTTTTCGGATATTGTCATCGAGGATATAAATGATTTTGGTGAAACAGACGAGTAATTAAGGAGATATTAAGTAAAAGACTTTTTCTGATATTTAATTTTGCAAGAATTGACAAAATGCGTCTCGTACGCTACAATACGCATGAGGCGTTGCCTATACGGTAGGCGGTTAGCCAATCCTCCGAGAGGAGGTGAGGCCATGATAGAAGGAGCATTTACAGTGCTGGTATTTGTGCTGGTGTTGTACATAATCCGTGAAGTCAAAGAAAAATGACCGCCCCTCTAGCCAAGGGATGGCGGTCATTTTCACCGTTTAACTAAGGCTGACCGTTTATCGGTGACGCCTCGTTATCTACCAGTATTATATCAAAGAGAATATATATTGTCAACAGGAGAATCCCCCATGCCTTACGAACACCTCGCGCCTCACTATGACGCGCTGATGCGCAACTTGGATTACGGCGGATATGCCGATTACTTGCTCAGGCTGGCGGGCGGCTCGGAAGATGACCGCCGTCCGCGCCGGGTGCTCGACCTCGCCTGCGGAACCGGGCGGCTGGCCGAAGCGTTGTGCGAGCGCGGCTGTGATGTGGTGGCGGTGGACAACTCGGTTGAAATGTTGTCCGTTGCGCAGGGGCGCGGTTGCGGCGCGTTATTCTTGCATCAAGATATAGTGGAATTGGACTTATACGGCACAGTCGAGGCGGCGTTCTGCACGCTGGATGCCCTCAATTATTTGGAAACCCCCAAACAGTTTTGCAAAACCCTGGAACGGGTGCGCCTTTTTTTAGAGCCGGGCGGCGTTTTTGTCTTCGACCTGCTTACCCCTGACGCGCTGGCGGCCCGGAACGGCGCGGTTTTCATGGCGGACGCCGAAGACGTCTATTGCGTGTGGCATTGTTTGTGGCATTCGCCCTTGATCCGTCAGGATATAACCCTCTTTGCCCGTGAGGACGGCGGGTTGTGGCGGCGGTATGACGAAGTGCACACCGAGCGGGCGTATGAGTTGGACTATGCGGAGGAAGCCTTGAAAGAAGCGGGGTTTCAAACCGTCCGGCGGTATGGGATGATGGAGGGGAAACCGCCTGATCAAGGCGATGAGCGGGTGGTTTTTTGGGCGAAATGAGAGTTGCGCTCGCGCCGATGGCAGGCGTCACCGACTGGGCGTTCCGCACCATTTGTAAGGAAACGGCCGATGTGCAGACAACAACCGAGATGGTGTCGGCCAAAGCCCTGTGTTATCAGGATAAAAAATCATTAGGGCTGCTGCGCCTCGTTTCCAAAGACGAAACGGTGCAGATTTTCGGAAGCGATCCCGGCTGCATGGCCGAAGGCGCGCTGCGGGCGTTGGACATCTCCGGCGCGGCGGAAATCAACATCAACATGGGCTGCCCCACACCGAAGATCGTGAAAAACGGCGACGGCTGCGCCCTGATGCAAACCCCGGACTTGGCGGAAGCTATTGCGAAAGCAGTCGTCGGCGCGGTCAAAGTCCCGGTGACTGTCAAAATGCGGCTGGGCTGGGACAGCGGCAGCAAAAACGCCGCCGAACTGGCCAAACGGCTGGAAGGGGCGGGCGTGTCCGGCCTCTGCGTCCACGGGCGGACGCGCAAGCAGATGTATTCCGGGCACGCCGACTGGTATGCCATCGCCGAGGTGGTCAAGGCCGTCTCTGTCCCAATCACGGCCAACGGCGATATTTTCTCTCTGCGCGACTTGGAGAGATGCTTGAACATCACCGGGGCGGCGGCGGGTATGATCGGTCGGGCGGCGATGGGCAACCCCTTTGTTTTCACCGGGGAGGAGCCGGCGGTTGCCCGCCGTTTGGAAAAAGCCGGGCGGCATTTCGGTTTGTTGACGGAGGATAAGGGCGAGCGTGTTGCCTGTTTGGAAATGCGCAAGCACTTGGGTTGGTATATTCGTGGTTTCCATTGCGCGTCGTATTATAAGAGGGAGATTTCGTCCATCGCAACAGCGGCGGATTTTGACCGCTGTATCAAACGGTTAAGGGAGGAGCGGGATGGAACAGTTTGACCAAATCGTCATAACCCATCAAAAACGCGTTTATAATATTTGCCTGCGCCTCTGCGGTAATCCCGACGACGCCTTTGACCTGTCGCAAGAGGTTTTTCTCAAAGCGTGGCGCGGTTTTGAGGATTTCCGCGGCGACTCGGCCATCTATACATGGCTCTACCGTCTAGCCGTCAACGCCTGCGCCGATTTCACACGCAAGAAAGCCCGGCGCGGCGAGCCGGTTTCGCTGGATGATGTTGACTTGCCGCTGCCGGATACGCGGTTTGAGCCGTCTATCGCGCTCGAACGCAAAGAGCTGGCGCGATCTTTAGAGCAGGCGTTGAAACAGCTCTCGCCCGAACACCGGGAGATCGTGGTGCTGCGCGAAACGGCGGAATTGTCGTACGCGGAGATCGCCGGGATGCTGGGGCTGGAGGAAGGCACGGTGAAAAGCCGTTTGGCTCGCGCCCGGCTAGCCTTGCGCGACATTTTGATCAGAGACGGGAACAAACCCGCTCAAAACGCGTCTAAACAAGGTAGAAAGGAGGCGGGCGGACATGGAACGCTGTGATATAGAAGCCATCGTTGCGTTTATCGACGGCGAACTGCCGTTGCCTGACGCTGCCCGTCTGCGCGAACACCTCAAAGAATGCCCGTCCTGCGGGGCGTTGTATGAAGATTTGACAGCCATGCAAGACGGGTTTCAAGCCATGGAAGTTGAACCGCCCGACACCCTCGCCCGGGGAGTCGTTTATAAAATGAGCTTGGGGGACGACCCGCCCCGCAAGAGCAGGGTTTTGCGGAGCCTGTTCGCCGTCGCGGCCTGCGTTGCCGCCGTGCTGCTGATCACCCGGACGATGAACATTCTGACGATTTATAACAGTGATAAGGCAGATGAATCCAAAGCCCTCTTGGAGATGGCGGACGCCGGTAAAGCCGAACCGGAAAACGGAGAACCCAATGACTTGTCAAGCAGTATATTCGGCACCGGCGGGCAAGGTGACGGCGGAAATGCCCCGCAGGAAGCCCCGCCCGCTGAAAATGAAGACAGAGGAAGGCCGGAGGGTTCAGGCGGTGCGCCCGCCCCCGACGCCCTCATGCCGTCGCCGCCGGAATCCGAAACGGCGAGGCATGATTCAAGAGAAGCGTTTTACGATGCCGCGAAAAATGTGAAAAACGCCTATGAAAACTTTGAGGAATTGACATGGTATTACGATTTTGCGAATGTAGTCGATGACGTTGTGCTGGAGGAAATATTTGTTTCCCCTTACTATGTGGCTCTATATTATGGCGATAAGATGGTAAACAGAGGTATTGGAGCCGAGTCCTTGACGATACTGTTAAATAGAGTTGATGACAGTGTGGATGTGAATGTTCCTTTATGGCTGCTCGAACGCTACCCTGAGGAAACCTTCTTCGAAATAGAAAAGGTGTTTATAAATTGACCGTCCGGGTGGCGATGTTCCCGCGGAACGCCCGGTCGTGTTCCACGAAGAGCAGCGTCGGCTTATACGCCAAAATCAATTCTTCGATCTGCATCCGCGAAAGTACATCAATGTAGTTGAGCGGTTCGTCCCAAATATAGAGATGCGCCTGCTGGCACAAACTGCGTGCCAGCAGGACTTTTTTCTTTTGCCCCGCGCTGTAGTCCTGCATATCTTTGTCAAACTGCGTGCGGGAAAAATCGAGTTTGCGCAGGACGGTTTTGAACAATGTGCCGTCGATCCCTTGCCCTGCCGCGTATCCATCCAAATCCCCCGAGAGAGAGGATGCGTCCTGCGGCAGATAGGATATGACCAACTTGCTGCCGGCGTCCGCCTTTCCGGTGTGCGGGATGTCTTCGCCGATCATCAATTTGAGCAAACTGCTCTTCCCGCACCCGTTGCCCCCGGTCAGAGCCACCCGTTCGCCCCGCTCGATTTGCAGGCTGACCCCACTGAATACATCCCGCCCGCCGTAATTAACCGTCACATTGTCCAGTGTGAACAGGCGGTTTGTGTGATACGCCAGCGGGTGAAGTTTCAGCGCGTCCGCGCTTTCGATGTTTTTGAGCAGCTTGGACTTTTCCCCGACGGCGTCCTGCCGCCGCTTTTCAATCGCTTTGGAACGCTTCATCACTTTGGCGGCCTTATGGCCGACGTATCCCCGGTCGGCCTGATGGGTTCCGATTTTGGTCGCTTCTACTTTGTCAGACCAAGCGGCTTTCTCGCGCGCGGTAACCGTTAACCGTTTGATGTCCTTTTTTAATCGTTCGTTTTCCGCCGTTTCAAAATCATCCTGCCGCTGTTTTTGTTCGAGCCATGTTGAAAAATTGCCGCTGATGACTTCGATATTCGCCTTGTTGATCGAGAGGATGTGATCCACGCATTCGTCCAAAAAGACGCGGTCGTGCGATACCAAAATATAACCGGCTTTGCCGTTTAGATACCGCGCCACCGTCTCCCGGGCGTCCATGTCTAAATGGTTGGTCGGTTCGTCGATCAGCAGGAAGCTGTTTTCGCGCAGGAAAAGCCCGGCCAGCAGGGTTTTGGTTTGCTCACCGTTGGAAAGCGTTGAAAAAGGGCGGCAGAGCGCGTCTTCGCTCACCGCCAGCTTGCCCAGCTCTTTTTGAATTTGCCAAACATGCGCGTCCGGCGCAATACCCGACAAAACGTCCAGTGTATTACAGGACATGTCGGTCACGGGATAGGGGAAATACTCAAAATCCACACTCGCCGTGATGGTTCCGCGGACTTCATACCGACCCATCAGCAAGTTGAGGAAGGTGGTCTTGCCGCGCCCGTTGCGCCCGCAAAACCCCAGTTTCCAATCGGTATCGATTTGAAAGGAGACGTCGGTGAAAAGTTCATCGTAACTGCCGTCATAGGCAAACGTCAAATGCGACACAGAAATCTGTGACATAAGATAAAGACCTCCGGTTAACCAATTCCAACCAACTCTAAACCCGGCTTCCGCCGCGTTTGGATCGATTGTGCCGAATCAGTTAACGGTTCTTCATCTTCCCGCCCCGCTTTCTCTTTGAATCAGTATATCATAAATTTTACGTCTTGACAATCGGGAAAATGTGTTGTATACTGCAAAGCAAGATGCGAGAGTGGCGGAACTGGCAGACGCGCCAGACTAAGGATCTGGTGACCAATATTGGTTGTGTGGGTTCAAGTCCCACCTCCCGCACCACTGTGAAAATCCCTAGAACCGTAATGGTTCTAGGGATTTTTAGGGTTTTTATTAAGCAGCCGGAACCGGGGTGAAATGAGGCAATGTCCACCAACGGTCGATGTCCCACCAATTAGAGCCGATCAGTGATTTTGCGTGATCAATCTCGTACTGGGGCGCGCCTATTTCTTCTAAAAAGGCGATTTGAACCGCTAGGCATTGCATTTCCGCGTCATAGCCTGTCCATACCTCATTGGGGACGCTTCCGTGAACCGCCAAATGGTCATGGTATTGCTTTGAATGGTGCGCGTCGTGAACAATGGAGCTTGCATACCAAGTCGTTGATGAGGTGTAGGTAGCGTTCCCCACCACAAATGTCGGCGGGGTCAAAAATGCCCACATACCGCTGCTCTCCCCTTGCTGTATACAGCCTATGTATGATGTAACAAGCTCCCAGCCTGAAGGGGATTTCTCTTGGATCAGCTCCAAAGCCGCCTGCGTGTTTTGTGTAAACAGATCGCCGCCGTCGAGGAGGATGTTATAAAACTCAGGCATGGGTTTGGGCAGCTCATGGTGGTTGATGTTGTTGAAGGTGATAATGCTCTCCTGCCTTGTATATGTCAGATGCGGGTTGAAGAAGCGTCCCGCCAACGTGACGCTGCCGTTCATGATCTTACTGGCTCGGACGAATTTGATGCCGTTATATGCCCAGTCCTCAGCAAGGGTAAAGTCCATAAAGTCAGAATCCGGGGGATTGCTGATGTCGGCTCCGACAGCGCGGCAGGCGTTCATCAGCATCAATGCCGCTTCCTGCCGTTTGATCAGCCCGTCAGGATCGAACACGCCGGGCGTATCCCCGTTAGGATTGACTTTGCCGTTGATCACACCGAGCTTATAAGCCGCCATGATAATGGGGTCACTGGTATCGGAGAATGTGCCGTTCTCTCTGCCCGGGCGCGTTTTTTCGGCAACGATGGCGGTTAAGTCTTTGCCCAGCGTAACCGTTATCCAGCCTGTTGCCAAACGGCAAAATTCCTCGCGGGTGATTTTATCGGCATAGTTGTTTTGCAAATCAGCCGGGACAAAGCCTTTTTCAACCGCTTCGGTAATACCGGGACGCGCCCACTCATCGGCGGTTTCGAGGTTGGGGAGGTCATAATCGGAAGGATTGTCCTGCCTATTGGCGCGAGACAGTTCAAAATCGGGACGAAGAACGCCAAGTATTTTATTTTCTCCGCTTCCGACACCTGTATCTGTACTCCCTAAATATACCTCACTAAGCCATATATAGGGAGTAGCGGCTAACGCCGATGACTCCACAACAACACAATAATTCGTGTAACTCGCTACAACAACCGCATAATGCCCTCTTGCTTCGTAACCTGCCTGTATCAGCGTATCGCCCGATTCAAGTACCATGCCCTCATATGGCTCAATAAACGTCCAGATGTTATCACCTCTGTAAGGGGACGAATACCGCGACAAATTAAGGTCGAGGGGAGGGAGATTAAAGAACACATCATCATTAAACGCGTCTACCGTAGAATTACAACCGTTATTCGCGTAACCAATATTAGCGAGTACCCATTCCCGAACTTCGGGATGAGCGTCTTCCACGGCTTGTTGGATACGCTCGGAGTAATTGGTAATGTCGGAGAGGATTGCGTTGCGCTCGGCTTCCGCGGCGAACACCGACGCCGGCAGCAACGCCGTTGTCATTACCAACACCAATACAAGAGACAAGAGACGGGTTTTCATCATCTATCCTTCTTTCATAGTTATTCTTTGATAAGTAAAGTGGTTGTGTGCCTCTCACAGTATACCAAAACCAGCAAAGCCTGTCAACGCGCTTCCCCTTGACGCACCGCCGCGCCTATGGTACACTATGGGCGCGTTTTCCTGCCGTTTAGGAGGAGGTGATCCCCGTCGACAACTATATTTTCTCCCTTTGCGGAACAGTCCTCTACGCCGACCTGCGCACCTTTTTCCGAACACTTGTGAAAGACGAAGGGCGCGCCCTTCGTTTGCTGGATATTGTTTTCTCCAGCCCGGAGTGGCGGATGCTGGAAGACGGTGAGATCACGCGCGAAGAGGCGCAGGAATGGCTTTGCCGCCGCACCCCGGAGGAGGCAGGGCATATCCGGCTGGCGTTGAAACACTGGCTGCGCTGCCTCACTCCGCGCTGGGAAACAGTCGATTTATTGCTGGATATGAGGGAACAAGGTCGTAAACTCTATTTTGCCGCCGTTCTAAACGCCGACGGCAAGGAATACGTATTCAAAACATATCCGTTCATGTCGCTGTTTGAAGGCGGCGTCTTCTCCTGCGACGGCGGCGGGCCGATGGTCGATTCCCTTTGCGCCCTCTACCGCCTCGACCCGGCCAGGAGCGTTTTTGTCAGTGCCGGAGAACAGCAGCGCAAAGCCGCCGAAGCGGCGGGGTTCCGCGCCGTATTGTTCACCGGGGCGGAACGGCTGAGGGATACCTTGATTTAATAGGGCGGATTAAACGGGCGGGTATATAGAAAAGATTTGACAAGTCCCGACAGCATAGACTATAATGGAGCGTATGTTATGCCCGGTACGGGCAAATAGGGGGAGAGAGTTCTTTGCCGCGAGTTTTCAACTTTTCTGCCGGCCCGGCCATCATACCGGAAGAAGTGCTGCGCCGTGCCGCCTCCGAGATGACCGATTACAACGGGACGGGTATGTCGGTCATGGAGATGAGCCATCGGTCGAAAGAATATATTGCCGTGTATGAGGGTGTGGAACGGAAGCTCCGCGCCGCCATGAGTGTTCCGGCCAACTATAAGATCCTGTTTTTGCAGGGCGGGGCGACCATGCAGTTCTCCGCCGTGCCGATGAACCTGCTTTCCCGCAAAGGAAAAGCCGATTACGCCGTTACCGGGTTTTTCGCCAAAAAAGCCTTCAAATGCGCCCAAATGTACGGGAACATACGCGCCGCCGTCGATACCGGCAACTATTACGCCATCCCGGCGCGGGAGGAGATTTCGGTTGACCCGGACGCCTCCTATTTCCACTTCTGCCACAACAATACCGTCTACGGTACCCGCTGGCCAACTCTGCCCGAAACAGGCGATGTGCCGCTGGTCTGTGATATGTCCTCGTCCATCCTGTCCGAACCCATCGACGTCTCCAAGTTCGGCGTGATTTATGCCGGGGCGCAGAAAAACATGGGGCCGGCCGGTCTGACCGTCGTCATTGTGCGGGACGATCTGCTTGACGTTGCCCCCCTGCCCGGGACGCCTGATTTGATGACCTATAAATCCCAAGCCGAGAACGACTCGATGATCAATACCCCCGCCACATATGGTATCTATCTGCTAGGATTGGTGCTGGATTGGCTGGAGGAGCAGGGCGGCACGGCCGCCATGGCCGCGCACAACGGTCAAAAAGCCAAACTGATCTACGGCGCGGTAGAGCAGTCCCCTGTTTTTACATGCAAAGTAGAGCCGCGTTCGCGCTCGGTGATGAACGCCGTTTTCTCCTCCGATTCGGACGAGACCGACGCCAAATTCATCAAAGAGGCGGCGGGGCGAGGGATGGTCACCCTCAAAGCGCACCGCGCGACAGGCGGCATCCGCGCCTCGATGTACAACGCCATGCCGCTTGAAGGAGCCAAAACGCTGGCGAAGCTAATCGAGGAGTTCAAGGCTTAAAACAAGGGGGAGCGGCGATGTCGTTTAACGGGAAGAGGCTCTTTCGGAAACGGAACGGGATGCTCTTGGGCATATGCCTCGGCGTAGCCGACTATTTGGAAATAGACGTCACCGTCGTGCGCCTGTTGTGGATCATAGGCGGGTGTATGGGTGTAGGCGTCATCGCCTATGTCGCCGCGGCCTTTGTAATGCCAATAGAATAGGAGATAAAAAGTATGTATACCGTCAAGACACTGAACCATATTTCCCCGGTGGGGCTTCTGCGGCTCCCCTCGGACTATTTTACCGTAGACGCGAAAATGGAAAACCCTGCCGCCGTTTTGGTGCGCAGTGCCAACATGCACGAAATGCAGTTCAACGAAGAGTTGCTGTGCGTGGCGCGCGCCGGGGCGGGGGTCAACAATATCCCGATCGACCAATGCACCGAAAAGGGCGTTGTGGTCTTCAACACGCCCGGAGCCAACGCCAATGCCGTGAAGGAATTGGTGATCTGCTCCCTGCTGCTCTCCTCCCGCGATGTTGTCGGGGGCATTTCATGGGCGCGCGGCTTGACAGGCGACGATGTACCCGGGCAGGTGGAAAAAGGGAAATCCTCCTTCACCGGGCCGGAGGTATACGGAAAAACACTCGGCATCATCGGCGTAGGAGCCATCGGCGTCAAGATCGCCAACGCCGCCGACGCTCTTGGCATGGACGTTTTGGGATACGACAACAATATGTCGGTCAACAACGCTTTGGAGCTGTCGCGCAGTGTGCGGCTGGCTTATAACATCAATCAGGTTTTCGCCGAGTCGGACTATTTGACCCTGCATGTGCCGCTGAACAAAGAAACCAAGGAATTGTTTGCCGATATGCTCAGCCAAGTCAAAGTGGGGGTTCGGATCATCAATACCGCGCGCGGCGGCCTGATTGAAACCGACGCCCTGCTGGCCGCCCTTGACAACGGCACGGTGTCGTGTTACGTGACCGACTTCCCGGATGAGAAAATGCTCAACCATCCCAACATCATCCCCATCCCGCATTTGGGCGCGTCAACGCCCGAAAGTGAGGACAACTGCGCCCGTATGGCGGTTGACCAGCTGGCCGACTACCTGCGTTACGGCAACATCACCAACTCGGTGAATTTCCCCGACGTCGATCTGCCCCCGATCAAAGGGTTGCGTCTCTGTGTCATCCACCGCAACCTCCCCAATATCATCAGCGAGATCACCGCGGCCATGGGCGAAGCGGGGATCAATATCGAAAACATGGCGTCGAAATCGAAAAAAGACATGGCCTATACCATCCTCGACCTGACCGGCGGGACGCCGGGCAGCGGGACGCTCGACCGCCTGCGCGGGCATGAGCACATCATCCGGCTGAGGGTTCTGAAGGCTTGATTTGAAACCAAACGGGGACGGCATGAAAGCCGTCCCGGTTTGAGGTAATTTATTTCGTTATTTGGTTCCGGCGGCCCATTCGTCCAAGCCGTCCATAACCGCTTTGAGTGTTTGATAGCTGATTTCCGGCAGCTTGCCGCCGAACATTTTCTCCACCTCGTCAAATCCCTTTTGAATGTATTCCCGCATCAGCCCGATCTTGGAAGGATCGCCTCCCGTGACGGCTTTGGCGAAATCCAAAATCCGCTGGCTGGTCTGCTTGACGCCGTAATACCCGTTTTCGCCGATGTCTTCTTTGGCTTTGGCAATCAGCGAATCCTGCATCTCGGGGGAAATATCGGGATGCCAGGAGAAGGTGCCGTCGCCGTTGTCGATGAGCAAGTCCCAGTAGCTGTCGACCTTGCTCGGGTCGATCGGCTGGAGGAATTTACTGCCGCTGCTGGCGAGCTGATTGGTGTTGAGCTGTTCAAGCATCATGGTGACGACATTTTGCAGGTTTTGTATGTATGCTTTGTCTTTTGCGTGGATCTCCGCGACAGCGGCGTTGTCGCGCTTGTAGGTCACTTTCTCAGCAGCGGCCGCGCTTTTTTCAAAAACGGCGGCTTCGTCTTGAGAATTGACCGCGCTGTTTTGGGTTGCCGCCGCGCCGGCGGGTTCATTCGCCGCCGTATTCGGCGCCTGATAGGGATTGCTGCTTTGTACGCCTGATACTCCGTTCATTTCGGTTCCCTCCGTTTTTCATTGAATTCCCTTGATATGGTATATCGAAATAAATGCCGGGAGACTTTACGATGAATGGGAAAAAATCTGTCATGCTGCGCGCCTGCCTGATCGCCGTACCGGCCGTTTTGGTCAGCTTGCTGGCTTTGACCGTTATTTTGCTGCGTCTCTTTGTTGAAGACGCCGCTTGGCTGCGGGGATTGGCATGGACAGCCGCCGTATTGGCCGCCGTTAACCCGGGGGTTCTTCTGCTGTTGATCCCGCTGCAAAGGGTTCTTTCTAAAACGCCCGGCGGATATATGGTACGTGAAGCGGTGACGATGGAAGGCGTCGGGCGGGACACGCTCGACCGCTGCGCCGCCATTGCCGAAGCCAAAGCCGCCCACCCGATCGCCGCCTGCTTGCGCGCCTACTGCGGCGATGTAGCGGCTCCGCCCGATAAGTTTGTAGAGATGGAAGGGCTGGGCGCGTCCGCCCAGTTCTCGGGTCAGCTCATCCATGCCGGGAGCGCGGACTATTTGCGGGGGCTTCAAATCGAGGTGCCTGAAATCCCGGGGAAGACAGTCTATGTCGCGCTGGAAGGGCGTATGATTGGGTATTACGGTTTGCTGGAGCCGTCCGGCACGAGACAAATGAAGACGCGGCTTTTGGCGGCACTGGCGGGTTATGCCGCCCTCAAAATCGCCGTATGGGCAACCCTAGCCTTCGCCGGGACGGCCTATCTATCCGTCTTTGTCGGATGCGAAACACTTTCGTTGATCATTGGCCTGATGGCGGCCAGAAAATTAAACTAGGAGGAGAAAAACATGAAAACAACGCAGATTCCCCCGCACAAGTCTTCCCTTGGCATGGACGCAAACATCACGGTGCTGATCGTATTCTTGGGCATGATCCTTTTTGGATGGATCCCTTATGTCAGCTGGATAGCGTTTGCCGTGCCGCTGGTCTTTTTCATCCTTGAAAAAGAGAGCAAAATGGTCAAATTCTACTGCGTAAACGCTTTGATCATCGGGGTTGTTTGGTCGGTTATTTCGATCATCATGCAAATCCTGAGGATTGCCACAGGGCCGAAGTACGAATCCTACTTTGGGATCAGGGTTCCGGTCACCTTGGGCAACTCCGCCGTGTGGTGGACAACGTTCTTGATCGAAATGCTTATCGGACTGGCAATTACGGGGCTTGTCGCATATCTTCTCTATTGCGCCTGGAACTACAAGCAGGTGGAAGTTCCGGTCATCGGGCCGATTGCCGCCAAAGTCAGCGGCAAGCTGGACAATATGAGCGCGAATTTCAATCAGTCTCAACAGCAGCCGTCCCAGCCGCAACCCCAGCCTGAACCGCAGCAGCCGCAACCTCCGCAGGCCGCTCCCCCTTCGGATGGAGAAGGCGCTCCCTAAGTAAGCGATTCCTCGGCGATCAGGGTCACGTCGGGGTGCAGATGCAAGAAGGTCGCGGGGTTCTGCGTCGTAACGGTTGTTTTATGCAGCAGTTCGCGCAGCACCCCGCGTTTGCTTTCCCCTTTGATCATGATGAGGATGGAGCGCGCCCGCAAAATATCGCCCATGCCCATGGTGATGGCTTGGGTCGGCACCGCGCCGTCGGCAAACCAGCGGGCATTGGCTTGAACGGTGGCTTCGGCAAGCGGTGTGACATGAACCAACGCCTCCAATGCTTCGCCCGGTTCGTTGAAACCGATGTGCCCGTTGGGGCCAATGCCGAGCAGCTGCAAATCGACCGTATTGCGCTCGAAAAACCCGCGCAGGCGGGAGACTTCCGCGCCGGGGTCGGCCTTGTGGCCGGCGATCGTGATGCTGTCATGCGCGAGGTTGATATGATCGAACAGATTGTCGAACATGAACTTGCGGTAGCTGTCCTCTTCCCGGCAGCCGACGTATTCGTCCAAATTGACGGTGCGCGCGCGGGAAAAATCGGCTTCCCCCGCTTTATAGGCTTCAATCAGGCGTTTGTAAATGCCCAGCGGGGTTTCCCCGGTGGCCAGTCCCAGCAGCAGATCAGGTTTATTCTTCAGCGCGGCGAGAATGATCTCCGCGCCCTTTTGCGCGCCCTCTTCATAGGTTTTTGTTAAGATGACTTTCATGGAATCAATCCCCTTTCCTATTTTCACCGGATGGGTTCACCCGGGTTTATGCGGTAAATATTGCTCCGCCCGATCAGCGGCAGGAGCTCGGCTAAGGCGTCAACGGCGTCGTCGCTGTGAGGCAGGGAGAAGATACGGACAGGCGACTCGGTTTGGGGGGTCAACAGCGGTGTTATTTCGGAAACGATCTGCTGCGCGCTGTCCGATTCGGAAAACCGATGGGTAACTCCCCAAAATCGGTATAGCGTGGAATCCAACGGGGCGTTATCCGAACGCAGAAGCCATGTCTTGATAAAAACCGTTTCCCGCAGCAGCTCGTTGCCGCGAAGAATGGCTTGGTCAAGCGTTTCCTCTTCGGTTTCATTGACGAGCAGGCCGATTTGGTGCCGCGCCGCGATCCGCCGCGCCGAATCCGGGTCGCCGGCCAAACTCTCAGGGGGCAGAAAGAAGAGGGCGGGAAGCCGCTCGCTTTCCAAAAAGTCTAAAAGCCGCGCCGTCGATGCTCCGGCCGCACCGTCGAATGTCAGGTAAACCTGGGCGTCAAGCAACGGTTCAGGGGAAGGCGACGGTTCGGGAGGTTTGGAAGACGGCGACGGGGATACAGGCGACGGCCGGGACGGCTCGGGGGACGGCTGCTGCGATTGAATATAGTCATCATATTTGGGCTTGACCGCGTATTCGCCGCGGGTTTTGATAAAGGTATCGTCGTTCATCGCGCCGCTGGAAATGCGAACCATCGTCCCCCACTCGGTTGTTTTTCCGCCTTCATAGGTCAGGCCGAACACCTCGCAAACCAGCGTGATCGGGAGGTAATAAACGCCGGTATCATGCCACAGGGGAGCTGTCCAACGTTCGCTTCCGCTGAAAGCCGTGCTTTGATTGTAGACAAAAGTAAGCTGTATATCGTCATTGTAGATGGTAAAATATTGCTCTGCTTCCGACCATTGATGCTTTATGTTCAAACCGTTGCCCGCCGCGGTCAGGGCGGTATGCGGTATCATAAAGCCCCATTTGGAAAACGGCACGGGGCGGTGTTTATAGTCGAACGGGCTGACCGTATAATTGACCACCATATAGTGGATGGTTTCGCCCTGGGCGGGAAGGATGATCAAAGCAAACAGGAGGAGCAGCGTCAGCAAAACCGCCAATAGCTTTTTCAAACGGAAACCTCCTTTTATTTCCTCGATAAGAAAGATTGAAACTGCAAACACTACATGGCATCAGCAAACCAATAAAACCGAACCGTTCAAAAACGAAAGGATGAAGAACCATGAAAACCAAGATAACCGCGGCGTTAAGTCTGGCCATTGCATTGATCGCGGCCTGGGTGAGCCCTGTGCTGGCGGCTCCCGCGTTTAGCGACATCTCGGACAGCATTTACGAGGAATATATCGAATACTGCGCCGAACACGGCTTTATGTCCGGCCACGGCGACGGCACTTTCCGCCCCAACAACGGGATGACCCGGTTTGACGTATCCAATGTCATCAGCAAATATTTCAAATACCGCATCAACCATAAATTCAAAGACATCCCGCACATGAACATTGAAGACAACGCGGCTATATTGATGTATGCGCACGGATACCTCGAAGGGTATGACGACAATACCTTTAAGTCAAGCGCGATGATGACCCGTGAAATGGCCGCCGTTATGGTCAAAAAAATCTGCGGTTTGACGCTGCAGAGCGAAGAAGTCCTGCCCCACATCGACTTTGACGACGAAGCGGCAATTTCACATTGGGCCAAAGACGCGGTAACCATCGTGAGCCAATACGGGATCATGGTAGGCGACACCGACGGGAACTTCAAACCCAAAGACGCCGTCACCAGGGGCGAGCTTTGCCGCATCCTTTGGGACATCAACGAACAGGAATGGAAAAAACTGATCCCGCCCGCGCCCGACGTCATCAACGCCATTGATTTGGCCGAACTTTCCGACCTCACCCCGGAGCAAGCCTCCGGCACAAGCCTTGCCCCCGCAACGCTGACAGTGACCCCCGCGGCGCACTTCACAGCCGATGTTGATTGGGCCGATCTGACCGATGATAAAATTGTGACCGGCGTGTCGGTCGGCACGGTGACACTCACGGCGGAAACAGGCTATACCTTCACCGGGACAAACATTGACGACGCCGACCTAGAAGCGATCTTCACAGCGGGCAGCCCCGACGTCGCGCTGGTTGACAAAACAGGAAAGACACTCATCTTTACGCTGTCATATTAGTTAGGGTTCTAAGAACCCGCCGGGAGTCGGCGCATCGTCAAAAATGCGCCGATTCCCTACATACAGTATAACCGCTATACTGACAAAAATCAAGGTTGCTTTCCGTGCGTCTTTAGTATATGCTGGAAATAGGCAACTAACAACTATGGGTGAACGGGGCGGCGACACAGATTCCCGATACAATCCTGAAAACGGTTTCAACCGGGGAACTGATAAGCCTTATTTTGGAATACCCGCTCATGCCCAATCTTCACGCCTACCAAACGGTCGCGGAAGAGGATAACGCCCTGTTGACCCGCGTAATGGAGAAGGTGCTGATCACATCCGCCGTGTCCGCCGCCAAAGCAGCCCCGGTCACAAGAGCGGGTGTTGTTATCCCCATGCCCACCGAGCCTATTTCAAATTATCCATACCCTGTTACCAGCTATCAAGTTTACACGCCCAGCTATAGAACCGCATATGTGACACTTAATACCAACATAGAAATGTTCCCCGCGAGCCAATATGCGTCTATGATAGCACAGCATCAAGGGGCTTATCTTGTGTCAACAGCCTCCAAAACATTCAACTGCCATTCATATGCTTGGTTAAGCAGACATTATCCCGGAGCGGCAAACGATCGCTTTACAAATTATCAGCATATGTGGCTAAACAGTACATCAACTTTCGCGACCGATCCGTTTTATGTAAAGCTCAGCTCAGTTATTTCGGGAGCGATAGCGGATTGGTCGGGGCATTCCGGGATTATCACGCAAACGAACATAGGGTATAATAACGGGATAATAGACCATATGATGATTTCAAAATGGGGGCCGGGGCCAATGGTAATCCATCGAGTATCTGATAATCCATATTATGACAGAGGCGATTCTGTATCCTATTATACTTGGTGATCGTTGTGAGAATAAAGATTACAGCGGTTACAACCGCCATAGCACTACTGATAACAGGCTGCGCCGCTGCTACAGGTTCTTCGGAACCTGTAGTGGTTGGCGGCTTGGGTTCTGAATCTGCACAAGAGAGCATAAACCCGCCGGAACCCAATAAGTATTACTTGCGTGAATCAGATTTTGCATACTCTGAATGGTATCGTGAGTGTGCTAAAGAGTATCCTCAATATATCTTTTCAGAAGAAGCATGGTTCGCGAAGGGATTTATTGATTTTCCGTTTGCCCTGCATGATTATTCTTACCGTGAGGATAAAGAGAATTTCCCAACTGATGAGTTAAAAATTATGCATGGGAATCTGCGTTATTTTATCCCGCAAGGGGCTTTGAAGAAGGCTTCGACGGCGGAGTTGTTGCGGCTAGTGCCGCAAGTACAAGGGTATCATTATATTCTCTATAATTTTCAGGGAGGTTATCTGTTAAATCTATCAAGGAGTTTCAATGCGATAGAGGAAATGGTTGCGCGAGAGGATTTCCCGGAGGTTTTACTTGATGTGTATATAAAAGAAGAACTCAAGCCGAGGCTCATATTTGAGGATAGCAAGCAACAGGAGGAGCACGATGAAAGTTTATTTATACAAGAGAATGACATTGTATTAAAAGAAGTGTTGCTAGCCAGTAATAATGTATTTGACCGGATGGATGACGAAATGAGGCAAAGAACAATCGAAGCGGTTATGGAGAAAATCGACATCCGGCAGCGCGAAGAGTTCTCGCATTATAGAAGCATATCAGGTTTTTTCGCATATGTAAGTGAACTGCAATACTTTTGGCATGGTTATTGGGACGAGGAATTACAGGAACATGTAACCCCTCCGCCTCCGGGCAGCAAATGGTACGCATATATCAAAGACACCTTGAAAGATGACGAACTGACTGGATATATTGATTCGTTTTGGCGGTATCGTTATAACCCATAGGATATACCGAGACGAGCAGTGAAATAAAACAGTTGACAATCTACTCATGTTGTGATATTCTGCCATAGCCGCTTCCTATGGGCTTATTTAAGTGGATGTGTCAAGCGACGCGACGCCCGGCGGGCGGTTGCAGACGAGGCAAACGCCTAGCGTACGCTAGGCAGGAATTACCTCTTTCCGCAACCTGCCGGACTGCGCCGCTCTTCCCGCCTGATAAGAGCGAGACTGAAACCAAGAGGGAACGCCAATGACCGCGATTTTGGAAACAGGCGGTAAACAGTACCGCGTGGCGGAGGGTGACATCATCTATGTCGAAAAACTCACCGCCGAAGAAAAAGCCGAAGTGACTTTCGACACGGTCATTGCCGTGTATGAGGAGGACAAAGTCAAAACAGGCTCTCCTTATGTAGACGGAGTCACCGTGACGGCAAATGTCATCAAAAACGGCAAAGCCAAAAAAATCATCGTTTACAAGATGAAACCCAAGAAGAATTACCGCCGCAAACAGGGTCACCGCCAGGCATACACAAAGCTGCAAATCAAATCGATCGTTCTGCCCAAAGAAAAGAAAGCGGCGGCTCCGAAAGCTGAAAAAGCGGAGAAGACCAAGAAAGTGGAGGAATAAACCATGGCACATAAAAAAGGCGTCGGTTCCTCACGCAACGGACGCGACTCGCAATCCAAACGCCTCGGCGCCAAACGCGCCGACGGGCAGTTTGTCAACGCGGGAACCATTTTGGTGCGTCAGCGCGGAACTCATATCCACGCCGGGCTGAACGTGGGCAAAGGCAGCGACGACACCCTCTTCGCGCTGGAAAGCGGAACGGTGCGTTTTGAACGCCTCGGCCGCGACCGCAAACGCGTTTCCATCCACGCGGCGGAATAACCAAAAATAAAGCAGGCGGCGGGGGCAACCCCGCCGTTTTGGTAAAAAGGGGCAATTTACTTGCCCCTTTGCGCTTAATATGGTATACTGATGCCAGCCTATAAAACAGGGAGACAAACCATGTTTATTGATACCGCCGTCATCACGGCGCGGGCGGGCAAAGGCGGCGACGGCTCTGTTTCGTTCCGCCGTGAGAAATATGTCCCCGCGGGCGGCCCGGACGGCGGCGATGGCGGGCGCGGCGGGCATATATGGCTCCGTGCCGACAGCCAGCTCACCACCCTTGCCGATTACCGCTACAAAACCAAATACGCAGCCCCCGACGGCGGGCGGGGCGGCGGTAAGCTCTGCACAGGCCGGAGCGGCGAAGATCTCAGCCTCCGTTTCCCTATGGGGACGCTGATTTACGACGACGAAGACGGGCGGCTGCTGGCCGATTTGTCAACCGGCGAACCTTTCCTGCTCTGCAAAGGCGGGCGGGGCGGCTGGGGCAACAAACGCTTTGCCGGGTCACGGCGTCAGGCTCCCAACTTTGCCAAAGCCGGAACCGAAGGCGAAGAACGCCGGATCCGTTTGGAAGTCAAAATGATCGCCGACGTAGGGTTGGTGGGGTTTCCGAACGCCGGAAAGAGTACCTTGCTATCGGTCATATCCGCCGCCCGGCCGAAGATAGCCGATTACCCGTTTACCACACTGACGCCGCATTTGGGCGTCGTGGTTGTCGATGACGACACTAGCTTCCTCTGCGCCGACATCCCCGGATTGATCGAAGGCGCGGCGGACGGGGCAGGGCTGGGACATGAGTTCCTGCGTCATGTGGAACGCTGCCGATTGCTGCTGCATGTGGTGGACGCGGCGGGAACGGAAGGGCGCGACCCTTGCGCCGATTTGGACGCCATCGACGCCGAACTTGCGGCGCACAGCCCGGAATTGGCGGGGCGGGAGCAGATCGTCGTCGCCAACAAGCGTGACGCCGTTTCGGACGAAACAGCCCTTTTGCGTCTGCAAGACCATTGCAAACCGCGATCGATGATCGTCATCTCGGCCGCGACCGGAGACAGTGCGGACAAGCTGGTCAAAATGTGCGCTGAAAAATTGGCGGGACTGCCCCCGGTCAAAGTCTTTGAACCTGACAGCGTGCCGCTGCACCCGGCGTCCGCTTCGCGGGGACGGGAGAGCGAAGCCATAACAGAAATTGTCAAAGAAGACGGCGTTTGGGTCGTCACGGGTGACTGGCTCATCCGGCTGATGCGCGACGTCAACTTCGACGACACCGAATCGCTCAACTATTTCGAGCAGCGTCTCAAAGCCCACGGGGTTTACGACAAACTGGAAGCGATGGGTGTAGAGGAACGCGACACGGTAAGCATCTATGGGTTAGAGTTTGAGTATGTGAGGTAAGGCGCGATGGCTCTGATGCGGCTTTCATTCTTCTCGGAGGTCTTAGGGCGCCAGTCCTATGTCAATGTCCTGCTGCCGCAGAGCATGGCCGGAAGAGATTGGAGCTGGGGTACTTTTACGGCGCGGCCGCCGTTCCCGGTGCTGTATCTGCTGCATGGGCTGTCGGAAGATCAGGAGACATGGCTGCGCAACACCTCTATCGAGCGGTATGCGGAAGGGCGCAATCTAGCGGTAGTCATGCCTTCGACCGACCGGGGGTTTTACACCGACACGGCATACGGCGTCAAATATTTTACCTATATCAGCGAAGAATTGCCCCAAATCCTGCGGCAATACCTTCCCCTTTCGGAGCGGCGCGAGGATACCTACGCCGCCGGGCTGTCGATGGGCGGCTACGGCGCGTTGAAATTGGCATTGCGCAGCCCGGAGCGGTTTTCGTTCGCCGCGTCGCTGTCGGGCGCGCTGATGAGCCGTGAAATGGTTGATATGAAAATCGCCGCACAGGCCGCCGGCCCGGAGTTTCCCGGCGAGTTGGAGCGAATATTCGGAGAAGAAATCAAGCCGGAAGACAACATAGACCATCTGTTGGAAACCGCCAACCCAAAGCCGAAACTGTTCGTCTGCTGCGGGTTGAAAGATTGGCTCCTCCCGCTCAGTGCCGCGCTGGCCGAACGAGCCTCAGGGCTGGGATACGATGTCACATGGCGGACGGACGAGCAATATAACCACGAATGGGCGTATTGGGACTTGATGATACAGGAAGTATTCAAAATGCTTCCCGAACAGACAAAACCGAGGTGATTTTTGCGTGGCAGGGCATTCCAAATGGAAGAACATAGCGCATAAAAAAGAAAAGACCGACGCGCAGCGCGCCAAAATATTCACAAAATTATCGCGCGAAATTATCGTGGCGGTGCGCGAGGGCGGAGCCGACCCCGCCGCCAACGCCCGGCTGAAAGACTGCATCGTCAAGGCGAGGCAGAACAATGTCCCGTCCGACAATATCAAGCGGGTCATCGAGAAAGCGGCGGGCAGCGGCGGCGGCGAACAGTATGAATCGGTTCAATACGAAGGCTACGGCCCCGGCGGCACAGCCGTCATCGTGGAAGCCATGACCGAAAACCGCAACCGCACGGCGGGGGAAGTGCGCCACTACTTTGATAAATTCGGCGGCAACCTCGGCGCGACCGGGTGTGTATCATGGTTTTTCGATCAAAAGGGTATACTCATCGCAGACGCCGAAGGGCGGGACGAAGACACCTTGATGATGCTTGCCCTCGACGCGGGTGCTTCGGATGTTGAAGCGCAGGAGGGCGTCTTTGAGATCACAACCGAACCCGAAGCCTTTCCGGCTGTGCGCGACGCTTTGGAGGGCGGCGGAGTCATCTTTCTCTCGGCGCAGATGGAGAAGGTGCCGCAAAACTGGGTTTCTTTGAAAGGCGAAGAGGATATTAAAAAGATGCGCCGCCTCCTTGACGCGCTGGAAGAAAACGACGACGTGCAGAGTGTTTGGCATAACTGGGAGGACGAGGAATGAGCCGGCAAACCCGCGCCATATTGTCCGCAGCGGTAGCCTTTGTTTTGTTTTTCCTGTTGCTGGCAGTGTCGCCCATTTCCGGCTCGGAGGAAAAACGGCGGGAGCAGATCGGGGAGATCAACGGCAGGATTTCCGCGTCCTTAAAAACCGATATAGAAAAACGGTTCCCGGGCATGATGGAGCGGCTGACCGACCCGTCCCCGGAACGGGCGGAAAAACTGTTTATGGCGGCGGCGTTTGCTTTGCTGGCCGGAGGGGTTCTGTTCTTTGCCGCGGGGCACATCCAAACCATCCCCGCCCTCGCCTTTTTCATCGCCGCGCTGGTTGGCGGCATGATCATCCGCACCCTCAGCCTGACGCAATTCTATCAAACCGACTATCTCTACTGTTTGGGGCCGTGGGCGCAGGATTTCCGCGTTTGGGGCCGGGAAGCTATCAACCTTACGCGGTCGGACTACAACATGCCCTATCTCTACATCGTCGGGGTGATCTCGAAAATTTCGCTGAATGATCTCTACCTGTATAAGCTGGTCAGCGTGATCTTTGACTGCGGACTTGTGCTGGCGGGGCTGCGGCTGGCCAACCGCTTTTCAATGGGGCAGATCCGCAAATCGGTGCTGGGCGCCGCTCTCTTCCTCGCTCCGACCGTGTGGCTGAACAGTGCCTATTGGGGTCAGTGCGACGCCGTGTATGCCTTTTTCTGCCTGATGGCACTGGTTTACGCGCTGGAAAAACGGCCTTCCCTGTCGGCCGTTATGGCCGCCATAGCCTTCTCGTTCAAGCTGCAAACCATCTTCTTCCTGCCGGTATTCATCGTTTTGTGGATGGTCAAACGGGTGCGCTGGTGGCGTGAGATTCCGGTCTTTCTCGGGACATTCGCCGCCCTCTTCCTGCCTGCTTGGGTGCTCGGACGTCCTTTAAGCGATATGATTTTGGTCTACGCCAACCAATCCTCACAATATTCCCACCGCCTCAACCTCAATTCCTCTTCGGCTTACGCACTGCTTGGCGTCAACGAACCGCACACCATTCTCTTCACAGCCGGGCTGGTGCTGGCTTTCTGCTATCTCGCGGCCTTAATGATGATCGCTTGGGTTTACCGGGACAGGATGAGCGACCGCGCTTTGTTTTTCTTCGTTTTAGCCTTTGTGATCGGTATCCCGTGGTTTCTGCCGTCGATGCACGACCGTTATTTTTACCTTGCCGATATTTTCTGCGTTGTCCTCGCCGTCATGATCCCGGAAAAATGGGTTTTCGCGCCGTTTTGCATCATCGGGTCTTATGCGGGATACCATGCGTATCTGTTTGGCCAGCATCTGAACCACATCGGGCTGGCCGGGCCGTCGCTGCTGATGCTCTTCCTGCTGGGGAGTGCGGTCATGCTGTTGTTGAATGAATTGAAAAGAGGGAAACCGGTATGACAAAGATTCTGCGCCACGCTAGGAACATATTGATCGGAGCGGCTGTGCTGGTCGTGCTGCTGTCGCTCTTGTCGGTCACCCTGTTCAACAAGCAGTCCGGCCACATGCGGATGACGTCGCTGATGCGGGAGGGACGCTTGGCTATGGAAACGCGCGATTACGGCGAAGCAGCCGACATCTACCGGCTGGCCGTTTCCCTCAACGAGCGGAGCGTGAAAGCCTATCTCGCCCTAGCCGAAGCGTACAGATACGACGGATACGACGAAGAGGCTCTGTATTACCTGAAACTGGGCATGAAGAAAACCAACAGCACCAAGATACGGGAAGCCCATGCCGACCTTTTAGGAAAAATCGCTGTGTATGACCCTGATATTTTGAATTACGAGTAAAGGGGAACGCCGCTTCCCGGAAGGCTCATCCCCAGCCAAATTAACCGTTGACAAAACGCGCCATCCCCTGTATAATGCCGTGTAGCTATGTTTTCCTGAAAGGATTGAAAGAAAATGGTTCGTACCTATCAGCCTAAAAAACGCCAGCGCAGCAAAGAGCACGGCTTCCGCAAACGCATGTCGACCCGCAGCGGGCGCAAAGTGCTGGCGCGCCGCCGCGGCAAAGGGCGCAAAGTGCTGTCCGCCTGATGCGGCATACCGTATCCCTCAAACAAAACCGCGAGTTTCGTAGCTTGTACGCCCGTGGTAAAAACACTGCGGGCGTATATTTAGCCATATACGCGCGCAGAAACCGTTTTGGCGTTACCCGTCTCGGGATCACAGCCAGCACCAAACTGGGCAACGCCGTTGTGCGCAACCGGGTGAGGCGGCGGATCAAAGAAGCGTACCGCTTGCAGGAAGACAGATTTGCCAAAGGGTTTGATTTGGTCATCGTGGCGCGGTCAAGGGCGATCGAAGCGGATTTCACCGCGTTGAAAAGCGAAATGCTGAGAATGGGAACGAAATTGGGTGTCTGCCTATGAAACGCCTGATGCTGCGTTCTGTCAGATGGTATCGGCGGTCGGTTTCGCCGGGCAAGCCGCCGTCCTGCCGCTTCATCCCCACATGCAGTGAATACGCGCTGGAAGCGATCGAAAAGCACGGCGCGGCAAAAGGGTTTTGGCTCTCCCTGCGGCGCGTCCTGCGGTGCCATCCCTTCCACAAAGGCGGGTATGATCCCGTACCGTAACAGTATACTACCGATGAAAGGTTTGTGAATAGAAGGAATGTGGGATTTTTTAGTCGTTCAGCCCATTGCGTTCATCATCCGCTCCCTTTACAACCTAACCACCAACTATGGCGTCGCCATCATCTTATTCGCCGTCGTGGCGAAACTGTTCCTGCTTTGGTTTGCCTATAAAGGCAAGCGCGGGATGCTTCAGCAGCAGCGGCTTCAGCCCAAGATCAAGGAATTGCAGAAAAAATACGGCACAGACAAAGCAAAAATGCAGCAGGAGCAGCAAAAACTCTATCAATCCGAAGGGGTTTCGCTGTTCGGAGGCTGCCTTTGGATGCTGATTCCCTTCCCCATCATCATCGCGCTGTACGGCGCGGTGCGCCGCCCGCTGCAATACATTTGGGAACTGTCTACGGAAAAAGTTGAAGCCATCGCGGATAAACTCAATGAGGGCATTGCCGAAGGAGCCGCCAAGCTGGTGGACACAACCGATTTTATTTATGAGCTGAAAATGGCGGATATGCTAAGCGAATCGCAACACCTCAACAATGCGATCAGCGTTGTCCCGGAGATTGCCGAAAAAGGGCTGGAACCGCTCAATTTCAGCTTTCTCGGGCTCGACCTCGCGGCTAGGCCGTCGGAAGAAATGGGCGCGCTCATCCTCATTCCGCTGTTGTCGGCATTGACTTCGTTTCTCTCCGTTTATCTAACGCAGAAATTCTCAGGGCGTCCCCCCGCCGCCGGCAATTCCCAGCTGCTGATGTATGTTCTCGGCCCCGGCATCAGCCTTTGGCTTGGGTTCAGCTTCCCTGCCGCGCTCGGTGTTTACTGGATCGCGCAGAACGTGCTGGGCATCCCGCAGGAGTATTTCCTGACGAAGCACTTTAACAAGGTGCTGGACGCCGAAGACGCCGCCAAAGCCTCGCGGGAAGAGCGCAAAAAGGCCGCCGAAGCCGCCCAAAAGGAAGAAGACCGCCAGCGGCGCGCCGAGCGCATCGCGGCAAAGAATCAAAAGCACAAACCCAAACGGTATAAACTAAACAAACCGCCTTCCGAAGAGCCGGAACAGGAGGGAGAATAACAACATGGCCATTGAAACCACAGGGAAAACCATTGACGCCGCCATCAACGCGGCCTTGGAACAGCTGGGCACCGACCGCGACTCGGTGACGGTCGAAGTGCTGGAAAACCCGAAAACAGGATTTTTGGGGCTGGGCGGCACCCCCGCGCGGGTTCGCGTGAAAAAGATCGGGGAAGAAGATGATAAACCGCCGGTAACGCCGCTCACCGCTAAGAAGGAAAGCAAAGCCGTGCCCAAAGCCGAACCGAAGCAGTCCGCGCCGCCGCAGACGAAAACAGACGCGCCGAAAGCCGCCGCCGCGAAAAGCAACGCGGCAGCCGTTCTCAAAGGCATCCTCGACCGCATGGGCTTCGAGGGGACGGTCATCACCGAAACAGAAAGCGAACGCTGCCTTTTGCTGGAAATCTCCGGCTCCAATATGGGACGCCTGATCGGGCGGCGGGGAGACACGCTGGATTCGGTGCAGAGGATCGTCTCATCGTCTGTTAACAAAGGTTCGCCGGAACGCCGCCGCATCGTTGTGGATGCCGAGCGTTACCGCGCCAAGCGTGAAGAATCTCTGATCTCTATGGCACATACCACGGCCGGAAAGGTTGTGAAGTACAACCGCGATATGTTGCTGGAACCCATGAATGCCTATTCGCGGCATGTCATCCATACCGCTTTGCAGGACAACCCCTACGTCACCACCCATTCGGTGGGGAACGAGCCGCAGCGGAGGGTCATCATCAGCCTGTCCGGCGCGAAGAAGACGGCCGCCCCGCCCCGCAGCGACGGCTGGAACTCATAAAAGATAAATGAAAACGCTTGACAGTACAGTCAGGCGTTTTTTATCGAAAAAATGTAATATATACTTGACATAATGAATGATATATGATACTATATATACAGAGGGGGCGGGCGTATGGCAAAGAATCTGCGGCTCAAAGCGGCGCGCGCCGCCAAGGATATGTCGCAAAAAGACCTTGCCGACGCCGTCGGCGTCACCCGCCAAACGGTCAACGCCATCGAGATGGGCGACTACAACCCCACCGTCCGCCTCTGCGCCGCCATCTGCCGCGCGCTGGAGAAAACACTGAACGAACTGTTTTGGGAGGAATAAGCATGGAGCGAAAGGGCATTGAAGGATATGACGAGCGGCAGAAAGCCCTGCGGCATAAGTTTGGCTATCAGTCGTTTTTTCTTTTGCTGGTTTTGGTCTTTCTTAACGCGTTTATTTGTGATATGATTTATGAATGGGCCGATTCTGTTATTGCATCCTTAGCCGTTATCCTCATTTCAGGGTATTATTTCGGTTATCGCACTGTTTTGTCCGGGGCATATACAGGGGACGCGGTTTCTGAACGGAGAACGGATATATTGATGTCGGTTGCTTTGGTGATTGTGATCGGATGTGTATTTATCCTTCTTCCCGGTCTCGTTCAAGGGCATTTATTTCTGATTGAGGATGGCAAAGCGACGATCAATCTGCTCACGCTGTCGTGTCCCGCTGCCATCATACCGTTTTCCATCGCGTACTACATCAAGCGCAATAAAGATAAACACAGCGAAAAAGAATAAGGAGGGAACCCATGCTCGCACTGAATAAACTCACCAAGCATTTTAAGGCCGTTAAGGCCGTGCAGGAAGTCAGCTTTTCGGTTGATAAGGGGGAGATTTTCGGCTTGCTGGGTGCCAACGGGGCGGGAAAAACCACCACCCTGCGGATGCTGGCCACCATGCTCACACCGACCGGCGGAACGGCGTCTATTGAGGGGTTGGACTTGCTGAAAGACCCCGACAAGGTGCGGAGCCATATCGGCTTGCTGTTCGGCGGGGACGCGGGACTGTATGACCGGCTAACGGCGCGGGAAAACATCATTTATTTCGCAAGGCTTTGCGGAAAAAGCGGGGAGGAAGCGGGCAAGCGGGCTGAATCGCTGGCGCAAGCCTTTGCCTTCACCGAATATTTGGATTTCCCGGCCAAAAAGCTCAGCAAAGGGACGCGCCAAAAGATCGCGCTGGCGCGCTGCATCGTCCATGACCCGGCGGTCATGCTCTTCGACGAGCCGATGGTGGGGCTGGACGTCACCAGCCGGAAAGACGTGGAGGATTTTATGGTTCTGCTCAAAGAGCAGGGGAAAACCATCATCCTCTCCGATCACAACCTCAACATCACCGAGCGTTTATGCGACCGGATCGGCATTTTACATAAGGGCGAACTGGTTGCCCTCGGAACACTGAACGAGCTGTGCGAAACAAACGGATGCAAAGACTTGGAAGAAGTCTTTTTCAAGCTGGCCGGGAGGGATTCGGAATGAAGAGTTTTACAGGTATCATATTCAGAAAAGAATTGATCGACATCTTCCGCGACAGGCGTTCCATCATCATAACATTCCTGCTGCCCATCGTACTCTATCCGCTGATGTTTTGGTTTATCGGTTCGCAGGCCGCCAATGAGATGGACGGGCCGTCGGCGACAGCCATCGCCGCGGACGCCAAAGCGGCCGCCGAGCTGAGAGCCGTCTTGAACGATCCGATCTTTGAAGAAGCCAATATCTTCCTCAGCGAAAACAACGACCCGGTTGCCGAGCTGGAAAACGGGAACGCCGACGTGGCGGTCATCACGGACGGATCGGTTCTCCGTTTGGTCTATGACCCGAACAAGACTTCGTCGGCTATGTCGAACAATCATGTCACCGTTCTGCTGAGCGCGTATAACCAAACGGCGCAGGCAAAGAAACTGGCCGAGATGGGCATATCGCTGAGCGACCTCGCGCCGCTTTCCTTCCTCTCGGTATCCTTGGAAGCGGAAACAGGAAAAGAAGAAAGCGGAGCCGGGATGTTCCTGACCATGATGCTTCCGATGCTGCTGGTCATCCTGCTCAGCGTGGGCGGAATGCCAACGGCAGTCGACCTCTTCGCCGGGGAAAAAGAACGCCGCACCTTTGAGCCGCTTCTCTGCACAGGAGCGCGGCGAACCGACATCCTTTCGGGCAAACTGGGAGCTGTGACGGTCATGTCGATGCTGGGCGCGTTGGCCAGCGGGGCGGGAATTTTCGCCGGGTATATGCTCAACCCCAGAGCGATGACCATGGGGCTGGACGACGCGCAGGGCATCAACCTGCCTCCGGGGATGCTGGTTTTGACCCTTCTCATCATCATGGCGATGGCCGTCTTCTTCTCCGGCCTGCATATCCTGCTCTCCACCTATGCCCGGTCGATCAAAGAGGCGTCCACCTATGGCTCGTTTGTGATGATCGCGTCCTATATCCCCGTTTTCGCCTCGATGAGCAAGCTGGGGAAAGACTTTGATTTTTGGACGGCGTTTGTCCCGGTCATGAATGTAACAGGCAGTTTGAAAATGGTGCTGAACGGGATCAACGACATGAAATACATGGGCGTGACCCTTGGCATCACCGCGGCCTTTGTGGGCGTTGTGCTGGTCGTGGGTCGTTATATGTTCAAAAAAGAGAACATCATGCTGCGCGCTTAGAGGCCGCTTCCCCGCAGCCGCCAGTCCTCTCCGATCACGGCGGAGGGTGATATGCTCTGCCAAAACTCCCTCAGCCTGCTTGCTTGCTTCGTCCCGGCAAAATCGTTGTAAACCCCGCCCTCGGTGCCGACAGGGATGATCTCCATGTCAACCCGTCCGTCCAGCAGGTGCAGCAGCACTACGGCCGTGTTGTCGTTATAGTTGCGCATCAGGAAATTGCCTAAGCTATACGCGATGGGTTTCCCATTGTACATCTCAAAGCTCTGTATGCAGTGAGAGTGCGAACCGATGACGGCGTCCGCGCCTGCGTCAATGAGCTTCCTCGCAAGGCTGACTTGCGCTGATGTCGGTTCGTTCTCATATTCCAAACCCCAGTGCATGTAGACGATGACGTAATCGTAAAGCTCCCGCGCCTCTTCCACCGCTTCCAAGAGCAGCGCGGGGTCATACGCGAACAGCAAACCGGGGCTGTCGGCCTGCGCCGACCAATAGGTGCGCGAGAAGCTGATCGCGGCCAAGAACGCCACCGAAACGCCGCCGGCGTCAACGACATATGGTTTAGCGGCTTCCGTCAGGTTTTTGCCGCCCCCGGTATAGCCAATCCCGTGTCCGTCCAGCCGTTCCAATGTGTCGAGGAAGGCGTCATACCCATAGTCAACGGTATGGTTGTTGGCGACAGACACCACATCCACACCCAAATCATCGCGCAGGAAATCCAAAACAAAGGGTTCGGCGCGGAAGGTATAAAGTTTTTCCGGCCAGGGTTTGCCGAGAGTCGAAACCGCCGATTCCAAATTGACCATCGCAATGTCGGCGTTGCGGAAAACCTCCGCCAGCTCCGGCGAAATGACGGCGTCGGAACCGTGTTTTTTCAGAAGTCCCCCCAGCGTCCCGGCCAGCATCACGTCACCGCCCAAAGCGACCGTTACCGCGTAACGGTCACGGTAAACAGAATCAGCATTACGGTAAACGGCACCGGTTGAAACCGGCGCCGTTCTTGGTTGATCGTTTCGTTCTTCGGGGCAGTAAACCGTTTCCGCGTCCAGCAGAGGCGTCAGCCGTTCGTGGTAGTTCCGCAGGGAAACCCCGTCGATAAACCACCGATCCATGAAGAAGTAGTAATTGTCTTTATGCTTTACATACGGCGGATCGTCCGCGCGGGAAAACCCCACCCCCATCAGAAGCGGGAACCCTGCCCCGATCAGGTAGGTATATTTATCTTCATCCCAACCGGGGCGTTCGCCGTAGGGGAAAAGATAAATGCTCGTATCGCCGACGAGGGAACCGACCTCATCCCGCCACTTTTCCGTATCGGTCTTTACCCGTGCCAAACTGACATTGTTCATATGGAAATGGCTGTAGCTGTGCGAACCGAAATACCATCCCGCGTCTAGGAGAGCCTCGACAACGGGTTTGACCGCTTCGATCTCGCTTTGACGGTTGGGACTCTCACTTTGAGTGCGGTACCCCAAAATACCGTCATAGCCGGTGATCGACAGCAGCCCTTTGTCTCCAAACGGGGAGAAATCGGGATGTTCTTCACAGAAAGCCTCTAAAATCGGGATGACGTCATTGTCATAGGTGATTAGTTCCGACCCGTCTTTTGCGATGGTCAGCATGGCCAGTTTTCCGTCTTTGTCAAGGACGACTTTATCGCAGACGCCGTGGCCGTGGTTGCCCGAGTAGTAATTGATGTCGTCAAAGCTGAGAATGAGCGGCTTCTTGCCGACAGGAACCATGATGGGTTTGCGGGTGACCGTTCCGTCTTCGGCGACGTCAAGATAATCGTTCAAGTTCATCAAAATAAAATCGTTCCGGTAAAACTCCTCCAGCGAGCGGCGGAACTCAGAGGGCGTCACGCAGTCGCGGTCTAAGTTTTTGCCGTAGGCGGAGGTATACGCGATCTCGGGGTAGGCAATGAGGAAATGAAAAAAAGCATGATAAAGCGGGCCGATATACTCTTCTACCTGTATCGGTGAGGGAGAGGGCGGCTCCGGCGACGGTTCCGTTGAGGGCGACGGCGTTTCAACGGACGGAGAGGGTTCCGGCAACGGTTCCCCATATTCAATAGGCTGCTTTGCGCAAGAGGCGAGCAGCAGAATGACAAGCAAACACGAAAGGAAACGTTTCAACGACAGTTACCCCCATATTTCGATAGGTTATCCCAGTTGCTCCTTTGTTATGAGGTCTATCCATGATTTCATGGCCGATGGCAAGGCAACCGCGCGCAAATCCCTTACCCACTGATAATTTTCCGGCAGCTCACGATCCGAGACAACCGCCGCATATGCCGCCATATGCCAAATGATGTGCGTAAACACATGCTTGGCCGTCCCGAGCGGGATGGGGCTGCGGTCAACGGTGAATCCGTCGGCGATGAGCCGCTCTTCGGCGGGAAATTCCCACAATTTGTGCAGCAAACGCTCTGTCCGCCGCCGGAGCAGGATATTTCCGCGATCATCACGCACAATGCAGACAGTTCTATGTTCTTCCCGTTTTTGCGATTTCTCTTTTTTGGCCGGAAACTCCGATACACACCCATCCGCAAAAGCGCGGCAGCCGCCTTGAATAGGGCACTGCCCGCATTTGGGGGAGGAAGGGATGCAGATCAACGCTCCCAGCTCCATCAGCGATTCGGTGACAAGGCGCGGCGGCGAGCCGTCCATCAACTGCCGCACCCATGCGGCAACGTCGCCCGAATCCGAAGCGAAGAGCCGGGCGTAGACACGGCGCACATTGCCGTCCACAGCCGGATAAGGCAAGCCGAACGCGATGGAAGCAACCGCCCCGGCTGTGTAATCGCCGACGCCCGGCAGCGCGCGTATAGCCTCGTAGGTTTCAGGGATTTTTCCATTGCACGTCCGCGCCGCTTTATGAAGACTGCGCGCCCGGGAATAGTACCCTAAGCCCGCCCATACTGTCAAGACATCCGCTTCATCCGCTTCCGCGAGGGCTTCTACGGTAGGGAAACGGGCGATAAACCGTTCGTAGTATGGGATCAACGCCTCCATCCGGGTCTGCTGGGCCATGATCTCGCTGACGAGGATGCGGTAAGGATCGTCACTATTGCGAAAGGGCAACTCCCGTTTGTTTTTCAGGAACCAGTCAATGAGGGGTTTGATCAATGCTTTTCACTCTCGCTCGTATCGCTTGAAATATACCTTATGGTATCTGTCCGTACCATTTCTAGTATACCGTCTGCAATCCTGCCGATACGTTTGACTACAATATCCTGATGGAGAGTATAAATCTTATCGCTACGGATAACTGATGGTTTAGGCAAGACTCCCTGTGTCAAATCGTCAGTCGTAATAGGTATACCCAGTTGTGTTATATTCGAGGTTACGGCAATAACAATAATATCTTGGCTTGTGGCATTGTAGCTGCTATTTGAGATAACAAGCACAGGCCGCTTTTTCGATGCCGATAAGTCGCTGAACGGAACGGGGATAAGAACGATTTCACCTTGACTATACATTATCCCAAACCTCATCATCGTTATTATCCCAAAACCCAGTGCTGCTTAAAGATGCCGACTCGATATCACGTATGGCTCTTTTATCATTTTTCATACTTAAAAACATCAGAAAGTCAAGCACTTCGTAAAGTTGATTCTCCGGCACTTCGTGGAGAAGGTGGTTTATTCTTTCCATTTGGCTCATTACATCCTCGCCTCCGTTCTTTTCGATGCTTGTGAATAGATAAATTCCTATTTCTCCTTTATCCCGAACACAATCCAACGCCCGTCAACATCCTCAACGGTAAACTCCCGGTTGTTGTAGTCTGTTACCTGAAGCTCACGGACAATCTTTGCCCCTTTGCCTGTAAACTCGCTTAGAAACGCTTCCTGCCCGTCTGTGATAAAATACGCGTCTTCCCCATAACCGTACAATTCCCTGTTCGGATACACCTTATCGGTATTGGCTTTTGTCAGAACGATTTCGGTATCATCACGGTAAAGGCAAATGTGCGGCTCTTTCACATCCAAATATTTCACTGCCCGGAATCCCATGACGTTCTCATAAAAATTGGAAGTCCGCTCCATATCGGGCGTCGGGAAAATAGCAAGCACGCTATAGAGAACCTTTTTCATGATGGACACCAATTTTACCTTTCCTTATATGGATTTACGATTTTCAATGTATCGTTAATGATCTGGCCGTCATTCATATCCTCCGTGAAGATGACTTGGCAATGTTCGGCAAGAGCTGAGGAAAGCATCAAGCAGTCGTAATATGAAAAACCGTACCGGGTGCATAGATCAATAGCATTATCTATCGTATCTTCGTCAACGTATACCAATTCACTGATCCTGCGAACATCCTTTTGCACGGACTTAACCGTCTCAGCGGACATTCGCCATTTTTTGAGCATAACGTTGTTTATTTCGTTTAGAATCTGTGTGCTGGTTACGCATTCGCTCGCTTTGTCGATGATTTCCCTGCTTATCGTTTGTTTATCGTGTTCGTTATCGGCATATAGGTAGATGAATATATTTGTATCAAAAAATGCTCTACCGCTCATTTGCTTCCTCCTTATCAAATGTCCAACCGCGTGTGTCTATTGATATTGGCGAAAGCAAATCGGTTCTTCTGCGAGCGTTGGCTTCTTCTCTGTCAAATTTCCAAGTCTTTTCTTCCAGCAAAATAACCTTGACGCCCGATGTTATCTTGCTTCTGTACTGTTTGGGTATTTGAATGACGCCGTTTTCCGGCGTGGCGTAAAATTCATAAGCCTGCATCATGGAACCTCCTTAATATATCCCATTTCACAGCCCGATGACCGTGACCGCTTCATCCTTTATCACAGCTTTCATATGAGTCACGGGGTTCTCAAACCCGTTGATGACCAGCGAGGCGATGGCGTCCTCAATGTCCTTTTGGATGCTGCGGCGCAGGTTGCGCGCGCCGTATTTCTGCGAGAAGGACTTGTCGGACAAAGCCGCCAAAGCGTCTTCGTCCCAAGTGAAATGCAGGCCGCGCTCCAAGAGGTTATCGGCCAGCTCCCGCAGCATCAAGGCGGCGATGGAACGGAACTCTTCCTTGCCCAGCGGGTTGAAGGCGACCACCTCGTCAACGCGGTTGATGAACTCGGGGCGGAGAAAATCGCTCAACGCCTTCATGGCCTTCTCTTTGCTCTGCTGGGCGACGCCGCCCGCGTAGCCGATGGGCGCGTTGTTTTTATCGCTTCCGGCGTTGGAGGTCATGATGATGATGGTATTCTCAAAATTGACCTTCCGCCCGTGCGCGTCGGTGATGTGGCCGTCGTCGAGAACTTGGAGGAGAATGTTGAGGACGTCGGGATGGGCTTTCTCAATCTCGTCGAAGAGGATGACGCAATAGGGTTTTCGCCGGACTTTCTCTGTCAATTGCCCCGCTTCGTCATATCCTACATACCCCGGAGGGGCGCCGATGATGCGCGAAACGGCGTGCTTCTCCATAAACTCGGACATATCCAGCCGGATCAATGACTCCGGCGAATCGAACAGGTCGGAGGCAAGGCATTTGACCAACTCGGTTTTGCCCACCCCGGTCGGCCCGGTGAAGATGAACGAAACAGGTTTGCGCTTGGCGGAAACGCCGGCGCGTCCGCGCCGGATGGCGGCGGATACCGCCTCCACAGCCGTATCTTGACCGACGACGCGTTTTTTTAACCGCTCATTCAGCTCGGCAAGGCGGGAAAACTCCTGCTCACGAACACGCGACGCGGGAATCTTCGTCCATTGCTCGATGACAGCCGAGAGGTTTTCAAGGCTGAGTTCGGGCGTACTGGCCTCGGTGTATGCCTTCACCCGCTCATTGAGGCGGATTTCACGGCTCTTGAGCGCGGCGAGCTGTTCATAGGCTTCCGGCGTTGCTTCGGCCGCCAGCGATTCGCGCAGGATGCGGATGGCGTCCAGCTCTTTTTTGATGGCTTCCCCTTCGTGGATGGCCGGGGTTTTCAAGTTGAGGTCGCTGCACGCCTCGTCGATGAGGTCGATGGCTTTGTCGGGCAGGAAACGGTCGGTGATATAACGCTCCGAGAGAAGAACCGACTGACGCGCCATTTCGGCGGGGATGCGAACGCCGTGGAACTCTTCGTAATACGGCGCGATACCCTTGATGATCTCAATCGACTCGTCAACCGAAGGCTCGGCGACGGTGACCGGCTGGAAGCGGCGTTCCAGCGCGGCGTCTTTTTCGATATGTTTGCGGTATTCATTAAAGGTGGTCGCGCCGATGACCTGCACCTCGCCCCGCGACAAAGCGGGTTTGAGGATGTTGGCGGCGTTCATGCTGCCTTCGGCGTCGCCCGCGCCGACCAGGCTGTGAACCTCGTCGATGACCAAAATGATGTTGCCCAAACGCCTTATTTCCTCAATAAGCCCTTTCATCCGGCTCTCAAACTGGCCGCGGAACTGTGTCCCGGCCACCAATGAGGTCAGGTCGAGCAGATAGACTTCTTTATCGCGCAGTTTGAACGGGACTTCGCCGTCGGCGATGCTCTGCGCCAGTCCTTCGGCAATGGCCGTCTTGCCCACGCCCGGCTCGCCGATCAGGCAGGGGTTGTTTTTTTGCCGCCGGTTGAGGATTTGGATGACCCGCTGGATCTCGCTCCCCCGGCCTACGATGCGGTCGAGTTTGCCGTCTTTGGCGCGCTGGGTCAGGCAGAGACAGTAGTTTTCCAAAAACTTCCGCTTGGTTTGGTCACGCCCCTCGCGCTGCGCGCCGCTCTCCCGCTGTTCGCGCCGCCCTTCCGCGTGGGGGGCTGGCTGCTGCGGGACGGCGGGGGTATCCTGCGACATGCCGCCGCCGAAAAAGCGGTTGAGGAAGGGGAAAGTGGCCGTTTTGCCCTCGTCGTCCAGTGAATCGTCGTCGCTCTCGATGTTCAGCAGCCCTTTTAAGTCCTCGGGGGAGTTGATGACGTCCAAAATTTCGCCCGTCATGTTGTCAACATCTTCCTCGGTGATGCCGAGCTGGGTCATAATATCGTTCATCGGCTTGATCCCCATGTCCCGCGCGCATTTAAGGCAAAGCCCCTCGTTGGAGGATTTGCCGTTTTCGATTTTTGTAACGAAGACCATGGCGATGTTTTTTCCGCACCGGGTACAAAGCATTGTTTGCATTTAACGTTCTCCCTTATTCCGAATAAACCGGAGCATATACCATATGAAAGCCGAGACATTGAGCGCGATGGCGATGGCGATGGCGGCCAGTTTGACCGTCTCGTTGAGTTCAGGAACGACCAAAATGACGAAGCAGACAACAAAGAAGAAGGCGGTGGAAATCTTACCCAAAAGATTGGACGGCGGCACGTCGTTGATTTTCTTGTATTGCACCAACGCTCCCAGTCCCATGCAGCCTTCTTTGACGCAAAAGACAATACCGGCCCAAAACAGGCTGGGGTTTTCGATGATGATGCAAATCAATACAACAAACGACATCAGCTTGTCGGCCAAAGGATCAAGCACCCGCCCGAGCCGGGTAACCAGATTATACTTTCGCGCGATAAAACCGTCCAGCACATCGGTCATCGACGCTAAGAGATAGACCAAAGCCGCCCACAAGTGATGGTACGGGATCTCAGAAAAATAGATCAGCGGCACCAGCGGCACAACGCACATTCGGATCAGGGATAAGATATTCGGAACATTCATCGTTCGGTCACTCCGCAGCTTGAATTAGTCTTTGGAATCACGCATCCGGCGGCCAGCAAACAAAGCATGGCCGAACCGGCATAATGGTAACGGGGATTGGCTTCCAGCAGCAGGAAGAGGATGACAACGCCGATCAGGATGGTCACCGGGAGGACAAAGCCTTCGCCGAGGCTTTTGACCTGCCGGAAAAGGGAGAAGGCGCAGCACCCCAGCAGCAGCCCGTAGGCCAAATTGCACAGGGCGGATAACATTCCCGCCCGCGCCCGGATGTCCAGCGGCGAATCGTCACGCATCCCGGCCGATAGCCAATACACGGTAAAACTGTCCTGGCTCCATACCTTTGTAAACTTGTTGGCCATAAACCGGGGGAAACCGCTGAGGCGTTCTTTCAGCCGCTCAAACGCCTCCTGCCGGAAGAGTCTTTGAATTTCCGAAGCCGGAAGGCCTTGATCAAGCCGCTCCCGCATGACTTCATAGTCTTCCGCGTTCCAGCCGCCCGCGCTCTCGCGGTTCATCCCCACATAGAGGTTCCAGCCAAAACCGTTGCGCGCCGCCGGGCGGTCAAGAGCCTCGTCGTAAAGGGCGGCTCCGGCCTGTGTGACGGCGGTATAGACCGCGATCATGGCCAAAGCGGAAACAATGAGATGAAGCCATCGCCTGTGGAAAACCGGGGCGAATATCGCGGCGATCAGGATAAACGCCAAAAGATAAATCGGCCCGAGCGGACGCACCAAGTCAAACAATCCGACAACCAGCCCCAGCAGCATCCAAACAAGGATCTCGGTGTGCAGAACGCCCGACAGGCGGTCATACGCCAATAGAAACATTCTCACCGCGCAGAGGGAAAGCAGAATGTACAGCGGTTCGCTGCCGACAAGGCTCAATAGCATAAAATGCTGCGGCAGCAACGCCCAAAACAGCCCGGCGGCCAAAGCCGCCGTTTGCCCCATCAGTTTTTTCGCGGTTGAAAACAGCAGGAACGCGACGCAGACCGAGAAAAAAAGGTTGACGCCCTGCGCGACGGTAACCGACGCGCCGAACAGGCGGAAAAACAAAGAGAGAACGAACGGATACCCCAGCAGATGCGGGAAAACGGCCTGATAATCCGGTTCGGGAACCGGCGTCCCGGCGGCAAAGGCTTTCGCCGTTTCAAACTGCCGGGAGAAGTCTTTGACAAACATCTCGGGGGAAACGCGTGTGATTGCCAGCCAAAGCAGCCCGATGAAAAATGTTGCCCCTAAAACAATCAGCAGGGAGGTGCGGTTGCTTACCAACCCGGACAGTTTCGGCGCAAAGTACGCCGCGCCCAACCCCAAGAGAAACCCAACCGGGAGCACCCAGGCGCGTTCCCAGCCGGAGAACGGAGCTAAGAAAACCGCCGCTAAAGCAATGCAGCCGCCCAAAACGGCGAGGGTAACTGCGGAAAATCGCGGAAAGGAGAGACGGGTCATAGGATGGATTCGGGTCTGAAGGAGAGCAGCCTTGCCAGCATATTGTGGTTGACAAAGAGTTTCAGTATGGTGGTTTTCTCCACCAATTCGGGGCTTGCCAGGATACCGAGATACCGCACCGCCCAGCCGACCGCGCTCAGGATAAGGACGCCGCGCAGCGCGCCGGCCGCCGAGCCGCCGATCTTATCCACCAAGTGGAGCAGCGGCAGTTTGAATACCGCCGCAAGGAAATGGATCAGCAGGGTAAACCCTACCATGAGCAGGATGAAGGCAAACAGGCAGAGCATGGCGTAAGCCGCCACATAGAGGACGGTCATCGAGATGGTCTTTTCAATGGTCTGTTCGGCGTCGTTGAGCGACAGGAGCACCTTATCCACCATGGCGTCGATCTCACGGCTGGAGATACCCAGCGATTCAAATGTCCGCTGAGCGACGTCGGCGATTTCCGAGCGATCCTTCTTGGGGTCAAGTTCGTTGACCCGCCCTGAGCCGCGCGTCGCTTCGTCGATCGCGTCTGTGGCCACCCAGCTCATAATGGGATACAGTTTTTCCGACATGGGTTTTGCATACGCCCCGGCCACTTTCCCGGCCAAAAACGCCGCGATGAAGACAACCAAAACGCCCGCCACCGTCAGGATCAGGCCTTTCCGATACCCCTGCCAAACGCAGAACGCCAACGCCGCCACCAACAGAAGGTCAAAAAGAAATCCGGTCAAAAAATCACCTCTTCATGTCAAGCCTCCCGACGCCCGGCGGGCGGTCATAGACGAAGCAAATGAATTGCTTCTTTCTATAACCTGCCGGGCTGCTCGGCTCTTCGTTAATCATTATACCATTCTCCGTAATCAGAAAACAAGAGCAGGATGTCGCCGCCGGGAGAAATCAGCAGATCACGCGCGCCGCAAGACCCCAAATCCTCGGCTCGGAGGGATGTTCCCCCGATTGTGTAACGGGTCAGGATTCCGGCTTCCAGCACCGCGATGTAGCGTCCGGCGGCCGCGATGCCGTCCGGCCCCTCGGCAAACTGTACGGCATCCATTTCCGCTCCCGTATAGCTCAGGCAGATAAGGCGGCTGTGCTGGCCTCCCTCATTGCGCCCCAGGTTGAGGATCAACGCTTCGTCGGTCGGGTGCATTGAGAGCAGTTTTTGCCCTGTGCCGTAAGGATAATACCCCAGCTGTCTGCCGTCGTCCGTATAAAAGTATACGCCTGATTCGGTGATAATGCAAACATGATTATTATCCGGGCTGTATGCCGCAAGCGGGATTTGGTCTTCAAACTCGGCAAAACCAAGGGGTTCAGCCCTTCCCGGCTCCAAAAATGTTATCCGGGCGGAAACCGTTTCCCCCCGCTGACCCACAGCGGCGACCGCCATTCGTTTGCCTGAAGGGGAGAGCGAAACGGCCAATATGTAATCCTCAGCCGAAAGCCACTTATAAGTGAGCCTGTTTTTATGGTCATAGACCTCCGCTTTGCCGCGATAGCCCTTCTCGTTGGTCACGAGGACAATTTGCCCCCGCGCGTTGCCCGCCGCCGCCAGCTCAACGCCGGGGATTTCGGCCAGCACCTTGCCTGTATCGGCGACAATGGCGGTGTTTTGGACGCGGTCGTAGGCAATGACTTTCTTTCCGGCAACGGCGAGCGCGGGCTCCTTAAAGGAAACGGCTCTCGACACCTTCTCCCGCCCCGCTTTGTCATATAGTACAAAACGGTCGCCCGAAAGCGAAACCAGCTTTCCGTCGCATAGAGCAAGGATGGCACCGCGCCGCTCGTCGAGCGGGATTTGCCCGGCTTTGGCCGGTTCGCCGCTCCGGGAAAAGCATCCCCTGAAGAAGCCCAGCGTATCGTCATCGAAATCGTCGCGGAGGACAACAAAGGCAACGACGGCGGACAGGACGACGCCAACGATGATGAGATAGGTAATGATTTTACGCATACGCCACCCCCGTCATATATAATCCGTGCGGCGGCAGCACCGGCCCGGCGGAAGCCCGGTCACCCGAAGCGATCAAATCCGGGATGGAGGTGATCTTCCCCTCGCCGAACCATAACAATGTCCCAACCAGCGCGCGCGCCATGTTGTATAAAAACCCGTCCGCTTGCATGGTGAACGCAATCAAATCCCCCTGAACGGCAATGTCGAAAGCATATAGAGTGCGCACCGTGCTTTTGACCGGCGTCCCCAGTGTCCGCACACAGGCGAAGTCGTGTGTTCCAGTAAAATCTTGCGCCGCGCCGCGCAGTTTATCTAAGTCAAGCGGATGCGGCCAATGCAAAGCTCGGCCTTCCCGCAGCGGGTCGCGTATCTTGGCTGTGTAGAGCCGGTAGGTATACTCCTTGCGCACACAGGAATTGATGGCGTGAAACCCATCCGGCACAGCCTCGGCCGACAAAACGGCGATGTCGCGCGGAAGGCGGCTGTTGAGGGCATACGGCAGGCGGTCGTGCGGAACGGGGCATTCCCCCCGGAAGTTGGCGGCATAAACTTCGGCGTGGACGCCCGCGTCTGTCCGCCCGCAGCCGTGTACCGTCACGGCGCGCCCCAGCGTTTTCTCAATCGCCGTTTTCAATGTCCCGCATACGCTGGGCTGGGTTTTTTGGATTTGCCAGCCGTGGTAATTCGTACCGTCGAAACGGAAGGTCAATTTGGTGTTCATGGTAAAAACCACCCCAACCGCCCCAGCACCGTCACCCCCGACAGCAGCAGCAGGCTTCCCAGCAGCGTCAGCGTATCTTTGCCTGTCATATGGAGCTGTTTCAGCCGCGTCCGCCCCTCGCCGCCCCGGTAGCAGCGGCATTCCATTGCCACGGCAAGGTCGTCGGCGCGGCGGAAGGCACTGACAAAGAGCGGAACCAGCAGCGGGATGAGTGCTTTGGCGCGGCGGAAGAGGTTGCCTGTTTCAAAGTCCGCGCCCCGTGCCTTCTGCGCCGACATGATCTTATCGGTTTCCTCAATGATGGTGGGGATAAACCGCAGGGCGATGGTCATCATCATAGCAAACTCATGCACCGGGACTCTGAGCTTGGCCAGCGGGCTCAGCAGCCGCGCCAGCGCGTCGGAAAGGGCGATGGGGCTGGTGGTATAGGTCAGCATAAAGGTGGCGGAGATCAGCATCAGGAGACGCAAAGCCATAAACACGGCGCGCTGGATGCCTTCGGCGGAAATCTTGAAGACCCAAAAGGAAACAAGCGGCTCGCCGGGGGTATAGAACATATTCAGCAATGCCGTGAAAATGATGATAAACAGCATTGGGCGCAACCCCTTCATCAGGGCCTTGGGTTTTACACGCGATACGGCTATGGCTGATACCAAGTAAACAAGCACGCCCGCGTACGTCAGGGGGTGACGCGCCATCAGCAAGGCTGTGATGAAGCAGAAGAGCAGGATAAATTTCACACGCGGGTCGAGCTTGTGAACCAGCGACGAACCGGGGAAGTATTGGCCTAAAGTGATGTCTTTTAACATGATACCACCCCGTCCGATTCGCGGCCACCCCTCCCTAGAGGGGAATTAAAGGTGAGACCTCTCTTATTCTCCTCCTGTGGAGGAGTACCGCCCACAGGCGGGGAGGTGGTTTCCGCAGCAACGGGGTGGTTCCCCGCCCGCAGGCGGCTTAGCGATTCTATCGCGTCCTCCAGCGTATACGCCTCCGTATCCACATCCAGCCCCAGCGAACGGAGCCGGAGCAAAACCCGCGTCACGGCGGGGACGTCTAAGCCGATTTGCGTAAGGGTTTCGCGGTTGTGAAAAACCTCGTTCAGCGACCCGCGGGCAACGGTTTTCGAGCGGGAGAGCACCGTCAGGCTGTCGGCGGCGCGGGCGATGTCTTCCATCGAGTGGGTCACCAGTACGACCGCCGCGCCCGATTGCTTGCGGTAGGCCGAGAGCAGTGACATGATCTCCCGCCGCCCCGAAGGGTCAAGCCCGGCCGTCGGTTCGTCCAGCACCAAAACTTTGGGGCGCATGGCGATGACTCCGGCGATGGCGGCGCGGCGTTTCTGCCCGCCCGAGAGGTCAAACGGCGACTTGGCGGCAATGCTTTTATCCAGCCCCACCAGTTCCATCGCTTCTGCCGTCCGCTCGGATATTTCAATCTCCGAAAGCCCCATCGCCTTAGGGCCGAAGGCAATGTCTTTTTCAACCGTCTCCTCAAAAAGCTGATATTCCGGGTACTGAAAAACCAATCCGACCGCGAAGCGCACGTTGCGCATCTTGTTTCCTTTATCCCAAATGTCGCGCCCTTCGAGCAAAACCTGCCCCCCATGGGGTTTGAGCAAACCGTTGAGATGCTGGATCAGCGTCGACTTGCCCGACCCGGTATGCCCGATCACCCCGGCGAACTCACCCGCCGAAACGGAAAAATCCGCCCCGTCGAGCGCCTTGATCTCGAAAGGCGTCCCGGCTCCGTAAATGTATGTGATTTGCCTGGCTTCTAACAATCGGCTGATTCTCCTTCGGGGCGGTTATGCCGCGTCGGCGGGAAGGGCGAGGCGGACGGTGATGTTCATGGAGCATTCCTCAAGAAATCCAACAGCCTTTGCTTATCATTCGCGGACAGTTCGCCTATGGGGGTCTTGCCCTTAAAGGTTGCTATAGACAGGGTAATCAATGTCCCTGTGTCTATATAGGACTGTGCTTTAAGCCCGGCTTTCGCCCAATCGTTGATCTTGAAATAATACGCCCGTATATCTTCGCTCTTATTTTCATATTTCGTACGGTTTCATCAGCCATTCACTGCCCAATCGTAAATATCCGGGTGTTTCTCCTTATCAATCAGCACATTGCCATTCTCATCGGTCTGAAGAGCTACACGCTTTGGGTTGCGCTTCATAGCCGCCTCCGCAATCAACGCGTCAATCGTCGGTGTTATCGCGGGTTGGAACGGCAGGCGGCGTTCCGCTATGATCTGCCTGTAAAACATATCGATTGCCGTTGTCTGATCCAGCCCCATGCGCTCCAAAAGCTGTGTGGCAAGGGTTTTAATGTTTGTGTCGATTTTAACGTTTACGCTCGATTTTCCGTTGGCCATCATGATCACCTCAACTTATATATAGCATAAAATAACGCCCCTGTCAACATTCTGGCGTTATTCCCTCAAAGCCTTATATATCACTTCCGCGCACTCTTCCTCGGTCAGCGGGGCGGCGTCGATCCCCAACCCTTGCGCCAGCGCGACCGTCTGCGGGACGGTCAGGCCGATGTCCTGCAACGCCTCCGCGCGGGCAAAAATCTCCCCCGGCGTCCCGTCCATGACAACCTTGCCTTTGTCCATCACCACGGCGCGTCCGCAGAGAGCCGCCTCGTTCATGTGGTGGGTCACCATTACAACGGTAACGCCCCGTCCGTTCAGGCGGCGCACCGTCTCCATCACTTCGCCCCGCCCTTTGGGGTCGAGCATGGCGGTCGGCTCGTCCATGACCAGCACCTGCGGGTTCATGGCCAAAGCCCCCGCGATGGCAACGCGCTGCTTCTGCCCTCCCGAGAGCCTGTGCGGCGCGTGTTCGCGGTATTCCAGCATCCCCACCTCGCGCAGGGCCGCGTCGACGCGCTCCCGTATCTCAACAGGCGGGACGCCGAGGTTTTCCAATGCGAAGGCGACGTCTTCCTCAACAAGGGTGGCGACGATTTGGTTGTCGGGATTTTGGAACACCAGCCCCACCATCTGCCGGATGCCGATCAAGAGGTTTTCGTCGCTTGTGTCCATACCGCAGACCGTCACTGTGCCGGAAGCGGGTTTCAGCAAGCCGTTCAGCATTTTGGCAAGGGTGGATTTGCCCGAGCCGTTATGCCCGAGGATTGCCACCATCTCACCCTGCTGTATGGATAGGGTCACGCCGTCTAAAGCCGGACTGCCGCCTTCTTCGGCGGCCTGATAGCTGTATGTCACATTGTCAAACTGTATCATCATGACTTCGTCCCGCGGCCGCAGCCGCCAATGGGTGCAGCGTCACGCTGCCAACGTCCCGTCGCCCCGCATGGTAAAAATAATCCTGTCGAACCGATGCGCAGCCCCAGTTCGTCGGCTTCGGCGCGCCCGCCCAAGCGCGGGACGATCAGCGTTTCCAGTAAAATTGTCAAAACCGACGGCGCAAGCCCGGTGGTGTAGGCGTTGATGAAGAAAAACCGCGCGTCGTCGCTCAGCAGCCCGGCGGCCTTTTTCACAAATCCGTAGAGGTTGTCTTCAAGTTTCCACATTTGACCGTTCGGCCCCCGCCCATAGGAAGGAGGATCCATCAAAATACCGTCGTAGCGGTTGCCGCGCCGAAGCTCACGCTCAACAAAGGCGGCGCAATCGTCCACAATAAACCGCGCTTCGACGCCGTTCAGCGCGCAATTCTCCTTCGCCCAAGTCACCATGCCTTTGGCGGCGTCCACATGGGTCACCTTTGCCCCGGCTTTGGCGCAAACGACCGTCGCCGCCCCGGTGTAGGCAAACAGATTGAGAACCTTTCCCGCGCCGCTCCCACGCAAAACAGACCAGTTAGAAGCCTGTTCGGGGAAAAGCCCGGTGTGCTTGAAGCCTGTGGGCTTGACCTTGAACGCCAAATCCCGCCAAGAAACCGTCCACGACGCGGGGAGTTTATTCGCCGACCATGAACCGCCGCCGGACGAACTGCGGGTATACACCGCGTCGGCTGTTTTCCAGCCTTTGTGGCGGCGCGGCTCATGCCAAATCACCTGCGGGTCGGGGCGGATGAGCACAGCTTCCCCCCAACGCTCCAAACGTTCGCCGCTTGTCGCGTCCAGCAGTTCATAATCCTTGAATCCGTCATCTGTCCACATAATGTTTCATTATAACAAAAGAGGGAGAAAAACACAACCCCCGGACGGCGAACCGTTCAGGGGGATTTTTTAGTACGGCCTTGCCTTACCCAGCCAGCCATGACGCTGCCAATGAGCTTTATCCAAAGGCGTCCAGTCGTTCTTCTTGTGCATTTGACGCATCATGTTGAAAATAAATTTCAGCTTCAGCCCCGGCTTGGCTTTCCCCTTCCTCTTGATGATCTTGCGGGCGATTGAATCGGCTTTTTGATGGATTTTCTCTTTTCCTTTGACATCGTCCCAGGACATCGCCGCCGCCCTGACCGGGAATCTGTAAACCTTCGGAACGCCCAGCCAAAAAAGCTGTTTGGCCAGCGATTTTGTGACCCTGTTCATGCCAATGCCCGCGGCGGTGGAAACCGTGACCGCTGTTTTGCGAAACATGGAAGCCTCCGGGCGGTGCGGCATCCACGCGGTAAAGAGATGATCGAAGAAGTGTTTGAGATGCCCTGTCATTTCTAAGACATAGGTTGGGGAACCTATGATGAGCACATCGGAAGCGAGCATGGAACGGAAGATGGGTTCGATTTGGCTGTAGTGAGGGCAAAACTCCCGCCCTTTGTTCAGGCAGGCAAAGCAGCCGGAGCATCCTTCACCAAAATCTTTCGGCAAGAAAAACGCCTCTATCTTGCCGCCGATTTTCTCCGCCGTCATGCGCGCGATGTGATAGGTGCTCCCTTTGCGGTCTTGCCCGTGAATAAGCGTTATATTCATTCTTTCGCCCCCTTCCGATACAATGACTCAAACTGTGTTATATGACGTTGTATGAAACCGACCGCCTCCGGCTCCCGTTCGGGGCAATTGTCGCATAAACACAGCATCAGGTAAATCGGTGCGTAGAAATGCGCCGCCGCCACATCCCCGTCGAGGTCATTGAAAAATCCCTGCCCTATGAAGGTTTTGAACAATGCGCCCTGATAGGCCAGCGGGGCATTGATGTATTGATCGGTAAACAGACCGGACGCCGCAGGATTCTTATATTGCTCTATCGTGAGAAGCCTCCGCAGCTTCCGCGCGGTTTGGTCGCGCAGGAAATAGAGGAAAAGCGAAATCCCGGTTTGGATCAGCGTCTCCAACCCCATATCGGCATAACGCGGACTGTCGCTCTCAATGTTTTGCCCGTCAAGGCCGAGCTGGGCTGCCTGTTCTTGATACCCCTCCGCCGCTTTTGCGAGAATGGAATCGAAAATGTCCTGCTTGCTTTTGTAATGCTTATAAAGGGAAGCGGCTTTGATCCCGACCGCGGCGGCGATGTCCGCCACAGTCACGCCGTCGTAGCCGCTTGTTGAAAACAGCTCCAACGCTTGATCAAGTATAGTCTGCTTGGTATCCCTCTTTTTCATGCCGCGCCTCCTATGCCATCAACATTCTTGACAGTTCAATCAAAACAACTTTGAAAACGATGCTGCCGGACAGGACAAAGAACATGACTTTCCGGTATCGTTGATTGCGGACAAAGATGGACGAAAGAGAGGAAAACGCGTTGACCGCCCCGCCTATGTACGCTAGGGTTATCTGCATGGAGTCCAGCGCAAAGACCCCTGTTCCGCCTTGCAGCAAATCCACATAGCCGTCCCGGGATACAACAAGGCAGCACACCGCAAGCCCAAAGACGGCAAGAATCAAAATCCGCCGTCCCCATTGCTCAATCTCTTTTTGTTTCACGGCGGTGAAGGCGATGAAAGCGAGAAGCGCGATCAGACAGATCGTTGAAAGCGTTGAGATCACATCTCCGAAGAATAGCGTCAACATCAAAATCCCCCCATAAGCTAATTGTTATTAGCCTTATTATAGCTAATGATTGTTAGCCTGTCAAGAGGTTTTTTACACCACCCCCTGCGAAAGCACAATCTCCAGCAAGGCGGAGAGCAATTTGCTTTTCTTGATCAGCGTGGGTTCTCCGCCGTCGTCCTTGGTGTCATATCTCAAGGCTTGCAGAACAACCAGTTTGTGGTCGGGCCCCGGCTGTATCTTTAAGTTGTAAAGCATGTCATTGATCTTGATGCTCACCGAATAGCTCGCGTCCTGCGGCTCTTTGAATGCTTTCTCCTTCAACTCCCCGCAGAAGCGGTCGTATTGCTGCTGAGATGACTCTTTGATATACATGGTTTCTCTTCCTCCCGTTCATTCACCGGGGGAATTTCCCGCAACAGCAAAAAACACGTACAAGGCGCGGAGA
>Ga0082212_10000060_pt1 | contig 155262 bp, 125 predicted proteins | sample TergutNt197P3_FD_71548 | JGI IMG/M metagenome (GOLD analysis project Ga0082212, IMG submission 71548) | Neocapritermes taracua P3 segment gut microbial communities from Petit-Saut dam, French Guiana - Nt197 P3 | ecosystem: Host-associated > Arthropoda: Insects > Digestive system > Gut ... | reverse complement strand
GCTTTGCGTATCGATTGGCTGACATGAAAAACTTCCTTTCTAATGGGGGATGCTTAGATTGGACGTTCAAAATTGTATTCAAGCATAGCTTATTGGTAGGGGCTTGGCAAGTTGGGGTTTTGTAGGCGCTTATTTTTGGCTTGCAATTTTCGCTGCGCGCACTAATATGTTCCATACCAAACCAGCCTTAGAATGCGGTGCATTCTAAGGCTGGTTGCTTTTTTATCACTATGAGCTTAGGTATAGAACAAGATATGGTTGTAGGTGGGTACAGGCCAGTAGTTGTGCCCCACAATAACTTCCATCTCATCAACAGAGCAGCGCAGGTTATTCATAGCTGCCAAAACATCGTCACGATACACGCAGGCTTGCTCGAGGGAATCCTCAACAGCTGCAGCTTGCTCAAGAGAAGCCTCCAAAGCCTCAATGCCAGCAGCAATCGCCTTGAGCCCTGCAGTGAGCTTATCAAGTAACGCTTCTTCGGCACTGGTATCTATCGAGGTTGACACTGCTTTTTTGGCGTTGATGGACTGGGCGACCACCGTTGAATACTCGGTAATTGCCGGAACAAAACGTGCACGTGCCATACGAGCAGTTACCAAACCCTCAATGTTTATCTTTTTAGAATAGTGCTCAAGCTTAACATCGTACCGGCTGTCAATCTCAATTTTGTTAAGAACGCCAAAACGCTCAAACACCTCAACACTTTTTGGCTCAATAAATTGTTGCAAAGCCTCGGGCGTGCTCTTCAGATTGAGCAGGCCGCGCTTCTCGGCCTCAATAGGCCACTCGTCAGCGTAATTATCACCATTAAAGATAATGCGTTGGTGGTCGGTTAAGGTTTTGCGCATATAGGCCTTTGCATCATGCTCGAAGTTCTTTGAGCCTTCAAGCGCATCGGCAAAATCAGCAAGCGTTTTGGCAACAATCGTGTTGATGACAATGTTGGCATCAGACAAATTGACCTCAGAGCCCGGCATTCTAAACTCAAACTTATTGCCGGTAAAAGCAAAGGGTGAGGTACGGTTGCGGTCGGTATTGTCTTTGATAAAGGTCGGCAGGGTAGGCACGCCAAGATCCATGACCTTGTTGCCATCGTAATTGTAATCCTCTGAATTTATGATGGCGCGCACCACCGTTTCAAGCTCATCACCCAAAAAGATGGAAACAATAGCAGGCGGCGCTTCGTTTGAGCCTAGGCGATGGTCGTTGCCAGCGGTTGCTACCGTCATACGCAAAATGCCTTGATATTCGTCAACTGCCTTGATAACGGCGGTCAAAAATGCGAGGAATTGCAGATTGTCAAACGGCGTGCTGCCCGGATCAAGCAAGTTTGCGTTGTCGGCAGAAATGCTCCAGTTATTGTGTTTGCCATTGCCATTAACGCCCGCAAAAGGCTTCTCGTGTTGCAAACAAACAAGCCCGTGGTGCGATGCCAGCTTGCGCATAAGCTCCATGGTTATGAGATTTCCGTCAATAGCAACATTTGCCGCCTCAAAAATGGGGGCAAGCTCGTGTTGGGTGGGAGCTACCTCGTTGTGCTTGGTTTTAGAAGGAATACCAAGCTTCCAAAGCTCTTGGTCAAGCTCCTCCATAAAACGATTAACCGTAGGGCGGATAGCACCAAAATAGTGCTCCTCAAGCTCTTGGCCTTTGCACGGGGCCGATCCAAACAGGGTGCGTCCCGTTAAAATGAGGTCAAGGCGCTCGGCATAATCTTTTTCTTTGATGAGAAAATACTCTTGCTCGGCACCAACGGTTGTTACCACCTTGGTAGGCGTTTTGCCAAAAAGCGCAAGCACACGTCTGGCTTCTTGACTGATGACTGCCATTGAGCGCAGCAAAGGGGTCTTTTTATCGAGTGCCTCAGCGCCGTAACTTACAAAGGCGGTGGGAATGCACAAAACATTATCCTTTATGAAAGCATAGCTCGTGGGATCCCAAGCGGTATAACCGCGCGCTTCAAAACTTGCCCGCAAACCACCAGAGGGAAAGCTCGAAGCATCGGGCTCACCTTGAATAAGCTCTTTGCCAGAAAAACTCATAAGAGCTCTGCCGTCTTCTTGCGGCGTAATAAAGCTGTCGTGTTTTTCAGAGGTAATGCCCGTGAGCGGTTGGAACCAGTGGGTATAGTGCGTTGCACCAAGCTCGATGGCCCACTCTTTCATTGCGTGAGCGACCACATTTGCCACGTCAGCATCGAGGGGTTTGCCCTCTTTTATCGTTTGCGAAAGCGTCTTGTAGGTTGCTTTAGGAAGGCGCTCTTGCATGGCGTGGTCGTTGAATACCAGGCTGCCATATACCTCGTCAATGTGTGTCATCTGTTGCTCTCCTAACTGGTGCAGCGAGTTTTTGTGTGCTTGTTAGCCGCACAATGGCGGCGCCTTAGCTGCAAAACCCCTCTGCGTGCTTTACGCATAACTCGTATATCGTACCACAGAAGCGCAAAAAGCCTCCTGAGCGAGCTCGTTTTGCTCGTTTTAAGCTACACTGATTAGATGAGAAAAAGAGGAACGGAGAGCGGTATGTCTGAGGAGAATAAGAGCGGTATGCCCGAGAACACGCAAGCCGAAAGCACGAAAACCATCGCCGTGATTGACGGTAACTCTCTTTTGCACCGTGCGTTTCATGCGGTGCCGCCCACCATGACTGCTCCCGATGGTCGTCACACCAACGCCTGCTTTGGGTTTTTGTCGATGTTGTTCAAGCTTGTTGACGATTTTGCGCTCGACGGCATTGTCTGCGCCTTTGACGCAGGTATTCCTGCTTTTCGTTTTGATGCCATAGAAAAATACAAAGCACAGCGTCCGCCAACGGCAGATGAACTTAAAGAGCAGTTTCCTATTATCAAGGAGCTGTTGGTAGCCTTGGGCATTCCTGTTGTTGAGGAAGCTGGCTGGGAGGGCGACGATATTTTAGGAACGGTTGCTGCCCGGGCTGAGGAGCGGGGAGGCATTCGTACGTTGCTGGTTACGGGCGATAAAGATGCGCTTCAGCTTGCGAGCGAGCATACGCATATTATCACCACCAAAAAGGGCATTAGCGACGTGATGGTCTATGACCCTGCTGCCGTAGTGGAGCGTTTTGGGGTTGAGCCAAATCGAGTGCCCGACTTTCTGGGCCTTATGGGCGATTCGTCTGACAACATACCTGGCGTGCCGGGCGTTGGTCCCAAGAAGGCAACTGCTCTGCTGCAAGAATATGGCACGATGGACGCCGTGCTTGACCGTGCCGACGAAATAAAGGGCAAGCTGGGGGAGAGCCTCCAAGAGAATAAAGAACAGGCCTTAGCTTCGCGCGAGGTGGCAACTATTGTGCGTGACGTTGAACTTGACCTTGACTTTGACGCTGTGCGCTTTCCTGATTTTGATGCAGACGAGGTACGCCGTGTTTTTGGCACGTATGCACTGAATACGCACGTGCGCAAGGCTTTGAAGCTTATTGGTGATGAGGCTGCTGGAAGTGGCAGTGGCAGTGGCAGTGGCGGAGCAAGTTTGATGGCGCAAGGAAGCGCTTCGCAGGTGGAAACAGGAGGCTATTTTGGGTGCACACCACTTACTGGCAACAAGGCGCACGAGGCACTTGAAGCCTGCCTGAATACTGCCAAGGGTGCGGCACGTGAGGCGGCAGCGGGCGAGGCGGCGAAGGGGGAGTCGACAGCACGTGAGGCGGCAGCGGGAGAGCCGACAACAGGTGAGCAGGAACTGCCCTGTGCCGTGCTTTATCTTGAGCAAGAAAATGCAACCACTCTTTTTGATGAAAATGCCCGCCGTCTCTATATTGCTATTGAAAATAGCATATTAAAATTCGAGGACACGGATATTCCGGATGTTCTCGTAAAGCTCTTTACGAGTGTCAATGCGGCAGCGTTTTCGCTCAAACCCCTGTTGCAAGAACTAATTCCGCGCGACAGTTCAAAACCAACCTTACTAGATATACAGCAGATAAAACCAGAGCAACTTTTTGATCTTTCTGTGGTGTCATATCTGCTGGATTCCTCAACTTCATACAAGAGCCTTGAGGAAATGTCTCAAGCTCGATTACCAGAGCTTGCTTTTGGCATACCAGAAGTACAAAAAACCTCAGCGGAAACATCGGCCGAGAGCACGAGTCAGCAAGGTGCCGCACAAGAACGGGGAGCATATCTGGTGGCACTTGCTGCTGCGCTGCATGAACAGCTTGCTGCTACGCTTTACAAAGACGACTCGCTGGCGTGTTATCAAACGATAGAGCGTCCGCTTATTCCCGTTTTGGCAGCCATGGAGCGCATAGGCGTTAACGTTGACCCCGAGGTGCTTACCGGGCTTTCTAAGCAGTTTGCCGCCACTATTGAGTGTTTGCGCACAGAGGCGCACAAGCTGGCAGGCGAGGAGTTTAATCTGGACTCTCCTAAGCAGCTGGGGGTTATTCTTTTCGAAAAACTTAAACTCCCGCCTATTAAGAAAACCCGTACGGGTTATTCGACCGATGCCTCGGTGCTGCAAGAGCTTAAATCGCTCAACACGCTTGCTGCGCTTATGATTGAATATCGCGAGCTCGCCAAGTTAAAATCGACCTATCTTGATGCGCTTCCGTTGCTTATAGTTAATGACCGTCACATTCATACCAGTTTTAATCAGACGGTTACGGCAACGGGCAGGCTTTCGTCGTCAGATCCTAATTTGCAAAACATTCCAGTGCGTACCGATTTAGGACGCCAAATACGCACGGCCTTTATTCCTGACGCTTCTGTTTTCAAAGAGCAAGAGGCGGTGTTTTTGTCGGCAGATTATTCGCAGATTGAGCTTCGTTTGCTTGCTCATTTATCGGGTGACGAACATCTTATCGAGGCATTTTTGTCGGGCGAGGATTTTCATACCACCACAGCATCACGAGTTTTTAGCGTGGGGGCAGATGAGGTTACGCCAAAGATGCGCTCACGTGCCAAGGCGGTTAATTTTGGCATTGTCTATGGACAACAGGCGTACGGTCTTGCCTCCTCGCTTGATATTCCCCAGGCTGAGGCACAAGAAATGATTAACCGCTACTTTGCTGTGTACCCACAAGTGCAGTCTTATCTCAAAGACACTATTGAGCAAGCGCGTGAGCAAGGCTGGGTTTCCACCTTGTTTGGACGCAAGCGTCACGTGCCTGAGTTACGTTTGAGCAATTATATGCAGCGTTCTTTTGGCGAGCGCATAGCAATGAACCACCCCATGCAGGGTTCTGCGGCAGATATTATCAAGCTTGCTATGATAGAGGTGGCGCGCCGGCTTGCGGAGGAAAACTTTGCCTCGCAGATGATCTTACAGGTGCATGATGAGCTGGACTTTAACTGCGCCCGCTCGGAATTGGAGCCTCTTTCTCGTATGGTAAAAGAAGCCATGGAGGGAGTCGCTGAGCTCAAAGTACCGCTTACCGTTGAGGTGAGTTACGGTTCTACGTGGGCAGAGGCTCACTAGCGTTAAAAAAAACGAGCCGCATACGCGGCTCGTTTTTAATATCAAACAGTGCTTAAAACACAGCGCCTATCTTTGTGGTCCAATAACGGCATAAACCCAATAAAGATTGGTATCACGCCATTTAACCAGTTTGTTCCAGTTGGCACCTCTGATTTTGTTGGCGTAGCAATACACTTCATCTAAATACTTGTTCTTATTAAGAGAAAGAGACTTTAGCTCATTGTTATGACAGTCAAGATACTGCAGCGCTCGGTTCTTTTTGAGAGTAAGCTTTTTTATTTCGTTATACTGGCAGCCCAAAGCAAGAAGCTTTTTGTTTTTGTTCGTGTTAAGAGACTTCAGCTTATTGTTTGCGCAAGCCAAAATTCGAAGCTCGTTGTTCTTTTTTATATTGAGCGTTTTAATTTGGTTAAATGAGCAATAAAGCACTTGAAGCTTCTTAACCTTGGTCAACGAAAGCTTTTTGAGCTTGTTATAGGAGCACTCAAGTGCCTGAAGCTCTGGGCTCTTTGAAACGTTAAGCTTTGTGAGCTGGTTATAAGAACAGACAAGAACGCGAAGTGCTTTTTGCGAATTCAAATTGAGCTTTTTGAGTTTATTGTTGGTGCAATAAATCCTTTGGAGTTCTCTGGTATTTCCTAGGGTGAGTGTCTTTATATAGTTGCTATCACAGTCAAGATAGCGCAATCTTGGACACTTGCTTACGTTGAGCGCGGTGAGGCAGTTGTTCCAAGCTGCAAAGTCAACGAGCACTGGACAGCTGCTAAGATTAAGACTCGTAATCTTATTAAAAGAGCAATAAAGATTACGCAGTTTAGGTTTGTTGCCCAAAGTAAGCTTGGCAAGCTTGTTCTTAGAGCAATCTAAGGTGCTCAGCGCTTGACACTTAGATACGTCAAGCTGCGTAAGTTTTGAGTAGCTAACATCAAGTTTGGTAAGCTTGGGGAGACTACCAAGACTTAGCCTTGTTAGATTGGGAGCCCAAAGCCAAAACGTTGCAAGCTGAGCCTTACTTCCTAAACTGAGGGTAGTTAGACTTGTGGATTCAATATCAATGTACGTAACAGATGCAGATCCTATTGTCAGCTGCTTGAGTTTGTTGTTATACAACCTGATGTAGGTAACCTTGTGGACGGTGCCCTCATAGGTAATAGTGTTGGGAACAGTGGCGGAGGTGCTCGCGCCAGAATACCCCAAAATGTTAACGGTGGTGCCGTTGAAATCACAGTACCAGCCATTAACAGTAGCAGTAGCATATGACGAGGAGTCAATCTCTGTTGAATTCGCTCTAGGTTCTTTTGCCTGAGGAGCTATTTTATCTGTTGTTGACATTTCTGGAACAGCAGGTTCCTCAATTTCCTCAGCAAAGGCTTCGTCAGCAAGTTCGCTTTCAGCCACCTCTCCTGCGACTTGTTCAGCAACAACCTGCTCGTCTGCCTCAACAACGCTCACGGCGTCATCTGCAAAAGCAAGGCTTGGCGTTAGGCCAAATGCCAACACCAACGATATGGTAACCGCCAAAATTCGTGTGGCGTGTTTTCGGTTCTTATACATCAGTCCTCCTTAAGTTAGTAGTAGTTATCTCGCTACGGCAGACCTACATAAATACTTCGCATTGGCTAGTGTTATTGTCACGCCATTTTTTGAGTGCTTTAGTTGCTTTTTTGGTAAACGCATTGTTGAAACAATACACGTACCAAAGGTTTTTGTTCTTGGCAAGACTCAGTTTTTTAAGCTTATTGTCCCTGCAGTCAAGAACGACAAGCTTTTTTGCCTTGGCAACATTTAGCTTCTTTAGATTATTATTGCCACAATCAAGCACCCAAAGATTTTTATTAATCTTGAAACTTTTAATTTTATTGTTCTGACAATAAAGATCCTCAAGTCTTGTGGTCTTGCTTATGTTGAGTTTTGTGATGTTGTTGTATGAGCAGTCCACTGAATACAACTGTTTGTTTTTGCTCAAATTGAGGGAACTTAACTTATTGTGATCGCATGTAAGCAACGCAAGTTTCTTACTTTTGTTCAGCTTGAGAGACTTAATTTGATTGTACTGGCAATCAATACGCAAAAGTTTTGTGTTCTTGGTTACATTAAGAGAACCAAGATAGTTGTTGTCGCAGTACAAGTATTCAAGCTTCTTGCTTTTTGATATGTTGAGTGAGGTAAGTTTATTGCCCGTAACGCTCAGCCACTCAAGTTTCTTATTTTTGCTCACATTTATTTTTGAAAGCGCATTGTTATCAACATAAAGCCACTTGAGATTAGGACACTTGGTTACATCAAGATCAGTTACCTGTGTTAAAACGCAGACAAACTCTATCAACTTTGATTTTTTACTTTTTCCCATGTTAACTTTTTTCAATTTAGGCAAATTTACTCCAACGCGTTGCAGCATGGAACATTTGCTCAAATCGAGTGTTCTAATAGCGCTATTGTTGTAGTTGGCAAGTGTGGTGTCGTCCTCTCGATCTGCTAGACCCAGATAGACTTCAGTAACCATGAACGTCATTCCGTTAGGACCCGTAAGGGCTCGAGGAACTTTTGGCTTACTGCTCGAACCAATATAACCTACGATGGTGCAAGTGCCATCAGTGTAGAATCGTGCCATCCACACGCTACTAGAAACTGCGCCAACTGTTTCTCGAGTATCTACCCTTGCACTCCTGAGCTCAGCCAGTTTGTTCACTGGTTTTCCTGCAACAGACTTGCGTGCCTCTGATACATCCGCAGAAGCTCGTACAAAAGCTTGCACCACTCCTTTGGGAGGGTTTTTGACCGTACCGTCTGCCGCATCATCCGCAAACGCCGTTGATGACATGCCAGCAAAGCCTGTGCATGCCAACGCCAAAGCCAAAAGAATAGCAAGCATTCTTTTTGACAGGCTCGTTTTTGGGGATGTTGTTGCAGAAGGGGTTTGTTTTGACGAGCTGGTCATGGCTCGCATTTTACCGATCATAGTGCATCCTTTCTGACTACATGACTTCCAGAGGGAGTTTCCCTTGGAACCTACTGCACTGGCTTGTAGGCATAATCATACAGGACGTCAGATGGTGCTACGCTGCCACCACGTTCCCACCTTTATGCAATGAGATGCTAAAGACCTTCAGGCTCCAAAAAACTCGAAACATTTGCGCGATTATTGGTATAATAGTTTCAGACACATAATCGTTTCAAGTCTTTGCAAGCAAGCCCGATACCTCCTCGCAAGTGCGCAGTTAAAGTAACATTTTTACTCTCATCTGTCAAGAGTTTTTGCTGTTTTTGCGGGGTTTCCCTGAGCTATTTTCTGCCGAATGGACGGTATTTTTTGCTTACCGGCTCTCGAGCGGCATATATTTACGTTTTTTAATGCGCGTTGGTTTATAGGCGGGCCTAATGATGCGCCTGCCAGAAACGATCTCTTCAAAGCGATGTGCTGCCCAACCTGCCATACGTGAACAGGCAAACAGAGGCGTAAGTAGGCTTTCTGGAATGCCCATCATCGAATACACAAAGCCAGAATACATGTCGATGTTCGCACACATATCTTTTTCGAGCCCCTTTTCGCGCGCAAGCACCTCAGGAGCAAGACGCTCAATAGCTTGAAGCAAATTAAACTCTGCCTCATACTCCGTGTTCGCGGCAAGTTTTTCTGCAAATTGTTTGCAAATGTTTGCGCGGGGGTCAGAAAGCGTGTAAACTGCGTGCCCCATTCCGTAAATCAAACCACTGTTGTCAAAGGCCTGCTTGTTAACTAGTTTTGCAAGATAATCTGCGACCTCCCCGTCGTCTTCCCAGTTGGCAACCTTCTCCTTGATTTCTTTTTGCATACCAAGCACCTGATGGTTTGCTCCGCCGTGTCTCCAGCCCTTCAAAGAACCGAGCGCACCCGAATACGCCGAGTAGGCATCGGTGTCTGCGGAGGAAAGCACCCTGCACGTAAAGGTTGAGTTGTTGCCGCCGCCGTGCTCGGCATGGAGGCAGAGCAAAACGTCAAGCATGCGTGCTTCCTCGGCAGTAAACTTTCTGTCAAGGCGCAGCATAGACAAAATGGTTTCTGCGGTTGATTGTCCAGGGATAAAACGATGCATAACCATGGATTCATTGTGAAAACGCGCTCGCTGAGCATGATGAGAGAGCACCATAATACGAGGAAGGCGAGAAATGAGCATCATGGCGGTTTTTATCTCGTGTTCAGGCGTGCGGCTTTCGGCATCTGCGTCATTGGCGTAGAGCATGAGCAGCGAACGCGAAAGCAGGTTCATAACGTCATGCGGTGTTTCTTTCATAATCATGGTGGCGGTAAAACCGTCGGGCAACTCGCGTTTTTCGTCAATTTCAGCAACAAAGTTTGCGAGCTGCGCTGTGGTGGGGAGGTCGCCCATGAGCAAAAGATAGACAATCTCCTCGAAGTTAAAGCGTTTATTGGGCGAGGGATCGCTGGTGAGGTCGTAGATGTCGTAGCCGCGATAGCGCAGTGTGCCTTGCTCAGCACACTTATTACCGTCGCGCATAACAAAGCCGTGGACGTCAGAGATATTGGTTACGCCAGCGATAACACCGGTTCCGTCTGCGTTGCGCAGACCCCGCTTTACGTCGTATTGGGTGTAGTACTCAGGCTTTACTGAGTTAATCTTTTCAAATTGTTTATAGAGTGCAAAGTTTTCTGTGTTAGTCAAAAGAGCCTCCTTGTGCAAGAAACGTTTCTCTGCGCCAAGTTGCCTTTTGCTTCAAAATGCCTTCTTGTGCGAGAAATGATGGATTGGTATATTGTAACGGCTGAGAGCTTGTAGTGGGGGCGAAAGATTGTAACAGTTTAGAACCTATGCTGCGAACTAATGAAAAAATCGACCCGCTTGCGCGGGCCGATTTTAGTACCGAAACAACGCTTAAAAAGAGCGCTTATCTTTGTGGTCCAATAATGGCATAGGCATGGTTAACATTGGTATTGCGCCACTTAACAAGCTTTTTCCAGTTGGCACCACGAATAATGTTGTCGTAACAATACACGTTATCCAGCTGCTTGTTCTTTGTGAGCGTGAGAGCTTTTAATTCGTTGCCACTACAATCTAGGTATACAAGTTGTTTGTTCTTTTTGAGGTTGAGCTTTTTTATTTTGTTGATTTCGCAGTCCAACAGCAAAAGTTTTGTGTTTTTGCTGGTATTTAAAGACTTCAGGTTATTGTTCGGACACGCCAAGAATTCCAGTTTTTTGTTCTTTTTTATGTTGAGCGTTGTAAGTTGATTGTAGTCACAGTAAAACTCAGTGAGCTTCTTGGCACCACTCACGGTAATCTTTTTAAGTTTGTTAAAAATGCAGGATAGACCAAAAAGCTCTTTGTTTTTTGAAACGTTGAGCGTGGTGAGTTGATTATAAGAACAGACCAGCCCAAAAAGTTTTTTGTTCTTGCTCACGTTGAGAGTCTTAAGCTTATTGTTTGAGCAATAAAGCCAATTAAGCTTCTTTGCGTTTCCCAGCGAGAGTTTTGTGAGGTAGTTGTGGTCACACTCAAGTCCCACAAGTTTTTTGTTCTTGCTTATGTCAAGTTTTGTGAGGCTGTTATTATTGCAAGCGAGTATCTGAAGAGCGGCATTCTTTTTGAGATTGAGACTCTTGAACTTATTGTTAGAACAGTACAGAGTAGAAAGCCTAGAATTTTTGCTCAAACCAAGGCTTGTAAGTTTGTTGCCGTCGCAATCCAAATAGGTAAGCTTTTTATTCTTGCTTACATCAAGTTTGGTAAGGTTGTTGTAGTAGCACATGAGTTCTTCAAGTGCAGTATTCTTTTTGAGATCGAGACTCTTGAGTTTATTGTAAGGACAGAAGAGGTATGTAAGCTGAGGGTTGTTGCCGAGAGCAAGGCTCTTAAGCTCGTTTCCTGGACAGGATAGAGCCGTTAGGGCAGGACACTTAGATACATCAAGGCTCGAAATCCGCGTCCAATCGCAATAAAGTATGTCAAGTTGTGGGAGGCTTCCGAGGGTGAGAGTTGATAACTGATAGGCTTCTATATAAAGAAGAAAGAGCATTGACTTATTTCCTATATTCAAACTTGTGAGGCTATCTGAGCCAATCCAAATCCATTCGACGCTCGAAGCATTTATCGTAAGCTTCTGTATTTTACCAGTCCAAAGATCTATGCCCGCAACCTTATAAACATCACCTTTATAGGTAATGGTGTTGGGAATAGTAACCGTTGTGTTGGTTCCAGAATAGCCCACGATTTCGACGGTATCAAAAGCAAACTGGCACTGCCAGTCACCAACGGCAGCATATTCGTCCTCGGCATCGCCGTATGCCTTGGTTTTAATTGCTTTTTTTGTGGTGCGCGCTTTTTCAGCAGCGAATGCTTCTGTAGCTGCAGCAGCAACAGCCTTCTCTTTATTTGCCTTTTTTGCTTGGGCAGTAACACCTGCCTCTGTGGCTCTTTCGATAAGAGCCTGTTCTCTCGCATTGACATCACTAACATCGTTGTCGGCAAAAGCAAGGCTGGGTGTTAGGCCAAAGACCAGCACCAAAGATATGGCAATCGCCAAAATTCGTGTGGCGTGTTTTCGGTTCTTAAACATCAGTCCTCCTTAAAATTATACTAATTCGTATCTCATCAATAGGTTTGTTAATAGGCTTACATATACACCGTGCATCTATAGGTGTTATTGTCACGCCACTTCTTAAGGCTTTTCAAAGCCTTTGCCGTAAAGTTATTGTTGTAGCAAAAAAGCGCCTCGAGTTCTTTGTTTTTTGAGACATTGAGTTTCTTTAACTTGTTGTCGCTGCAGTCAAGAATCCAAAGCCATTTTGCCTTAGTAACATTCAGGCTTTTGAGCTTGTTATCGCTACAGGAAAGCACCACAATGTTTTTGTTAAGTTTGAGACTACTAATCTTGTTCCACCCACAAGAAAGCATAAAAAGCTGTTTGCTTTTACTTACGTTAAGCTTTGTGATGTTGTTAAAAGAGCAGTTCACTCCGTCCAAGTTTTTGTTCTTGCTCAGATTAAGTGATTTCAGCTGATTAAAAGAACAGCTAAGGCTCTCAAGTTTTTTGTTTTTGCTCAGGCTCAGTGATTTCAACTGATTAAAGGAGCACACCAGCTCTATAAGTTTTGTGTTTTTGTTTAGCTTTAAAGCGGTAAGGTAGTTGTTGTTGCAATACAATGCCAAAAGCTTTTTGTTATTTGACAACTTGAGTGACGTAAGATTATTAGAGCCACACTCAAGTACCTTCAGCTTTTTGTTCTTGCTCACGTTTAGTTTTGTAAGTGCATTTTTTTCAAGATCGAGCCACTCAAGATTAGAGCATTTGCTTACATCAAGCGTAGAAACTTGTGTCTTGTAGCAGGTAAAGCTTTTCAGGGCTGGCTTTTTTGTTTTGCCCATAGTAAGTTTTTTTAGTTTTGGCAGCCATATAAAAGCGTCTTGCAGTTTTGTACACTTGCTCAAATTAAGTGTTTTGATAATCTTGTCTTTGGTGCCGATGAGTTTATTGTATTCATCATACAGCTCTCCCAGATAAACTCCTGAAACCGGATAGGAGTTCCCGTCAGGTCCCTTTACCTTTTGCGGAACGCTTGCCGTGCTCTTTTTGCCGGTATATCCGAGGATGACAGCAGTGTTATTGGGGAGCACTTCCACCTTCCAGACACCGCTTGAGAATATGGCAGCAGTATGTATTTTGCTCCGTGTTTCCAAGGCAAAAGGAGCCTTCATTTTAGCAGCCATATTGCCTGCTACAACCTTTTGTTTGTCCGTTAGCTTACCAGAGTTTTTTGCATAAGCTTCTGCGGCCCCTTTGAGGGGATTGCTTTTTGCGCTCGCTGTGTCGATACTTGCTGTGTCATCCGCAAACGCCACTGATGACACGCCAGCAAAACCGCTGCATGCCAACACCAAGGCTACAAGAATGGCAAGCATTCTTTTAGATAGACTGGTTTTTGGGGATGTTGTTGCAGACGGGACTTGTTTTGACGAGCTGGCTATTGCTCGTATTTTACCAATCATAGTGCATCCTTTCTGACTACACGATTCCCAAGGAGGTTTACCCTGAGACCTACTGCACCGGCGTGTAAGCATAGTCATGCTGGATGCCCAAAGGGCATTACTTTCCCACCACTCTTTCACCTTGGATTTTGCCCTCGGTGCCTGGGATGGCAAAGACCTTTTAACCATCAAAATCTCAAAGGTTTGCGCTGCTTAGCAGAAATTTCCAGACACACACAACCAGCTTAATTCTTGATAGGTAAGCCTAACGCCTTCTCGCAAGTGCTTGGGTAGTATAGCAGCTGGGCTTCTATCTGTCAATTTTTGTGGCTTTTTCGTATGTTTTAATGAGGCTTCCTTTGTTGCGTGAGAAGCGATGGATTGGTATATTGTAACGGCTGAGAGCTTGCAGTCGAGGCGAAAGATTGTAACAGTTTAGAACCTACAATTTGAGCTTATAACGTGAGCGTAAACGAGAAAATGATGCTATAGCTTGGGCGAAAACAAGAGAGAAAACAAGAGAAGCAAGAGAGGATAAGAAAAGTACGCCATGACCCTGTTTCAACTTTTCAAAACTATTGTGCCCTACGTTAAGCCGTACCGCTGGTTGGTGGTGCTGGCATTACTCTTGACCTTTATTGGTGCACTTGCCGCTCAGGTTAACGCCTATGTCTTGCAATATACCGTTGACAGCATCGCTTCTTTGGTGGCGCAACAAAAAGCGCTGATTGAAGGGTTTTCTATCCTCGTTATTATCTCCGTTATTTTGCTGGGTAAAGAATTGCTAAGCATTTTTATTACCTTTGGGCAAAAGTTTTTTGGCGAAAAAATTAGGATTATGATTTCGCGTGACCTTGCCCAGCAGGTCATAGAAAAAATCCTCACCTACCGCCTTGCGTTTTTTAGTGCCGACGAGAGTGGTTCGGGCAAGCTGCAAACACGCATTGACAACGGTGTTTCGAGCCTTACGCGCACCGTGCAAAGCTTTTTTATCGAGATATTTCCCTTGTTTTCATCAGCAATAGTGGCGCTCATAGGCATGCTCAACGCCAATCTTATTGTTGGGTTGGTGGCGGTACTAATTGTACCAATTTACTATGTTATAAGTCTTAAACAAGCAAAACGTCTCAAGGGTTGGCGACGCGACATACGCACCTTCCGCGAAACAAGGTCGGGCGGCATCATTAACATTCTTGAGTCGATAAACGTGATCAAATCTTTCAACCGCGAAAACATTGAGTCAAAAAAACAGTACGACCTACAAACTGCGCTTACCGACACGCAGATGAAGACGCGCTCCACAAACTTTATGTACGACGGACTCAAGGTGTTTGTCGAGCAGTTTGGCGTGGTTATCATTATTATTCTTACGGCGTATTTGGTCATAACGGGGCAAATGCAAATCGGTGCAATTATGCTTCACATCATGCTGTTTAGCAACGTAACGGCTCCCATTCGCCAGCTGCATCGTATTTACGGAGAAGTCAACGACGCGCTCATTTATGCTGAAGGATTTTTTGACATTATGAATGCGGAGCACGAAGTTGAGCAGTCAGGCACGTATCGGCCCGAGCAGATTGTTGGTGCCTTTGAACTCAAGGACGTTGATTTTACTTACGCAGATGGCACGCAGGCGCTCACCAGGGTAAACATGAGTATTGAGCCCAATAAAATAACGGCACTGGTGGGACTATCTGGCGCGGGCAAAAGTACGGTGGTTAATTTGCTCGACAAGTTTTATGAGCCAACGGCAGGCGAGATACTGCTCGACGGCGTGCCCCTGCGCGACTATGACACCAAGTATCTGCGCGAAAACATTGGGCTGGTGCTGCAGAAAAATCATATTTTCTCCGGCACGATTGCCGAAAATATCATGTACGGCAAGCCAGAAGCCTCCCATGAGGAAATGGTCGAAGCTGCCAAGCAGGCGTATATCCACGAGCAGATTGTTGAGCTGCCGCAGGGGTATGAGTCCTCTGCCCTGTTGCTTTCTGGTGGGCAACAGCAGCGTATCGCCATCGCTCGTTTGTTTCTCAAAAAGCCGCCCATCATCTTTTTGGACGAGCCTACGGCAAGTCTTGATGCCATTTCTACCGAGCAAATCAAAAACAGTCTTGATGCTATAAAGAAGGACAGGACGGTTGTTATGATTTCGCACAGTATCTCTCAGTTCATTGACTCTGAGGTGATTTACGTTTTGAAAAATGGGTATTTGGTTGAGCATGGCACGCATGAGGAAGTGTATCGTCAAGAGGGCGCATACAAAGAGATATTTGATGCTGCCGCGCGTAGCTTAAACGTGGAAAAAATTAACAAAACAATGCGTTAATCATACGTCGCCAAAAGCCAAAAGTCCGTAGGCACTCTGCGCCTCAACAACCGCATTAACAATTGCCCGTTCCATACAAAGTGCAGCGAGCGAACCCACGACATCAGGGTGGGCAGCAACTTCGCCTGATGCCATACAAAAAACAGCGTCGCCGTCAAAAGAGGTGTGTACGGGGGTAATGGTGCGCGCCAAGCCGTCGTGCGCCATGAGAGCAACGCGATTTGCCTGAGGTTTGGTAAGGCGTGCGTTGGTAAGAATACACCCGATAGTGGTGTTGGTATTGGAGTTTGCTTGTGCGTCATTCCCGTTTGCCTGAGCGTTTGGCTGCTTGTCTGCCTGAGCGTTTGGTTGCTCGCCTGTCTGCGATTGTGCAAAGAGCTCAAGTGCAACATAGGGGTCAAGGAGTTTAGGGGTGTCGCTGGCAGCCGTTTGAGGGTCAAGCACGCCGGCAAGCCTTGCGCCAGAAACAGGATCGGACACGCAACCAAGCGCATTTACGGCAACAACGGCACTTACCGTCAAATCGTCCTGCGTGATACTTGCTGCACCTAAGCCGCCTTTCATGGAAAATTCAGGCCCAAGCATCTTGCCAACACTTGCGCCCGTGCCAGCCCCGATGTTTCCTACGGCACCGACGGTGCTGCCCAAGGCATTTCCGGCAGCAGCGTCTAGGGCGCTATCAGTGGCGCTCGCGGTATTACGGGCAGCCTGATAGCCCATAGCTGCGTCAGGCGTAACCTCGGCACTGCCAACCACAAGGTCAAACAAGGATGCCCCTACCACGATGGGTATCGTTCGTCCGCCAAAGGCTACACCAGCCCCTTGTTCCGCAAGAAACTGCATAGCCCCGGTGGCGGCATCAAGACCAAAAGCACTGCCTCCGCTTAAGATTACGCCATGCACACACTCGACGGCGTTTTCTGAACGCAGTACCTCGGTTTCGCGCGTTGCTGGCGCTGCGCCTTCAACCGCCACACCACCAACTGCGCCTGCCTTGCACAACAATACGGTGCAGCCCGTGCCCGCAGCGGTATCCTGTGCATTGCCTACGGCAAAACCGCTTGGCAACAGGCTTGCCGCACCAACAGATACGCCGTGCTCCTGTTCCCAGGTGCTCCAGCTCTCTACGCTCGGCTTTACCTGCATAGTATTTTCATATGTTTCTTCCATTACTGAGCCCCCATCAACAAAGTCGAAGCCATCGCAAGAGCCATGTCTATGTCGTGAGCATTAAGGTCTTGCAAAAGCAGGGGAGCGCCATGGGTGCTCGGGTCGGCAGCTCCTTCAATGCGCCATTCCATCCACAAAACATCGCGCCATTCGCCAAGCTTGTAGCCAACGGCTTTTTGCACGCACATCTCGGTAAAACCAAAATGCTCATGCAGCGCAACACTCGCCTTACTCGGCAGCGTAATAACGGCGTACAGGTTGCAAAAACCTTGCGTCTTGAGTATTTGGAATAAGGCGGTATAAAGTGCTGTGGCGATGCCTTTTCCGTGATAATCCGGTGCGATGTAGACGTTAATCTCGGCACTCCAGCGATAGGCCTCTTGTGGGCGCATACGATACGCGAAGGCAAAACCTACAAGCTCACCGTCTATGCAGCAGACGAGATAGGGGTAATGACGTTTGATGTCCGCCATTGTTTTTGCAACGTCTTCGAGGCTTGGGGTTCGCGAGGTGAGTGTGATGGCGGTTTGCTCAATATAAGGAGAATAGATGTCCAAGATTTTTTGACAGTCGTCCAGCTCAGCCATTCGAATAATGTTCTTGGCACCCTGTGCGGTAGATTGTACGGTAGATACGGTTTCACTCACGATGCTCACTCCTGTTCTGCACTTTGTGCGGCAGATGCCCTGTCTGTCGCGTTCCGCATTTTGTTATCGCTAAATTGTACCTTGTTTGCCCGAGTTTTGCGCTTGGTTTGCTTGCGGGCAAAAACGCAGTATGATTATCGCATGGACACAAAACGACCAAAAGCACTTATAGCTATGAGCGGGGGAGTGGATAGCTCCGTTGCCGCCTTTCTTATGCAGCAGGCGGGGTATGACTGCGTGGGTGCGACTATGCTTCTGCATGAAGGAGGAGCTCTTGCTGATAAAACCACCGATATCACTGACGCGCGTAACGTTTGCGACCGACTCAACATTCCTCATTATGTATACGATTTTTCTGATACCTTTACCGAGCAGGTCATAGATCGTTTTGTTGCGGAATATCTCTGCGGGCTCACGCCCAACCCCTGCATTGCCTGCAATCGTTTTCTCAAGTTTGACCGCTTATATCATGTTGCCCAAGAATTGGGCTGCGACTGTATGGTAACGGGCCACTATGCCCGGGTTGCCTTTGACGAGGACAGCGGGTGCTACGTGCTTAAAACAGCTGTTGATGCCCATAAAGACCAAAGTTATGTGCTGTATGGGCTTACGCAAGAGCTGCTTGCGTTTACCCGTCTTCCGCTCGGTGAGCTTACCAAAGAACAGGTGCGTGCTTTGGCGGTTGAGGCGGGCTTTGCCACCGCAGGCAAGGGAGAAAGTCAAGATATTTGTTTTATTCCCGAGGGAGATTATGCGGCATTTATTCGAAAGTATGTGGAAAAAGAAGCCGCTGTTGCAGGTGCTTTAGACGCTGAACTTTGCCCTGATGCCTTGAGCCCTGATGCCTTGAGTCCTGATGCCTTAAGTCCCGGCAAAATTGTTGATACAGAAGGCACAGTGTTGGGCAGACATGAAGGCATTGTCAACTACACGATCGGGCAGCGTAAGGGCATTGGCATTGCTGCCGCAGAGCCACTCTACGTAAAAGCTCTCGATGTTGCCACCAAAACTGTGGTGGTTGCGCCTCGCTCAGAGCTGGGCACAACAACGGCGCTTCTTGCCGATGTCAACGTTGTTTCGTGTGCGAGCCTAAGCGAGCTGTCGTTGCCAATACGTGCGTATGCTCGGCATCGGTATCACTGCACGCCCCGTTTGGTTACGGTTGAGGTGCTTAACGAGCATGCATTGCCTAACGAGCAGGCGCTGGTCCCGGAGCAGGGGCTGGCTGAGGAAAAAGAGCTGGCTAAAGAGCAGGGGCTGGCTCCGGAGCAGGCGCTGGTTGAGGAAAAAGAGCTCGCTGAGGAGCAAGCGAGCAGGCACTCCTCAGCAGAAATCAAAATCATCTATGATGAGCCCGTTGTTGACCTCGCCTGCGGACAAGCCCTCGTTCTCTATGACCCAGACACACAAAGCACCGTTTTGGCAGGCGGAACAATTATTTAACTCCTGCCTGTGTACAAAACACTGTGCACAAAACAACGTACTAAATGCCCTAAAAAACACGGTAAAAAACCCTGCCAAGTACGCATTCTTATCCTAAGAACGCTATACTATAAACCATGGAAAAACTAACGGTAGTTATACAGGCGGGTGGTGCCTCAAAGCGCATGGGCAGCCCTAAGGCGCTCGTGCCTTTTTGTGGTGCGCCCCTGATTTGTCGTGCGCTTAAGCGACTCAATTCCATTGCTGATGAGCTTATTATCACCACCAATGAACCAGAAAGCCTTAAAGCTGTGTGCCATGATACTCCCTGCGATTTTGAGTTTGGCCCTCCGCGGTTTTGTTCCGATTTATTTGAGGAGCGCAGCGCCCTTAACGGCCTGCATACTGCCTTGCATTACGCGAGCAACCCCTTGGTGGCAGTGGTGGCTTGTGATATGATTTTCCCTTCTGCGCCAATACTGCTTCTCGAGCGAGATATGCTGGTAGAGCAGGGTGCTGATGTGGCGGTTCCGCGTGTGAGCCATGGCTATGAGCCCTTTCATGCGGTGTATCGCCGAGAAACCTGCCTCCCGCTGGTAAAGGCTGCCTTAGAAAAGGGACAGACTAAAGCAACCATCTGGTATGAACAGGCGCGCCTCGTTGAACTCGATAAGCAAACGATGCTTGAGATTGACCCCCGTGGCGGTACGTTTATTAACGTAAACACGCCCGAGGAGCTTGCCGCTGTAGAACAACGTATTAACGATGGCACGATGACGAAAGCTGACGAATGACAAAAGTAAACGACAACATTCTAACTGTTCCGAACGCGTTGACGCTGTTTCGGCTTTTGCTCGTGCCCATTTTCTTTATTCTTCTTGTGTTTTACCACAACGACCTTGCGGCTTTTATTGTTTTTCTCATCGCTGCATCGACCGATTTTCTTGATGGGCTAGCCGCCCGCCTGCTCAATCAGGTTTCAAAGCTTGGACAGCAGCTCGATCCACTGGTTGATCGTCTTCTCATCCTTCTGGGCGTTATTGGTGTTTTTATGGTGGGGCGCATTGCTTTATGGATTCTCGTTGTTCTTGTTGTGCGCGACCTTTTGTTGGCCATTGTGACCATCTACCAAGAAAAATACCTCGATAAGCGGTTTGAAGTTATATTTCTCGGAAAAGTTACTACGGTTTTTATTATGATAGGCTTCTGCTTGCTCATATTGGGTGCACCCGAAGTGCCCGGATTGGGTCTTATCAACGCACCATTCTTGCCCGGCTGGGGACAAGAGCCCGCGCTTCTCGGCACCTGGTTTTTATACGTTGGAATTATCCTCTCGGTAACGTCGGGCTGTTATTACGTCGCACGGTGCATAAAGTATGCGAAAATGCAGAGGAACGAAAATCGTGGGGACAATAAAAACAGAGAATATAACAAATAGGATAGTAAACAAACGAGTGAAGAGGGCAAACTGCAACGTGAAACAAATATTTGGTGGAGAAGTACATGACACCGTCTAATGATTATCGGAGAACTCGACGCAATGGCGTCACGTATCGTCGCGCAGCCCTTGAGCAGCGCGATGGTCGCTCGCGCGCTTCTCGCCGCGAAAACAGCGCAGAGAATTACTCCGATGTTTATAGTGAGCAGATAAGCTACGATGAGGCTTTGAGCGGACAGGGTCTCAGCGGGCAAACCAGCTATAACGATAGCCGTAGTGTGCAAACGAGCCGAGCTCGTCGCTCGCGCGCAGGGCAGACTCGTGGAGCGCAAGGCCTTAATCCGTGGGCGCAAAATGAACCATGGCGCACTGAGGCAAACGCTACGCGCGCACGACTTGACGAGGCACGTCTTGACGTAGCCTCACTTGATGAAGCCACAGAAAAAACGAACTATGGTTTTGCCCCTCTGGGAAGCTTTGGGAACTATCAGCCTGACGGTACGCGCAAGAATGCGCCGGCATACCATCAGTTTGCCGACAAATCTGCCTTTGACAGACCTGCCTTTGACGGGCCTGCTTATGGTTCGTCTGGCTTTGATACCTCTGTTTTTGAAACAGCTGAGTCAGAAAATGACGGTGGTTTTTTCTCTCGATATAAGCGATTTTTTATCGTAGGAGCAATCCTCCTTGTGCTGCTCAGCGCGCTTGGGTTTTATGGCATTGACACGCTGCTCAATCTCAATACTATCCACAGCGGCGTTACGGTTTCCGGTGTTGATGTAGGGAACATGACGGTTGATGAGGCAGCTAATATTCTTGATGTTGAGCTGGTTAACAGGGCTGATGCAGAGCCAGTGAATATTTTTGCCGCTGCTGATCTTGTCGCAACGGGCGTAAATGAAAACACCCTTGATTTTACTGAGGGAGTCACTGCCTATGATGATACGGATTTTGAAGATGAGGAAGATCCTGCTCAGTCATGGTCTATTTCTGGCGCAACGCTTTCTGTTGACGTTGACGGTCAAAAACTCGCCGAGCAAGCGTATGCCGTGGGTCGTGGATCTGATTTTCTCCTTGGTCGCCTCAAAGCGGTTTTCTCAGGCGTTGAAATTGCTGGAACCCTTGAGTACGAACCTGCTCAACTCAGTGCGCTTAAAACCGTACTTACGCGTGCGGCAGGTTGGGAAACGGTCAACGCCGACATACGCTCAACCGATAAGGGTTTTGTAGTTGAGCCTGGAAAAGATGGACTGGTAGTTGACCACGACGCTTTTGTGAGCGCCCTTGATGCCGCCTATTTAGGGCAAGACCGCACAGTTGTTGTCTCCTTAGTTCCTGAGGCTCAGCTCATAGATGAAGAGAAAGCAGAGTATGCGCGCCAATGGGCAACTGAGGCTACGAGTGAGGCAGTGAACTTTGTGCCTGCTGACGTTGATTCTAAAAAATCGTGGCCTGCAGATGGCGATGTTTTGAGAGGCTGGGTAAGCACAACCATCAAACCAACTGATGCTCAGCCAGGCGATGAGGCAGAACTTGTTGCTTTTATTGACGAAGCCAAAGTATCAACTAACTTTGAAAAAGTTGTTGACATTAAAACGATACGAGTCAAACCAAAAAATGCTCACTTTGAAGTAGATGAGAATGGCGAAATAGAAATCATCGACGCTATCGAAGGCGCTGGTGTTGATTACGAGAAGCTCTCGCAGGCACTTGAAGAGACCGTGTTTGGCCCTCATCACAAAGCGGTCGCCGCAGCAAAAGCTGCTGAGTCTGGGACAAACGGCAACGGTGACGGAACCGAGGACAATACCGAAAACTCAACTACTTCCAGTGACACTCAGGCGCGCACCAATGCCCATACCAGCGCTGGCACTTCTGCCAGTAATGGTGCAGCCAGCAATGCGGCTTCGACCTCATCGGGGGCAGCTACGCGCGACATTGTTATTCCTATTGGCACACTACAGCCCAAGTTCACTACCGAAGACGCACAGGCCTTGCGCATAACCGACAAGATTTCGAGCTTCACCACAACGCACTCTTCGCCAGAAACGCGTGCGCATAACATTAAGCTTGCCTGCGACTTTATCAACGGCACGCTTATTGCCCCCGGCGACACGTGGTCTTTTCACGAAACTGTGGGAGACCCCACCACCGAGCGTGGTTTCCAGATGGATCGCGGCATAGCAGGCAATGAGTTTGTTGATGCGATTGGCGGTGGCGTGTGCCAGGTTGCTACGACAATTTTTAATGCCGCCTATGAGTCGGGTCTACCCATTGAAGAGCGTACCAACCATGCTTTATATCTCTCAAACTATCCCGATGGACGCGATGCGGCAGTTTCCTTTCCGAGTCCTGACCTAAAATTCACCAATGACACCCCTGACTGGATGGTGCTTACCATAGAGGCTACCGACGACCACGTTACGGCAACGTTGTGGGGTACTGACCCTGGCTATAAGGTTGAAACCAAAAAGGGCGCGTGGGCAAAGGGCACAAAATACAAAACCAAAAAGGTGGAAAACAACAAACTTTACGAAGATGAAGAAAAGGTCAAAACCAAGGGTGTGAACGGCAGCTCAATTTCGGTGACACGTCTTGTGTATGACCGTGCGGGCAAATTGATACGAGAGACGGTGTTTAGCTCGCGCTATCGTCCCATTGATGAAGTAATCGAAGTTGGAACTAAACCTCGACCTCCCAAAGATGATGACGATGACTCAGATACGAGTTCCAAACCAAAGAACAATGACGACGACTAAGGAAGAGGGCGACGCTGTGAGTTGTGCTGCGCCATCTGCTGCGCCAACATCCGAACTGCTAGCAGCAGACCAAAAGAAGCAAAACTATTATCAGTCAGAGCTTGAAACAATGGCCCGCGATGAGCTTGAGGCATTACAGCTCAAACGTCTTAAGGCAACGGTTGCAAACTGTTATGAGAATATTCCCTTTTACCGCAAGGCCTTTGACGGATTGGGGCTTACTCCGAATGATGTCAATTCGCTCGATGACTTACGCTCGCTTCCGTTTACCACCAAACAAGATATGCGCGATGCGTATCCCTTTGGCTTGTTTGCGGTTGATGTGCATGATCGCGTGCAACGCTTACACGCTTCAAGTGGCACAACGGGCAATGCGACGGTGTGTGGCTACACGCAAAATGACCTTAACAACTGGGGCGATTGTTTTGCGCGCTGCATTGCGCAGGCGGGCGGAGGTCCTGAGTCGATACTACAGATTTCTTACGGTTATGGTCTGTTTACGGGTGGGCTTGGAGCGCATGAGGGTGCTATCCGTATGGGCTCTACCATTCTCCCCATGTCAAGCGGCAATACCAAGCGACAAATACAGATGATGTCTGATTTTGGTGTTGATATTTTGGCCTGTACTCCGTCCTATGCCTTGCTTATTGCTGATACCGCCTTGGAAATGGGTCTTAATCCTGCGACTGACTTTAAGGTTTCAGGCGCTATTTTGGGCGCTGAGCCCTGCTCAGAAAATATGCGCAAAGAAATTGAGAACAAGTTAGGCGTTAAAGTTATAGATATTTATGGGCTTTCTGAGGTTATGGGGCCTGGTGTGTCCTGCGAGTGCAGCTACCAAGACGGCCTGCACGTTGCCGAGGATCACTTCATCATAGAAATCATCGACCCGCAAACGCTTGAGCCCGTGGCAGAAGGAGAGTGGGGTGAGCTGGTATTTACTACGCTTACCAAAGAATGTTCACCGCTTATTCGCTATCGCACGCGGGATATTTCACGGATTATTCCTGGTGTGTGCAGCTGTGGGCGCACCTTGCGGCGCATGGATCGCATTAGTGGCCGCACCGATGACATGCTCATTATTCGTGGGGTCAACGTGTTCCCGAGCCAGATACAGCAGGTTATCTCTTCCTTTGACGAGGTTACGAGCTACTATCAGATTATACTTACGCGTCGCGGAGCACTTGACCACGTAACGTTGCAGGTAGAAACGGTGCCCGACTTTGACTTTGATGAGATTCGCAAAATTGAGGATTTGGCTCATCGCATTAACTCTGAACTTAAGAGCAATTTGCAGGTTGCGGTTGACGTAAAAATTGTTGAACCAAAAAGCATTGAGCGCAGTGAAGGCAAGGCAAAACGCGTTGTCGATTTGCGGTAAACTATGAGGCAGCAAAGGCATTTGTTGCAAAAAGAGGAGCAAGCTATGATTGACCAAATCACGGTATTTCTTGAAAACGACCGAGGTCGACTTGCTGCTATGTGCAGAGCGCTCGGAGATGCGAACATATCTATGCGTGCGCTTACCATTGCCGATACTGCTGATTATGGCGTTGCACGCATTATCGCTGATGAGCCCACGCGAGCATGTGAGGCGCTTGTTGATGCTGGTTATCGTGCTAAGATAACCAAGGTGTGTGCCGTTTCTATTCCAGATCGCGCCGGAGGACTTGCAGAACTCTTTGAAGCTTTTGACGAAGCAGGAGTCAATGTTGAGTACGCCTATTGCTTTAGTGCGCACGCCGGTGAGGCCGTTGACATACTGCGCGTTGATGATAACGAGCGCGTTTTTGCTATTGTAGATGAGGCAGGCTTTAAGCTGCTTGCCCCTGAGGACGTCTATAACGCATAGTGCGTTGTGGGTAGAGTTTGGTGGAGATAGGACGCAGCATGATGGCACCTCAAAAAAAATCCTCCCCAAAAAAGGGGACGCATAAAAACCCGCCGAGATCTCCTCAAGTACGGCAAGAAAAAACGTGGGTTATTGTTGCCCGCTGGATTATTATCGCCTTGGTAGTGCTTGCACTTGGTGGAGGTTTGTTTGTGGGAGCGGCAAGCCGAGCTTTTTCGCTGCCAAACGAACGTGCGGCAACCGAGAGCACAACGAGCGAGGTCGCAGTAAGCACTGCGCACTATCGTCTGACTCCGCAAACGTTTCTCCCAGAAACTGACCTTATCGCTGGTAGACCCGTTTCTGACTACGAGGGCTTAACCGATGACCTCCCCAATATAGATGCAGGCTATGCAGGCCTGTACACCGCCGACGGACAGGCACTTTTTGAGCGTAAGGTAGATAAAAAGACGCCGATGGCATCAACTACCAAGCTCATGACTGCCCTGATTGCCCTTGAGACAACTACGTTGGATACTGAAATGACGGTTAGCCAAAAGGCCGGCTATATGGAGGGTACGGGATCTGGCATCTTGCCAAACATGGTTCTGACGCTTTCAGACTTGCTGTATTGCATGCTGTTGCCTTCGGGCAATGATGCGGCTGTGTGCATTGCCGAAAACATTAGTGAGAGCGAGGAAGACTTTACGGCTCTTATGAACAAAAAGGCTGCCGATCTTGGAATGACCTCTACTCATTATGGAGATGCAACGGGCTGGTCTGATGACAACAACTACACAACCATTGAAGACTACAGTAAGCTCACCTGTGAGGTCATGAAAAATGCAACCTTTAGAGAGATAGTTGCAACGCGCGAGAAAAACATCAAAGTTGACAACACCACGCTTGAGCTTGAAAGTACCAATAAAATGTATGACTATCTTGATGCAGTTGAAATCGTTGGCATAAAAACTGGGCACACCTACGGCGCTGGTTACTGCTTTATTGGTGGCGCTAAGCTTAATGGTGTGGAGTTGTATTCTATTGTCTTTGACTGCAACGATAGAGAAGGAAGTTTTGAGGATTCTGCAACGCTTCTTAGTTGGGGCCTTGGGCATTTCGAAACGGTAGAGCTGGTAAACCCTACACAAGAACTCGGCATGCTGTTTCCTGCGGGACTTTCAAATACCAGTGTTGTTTTGTCTGTTCCCGAGGCTATACAGGTGAGCAATTTTGATTTTAATGGTCCTTTCAAATACGTTATTGATCTTGATGATGTGCGAGGCGCAGTTGAGGAAGGACAGGTTTGTGGCTCAATAACGTGGCTGCAAGATGGCAGAACAGTGGTAACCTCTGACCTTATAGCAGGACAAAGTATTGTTGGTTCCAGCGCGCGCAGTTCGTCTGATGGTTTTTGGGCGGGCGTTTCCAATGGGTTCCAAATACTTCTTAATACCGTTGGCATCGCGCAAGAAACCAACTCATCATCTACCCTCCAATCGCACCGCGAGGGGCGAAAAGCAGCCTAATGAGCAAGATGAGTGGCGTAAAGCCAAAGGGGACGAGTGCTGTAAAATCAGGGGGGACGAGTGCCGCAGAGTCAGATAGGGCGCAGTTTGCTTTTCTCGACGGCCTTGGCAGAATTCGCCTGAGCGGTGCTTCTGCTCCTCTTTTTGTCCATACCATGACAACGGTTGATATTTCGCGCCTTGATAAGGTTGGTACGGCAGCAGCTGCGCTGGTGCTAACGGGGCAGGCAGAGATTATCGATCTTGTGATAATAACGCGCACAGGAGATACTGAATATATGCTCACGACTCACCCGTCAACCAAAGGCGAGGTATTTGCTTGGCTTGAGGCCCATGCTGAACTGAGCGACGAAACGGGCGCCGTCTTTAGCCAGCTGGAGCTCGAGGACAAAACAAAAGACCTCAAAACGGTTGCTGTTTATGGTCCCGCCGCCCACACCATTATTGACGATTTAGCCGCTGGTGAGCTTGATGCGACACTGGGAGGACGCTGTGCTGGACTTTGCACCTTGGACGGACTCCCAGCCTTTGTTTTTAGCTATCCGCTGCTTGAGGGAGGCTACTTTGAGCTTTCGGTTGCGCCCTCTCTCTCGCCAAGTCTTGAGCATCTTTTATTGAGTTTTCCTGAGATTGATCCTGCTTCGTGGGAGGAGTATTGTGCGGCTCGTCAGGCGGCACGTACGTGGTTTTCTGGCGCAGAACGTAGTGAGTATTGCCAGCCTGACACTCCTGAGCTCAGCGCGCTTTTGCGCACTACCCGTGATTTTGTGGGCGCTCGTGCTCTTAAAACGCTCTAGGTGATGGCACGCGCTGTTTCGTGTTAAAATCAAAATGGAATACGAAAGGACGAGCTATGAGCAACACAGTAAGCTGCCCGGTATGTCGTCATGAAATCGACGCAAGTGCCAATGAATGTATATATTGTGGTTTCAAGTTGGTGGGTGCAACGCAGGAGTTTTCAACTCCCGGCACGGGAGGCATAGCCATAGATGGTACGGAGCTGCGTGGAACACCTCATTTAACCGTTACCAAAGGCCCCATTGCTGGCGAGGTTTTTTCTTTGGAGCCCTTGCCCGTGAGCATAGGGCGTGATCCAGACTGCGACTTGTTCTTAAACAATATGACCGTTTCGCGTCGCCACGCACTCATCTTAGAGGAAAACGGTAAGCTCCTCATTCGCGATGGTGATTCTCTTAACGGTACGTGGATAGACGGCAAAGTTGTCGAGGAAGCAGAACTTGTTGAAGGCACGTTGGTTCAAGTCGGAACGTTCTCGATGCGCTTTTCTTGCCTCTAGTGTTTCTTATGCGTAGGTGTACTCGTCTGCACCAACCTGCTATTTTATCTCGTCGCTACCCGTATAGAAATCGAAATCAGAAACCGTGCAGCTCACGTAGGCAGCATTGTTTGGTATCGACCTACCTCGGTATATCTCATTAAATGAGCAGGCAGCAATTTTCCAGTAATAGATTCTTTCTCCAACCGCTTTGGTGCCTTGCATAACGAAGTTTCCACGGGGGTCAGTGCCTTCTGCAGCAATGGTGATGCCTTCGCCAGAAAGTTCTTGAAAATCTGCGAGTGTTTTCATCTCGTCCTTAACGCTTGCAGCGTTGAGATTTATGTAGCGCAGCTTGTGTTGCGCGCCTAAGTCTCCCCGTGCCATCTCAAGCGACCAAGAGCCGTTAAAAAATTCTTGGAGTTCTCCGGGAGTATAAGGAACGTACGATCCTTCAAAAAATCCTTCCATGAACTCATCGGTGACAGACTGGGGCATAAAGATAATACCTTGTCCTTTTGCCGTTGGATCAATAGAATCGGGAGTATAGCGCTCGTCTTGGAAAATCGTTCGTCCGTCACCACTGAGGCTTTTTACTGCATCACTGACCTTTTTATCAAGGTTGTTTACGAGGATAGGCATATTCTCGTCGATGGCAGCGCGTGTCTCAGCCTGCGTTAAAGTTATTGGGTTACGATCCGCACCGTTTGAGAGTGTGGTTAGGATGCCATTCAGTGCAACGGCAACCAGCGCAAGAGCAGCAACCAAAATGAGACCATAGACGATAATAAAAGCAGGAGATTTGAGCTGAAGCTTTCCGCCACCCCGAATATGATAATTGCCACTATTCTCAGTAAGAGGCGTGTAGGCATCTGGTTTGCTGGTACCTTTGGTGTAGTTTTGGAAGCCCGTCTTTTTAGAGGAAGCTGTTTTGGCAGAAGCAGAAAAAGTGCCGAGCGCAGAGGTCTTTGTACTGTCTCTTCGAGCAGTTCCCGTGCGTGGCTTTTGTGAATCTTGAGCACTTTGCTGGATAGCTCTTGCCCTGCCTGAGCGCTCCTTGTTGCGTCCTGAGGCTTGCCGTGCACTGCGCTCCAAGTCGTCTTGCTCTATTTCGCGGATGCTGATGCGTCGAGAATCGCGGGTGCTTGTTCCGGCAGGTTTTTTGCTGTCTGTATCCAAAACTTGCTTGTTGTCTTTGTCTGCGTTCTTTTCAATCTCGTTTTCTTCTTCAAAAGCAAAGGGAAGCTCAGGTACACTTTCGCCAACAGCGGCATAACTCATGGTTGAGCCGGCGTTGTTATCAGCAGTGGTGCTGTTATCGGCAGCGGTGCTGTTATCGGCAACGTCGTCGTTGTCCGCAGCAACATCGCTCGTATCGCCATCGCTCGTATCGCCATCACCATCGCCGTCATCATCGTCAGTGTTTCGAGCATGATAACGCGTGCTCGTGCGCGAATAAGCACTGGCGTCAGCGTCAACATCAACCACAATGTCAGCGTTGGTTTTCTCGTCAATCGTTTCGTCCACCGCCAACTCAGCACTTTTGCTCGCTTCGCTTATGTCCAATTGCCTGGATGTGATGGGCTTACGCTCAGCATGGGGTACTCTTTGCCTATTGGAAGCACTTGCCTTACGGTAGTTTGATGTTCTTTTGTTCATAAATCTAACAAACCTCCAATGGATAACAAACAGCACTCAGCAGACATTTTCTTACTTCGCCTTTGTGTGCTCTTATCGGCAGGATTCTCCTGTGGCGCATTTTCTTAAGCGTTTCAGGGAATAGTAGTGTATCAACATTGTAGCATTACATTTCCTCAACGAATATCTCGGAGGTCAAACGGCGTTTCTTGGTATACGCAATGGTTGAGCCAGTTGGCAAAGAACTGATGAGCGTAGGTGCGCCAACGAATGAGCGGCGTTTTGCTCGGGTCATCATCGGGATAGTAGTTGCACGGCACGGCAATAGGGAGTCCAGCGGCAACATCACGCTTATATTCGCGGTCTAAAGTGAGGTCATCATATTCAAGATGTCCCGTAACAAATATCTGCCGGTCTCCGTTTGCAAAGACAACCGCTCCTGCTTCTTTTGAGCCTGCAATTACCTTAAGCTCAGAGGTTTTTAGGTCATCGGGCAGCACGGTTACGTAGCGCGATTGCGGCATAAGGAAGGAATCGTCAAAACCACGCATGAGATGGTTTGTTTTATCGTAAATTTCAATCTCGTATACGCCAGAGAGCTTTTTGTCCATGAGGCGCTTTTCGATTCCATAAAAATGCCACAGGGCGGCATTCACGCCCCAGCAGATATACAGCGAGCTAAACACGTTCTTGCGCGACCACTCAAACACTTTTGTGAGCTTATCCCAATAGTCCACCTGCTCATAGGGTAGGGTTTCAACGGGTGCGCCCGTAACGATAAGTCCGTCAAAGCGACGCTTGAGGGCTTCGTCCGACGAAAGATAAAAGGCTTCCATGTGTGCCTCTGAAGTATTTTTTGAAACGTGCCCACTCATAGAAATGAGCGTGAGATGCACCTGCAAGGGTGAGTTCGAGAGTAGGCGAATAAGCTGAGTTTCGGTATCAATTTTAGTGGGCATGAGGTTGACAATGGCAATCTCAAGCGGACGAATGTCTTGTTTTCGTGCGCGCTTTTCTGTCATAAGAAAAATATTCTCTTTTGACAACGTTTCGATGGCAGGAAGCCCATCGGGCACATTGACTGGCATAACTCATACCTCGTTTTCTCTTGTGTGCGTGTGGCACGTCATTTTGGTGCGTGCCAACGTATTTTCTGTGCTTGCGTTGGTACTTCTTGCAATAATGCAGAAGTTTACGTCTTCTTATGATTGTAACGGATAGCGCTGATGCAGTACAATGAGGATATGAGTTCACCAGTCAACAAAACTACCACTGCCCCGCCTCTTGAGGGTACGGTGTTCGACCTCGCTGTACAAGACGTGCAGCGCAGACTTGCCGTGCTTGGCTATGAGCTTGGCGACGAGGTAGACAAAGGGCTCTATGGAGAAAAAACTCTTGCGGCCATTTCGGCTTTTAAGGCTAGCACGCAGCTTCCAGAAGGTGAGCTGCTTGACCAAGCAACTTGGATTGCCCTGGTAGACGCAAGCCTTACGATGGGGGAGCGTAGTCTGTATTTGCATCGACCTTATTTTCAGGGGCGCGATGTGGTTATGCTGCAAGGGGCTCTTTCGTCGTTGGGATTTTCGCTTGCGGTCGACGGGATTTTTGATGCTACCACTGAGTGCGCCGTGCGCGATTTTCAAGCGAGTATGGGTCTGCCCGACAAAGGCATTGTTGGTGAGGAAACCTTTGTCGCTCTGCAGCGACTTCGCCATGCGTGGGAAGGTAAGGCTGGCGTACGTCTTGAGGGACGAAGCTGTGTGCCTGCGCGAGATCCTGAGGTGCTCAAAGCGCAGAGCGTGTGTGTGTTTGGCGTTACCGAGATGACCCGCTCGGTAGCGGAGCGTGTTTCAAACCTTGCTCACGCGACCTGTGAGGGAGCTAAAGTGATGAGTGCGTCATCTTTGACGCGACCACCAGCAAAAGGCGCTTGGGTTGTTGGTTTGACGGAAGCTGATGTTATCGGGGATATAAAGTTTGCGGAAGGGATAAAGACCGCACTCGGTGCTGGTCTTGCGGCGTGTAGTGAAGACGAGTGTCGCATTGAGCTTAAGCTTGCTTCTCGTAACACCGAATATCCGCAAGTGCTGTGGGAGCAATATGCTGCCGCCACTATTCTTGATGCTTTGTGCGATGAGCTTGTAAAACGTGGTTAATTTTTTACCAGAGGATTTCTAAATCATTGCAAACAGAATATCAAAGGCTTCTCCAAAGCTTACTTTGTTGAGATAGGCAGTTGCGACAACGCTGAGCGCCAAAGCCACGACGGCAGCGACAAAGACGACTGTCCCAATGCGCACGATATTTCGAATGGCTCCCGATACAAGGGCTTTGGTTCCCCGTTTGGGCGGAGCCGAAAACTCATGGTAAACATGAACCTGCTTGCCCGTTGACATGGTGAGAACAGAGCTGTTGTCTGCAGCGTTTGCGAGGCTTGCAGCGTTAGCAGGGGTAGAGAGGGGAGCTACGGAGGTAGGAGCGGCAGAGAGGGTAGAAGGATTTTTTGATGTGTCATCAGCCACGCTTATTGCTGCGGGTGCCTTTTCGGAGCTTTTTGTGGCTTGCTCCAAAAGTCGCTTAAGCTCCTTGTTCTGTAGGTCGAGGTCAACCAAATCAACCACGTGCGTTGCCAGCTCTTGGGTAAGTTTTTCTTTTTCATCAAGAGTCTTTTGCAAGGCGGCCTCAACGGTGTGCGTTCCAGCGCTTGCCTGTTGCAAATCGCCAACGAGTTCATCGCGGCTTGCGAGCTCAACCTCGAGTTTTTCGTACGCTTCTTCAAGTTCTTGTTTAAGTACGCCGGATATATCGCGCTCGTGACGCAAATCTGCCGTAAGGTCTTGCAAAAGACCCTCACGCTGCTGAATGCCCACATTGAGCTGCTGTATTTGCCCTTCCAATTCCTGAATACGCTCATACATAAGCGTTTCGCTATTGGCAAGGTATTCTTGTGCAGCGGTGAGGTCATCGGCTTTGGCAAGCTCAAAGCCAAAGTCAATGTTTTTCTTATCGGCAAAAATGAGAACGTTGCCTTGGCGGTAGTGCGCAGACTTCTCAGTAGGAATGAGCAAGTCCTGCTCGGTGACTTCATAGAGATGTAAATTGTTAAAGCGACCTTTGTTAATCATGGTACCTTTGGTTCATTTCTCTTTTGTTGGCTCCTGCGGGGGCGGTCAGCTGACCGCCCCCGCAGGAGCGTTGTTAAAACTAGGAGGCGTGCTTTGCGATAAACTCGTCAAGCGCAACACGGATTATCTCCGAAGAGTTGCTGGGCTCAACGCCGTTGATTTTGTTGTAGGCAGAAAGCTCAAGAAGCTTAACGTACTGATCTGCGTAGATATAAAACCCCTTATAAACGGTAGGGCGATCAACACCCTTTTCATTTTGCAGTGCCTTCTGCAGTGCCTTTGCCCCCCGCTTTGGAGCTGTCTTCGTTGTAGTTTCCATAATTACTCCTTTTCTCGCATCGTTTATTTTTACGACATTTCTGGTAGTTTTTACTAGTTTTCGAAAAAACTTTTCAAATCAGCTTGACAACCCGAAAAAATGTGTGTATGCTAGCATACCCTAACAAAGTCAAGCAGTCAAGCAATTAACCTTTGCCACAACTGCCCCACACGAAAGAGGAAGTCATGCGTTCGTTTGCAAGGTCACATAAGCAACTATATCACTATGATAGCAATCAAGCAAATTTATTTACTATTTTGTCAAGAACCTCATATTTTCTTGTTGCTGTGGCAGTGCTGCTGAGCCTTTTTGTTCTTTGTTCTCCATTGGCGTATGCGGAGCAAGATAATGATAGGACGCCTCAAAACGAGCAGCTTCGAAGCCCTCTGTTCGAAAGCCCCCACGAGCAAAACGAACAAGAAGTAGTTCGCACGGTTGAGGAGGTGCGTGCCAAAACGATTACACGCATTGTTGCTCCCGAGCTGCTGGAGGGTGGATACGAAGCTATAAGACAGGCTTTTGAGGCACGTGTGTTTTATGCCGACGATACGTTCGAGGGCTATTTGGACTTCGAATCTTTGACCTTTGAGCCAGCCTATAGAACTGTGGAGCGTCAAATTGAGCGCGTTGCCTGGTATAGCAATCTTCCTGCTGCAGACATTATCCATATTCCCACCTCACGTGCGTATCTTATTTCAAGTGATGAGGGTCCGGGGGCCAGCATTACGGCAGACCTCGAAATGGCAGCAATACGATGGATTTCAAAAAGCACTGATGCTGCAGGACGTCCAGTTGGCTATACGGCGGAGGTAACGTATCGTGGCAGCGAGCGAGAACTGATTGTTGACTATATTACCGCAACTGCTTTATATCGTGGTACGTTTACGCTGATTGACACCGAGCTTGTGCCGCAGGCTCAGGTTGTTTCTGCTCCCTTTGCGCTACCCATGTCACCACTCCTGTTCGAAACTATCCCAGGCACTTCAGTGCCATACGGCGCAATGGCAACGACTGTAGGTGTTTTGCTGTTGGGAGTGCTTGCTTTTGCATTCTTTATCCGTCGCTGGAACGTAAAGCTCATAGCTCTTGACGAGAATGGATCTGCCAAAACGCTGGCGAGAAAGCACGTGCGTCTTGTTGAGGGACGTGCAACTTTTGTTGTTCCCGAGGGTTGCTCATTGGTGTCTCCTACCGTGGCACATGTTGTTCGTGTAAAACAATCCCTTGTGGATAAGGGCGAGTTTCTTAACGTGGTATGGCGTGGTTGCCTTTTGTTTCAGCTTCCACTTGCGTGTGAGATAGATCTCCAAAAACGTCTTTTTGAGATGGCGGCTGCAAGTCCACTCGATGAAATTATTGAGGTTGAGCCCGAAGGGAGCTTTGCATGAAAAATTCCCCTAAACATTTTGTTGCCTTGTTGTCTTTTGTTTTGGCGTTAGCGTTGGCTGTACCAGCTGGCAATGCATATGCTGTTTCGGATATCCCTGCTAGGCAAGAAGGCAATGCGCGTGCCCCTCAAGATGGTGGTATGGCAAATGACCTTGCGTTTACCCTGCAAACCCTTACGGCAAAAGCTTCCAAGAAGGTTAAGGGTGTCAAAGTGACATCTGTGGGTCATACTTCTGTGAAAATAACATGGAAAAAGAGTGCGGACGCTACCGGCTACGAGGTCTACCGAGCAACGGCCAAAAAGGGCAAATATACTAAGGTTGGTACTATCCAAGGCGGTACCAAAACAAGCTTTACTAATAAGAAACTCAAAACGGGCAAGACCTATTATTATAAAGTTCGCACTGTTTCTGGTGCCAAAAAAGGTGCGTTTAGCAAGGTAGTTGCAGGAAAGCCCGTGCCAAAGGCACCTCAGATTAAGACTGCTGCAACAAGCCATGATGTTATTAAAATATCCTGGAAGCCTGTTGCTGGTGCAACCGGCTATGAGGTGTACCGTGCAACGTCTAAAACTGGCAAATATACCAAGGCTGGCGTTGTCCAAAGTGGTGTCAAGAAAAGTTTTACCAACAAAAAGCTTAAGCCAAACAAAACGTACTACTTCAAAGTGCGCGCCGTGTGCAAGGGTGGCAAAGGCGCGTTTTGTAAGCCCAAGAGCGGAAAAATCTACGCTAACCGCTCACAGCGACCACCGGCACCTTCGAACCCTAACTACACCTATGTATGGACTGACACCTCACACTATGAGCGGGTGGTGGTAACGCCTGCGTGGGATGAGGAAGTTCATGTTCCAGCGGTGGTTTGCGACTGTGGTCAAGTTTTTCTTCTCTCTGTTCCTTACAACGAATTCCAAGAACACATGGAAGCGCATTATGCCGTCAGCGAGCTCTACGGCTACTACAACACCCTAGTAGCTGTCACTATCCATCACCCTGCTGTCTACGGAGAAGTCTGGGTCGTATCCGGCTACTGGAAGTTGGTAAAGAAGTGATAAAACTTAGTAAAATTATCAGTGCTATTGAAAAGTCCTTTGCACGTTTTTACATACAACAAGAAAGCTCCAAAAAGAAAGGACAACCCATGAAAGCACTATCTAAAAAGCCACTAAAGAGCGTCTTGACGATACTCATATCACTCCTCCTTGTTTTGCCAATGCTCTTTGGGGCGGCACCGCTGTCAGAGATTTCAACTACCAGAAGTGAGGCGGATTCTACAGAGGCTGGACGAGTAGGGGAGCGCTCCGATGACAAAGCGACTTCAGCTTTTGTGCCTGACAAAACAGAGAATGCTAAGGACGATCAATCGGCATCAAAAACGAAAAGAGGCAATGAGCCTGCCAAAGAAAACGCTGACTCTCTCAATGAGCCTCATGAAGACGAACCGACTGTTCCTTTGGCAGATGAGCCCATCGTACCTCTTGCCGCTGATGGCCCTACCATTAACAAAGATGATGCTGGAGATTATTATTCGGACTCCTCCTTTGACCTCTTGGTCTGGACGGCCGACAAAAATCTTGACACAAGCATTACGCCACCAAACCCTCCTCTGAAAAACACCATGTATGGCTATGGAGAAATTACAAAGCTTGAAACGTGGAAGCCAGGAACTAAATCCCCTGACAACCAAACTGTCATGTCGGGGACAAACAACAAGTTTACGGCATATATTACTATCACCGACCCAACCACCGCAAATGAATATGCGGTTAGTCGTACCGTTACAGAACTTTGGTGCCAAACACCCGGCAGAAACAATCCAGCCCTACACCAAACAGGTGATCTAACACTAACGTATCGTGGTTTTGACCATCGAACCGATGTTTATGTGTACGCAGTAAAGATCGACTTTGGCCCACGGTTCCAAGGTGCTGCTGAAGGAGAAATGCGCTTTAAGATAAAGACCAAAGCCCAAGTGAGAAAAGGCTCGACCGATGCCTCAAAAACCCCTGCGACCAGTGGAGGTATGTACTCCTTTGCCGGTGCGACTTTTGGTGTATTTAAGTTCAAACCAAGCCTTACAAGTACTCAAAGAACAGCACACGCCACAAACGTGAGGAACCTTCTAAGCAATGAGGCGACACGCCAGTCAGCGGTTAATAGCTACATAAGCAACAGCCAGTATAGCTCGTATGCTACCTTTGAAGGCATGCTTGTGGTTAAAGGTTCCGACGGTTTCTCAGAATGGTCAAAGCAACTGCTTTATGGCAACTACTTTATGATTGAACTCGAAGCCCCTGCTGGCTACAACCTCTCTGGTGAGGTAAAAACCTTTGTCTTAAACCACGCCAATCAAAACAGAACTATAACTTTTAACGACGCACCTCAAACTGGACAAGTATGGCTGCAAAAACTATCCGCAAACTCAGGCATTACCGAAAACAACCCTTGCTATTCACTTGAAGGCGCAACCTTTGATGTTTTCTATGAGATAAGTGGGGCTAAAGTAGGTACGCTTACCACGGACAAAAACGGCAATTCTAACACGTTGAAAGGACTTGCTCTCGGAGCGTATTATGTTAAAGAAACCCAAGCCCCTCCCGGCTACGCCCTCAACCCTGACCCCGTGCGCTTTTCGCTTACTCCTGCTCGCCCAGGCACCGTTATTAGCTTTGATTTTCGGGTGCATGACGCGCCCTTGGGTGATCCTGCCCCTGTGAAAATTCAAAAGCTCGATCCTCGCACGGGTGAGGCCTACGGCATTGACGATCCAACGGGCGCAAGCCTTGCGGGTGCTCAGTTTACGTGGGAATACTATGCGGGTTACTACGACACCCCAGAAGCAGCCCGAGCTTCGGGTGCTCCGACGAGAACATGGGTGTTAGAAACGAAGGATAATGGCATTGCATGGCTCTCTAACGATTATTTATTGGCAAGCTCTGATCCTCTTTATCTTATTAGTGCAGGTTATCCTATAATCCCCCTCGGCACCGTCATTATCCAAGAAACAAAGGCTCCAGCTGCTTACCTGCTCCCAGACCCTAACCCCATCTCACTGCTCAAAATTACTCCGGGAGCCAACAACAGAGTAAACAGAGAGCTTTATACCGATGGTATCAAACAAGACAGCATTGAGCGCTTAAACGCTCTCATTGTTCCCGAAACGCCTCGAACCATCGAACTTAAAAAGGTGGACGCAGACAGCAATGAGCCCCTTGAAGGCGCACTCTTTGCCCTGTATGAAGAAGAGGTAGAAGGCTCTGGCGTGTTCAAAGACGAGCCGCGCACACAAAAGAGAACCGACGAAACCGGCACAGTCTTGTTCTCTCCGCTTGAACCAGGTACCTATTTGATTGTTGAGCTTGAGCCAGTTGACGGGTGGATTTTACCCAAAGACGCAAGTGAGATAGTTACGCTTACTGCCGACGACGCAACCAAAAGTATTACCCGCAAAAACAAGCGGCGCGACCTAGAAATAAATAAGCTTGAAAAGGGCACTGAAAAACCCGTTGCAAACACGGAGTTCACCCTTCACAAAAAGCTCAAAAAAGGTAACGAACCTAAAAATCCAGACGCGGCGCACATAACCGACGAACACGGCAGCTGGGAGTTCATTGCTACACTTACAACAGACAACAACGGTAAGGTTGCTTATCCGCAGCTCACCTCTGGCTCATATCGCCTTGAAGAAACTCTGCCAAACCCTCAGTATGCTTCAGCACAAGAAAGCGGGCAAAGTCCCGTTCAGTATTTCGAAATTGTTCCCACCTCAACCGATGAAATTCAGGTATTTTACGACGAACTTATACAACTCTCGTGCGAGGTTTATAAAGATACTATCAACATTACCTCGGCAGCTTTTAGAACCATGGATGAGGATTATCTGCAAATAAATAACATTGGCACGGAGGAGTATGCCTACAAGGTAGGGTTCCGCTCAACCTCCAATGTACGCGCTGATGAGTTCACCGTAGTAGACCCCATGGAAAATGCTCAGGCGGGGCAGGTTCGTTTGACGCAGCTGTGGACACCCGTTGCTACCGGTGATACCGATGGGTGCTTTAATCTGTGGTATCGCACCAACCAAACAGACCCAACCACTAATTATTCAAACGCTAATGCTATGAGTAATAATCCGTATAATCCCAACAATCCTGAAAATGTACAGCTCTATTCTTCTGCAGGGTGGCAGCTCTGGGCAGAAAACCTTTCTACAACAGAAACAACGCATTTGTATGTTGCAGACCTTGGCTTGGCAGATGATGAGTACATTACCGGCGTGCGCTACGAGTATGGTTCGGTTGAGGTTGGTTTTAGCACTGCAAAAGGACTCATTACAAGACAGCAGCTCAATAAGTCTTCGTTGGATTGGTCGGAGAGCACCCTTGCCCAAAACTTCAATCTTACGCAGCCAGCTTCAGGTGCTTCGGCAGCAAATCCGTATCCGGCGTATTATCTTGTTGTGTGCCCGCAAGAAATCCTTCCACCTCAGCAAATCACGGCATCGGCACAGGCAAATATCGCGCGCAACGCCGTACTAACCGACAAAGTAAATGACCATGTTGCTACCACAACCATAACTTCCTTTTTTACGGAGTTTTCTTTCTCGATACCGTCTGGGAACGAGGGTGTTATTGCAATGGGCTATCCGCAAACGGGCGACGCAAAAGGCGTTTGGTTTCTGTTTGGTGCCGTAGGCTTTCTGCTGGGATTGTGCGTAGTATTTGGAGTGATATTAAGAAAGAGCTTATTGAGGGTGAGGGCGGCTTCAAGCTCGTCTGGGGTATCAGGTGTAGCGCGCCCATTGCACGCGGCAAGAACAACAAGACCGGCAGGAGCAATAAAAGCAGCAAGAGCAACAAGAACAGCAGGAGCAACAGCAAGAATGCGCCGCGCTCCCCAAAAGACTCAGAAACACAACAAGAAACACCAGAACTAACCATCAACTGCTAAAACAGGAGGCTCTCATGCACGACACACTCAAAGGCATTCTTCTAGAAACAAATATGCTAGCAAGCTCGAACACAAATAAAATAGCCAATAGCATTGCTCAGGAGGAAGCTGAGCGCTACTTCGATGGCCTTGCCAAAAGTATTCATCTTGCGGCAGATGTGCCGAGCTTTATCGTTGCGCCACGTTGTTCAGGACGCACCTCTTTGGCGTATCGCTATATTCAAAAGTACCGCCAAGATGAAAACGTTCACTGGCTCGATGGCAGCACAGAGGTGTTTGTGCAAGGGGTTGAAACAGGAAGCCTCCTCGGGTTTCTCACTAAAAACGCCGTTCCTAATGTGAGCGAGCAGATGCTCATCATAGACGACTTAACTTACCTTGAGCCGTGGCAGGCGCAGCGCCTCTCAGATGACCTTGATACACTGGTTGAGCAAGGTTGGCGCGTTTTGGTGATAACGACGCCGCAGTGCGATTGCTACGACAACCTCCAGTCCGACCGCTGCCTTATAGCAGGCGCTAACCTTTTGAACAAGATGCACAGCACGCCTGAGCAACAACTCGATTGCACGCTGCATTTTCTGTGCGACGATTTGCCGCTCGAGCTTCGTCTTTTTGCAACGCTGGCGGCAATACTGCAAGAGCTTGAAACTAAAGAGGCCTGCTCGCTCGGGTTTTCGGTGCATGACGATGTGGCTCAGATGGTTGCTACGCTCAATCCACTTTTTGAACTAGATAATGAGCAGCCCACCAAGCTTGTCCTTAAGGGAATGCCGCTTGCGCACTTATTGCCGTCAATCCAAGAAGTTTTTTCGGAATACTATGGCGATGCGCCTTGCGAGAAGCGCGCCGAACGTATTATAGAAACCCTAACCCGCCTTTCAATGGAGCTTCTCAAGAAAGGTAAGCACGCTCGCTCGCATGAAACCCTGTCTTGTGTTGAACTTTTGGTTGCAAACCAAGCGCAGGCAAGCGGAGGGCAGATAAATGAAGCACACACAAACGAGAAAACATCAGCTGCGCAAGCGGTTGAAAAAATACCAGGCACACATGCGCTGGACGCAAAAGTGCTCACCCCAGGCGCAAAAGTGCTCGATCCAAGCGCAAAAGAGCCGAACGCCTATGAACTAGAAGTCAAACCGTCACGGGTAAAAATGCCCAACGCCAAAACGCTCCGCAGAGCAAAAATACGTGCCGAGCAAGAACCTCTTTATGTTCGCCTTTTCGGAGAGCTTGAGATATATCGAGGCAATACGCGCGTTGAGCATCGTTACCTGCGCGGCAAGCGAGTTCAGAGCCTTTTGGCTCTCATACTTCTCAGCCCAAGAAAATGTGTAACGCGCGACACGGTCATTCAGCAATTTTGGCCGCAGTTTGAAGGGGAGCGGGCAGTCAACAATTTTCATGTTACGGCCTCTCGACTTACCCGCACGCTTGCCCCCTCTCCTGATGCCGAGGAGCGGTACTTTTTCCGCAATGGTTCGCACTACTATTTTGACAGCGAGTTGGTTGCCAGCGATGTTGACCAGTTTGAGGAGCAGGCGCGCAAGGTAATCCGTAGTGAGCTCAGTTGTGAGCAACGCCTTGAGGCCGTGTTTCAGATGGAGAGTTTGTACCGCGATGATTTGTTGGTAGGGGTTCGGCTCGATGGAGCTTTGTTGCAGTATCGCAAGCGGCAACACAACCTGCTTGTTGATGCTCTTCTTACTGCCGCCGACCTTACAAGCGGCAGGGGAGATGTGCAGTCCTCTTTGTGGTTCACCCGTCGCGCTTATGATTATGATCACGCGCGTGAGGACGTGTATCGGGCCTTGATGGATGCGCAGTCAAGTGCGGGACAGCGTACCTCTGCCATAGAAACCTATTTTGCGTGCAAGGAGTTTCTCCATGAGGAGCTGGGCATATTGCCGTCCTTGAGAACCACTGCGCTGTATCAGGACTTAATCCTTAACCGGGGCTAGGTGCAAATTGGCTAGGGCTCGGCGCGTGGTCAGATGCGTGGCAGTCGCGCGGATCGGCGCGATTTGACCGAGGCTCGGCGTGATTTGACCAGAGCTCGGCGCAACACACCATAAAAAGGTTCCCCAAAGGTTCGGCGCGATATATCGCCAAAAATCTCGCAGTTTTGTAGCGGCTAAGGGGTGACAAAATGCCGTCAAGCTGCTAAAATGACAGGTCTGTCCCTTCGGGTCTGTGGTTGCGGAGCTGTGTATCAACCTTGTATTGCAGCTCTTAGTCCATGGCAGACGCGGTCAAAAGGATCCACGTAAGTGTGCGGGTTTCTGCACATGAGCATGGCGCGTCTTAGGGGTAAGCCGTACCGCCTGTGATGAAACACCCGTTTCCCGGGCGAGAGAGCTAGTAGTGAGATAGTATCAAGCGACCGTTCCAGTATGCGAGTGTGGGGTCAAAGACCAGGTCAGCCGAAGGGGCCTTGAGATATGAATATGGTTTATGAGAACACGAGAACGATTTAAGCGAGTAGTTTGTGGGGGGAGGAAGTAGGTTTTATGCCAACGGTTAGATATGTGGCGCAACGCCAGCAGCAAAAGAAAGTATCAGTGCAGGCGCTGCCTCTTATATTGTTGTGTGTGTTGTGCTTTTTGCCACTGGGGCTTTTTGGCTGCAACGAGGTGCCAGACCCCAAGCCGGTAACCATGGTATCCAAGGTGCCCCCAACCGCTGTTCAAAGCGAAGGCGTCTTGAAAGTAGGAGTTGATTCCGGACGCGCACCGTATGCTGGTTTGTCAAAAGGAAATCTTGTAGGCATTGATGTTGATATTGCAGCTGCACTTGCAGACAAGCTCGGATTAAAACTTGAGCTTGTTGACATAGCAGACAAAAGAGCCGATGAGCTTTTTGTTGCAGGTGATATTGACATGGTCATGGACGTTGAGGAAAGTGGCGTGAGACTTGATAGGGGCATTGAGATTGGTCCCTACCTTGAAAGTGGCCCAGCAATTTTTTCTCTCATTGATGAAAATACCTCGTCGGATCTTGATCTTGATATTCTTGTCGGCACGTCAATAGTCGCACAAAAAGATTCGCTTTCTGCCTGGGCGGTCAAAAACACTTTTGGAGAGCAAGCTCTTATTGAGGCAGACAGAATTGAAGATGCCTTTGCTATGGTTGAGAATGGCTCCGCTGCGTATGCTGCTGCCGATGCCATTGCTGGTTCGTATTTGTCGAGCAACTATGGTGCGGTGTCTTGTGCCATGCTGCTTCCCGATTCGAAAATTGGCGTATACCTTGGCGTTGCCGCTGAAAATGATGATCTTGCCGGTGCCCTTACCGAGGCGCTTATCAATATTCGAGACGACAGCACGCTTTCCGTCATTCTTGCGAAATGGCTGGGTTCCATCTCTTCAAATGTGGTGGCAAGCTCAGTGGCTATCATTGCGCAAAGCACCGAACTAGGTCTTTCTCCAGAAGGCGTGACACCTGGCGATGTCGATACGGGCGATGATTTGCCCGATCCGACAAACGCCGGCGAGCCCGAGGATGAAGGGCAGAATTAAGAACAGAACTAAGGCTAAGGGCAGGCGTTTGCGCTCAACGTCGCTCCCTGCTTCAAGCGCTTTTGTGCTTTACTGTGTAAGAGAGGCGTAAATGGTATAAAATTGCGAGTGGTGTACAGAGGGCTCGACGACAGCTATTCATCGAGTACCACAATGGGTGTAATCTGCGCATGGGCGCAGAAACCATAAACAAGGAGAGTATGAGTAAAAGGAGGGTTTTATGTTGTTGAAAAAGAAAAGCATTCTTGTCGTGCTAACGAGTCTTATTATGGCTTTGAGCTTGGCACTGATAGGTTGTGGCGGCACGCCGGAAGCAACCGATGGCGATGCTGCCGACGCGCAAGCTGCGGGTGGCGACGCTGCTCCTACCGAGATGATTTTGGTAAAAGAGGGCAAGCTCATCGTTGGCTCTGACTGCGATTATCCACCCTTTATTTTTATGGATGGTGCAAAACCCGCTGGCTTTGAGTATGATCTTATGCTCGAAATTGGCAAAAAGCTTGACCTTGAGGTTGAGTATCTTGCGCCCCAAAACTTTGATTCACTTATTGCATCAGTTGCCGCTGGCAGCAAGATGGACATCGGTGTTTCATCCTTTACCATTAACGACGAGCGCAAAAAGTTGGTAAACTTCTGCACACCGTATTTTGATTCAAACCAAGCGATTGTATCTCTCAAGTCAAAGGCCTATACGAATGCTTCTGACCTTGAGGGTATGGTTATTGCCGCACAGAGCGGAACTACCGGTGCTGACTGGGCGCAGGAAAACATCCCTGGCATCACTTTGAAACCCTTCAATCAAACGAGTGAAGCTATTGCTGCGGTTTTGGCAGGCGACGCCGAGGCTGTTGTGTATGACGAGCCTGTTGCTGCCGAGCACGTTGCTGAGCAGTATGCAGGAGAGCTTGAGATTATTCAAAGTGTTCCAACGGGCGAGCAATATGGTTTTGCTGTTTCTAAGGACAATCCGGTACTCGAGGCTGCTGTTAATCAGGCATTGCTCGACCTTAAGGCAGACGGCACCTTTGACCTTATTTTCTTGAAGTACTTCCCTGGCGTTACACCGCCCTCTTTGCGTTAATGCACTGAGAGATAGCTCGGCGTAACGAGACGGCTAGAATACACTGCCTGAAACACGGCAGAGAGAAAGTAGGCACGAAAAGATGAAACGAAGCACCACTGCAAAGGCGTGGAGGAAACCTCTCCTTACACTACTTGCCTTTGCAGTGGTGCTCTCTTTTTGTGTCCAGCTTGCCACATCTTACTCGGCAGAGGCACTAACGGTTACTACCACTACCGCTAAGTCCAATCAGGCCAGCGGCAACAGTGTTGTTGGTGGTCAACCCACGCGGGTTACGTGGGAGGCAAAGGTTGATGAGGGAGAGGCGGTGTCTTCCGTCACGCTCACCTTTCCTGCGGGCTCCTCGTTTGCCGATAATGCCAATGTGCAGGCGACCATTTTGTATCAAGAAGACCCGCGCCGCGCCGCTCAGCGTATAGAAGTTGAGCAGAGCTATGAGCTTGACGGCGAAAGTGTAGTTATCACCTTTGGAGAGCTCATTGAAACAGACTATGTTATTCGCGTCGAGGTTCACAATGTTGCGCTACCTGCTTTAGGTGGGGAGTATGTTGTCGGCGGGAGCTACGTTGACGAGAATGGGGCCATTCAAACCCTTGCAGATTCCCCTACTATTACGGTTATTGGCACCACGCTTGTTGACCGAATTATCACTTGGCTTGACGGACAAAAGTGGGTTGAGTCGTGGAACTCAGTGCTGTTTCTCAGGATTTTCTTTAACCCGCAGCTTATTGTTGCCGCATTCCCCAATTTGTTCTTTGGGTGGCTGCGCTCGCTGGGATTAGTATTACTCGGCTTCCCACTCGCCATACCCTTTGGTCTTGGGTTTGCATTTTTACGTATGTCGCGCCTTGGCATACTGCGTTTTCTCGCAAGTATTTACGTCAATGTTATTCGTGGTACGCCGCTTTTCTTACAGATGTACATAGTCATCATTGGTATTCAAATAGCGGGTGCGTCGTTTAACAGTTACTTCTTGGGTGTTATTGTACTTGCGGTTAATTCGAGCGCCTATCTTGCCGAGATTTTCCGTGCGGGCATTCAGTCTATCCATAAAGGACAGTTTGAAGCATCGGCGTCTTTGGGCATGAATGGCGTTCAGACTATGTTCTCGGTCATCATTCCGCAGACGGTCAGACGCGTTATTCCTACGGCAACGTCTGAGTTTATTTTGCTCTACAAAGACACTGCGCTGCTTGCTGCGGTAGGCGTTATGGAAATGATGATGTTTGCGAAGTCTATGGCGGCGGTTTCGGGCAATATGACACCGTACGTGGTGGCTGCGTGTTACTATCTGGTGGTTACGTTGCCGCTTACTAAGGTCATAGCAAACTTTGAGAAAAAACTTGCAGCTGCAGACGGCACCACTTCTGAACCGCCTGCCAAAAAGAAAAAGCGCGTAGGCCTGTTTTCTACGAGCGAGTCTAATGCGCCGGATGCGCCGGATGCGCTGGGTGCGCTGGGTGCGCCGAATCCGCCGGGCGCGCCGGATACTTCAGATGCGCTAAATGCACCGAGCAACAAAAGCACACAGAACGTAAAGAAAGCACAGAACGCAAAGAAAGAGGGTGGGGAATAGATGAGCCCTCGTACAACCAGCGCAAATAAAAACAACAAACCTGTTGTGCGTATTGAAAACCTGCACAAGTATTTTGGCACGCTTGAGGTGCTTAAAGGCGTTGATTTAGAGGTTGAGCGGGGAGAGGTGGTCTGTATTCTTGGGCCCTCTGGTTCAGGGAAATCAACCCTTTTGCGCTGCGTCAACTTACTCGAAAAACCAACTTCGGGCACCATTTGGTTTGAGGATACCAATATTACCGACCCCCAAACCGACATCAACAAAATACGTGAACACGTTGGTATGGTGTTTCAGTCGTTTAATCTGTTTCCGCATCTTTCTGCCAAAGGCAACGTCATGCTTGCGCAGCGCAAAGTGCTCAAGCGTTCCAAAGAGGAGTCTGACCGCATAGCCGTAGAACAGCTGAAAAAAGTTGGTCTCGGCGATCGCATAGATTATATGCCCGCCCAGCTTTCTGGCGGACAACAACAGCGTGTTGCTATCGCGCGCGCCTTGGCAATGGATCCGCACGTCATGCTCTTTGACGAGGTAACCTCTGCCCTTGACCCCGAACTGGTAAGAGGCGTGCTCGATGTTATGCGCGAGCTTGCGCAAGGTGGCATGACCATGATGGTAGTTACCCATGAGATGGGTTTTGCCCGCGACGTGGCCGACCGGGTCATTTTTATGGACGGAGGCGTTATCGTGGAACAAGGAAGTCCCGAGGAGGTTTTTGACCACCCCCACCATGAGCGCACAAAAAACTTCTTAGGGCATATCTCGTAAGCTATCTCGTAAGCCATCTTGTAAACTGCGCTTTTTGCTACGCACCCTGCAAGGGGCTCCAGTTTTCTCATTTTCAATTCTTTCAAAATGGTTTCAAAATGCAGCGTAATGTGTGTGTTGCTCCTTAATTTGCTATCATGGAACTACGAAAAACGAAACCATGAAACGTAGCACTTGCGCCACCAGAGCAAACACCTCTGTTGGCGCGCCACAGTCCTGTAAACCGCGAGGAAGGAACTCATATGGAAATCACGGTAACCGGTCGTAAAATGACGGTAAGCGATGCACTGCGCTCCTATGTTGAGGAGAAAATCGGAAGTTCCGTAAAAGTGTTTGATATTAGTCCTATGTCGGCAGAGGTGGTCTTACGAAAAGAGAAAAACCCCTCCAATCCCAATCCAGCCATTGCCGAGGTCACCTTGTATACCAAGGGTCATATTATTCGAACCGAAGAAGCTGAGGAAGACATGTATGCTGCCATCGACATTGCAGCTGCAAAGGTCGAGCGTCAGCTTCGCAAGTATAAAACCCGTGTTGTTGACCGCCGTCACCACGGCAAAAAGCTGCAGGAAATGATTCAAGAAAACGTGGTTGGCAGCGATGCCCCGCCTGCAAGCGTTTTGCCCGTTTTAGATGAGCACGTTACTACGGTTGGTGAGGACGAGGCTCGAGTTGTTCGCATAAAAGAGGTTGACCTTATTGCTCTTAACGAGGAAGAAGCTCTTTTGCAAATCGACTTGCTCGGGCATGACTTTTTTATGTACAGCGATGCGACCGACGGGCTGGTGAGCGTAATGTATCGTCGTAAAGACGGTAGCTACGGCATACTCAAGCCCAGCATTGAAACTTTGGACGACTAGCGGGGAAGCTTCTGCATGGCGAGGGTCAATAGACAACCAAATACGGCAAGACCAAGCGCGCGGCAGGGCGCATCTGGGTCTGCTCCCGTGCGGGCGTCTGCAGCCAGGTCTGCTCCCGTGCGGGCGCCTGCTGCCAAGCGAAGCTCATCGGCAAAAACGAGCACCCAACAAACACAAAAAGCAAAATCAAGCAAGCAAACCGCACGGCCAGCAAAGGAAAAAGCAGCACCGCCTCCTCAATATCGCTCCATTAAGGCGCTCATTGTCATAGCCGGCCTGCTTTTTTGCCTTGTTTTTGCCTTTTTGACGTTGCAGCCAGTTTTGCGCGAGTATTATGTGGCGAGCCGAGCGCACGATTTGCAGATGGCTGAATATGCAGCTGTATTAGACCGCAACGAGAAAATCGAGAGCCAGATTGCCAGCCTTGAAACACCTGAAGGCATTGAAGATCGCGCGCGCGAGCAGTTTGGTTGGGTTCGCAAGGGCGAGGAAGTGGTTAATATCACGGGTTTGGAGCTTTCTGATTCTTCAACGGTATTGCCTGCTGCGATTGCCCCTGGCTCAGTTGCCGCAGAGTCAAACTGGTGGACAAACCTGCTAGATTATTTGTTTGATGTGGACACGAGCAAGCAGGCATCAGAGCAGCACGACCCCTTTGTTCGCTGAGTATTTGCCCTTTGACGAGGTGTTACGTTGGGGCATTCTGCTTGTTTTGCCGCAAAACCCCACCTAGAGCCCAAAACCCCAATAACCTCAAAAAAAATTCAAAAAAATGCAACCTCGCGCGACTTCGGGGGGTTTTATTTGACGTAGGGTCTTGAAATTCGGACAGAAACGTGACATAATAGTCGAGAAATAACAAAAAGTGTGTGGGAAGTTTGCAAGTAGCATGTCAGAGATGTGTAGAAGCCCATTTTCGAAAAACTGTCTGAAATCCAAGAAAACATAAACAGGTGGCTCGTGTTTGTGCGCGCCCAAAACGAAAGGAAGTACCATGTACAAGAAGTTATCAAACAAAACTGCTGCAAAAGCAAGCATCTCTTTGCAAAAGAGGGCACTTGCTATCTTTGTGGCAATTGCACTGGCGTGTACTGGTGTAGCAGCTCCTGCAAGTGCCTTTGCAGATGAGGTCGTAGAGCCTCTTGAGCTTGTTGCTCCAGAAGCTGCTGTTGCTGAGGACGCAGCAGACGAAGCCGAGGATTTTGCTGCAGAGGATGCCGCAGAGGATGCGGTAGAGGAAGATGAGGCGATTGAGCCTTTGGCTGCAGAAGTTGCCCCAGCTAGCTCTGAAGAAAAATCAGTGGCTGCCAAGGCAATTACGACTCTGGATGCCGTATCAGTCAAAAACGCTACGGAACTCCTCAATGCAGTCAACAACGCAACACAACCGCGTGTCATCACATTAACGCAGAACATTTCCCTCGTAGGTTCAGACCGAGTTACCATTACCAACGGCAAAAATATTACGCTCAAGGGAAACTTTGTATTAACGGGCAGCGCATATGAGGTTATTGATGTTTATACGGGCGGAACCTTTGTCCTCGATGGCGTCACGGTAACCAATGCAGGAACCGGCTATGGAATCTGGAATGACGGTATCTTTACCATGAAAAGCGGAAAAGTCATAAACTGCAAAAATAGCGGCGTCTACAACACCAACACCTTTGTCTTGCAAGGCGGCACTATTTCGGGCAATAAGAGCAGCGGTTCTGGTGCTGGTGTTCGCACAACGGGCAATAGTGCTTTTCGTATGTCTGGTGGTGCTATCACAGGGAATACCTCTGGTTCAGAAGGTGCTGGTGCCTACTGTGGTGGTTCGCTTGTTTTGTCTGGCGGTACCATCTCAAACAACACTTCTGCAGGCGACGGCGGCGGACTGAGCATACGGTCAACTTTTACGATGTCAGGCGGTACGGTATCTGGCAATACTGCTGCCTTTGATGGTGGCGGCATAGATTTATTTAACGGTAATTTTAGCATCACAGGTGGTACTATCTCAAATAACACCGCTAAAGGAAGCGGCACAGCCTTCGGTAGGGGTGGTGGCATTTATTGCCAAAGTGCAACGTTTGCTTTTAACAAGGCTACTGTTTCTGGCAATACAGCCGGCAAAAATGGTGGTGGAATCTACTGTACCTCTACAACATTTACTATGAGCGGTGGCACTATTACGGGCAACAAAACTACCGGTGCTGACGGCGGCGGTCTCGCCATTGGCTTCACCGACAAGAAAATCAAGCTTAATGGTGGCATCATTTCAAATAATACTGCCAAAGGAAACGGCGGCGGTTTGGCCATGGACTCCTACTACTTTAAGAATTTGACCATTGCAAAGGCGGTAAAGTTTTCGGGCAATAAAGCAAAAGATGCCCGCAAGCCAAGCCCTCGCGAAGGCAGATACTATGTGGCTAAAATTAAGTGCACGTCATGGAGCTCGAAGTTTGTACAGGGCTACAACAATTACGACATCAGCAATCCTGGTGGCACCAAAACAAAGGTCAAGGCTACCAAGCCAAAGGTAGGCGGTAAGTCTAAGATAACTGCCTATACCAAATACGGATATGACTACGCAGATTTCCCCATAAAAGGTGGCGGTGACTTTACTATCTCAGTAAAGAAGGGTAGCACTAAGGTAAAAATTGACAAAGGCGGCAGGCTCACTATTCCTAAAGGACACAAAAAAGGAACATTCAAAGTAACCATTATTGCCAAGAACAAAAAAGGAACTGGCAAGAAAACGGTAACGATTGTTGTCAAGTAACTGAAGTATTTACAAAAGACCTCGGAAACGGGGTCTTTTGTTGTTCGGTTATTCGGTGTTCGTTTGGAAAAAGTTTATGCCTTCGTTGACAAAGTAACCAAACGGGAGTACATTTGCTCCGTAGAGAGAAGTGCTAACTGCATACGTGACCGTGGAGAATATATTTAGAGCAAGAGGATTTGAGTGAAAGGACTGACCATGACAAAAAACTTACAAAACTCTAGCAAGGCAGCAAGCAAGACTCCAGCAGTAACATTTCGTAAAAAATTTATTGCATTCTTTTTGACGCTCGCGCTCGCATGTACGGGCTTTGCGGTAGCTCCTGCAACGGCATTTGCAGATGATGCATCAGGAGATGATGCTGTTTTTGTTGGAGAGATACGAGCATCAGAAGCTAAGACGGATGCTTCGAAGAAAAATCCTCTCACGTCGCTTGGCACGTCTGGTGCAATCGAAGCCCTGTCTGGCACGTCGGTTGTAAAACCCCTGGCTACTGTTGGCACGGTCACGGATCTTGCAACGGCGGTTATCAACGCTCCGCAAAACACGCCAACGACCATTCAGTTAACTGCTGATATCGATTTGGGAGCTTATTATCTTCCTATTTCAAAGGGTCAAGATATCACGTTGACCGGTGCGTTTAAGCTCAAAGGCTCTGATGTCAGCGTTGGAAACGATTATTTGGGTACCGTTATTTGGGTTGATACTGGAGCAAAGCTCACCCTTTCAGGCATCACTGTTATCAACACCAGCAGCAAAGGTGCTGGTGTTGGTGTGGAATCTGGCGGAACCCTCACTTTGAAAAGCGGTACAATTTCTGGCTGCAAAGATACTGGCGTCTTTAGCTTTGGCAACATTGCTATGACGGGTGGCACAATAACAAAGTGCATGTCTGCTTACGGCGGCGGTGGTGTAGTAGTTGCAGGCGGCACCTTCAAAATGTCTGGCGGTAAGATAACGGAGAACAAGTCAAGCGTTCATGGCGGCGGCGTGTATGTGAGCAAGGGCACGTTTACTATGACGGGCGGCACTATCTCAAAAAATAAGGCTACAAAGTGCGGAGCTGGTCTCGTCACTTTTTCGACCTTCAAAATGTCTGGTGGTAAAATAATCGAAAACACTGCCAGTCAAGATGGCGGCGGCGCATATGTTGTGAAATCTGGCAACATGAACATAACAAAAGGTGCTGTTACCGATAATGTGGCAAAGAAATTTGGTGGCGGTGTAGCTACAGAAGACTATGCCAAGCTGAAGGTAGCCAAGAAAGGCAAGTTCTCTGACAATCGCGCAAAGGGTGCCTACAAGCGCCTTGCAAAATATAATAAGATTTACAAAAAAAATATTAAGTCCAAAAAGTGGAGCTACAACCTCAAGCAGGGTTACAACAACTTTGATATTGCTGGTCCTTACCTTGGCGCAAAAACTACGGCAAAAGGTAAGCCAAGTATTAAGGGCGCAAGCACCATTAAGCTAAGGAAGGGTTACGCAAAAACCTCTAAGGTATATGTGGGCAAAGGTTATCCAGCACCTAAGTTTTCTATTACAAAAAACACGGGAAGCAAAAAAGTTACGATTAACAGCAAGGGTAAGCTGACCATTCCAAAAGGCCTCAAAAAGGGAAATCACAAGATTACCATTCAGGCCAAGAACTCCTCGGGAGTAAAAACAAAAACCATTACCATAAAGGTTAGCTAGCGCTTTTTGTGGCATTTCCTGTTCTGAGAGGTGCCAAAAATTGTGGTAGTTTGACAGGGCTTGCTCGTAGAGCAAGCCCTGCTTTTATCTCCGAACTCCTGTAGTCTGTTGAGGTGCAAGCAAAACTCAGGTATTATTATGCGTGGTCGGGGGCGTGGCGGAATTGGCATACGCAGTGGACTTAAAATCCACCACCGCAAGGTTTATGAGTTCGAGTCTCATCGCCCCTACCAATTATGCTTTTGTGCTTTTCTCGCAGCCGCAGACATGATACAATACGCAAGCTGTCTTTTGGGCTCCAGTTGTGTTTACGGAGCACGCAGAGAGTACTGAAAGTAGGTTTTATGCGCCGTTAGCTCAGTTGGTAGAGCAGAGGACTTTTAATCCTAAGGTCGCGGGTTCGATTCCCTCACGGCGTACCAGCTATTTGCAAAAGAGCCCCGATAAGGGGCTCTTTTTTTTGTTCAAGATGTCCGTGAGGGAATCGAAGCCAGACATGGGGCGAGGCGTCATCAAACGTGCCAGTGGCACGTTTGTAGCCGAGGGTCCGAAGTGAGCCAAGCGAACAAGGACACGCAATTTTGAGGTTTCCAAAATTGCGTCGATTCCCTCACGGCGTACCAGCTATTTGCAAAAGAGCCCCGATAGGGGTTCTTTTTTTTTGTTCAAGACGTCCGTGAGGGAATCGAAGCCAGAATGCGTGTTACACCAGTGCAAGCTTTTTGCTCGGACGACCCGCCCTTGGTTTCTCAGCAAGACGCGCCGCTATGCTGTCGGTGGTTACAAAGACATCTCGTCCTTTCCTAAAACCATCAAGCAATCCTGCCGATACCATCTGCGACACACGCCCCCGTGACACTCCAAGCATATCGGCTGCTTTATAGGCGGCAACAGCACTGATGGTGTCAAGACTTGCTTCGATTGCAATAAGCAGGATGCGTCCATTCTGCTGCGGTTTGTTTCCAAACGTTGCCTTTGGGATTTCAAGGTCGTACATCAGCCTATGCTCAATGTCCAACCGTAACCAATCGGTGGCCATAAAAGCTGCTTCCCTTAGGGTGCCTCCTTGAGTTCCCCCGTCCATATCAAAGGGCAACGTCACAAGCTTTCCCTCGCTTTCATATATTTCAAACTCGTAAACATAGTGCATATTGCCTCCCTTTAGAATTGCTACCAGTTATTTCAAGCCAGCCTGTTTCTTAATCAGCCTTACGGTTGTTTCCAGAAGCTCTCGATGCCTTGGGACTGTTGTCCAGCGTCCGTCTGGGTGGGTAAACTTGTCATGATTAGCCCCTTCCCTTGTTCACAAAGCCACAACTTTCAAGAAACCTGACAAGATCCTTTCTTTTAGTCATTGTCGAACCTTTCATTTATATTATAAACTATAGTTTAGAAATAACAAGATTCTTTCTAATGAGTAGTATAACATATATTTAATTCTATAGAAATACAACAATAAGCTAGCATATGTAAATTGTCAGCAGCAGAAAACGGATAGGTAGATGGAGGGCGACAGCATAGTACAAAATAATAAGAGGCGGAGAAAGAACTAGGCCACAGAGGCTCGAACCAGAGGGAAAAGGTAGAGGCAGCCTGCTTTTACTTTACGCCCCTATAAAGGTGTCCGGTGGTATATCCCTCGCGCTTGGGAAGCACGCCGGCATCGCGCACCGCTAAATTAACGGCACGCACCGCTCGCTGAACCTCCTCGGCAATCTCTGAGGTGCTAAGCAGCGTTGCATCAACAAGGAAGTTTGTAATGCCGAGGCTCAGAAGCCTTGGTATCTCGCCAAAAAGATCAAGCGGGATAGCGTTGTAGATGTGGCTTCTCCCCATTGCATCGGTGCGCACAGGAAAACGATAGCCCTTTCTATCCTCCAGCAGACGAGGCGTTTTTCTCCGGGTGCAGCGTGCGCAGTCCTCCGTACAGTCGCCTTGCGCCATGAGTACACAGTGTTCGCTCACCATGAGCTCTTGAAAACCGCCTATCGTGATGCCGAGGGGCAAAGGAGCTTGTGGGGCAAGCTGCTCAAGATCTTCATAGGATAGCTCGGGGCTGAGCCAAGCCATCTGCGCCCCACACTGAGCAAGCAGGGCAAGGGCCTCACTATTAAGGGCGGGGAGAGAGGGACCAGATTCTGCCTTCACGCCTGCTTCACCAGCTTCACAAAGAGCGCCCAAGGTATTGGCTACCAGAGCTTGGTCCTCGCCAACAATGGCATTGTCCTTCGGATCTCCAGCAAAGAAGTGAGCAAAGCTCTCCTGGTTTTTGTCATGGATTATGGAAGGAAGCCAGGGCTGTGGAATTACTTTAGGTGCAGCTTTTTTACTCGCTGCCGCAAAGTCCAATGCTGCCCCCTCTAAATCAAGGCTCACAACATGACCGTAAATAACCTTTGCTCCTGCCTTTGCGGCAGCTCGTGCGCCCTCAGCATTGCGCACGAGTACGGCAAGCTGAACCTTGCCTCGTCGGGCAGGGGCTGGAGCAGCATAGGCAGCCTGTGGCGCAAGACGACGCTCATGCCACGGCGCACAGATGATCTCGCTGAGCTTTTCAAGAGCTTCTGCGCGGCAAGCGTGAAGTGCGGCAAAGCCGAGCCCAACACCCTCGTCAAGCTCAACGATACAATCGTCAACGCTAAACGGTGTTCCTCCAATACGACAGACATGCTCAATAACGTCGTCGACCGTAAGCTCCTTGGTGCGCGCTGCTTCAACGAGCGGACCAGTCGCAACCGCCGTAGCATCGCCGTTAGGTAGGCTCACCCGTACTTCCAGCGGCTTACCAAGGCGCAGCTTGACCTCAAAAGCAACCGGAACAAGCCCACCTTGACCTGCAAACAGAGATTTCTCAAGGCTTTGTTGCGTTTTTTGTTCGAGTGCGTTGTTGTAGACGCGAAACACACGATCGCCCTTTGAGACTCCTGCCCTTATTTCAAGATAGATGGTGCTTTTTGCTGGTGCAGAGGTAAGAGGCGCACCTTTCGCTCCCGCGCCATCGTAAAAATCCTCAAGAGTTACAACTTTATTACCCTTAGTAGTCCAGACTTCAAGCTTGTCGCCGCGCTCAACGTCTCGGGTAAGCTCAATGCCAATTATCGCACCCTTGAGCTCGGTTATGCGTCCTACCAAAGTGCCCCGATTGTTGGGTCGCTGATAACTCATCATAGTATTTGAGCGGTTTTCCTCAAGATATGCGGTAGTAAAGCTCCGAGAAAAGACTTCGGCGAGTTCATCGCTTGCAGTATCCAAGTTGCTTGCAGTACCCGAATCACTTCCCACGCTCAAGCCGTCTGCAGCATCCATGTCGCTCACGTCGTCCAATTCGCCCCCACTATCCAAGGAGCCCGCTCTGTCCAAAGGTTCCACACCATCCAAGGCCGCCCGATACGCTTGCGTTGCTGTTGAAACGTAGGTCGCAGACTTCATGCGTCCTTCAATTTTGAGCGATGATGCACCACTTGCCGCAAGCTCGCCCAACAAAGGCAGCGAACACAAATCACCTGCCGAGAGGAGATGATCGCCGGGCGTTGCAACCGCTCGTCCGGTTGAAGTATCTATGAGCTTGTACGGCAGACGGCACGGTTGTGCACAAAGCCCTCGATTGGCAGAGCGCTGCCCAATAATCGACGACATATAACATTGCCCCGAATAGCAAAAGCAGAGTGCTCCGTGGGCAAAAACCTCAGTTTCGACTCCTAAATCAGCCGCTCGAACAGAGAGGGTTTGTATCTCTGATAAGCTGAGTTCTCGGGCAAGCGTAACGCGTGCTGCCCCAAGTTTTGCCAAAGCTTTTATATCAGCCGAGCTGTGGGCATTGAGCTGGGTTGAAGCATGAAGCTTGAGGTCGGGTACCGCACGAGCGAGCGCGCGCAACAAACCAAGATCTTGTACGATAACTGCGTCTACCCCTCGAGCCCACGCCTGACGACCGAGCTCAAGTGCTTTATCAAACTCACTCTCTTTAATTACGGTGTTAAGCGTAAGGTAAACACGACGTCCAGCCAAATGTGCAATGTCGCAAAGTTCCCGCAGGTCATCGAGCAAAAAGTTATCTGCCCCTCGTCGTGCATTGAAATCAGAAACACCAAAATAGACGGCATCTGCACCAGCTGCGAGGGCAGCAAAAAAAGCATCACGATTGCCCGCAGGGGCAAGCAGTTCAGGAATTATAGTTTTTTCGCTCATTTTTTAGCCCTTTCCACAACCTTTTTTACATATTACAGCACGTTTACACTGTAACCCTACAAAAACATCAACAAATCTTTCACGTGGTATAATAGGATAAGAACAATTTTGGAGGTTGACATGGTATCACGTACCAAACGCGCAAAAGCAGTGCCCAAGAAACATATCATACCATTTGCTTTGTTTGCTTTCGCCCTTTCTTTTATTCTCATTTTTGGCGTTGTAACGGCAAGTGGCTTTGCAATTGTGGGCTCGTGGCTCAAAGATTTGCCCGACGTTAGCGACGTCGAGGCGTTTTCGGTTCCGCAAAAAACCTATGTGTACGCCAGCGATGAAACAACGCTGTTGGCGACCTTTTATGCTGAAGACCGAGAGCCCGTAACAGCTGCTGAGGTTTCTCAGCATGTGTTTGATGCGAGCATCGCTGTTGAAGATGAGCGCTACTGGGAACATAACGGTATCGACATCATGGGTATTGCACGTGCTGCGGTAATGGATCTTTTGGGCGATTCGCAAGGTGCTTCAACCATTACGCAGCAATTTGTACGCCAAACCTTGCTTAGCTCGGTAGCGACCGAACGAACCCTAGAGCGTAAGGTACGCGAGGCAGCACTGGCCATGGAGGTAGAAAAAACCTATGGCAAAGATGCTGTTTTGATGATGTACCTCAACACCATCAACTACGGTGATGGAGCCTATGGCATCCAATCGGCTGCCCAACACTACTTTTCTAAAAATGCGAGCGAGCTTACCTTAGAAGAAGCCGCCCTGCTCGCGGGTATTCCTCAGCAACCAACGTACAACAACCCTGTGTATTATCCTGAAAACGCGCTGCATCGACGCGCGCAGGTCTTGGATAGAATGCACGTTAATAAGTACATTACCAAAGAAGAATACGATCGCGCAATTGCCACCGATCTCAATCTTAATTTGAACGAGCGCAACAACGACGGTATTTTTGAGGCTCACTACTTTGCCTCGTATGTACGCGGCATTTTGCAGGAGGATTATGGCAGCACGGCGGTTTTTAACAACGGCCTGAAGGTTATTACTACCATTGACATGGATATGCAAAAAGCTGCGGAGAAAGCTTGTAAGCGCAAGGAGAAAACGCTTGACAAAGATGTTGAGGTTTCTTTGACGTGCGTCGAGCCATCAACGGGTTATATTTTGGCAATGCGTGGCGGTAAGGATTATCGCAAAGACGAGTGGTCTACCAGCACCGATATGCGTCGTCAAGCGGGCTCGACCTTTAAGGCATTTGCCCTCGTTGCTTGTCTTGAGGAAGGCATTTCTCCTTCAACGTCCGTTTTGGGTTCGTCACCCCTTAAAATTGATGACTGGAAGGTTGCAAATTACGGTGGCGCAAGCTATGGAACTTTGACGCTGGCGAGTGCTACGCATGTTTCGTCCAACACGGCATACGCTCGCGTAGTACGCAAAATTGGACCTGAAGCAGTTGTTGATGTTGCCCAGCGTATGGGTATCCAAAATGAGCTGCAGCCCGTCAATTCGATAGTGCTTGGTTCGCAAGGGGTTAATACGCTTGAGATGGCTTCAGCGTTTGGCACCCTGTCTACCGGTGGCGTTCACAACAAGGCGACTGCCATCAAGACAATCTACGATAAAAGCGGCAACGTCATTTTTGAGGCTACTCCCTCAAAGGATCGAGCCATTTCTCCTGAGGTTGCCTACGCTGCCACCAACGTACTTAAAGGTGTTTTGACGGGGGCAGGAACGGGTGCCTTGGCATATTTGCCTAATCAAGAAGCGGCAGGAAAAACAGGAACTTCTGATGACTGGAACGACTCATGGTTTGTTGGCTACACGCCACAGCTTTCAACAGCAGTATGGATTGGCGCACGCCAGCAGCGCTACATTGCCGATAATGTTGGTGGTGCGAACTGCTGTCCCGTGTGGAAAGAGTTTATGTTGTTTGCCCTGAAATCCTATTCTAAGGCAGAGTTTCCTGAGAGCAAAAATCCTCCTTACAATAGCAAGATAAGCTTGTATTCAAAAGAGGAACTGCAAGCTATCGAGGACAAGAAGAAGAAAGATGCGGAAAAGAAAGAGAAGGAAAGGAAAGCAAAAGAAGAGCAGGAACGCCGAGATCGCGAAGCGGCTGAAGCTGCGGAAAATAATCAGAACAACAATGCAACAAAACCTGACAAACCAAAAGAAAAACCGACCACACCCAATCCGCCCGTAACCCCTCCGGGTGATGGCGGCGGTGAGGCGAATGGTGGCGGCGGTGACCCCGGCGGTGATGGTGGTGGTTCTGTTGGCGGCGGGCCGTAAAGATAGGCTTTGATACCCGCGTCGTGCGAAGCACGACGCGGGTATATTTTATCCCTCTGTTTATTACTTATTGCTCTTTTTTTTACGGTAGTCGTAGTCGCTTTTAAGCATTTCTCTAAGCGAAAGCTCAGGTTTCCAACCCAGCAACTCTTTTGCACGGCTGATGTCTGCTGTGAGCTTGGCAGGGTCACCCGCGCGACGCTCAACATATTCGTACTCAAAATCAAACATTTCTTGTGCGGCGTCAACCACCTCGCGCACAGAATAACCACTGCCGCTTCCCAAGTTTACCAACAGCGAGTCGTTGTTTTTGAGCAGGTATTCTGCTCCAAGAATGTGAGCTTTTGCCAGATCGGTAACGTGGATATAGTCGCGTATGCAGGTGCCATCGGGCGTGTTATAGTCGCTGCCAAAAATAGAGAGCTTGTCGCGTATGCCAAGTGCCGCCTGCATGACAAGGGGAACAATCCAAGTAAGCGTATCTTTTTCAAGCCCAATCTCGAGCGAGGCATCAGCACCGGCAACGTTAAAGTACCGCAAGATGCAATAATTCATATTGTGTGCCGCGCAAACCCACGTTATCATGCGTTCAGCAGCAAGCTTGGTTTCGCCGTAGGGGTTTATCGGAACTGTGTAGTCGTCCTCTTTGCACACGCCGTTTTCGGGCTCGCCATAGACCGCAGCGGTGGACGAGAACACAAAGTTTTTAACTCCTGTCTCTGCCAGTACCTCAAGCAGTACGCGCACGCCTTCGACATTGTTTTCATAATAGGCAAGTGGCTCGCTTAGACTTTCGGGAACAATGAGCTTGGCGGCAAAATGCATGGCAACGTCAAAAGGTTTGTTTGCGTTCTCGGCTTGCAGGCAGGCAGCGAGCGTTTTCTTATCACGAATATCGCCCTGCACAAAACGCGCCTGTGCATGAACGTCATCTCGATGTCCCGTTGAAAGATTGTCGTATACAACAACTTCGTGTCCTGCACGAATGAGCTCATAAACTGCATGGCTTCCAATGTAACCCGCTCCACCCACAACTAAAACTTTCATGCCTCACTCGCTTTCTTTTATCGTGGTATTTGCGCGAACAGTATGCTCACACAAAACAAAGTCCTTGCAAACACACTCGTGTCGCTACAGCGCGACATTAGCTTTAACGGTATAATAGCGGTTCTATGAAACCATTGCCATACGTGCAAGCGGCTGGTTACCAAAGCGAGATTTTTGCGACAGTTAAAGCGACAACATTTGTAGCGGCAAGACGACTAAAAAGAGTGGAGAGAACGGTGTCGGCAACAGATAAGACAAACGACAAGACCACAACACTAAGCGAGCAGCAGGTTGAGGAGCAACTTCATATTATCCAAAGTGGAGAGGCGACTATTGTTCCTGTTGAGGCACTAAAAACAAAGCTTAAGTCGGGTCGAGCGCTGCGCATCAAACTTGGTGTTGACCCCACCGCACCCGACTTACATTTGGGACATGCCGTTCCCTTGCGTAAGCTCAGACAGCTGCAGGATTTAGGGCATCAGGTGGTTTTGATTATTGGTAATGGCACCGCACTTGTGGGCGACCCCTCTGGTCGTAATTCAACCCGCCCGCCGCTTACGCCTGACGAAATTGAAGCAAACGCTCAAACCTACGTTGATCAAGCCTTCAAAATACTTGATAAAGAAAAAACCGAACTGGTGTGGAATGGCAACTGGCTTATGCCCCTTGATCTGCACGCAATTCTCAAGCTTGCTGCACAGTTTACGGTGGCACGCATCTTAGAGCGTGACGACTTTTCTAATCGCTACAAAGCCCAGCAGCCTATCTCGCTTCATGAGTTTTTATATCCCGTTATGCAGGCCTACGACAGTGTTCAGGTAAACGCCGACATGGAACTCGGGGGCACCGACCAGCTCTTTAACCTGCTTGCGGGGCGCGAACTTATGGAAAAAATGGGCATGGAGCCGCAGGTGTGCCTTACCTTGCCCTTGCTAGAGGGTACCGACGGTGTGCAAAAAATGTCGAAAAGCTATGGCAACTACATTGGTATTACCGATGCACCAGACGATATGTTTGGCAAGGTTATGAGCATCCCTGATGAGCTTATGGAGCGTTATTTTTATCTTGCCTCAACGATACCGCCGCTTGAGGTCGAAAAAATAATTGCAGGTCTTGCGGCAGGGGAGCTGCACCCTAACATCATCAAGCGCCAGCTTGCGGCAAATATTGTCACCGCTTATTATGGTGCTGATGCTGCCGTTGCTGCCGAGGAAACTTTTGATCGGCTCTTTAAGCAACATGCTGCGCCAGAAGACATTTCTGAGCACACCTTGACTACAGCACCGGGAGATGACGGACGTATCTATGTTCCCGCGGTGTTGGTTGAGCTTTCCTTTGCAACAAGTGCTGGAGAAGCGCGTAGGCTCATAGACGGCGGTGGCGTTAAAATTGACGGAGAAGCCCTTGCAAAAGGGGAGTATCATCTTGAACCTTCCCAGCTTGCAGGTGTGATTGTGCAGGTGGGCAAGCGCAAGTTTGCTCGTGTGGTTGCGTCGTAGCGTAGAAGCAGAAGCGGACGCTCTGCGGGTTCGATGGGAGAAAAAGTATGCTCTTTTCAAATATCGCTTATTTGAATAGCAATTTTGAAATTGAACAGGGATTTGTAGGCGTCGAGAACGGCTACATCACCTATGTTGGCGAGAATGACCCCATGAGCGTTGACCCCACCAGCTCTACTCCTCCTCGTTGCGAGCTCACACAGCCCCAGCCCGCACAAACCGCACAGCCCACGCAGCCCGCACAAAAGCCCTCCTATGATTTTGGTGAACGCTACGACGGCACCAACAAACTCCTTCTTCCGGGACTTTATAACGCCCATACCCACGCACCCATGACCTTGCTTCGCGGTTATGCAGAAAACCTCTCGCTCCACGACTGGCTCAACACCCGCGTGTTCCCCTTTGAGGAGAAAATCACAAACGAGGATGCCTACTTTGCCACGCAGCTTGCTCTTGCCGAGATGCTGCGTTTTGGCACGGTGAGCATGACCGATATGTACTTTTTTAACGAGGCTCGCATTAACGCCATCAAAGAAAGTGGTATCAAGGCTAATCTGTGCTCGGGCATTGTCTGTTTTGATGAGCGCACGTATGAGGAGCTTCCCAATAAAAAAATCGACGACGAACTTATAGCGCAGCATCACAACACGCTTGACGGACGACTCAAAATTGAACTCAATATTCACGGTGAATACACCAGCACACCCCGCGTTGTTGAGGCGGTCGGGCGCGCTGCCGCACAGCACGGCGTACAAACGCACATTCATCTGTCTGAAACTAAAAGCGAACACGAGGAGTGCAAACAGCGCAACGGCGGCAAGACCCCAACGCAATACTTTGATGCTCTTGGTTTTTTTGAAGCACCCTGTACGGCGGCGCATTGCGTGCACACTGAGCCAAGCGACTGGGACATTCTTGCCCAGCAAAACGTAAGCGTTGTCTGCTGTCCTGCCAGCAACATGAAGCTAGCCAGCGGTTTTGCCCCCGCTCCTCAAATGCTGGCTGCGGGTGTTAACGTGGCGCTCGGAACTGACGGTGTGGCAAGCAACAATAGTCACAATATGCTGCGGGAACTTTATCTCTTTGCGCTGCTTTACAAGGGCTCAACGGGTGACCCAACGGTGATTACCGTACCACAGGCTTTGGCAACGGCAACTATCAACGGTGCCCATGCACAGGGTCGTTTTGACTGCGGCTCGATACAAACAGGAAACCGTGCCGATCTTGTGGTGCTTGATACCAATCAGCCGTGGTTACAGCCAACCACCAACGTGCTCAACAACCTTGTTTTCTCCGCACAGGGCACCGAGGTCGTGTTGACTATGGTTGACGGTGCCGTGCTGTTTAAGGACGGCATTTGGACCACCATAGACATTGAGCGCGCCATACAACAAACACAAAAAGCTACTGAACGTATCCAAGCTCAGCTGTAATTTTGACCTCGAACCGTGGTACTATAGAAAAAGCGTACTACCGAGGTAAAAAGAGCAGGGAGATTTTATGATTGACCGATATACCCGTCCGCAGATGGGTGCGATATTTAGCCTTGAGAATAAATATCGGGTGTGGCTTGAGATAGAAACGCTTGCGTGCGAGGCACAGGCAGAGCTGGGGGCACAGACTGCCAAAGCCAATAAGTCAAACTCCAAGGCATCGGGCATCACTTTAGAGGAAGCACGCTTCATTCGCGAGAATGCCAATTTTGACGTTGAGCGCATCGACGAACTTGAAGCAACGCTCAACCATGATGTTATCGCTTTTTTAACCAATGTTGCAGAATACTTAGACGCTGGTATCGCAGAGGGAGAGCCTAAGCCTTCCCGCTGGGTCCACTATGGAATGACCTCATCAGATTTGGGTGATACGGCATTATGTTGTCAAATCACGCAGGCACTTGACCTCATTTTGGAAGGCGTGCGCAAACTCGGTGATACTGCCAAAAAGCGAGCCTTTGAGTTCAAAGACACCTTATGCGTAGGACGTACCCACGGTATTCATGCTGAGCCCATGGTCTTTGGTATGAAGTTTGGCGCGTGGGCTTGGGCACTTAAGCGTGCGGAGGAGCGCCTAAAACAGGCACGAGATTTGTCTGCTGCGCGCGGTGCTATTTCTGGTGCAGTAGGAAGCTATTCAAGCATAGATCCCTTTGTGGAGGAGTATATATGCGAGAAGCTGGGACTTACGGCCGACCCGCTTTCTACACAGGTTATTGCGCGTGACAATCACGCCCACGTTGCCTCAGCACTTGCCATTACAGCAGCAACGCTTGAACATATTGCGACAGAAATACGAGCGCTCCAAAAAAGCGATACGCTTGAAGCCGAAGAGCCCTTTACCAAAGGCCAAAAAGGTTCATCAGCCATGCCCCATAAACGCAATCCCATTACCGCCGAGCGCATCTGCGGTATGGCGCGCAACATCAAAGCGAACGCACAGGTGGCGTTTGACAGCGTGGCCCTGTGGCATGAGCGTGACATTTCGCACAGCAGCGCTGAGCGCATCGCTCTTGCCGATAGCTTTATTGCCCTTGATTATATTCTTGCCAAAGCGCAGTGGATTTTAGAAGGACTTGTGGTTTACCCTGAGAATTGCCAAGCAAATCTTGACCGCACCCGAGGGCTCATCTATTCGAGCAAGGTGCTTTTGGCCCTTGTTGATACGGGCATTACGCGTGAGGAAGCGTATGACATTGTTCAGAGCAACGCTATGACCGTTTGGGACGATATTCAGCAGGCACGCTCAGGGCCAAGCTATAAAGAACGCATTGCTGCTGACGAGCGCGCAAAATCTCTTACCCCGCAGCAACTTGACGAACTGTTTGACCCGTGGAACTTTCTTGAAGATCGAAGCATACTTTTTGAACGTCTTGAAACGCTTACTTTTTAGTTTGGCAACCACCACGACCACCAGTAAGGAGCCATCTTGAATCCTGTTATTATCGTACCAACTTACGTGGGTGGGAGCCGTAAGCCAATCAGCGACGACGTTATCGAAACCTATGACCACGTAACGCCGCTTACGCATCAAGGTGAGCTCAGTCGCTGTCTTATTTCGCTGCGAGAGAGGGGCGTTACTTTGCCCATTTTCCTCCTCGTGGTTGCCGAGGGGCGCTATGAACAAGCGGCATCAAATAAAATACGGGGCATTGCGAGTGCCTTTGCCGACACGCTTAACATAACGGTCATCGACGACGAGGTCTTGCAGCAGTTTTATCAGCGCGCCGAAGCTCTTGGATTTTATGACCTCGAGGAAACTATTGCGCTCAGTGGTTACGGAGCCATGCGTAATCTTGGCCTTATTGTTGCGGCAGCCGGTGGCTACACCGAGTGCATATTTATTGATGATGATGAGATTATCGAAGACGACGAGTTTATCGAAAAAGCGCTCTACGGTTTAGGAAAGCTCACACCAAAGGGTGTGCCCATTCTTGTTAAAACAGGATTTTTCCTTGACAGCAAGGGGAGCTGGAAGTCATCAAATACCCGCAAATGGTACGACCGTTTTTGGCAGCAGGGCGAGTTGTTTAACGCCTGGATTACTAAGGCGATGCGAGGTAGTCGGCTTTCTCGGTCAAATGGCTTTTATGGGGGCCTGGGCATTATCCATCGTGAGGCGTTTAGGCGTGTTTCTTTTGACCCGTGGATATCGCGCGGTGAGGACTTGGACTATCTGCTTAACGTGCGCATGTATGGTGGTGATGTGTGGTTTGACAATCAGTGGCATGCAACGCACCTTCCGCCGCCAAATCGTACCGAGGCGCAGCGCTTTAGGCAAGACATTTATCGCTGGGTGTATGAGCACCGCAAGCTCGAATACGCTAAATCGCAAATTGACCTAATTCCCATTCAGTCGCATACGCTTGACCCGTATCCTGGTCCCTTTTTGGAGCATTCGGTATCGGGGCGTGTTTTCATTACGGCTGTTTTGCGCATTATTGGTCGACCAAAAGATCGTAAAGGTTATTTCCATGCCGCAATGGTGGCGCAGCGTGAGGCAAAAGAATATGCCGAAACGTTCTGCATGAAATACTACGAGTTCCAAAGTGGTTGGCCGCATATTGTTGCTGCTTTTGAAGCAGACCCCCTTATGCGCTCAATCCTAACGGGCGCCCCATTGCAGGCTGCGCCGCAGGGCTCGTCACAGGGGTTCCCCTCAGTGAGAGCCTAGATGAGCTCAGAGGGTTTTACTAACAATGCAGTTTGTTGACGCAATAAGTTTTGAGCCGCAGATGGTGCTGCTTATAGTGTTGTGTGGTTTTGCTATTGGCGTGCTTTCGGGTATGTTTGGCATCGGCGGCGGTACGTTGATTGTGCCTTTGTATAATCTGGCGTTTGGCTTACCCATGATAGCTGCTACGGCTACGTCACTTTTTACCATTGTGCCCACTGCGCTTTCAGGGGCTTTGAGGCATCTGCGCCAAAAAACTATTCATTTCAAAGTGGGAATTATCATCGGTCTTACCGGTGCCTGTTTTTCGGTGATTGGTTCGCTCATTGCTGGCTCGGTTCCAGAACTTGTTTTGGTGCTCATTACGGTGGCGGTTATTCTCTACAGTGCCATTACGATGATTTTAAAAGCCCGGGAGAAGTCCTTCACTCCTACCACTGGCACCGAGCAAGCAGCCCAAAAAGCATCAGACCTTCGCAAACGCTCTGCACTTTTTATAGTTCTCGGGGCGATTGCTGGTCTTACGGCAGGATTGGTTGGCATCGGCGGCGGTTTTATTATCGTGCCCTTTTGTGTTGCGGTACTCGGTTTTTCCCTAAAAGAAGCGGCAGGAACGTCGCTTTTGGCGATAAGCATTATTGCCATACCGGGTATCATAGCGCACGGCATGTTGGGACAAATTGCGTGGCTGTATGGTCTTGCGCTTATTGTGGGAACCATACCCGGCGCACAGCTGGGAGCGTGGCTTGCGGCAAAGCTCCCCGAACGCCCCCTGCGTGCTGCTTTTGGTATCCTGTTATGTGTGAGCGCTGTTTTGTTGCTGGTAAAGAACATAAGCGCGTAGCTAGATGTGTAGCTAGTGTAACTGGACGTGTAGCTAGATGTGTAGCTAGTGTAGCTAGGCGTGTGGCGCAGCGGTGGTAGCACCTAGTACGCTGGTGCAGCTGCTGCATAATGACAATTAACGTGTCAAGCAAGGTGGTCAAGAAAAGAACATGAAGCAACGTCCCTCAGGTCTTAAACTCGTGCTCTCGGGTGCGATTGCCCTCATTATCATAGTTACGCTTGCTGTGGTGCTCACCGACGGGCACCCGGTTATTTTTGTGTTGTGCCTTGCCGCCTTATTTCTCCTTTTTGTGTTTTCGTTTCGCTACTTCATTGACCCCGACAGACTGCGTGCCCGGCAAAGTGAACGAACCTTGCGCCTTGCGGCAAACACGCTGCCCTTTATGCGCCAAGGCCTTACGGAGGATTCTGCACAAGCGGTTTGCAAGCTTTTGTTGCCTGCTACGCTCGCTAATGCCGTTGCCATTACCAGCCGAGAGTTCATCATGGGTTTTGCTGGAGCAGAAAAAGAATCTCACAAGGTTGGTTCGCCGGTTATGACCAAGGCAACGCTCGCTACGTTGAAAGACGGAGAAATGCGGGTAATCACCTCGCAAGAAGACATTGGGTTTCCTAAAACCTATTCAAGCTTGCAGGCGGCTATTGTTGTTCCCTTGACCGTGCATGAAGAGCCAGCTGGCGTTCTTAAGTTTTACTATCGCTCGGCAAAAAAAATTGACGAAACACAAAAGGCAATGGCACAGGGTTTGGGCGCTTTGCTCGAGATGCAGTTGCAGCTCGCCGACCTTGAATACCAGCGGGAGCTCGCCACGCAGATGCGCCTCAAGGCCTTGCAGGCGCAGATAAACCCTCATTTTCTCTTTAACACCATCAATACCATTGCAGCCCTTACTCGCACCGACCCCAAACAGGCGCGTGTGCTGCTCAGAGAGTTTGCGGTGTTTTATCGTCGCACGCTTGAGGGCTCGCTTGACCTTATTACGCTTGAGCAAGAATACCTCCAAACGTTGCGCTATTTTGGATTTGAAGTTGCTCGTTTTGGTGCCGAGCGCATCTCGATTGACTGGGACATTCCCTCTGAGTTCAGGCATATTATGGTTCCGGCTTTTGTGCTGCAGCCCCTCGTAGAAAATGCGGTAGCCCATGCCCTACACGCTGAAAGACCGCTTCATATTTCTGTGCGCGCTGCCAGCGTTGATGGCATAGTAAAAATCACCGTTGCAGATGACGGTGTTGGCATAAGCGCCACCGAGCAACAGCAGATGCTTGACCCAAATCGTGAGCACGCAGGTATCGCATTGCGCAACGTTGACGAGCGTCTCCGCAGTTTATTTGGCGCAGGTGCGGGGCTTGAGGTACAATCTAAACTGGGAGAAGGCACGACGGTAATTTTGACCCTTGGCTTGTTTAATAAATTGAGGACGGTTGAGAATGATAAAAGCGATAATAGTTGATGACGAAGCTCCTGCTCGCTCAGAGTTGCGTTTTTTGCTGGACGAAGCTGGAGGCGTTGAAGTTGTCGCTGAGGCCGCAAACGTGCGTGAAGCTATCGAGTGCCTAAAGGATAAAGGTGCTGATGTCATGTTTATGGACATTCAGATGCCTGGTGCAAATGGCTTGCAGCTTGCAGAGGCCCTTGAGCGCCTTAAGTACCCTCCTGCCGTTGTGTTTGTTACCGCTTACAGCGAGTACGCCACCGAAGCTTTTGATGTAAGCGCAGTAGATTACCTTCTTAAGCCCGTTGAAACAGAGCGCCTGGTCAAGGCACTCGCACGTGTCAAGCATTTTGTGTCTGTTTACGCTACCAGTGGCATCAATGAGCGCATACCTGTCGAGAAAAACGGCAAGCGTAGACTTATTGCGGTAGGCACCATCTGTTATATCATGGCACGCGATGATTATTCCTATCTCTATACCGAACAAGACCGCTACCTTTCAACGGTTTCTCTTGCTCAGCTGGAAACAAAACTTGAGTCCTTTGGGTTCTTTCGTGTCCATCGTCGCTACTTAGTTAATCTTGCCTGTGTTGAGGAGATAACTCCCGTGAGTGGAGGCACGCTTTTGCTTTCGCTCAAAGGCGAAAGCGAGGAGATACCCGTTTCGCGCAGGCGTGTTACTGCACTCAAAAAAGCACTGGGTCTTTGATGGACCTGATGAGCTAGACGAACTTGATGGGCCTTAAATGATAAACCGTGAACAACGAGAACAACTCGAACATGAAATCCTCAGCGCTCATGCGACGTTTTCTGATGTGGCAACACGGCAGGGTGAGGCTGACCATGATCCGTTTAGAACGGCGTTTCAACGCGACCGTGACCGCATTGTGCACACTAAGGCGTTTCGCCGGCTCATGCACAAGACGCAAGTGTTTGTTGCTCCAGAGGGCGATCACTACCGCACCCGCTTAACCCACACGCTTGAAGTAGCACAGATTTCTCGCTCAATTGCCCGCGCTCTTGGGCTTAACGAGGATCTTGCCGAGGCCATCGCCTATGGACACGATTTAGGGCACACGCCGTTTGGGCACGTGGGAGAAGATGCGCTCTCGTATTCGTTGGCTCGCTACCACGGGCTTGACCCCGAAACAAATCCTCAGCTGTTCAAGCACAATTTACAATCGCTGCGCATTGTTGACATCATTGAGCGTGACGGAAAAGGCCTCAATCTTACCAATGAAGTGCGTGACGGCATTATCCATCACACAGGAAAAGAGCGGGCCCGTACCCTTGAGGGGCGTATTGTTGCCACGGCTGACCGCATTGCCTACGTAAACCACGACATTGACGATGCCCTGCGTGCCAACATCATTGTTGAGCAGGATTTGCCCCTTTCAACCCACGTAGTTTTGGGGGGTTGTCACTCCGAGCGCATTACCACGCTGGTTGAGGATATGATTGCCACCTCCGATGGCACGGGCGATGTTTCGCTGAGTAGTCGTACGTGGGACGCCATGATGGAACTTAGGAGCTTCTTGTTTGAGAACGTGTACAAAACCTTTGATTCTGGCGATTCCTTACCCAAGGCGTTTAAGCTGGTGTGCAGTCTTTTTGATTACTATATTGAGCACCCAAATGAAGTTCCTGCCGAGCTCGTTGCGCTTTCTGAGGGCAAGCCCGAACGTGCCGTGTGCGATTACGTAGCAAGCATGACTGACCGCTATGCCACCGAAACCTACAAAAGCCTGTTTGTTCCTGCCAGCTGGTACGTGCGTTAGGTTAACAACAGCTGTCGTTTGAAATCTTATACTCTCAATTTCTCAATCCAGAACAAAATATTACAAAGATGCTTTTCTTAAAGGGCGGCCTTACGGGCTTGACTCTGTACGGCGGTGATAGCAACAACGCCCACGATGTCGTCGGCAGAACAACCACGCGAAAGGTCGTTAACCGGCTTTGCCAAACCCTGCGTAATGGGGCCATAGGCCTCTGCTTTGGCAAGGCGTTGTGCGAGTTTGTAGCCAATGTTGCCAGAGTCCAAATCGGGGAACACGAGTACGTTGGCATAACCGGCAACCGTACTGCCCGGTGCTTTTGATTGTCCCACTGAGGGCACCACGGCGGCATCAAGCTGCATTTCTCCGTCCAAAGCAAGGTGGGGATTTTTTTCTTTGGCAAGACGGGTCGCTTCGGCAACCTTGTCGATTGAGGGACTTTTTGCGCTGCCGTAGGTTGAGTGCGAGAGCATAGCAACCACAGGGGTATCCTCAAGCAGACTTTCAAAGGAGGTCGCCGAGCTCAGGGCAATCTCACTCAGTTCCTCAGCATCGGGGTGTTGCACCAAGCCGCTGTCTGCAAAGATAAATGCACCGTCTTTTCCGTATTCGCAATCGGGAACCACAATAACAAAAAACGCTGACACCAGCTTAGTGCCCGGCGCAGTTTTGAGTATTTGCAAACAGGGGCGCAGCACATCGCTTGTGGCGTTAGCAGCTCCAGCAACCATGCCGTCTGCCTCACCAAGAGAAACCATCATAACGCCGTAGTAAAGCTCATTTTTGATAAGCTCCTGGGCTTGTTCAAGCGTCATGCCTTTTTCTTTTCTCAGCTCAAAGAGCTTGTCGGCAAAACGCTCGGCATCGGGAGAGGTTGCCGGGTCAACGCAGGTTATTCCCTGCAGCTCAACGCCCGCTGCCTCAGCTGCTGCAACAGCCGCTTCATCGGCAAGCACAATAATGTTTGCAATGCCAAGCTTGGCTGCTTTTGCGGCTGCCTCAAAGGTGCGCTCATCTGAGCCTTCAGGCAACACGATGGTTTGGGTGTTGGCGGCTGCTCGCTCTACAATACGGTCAAGAAATGAACTCATACTATGCCCCCTTCGGGTTGTTTTGTGCGTCACAAGAGAGGTGCTGGCGTGCAATCTCTTAGGCGCAACGGTTAAAAACAAGCAAAACAAACTTTTGTAATTTGCTTATGATACGGCATTGCCCGTGGCACGGAGGCGGAAAATGCCCAAATAAGCTACAATATACGAGTCTTTTCTACGAACGGCGAGGGCAAGCTCGACAAACAGCAAGAGCAAGCTTGATACCAGCCCTACAACAGCAAGCATTACAACGGCGAGAGCAATCCTCGCATTGCATAACTAACAAACACCCAACAGTAAGGAAAACTATGGTTTCTCATATAGACGACTATTCAAACTACGATGCCCTTGTGGTAGGAGCAGGATTTGCCGGAAGTGTTGTGGCGCGTGAGCTTGCTGAGCGTGCCAATAAAAAAGTTCTCATAATTGAGCAGCGCTCGCATATTGGCGGCAACGCCTATGATGAGCTGGATAGCTCGGGCGTACTTATCCACGCCTACGGGCCTCACATTTTTCATACCAACAGCCAGCGTGCCTACGAGTATTTGAGCCGTTTTACTGCGTGGCGCGACTATCAGCATGAGGTTTTAGCCGATGTCCACGGCACGTATACTCCCGTTCCGTTTAATCTCAATTCAATCGAGCTTCATTTTGACGAGGATAAGGCAACGGCGCTCAAAGACAAGCTCGTTTCGACCTTTGGCGCAGATACCAAAGTTCCTATCATTGAGTTGCGCTCGCAAGATGACCCGCTGCTTAGCGAGCTGGCAGATTTTGTGTACCAAAACGTCTTTTTGTACTACACGCAAAAACAGTGGGGGCTTGCTCCTGAGGAGGTTGATCCTTCAGTAACGGCACGTGTGCCCGTGCTGGCTGGGCGTGACAATCGCTATTTTCAGGATACCTATCAGGGTATGCCGCTTGATGGCTACACAAAGTTGTTCGAAAACATGCTTGACCACCCCAATATTGAGGTGCTAACGGGCTGCGATGCCCACGAAGTTTTGCTGTTTCTGGCGGCGGGCGATACGCCCCCCAACGCCCCCTTCACCAAAATCCTTGCAGGCGGCACTCCTTTTGAGGGCGAGATTATCTACACAGGCCCACTCGATTTTTTATGCGCCAAACGCTTTGGTATGCTTCCGTATCGTTCGCTTGATTTTGTGTATAAGCAGCTGGACGAGAAGCACGTTTTGCCCTGCGGCACGGTCAATTACACCGTCAGCGAGGACTACACACGCATTACCGAGTACACCTGGCTTACGGGGCAAGACCTTGACCATACCACCATTATGGAGGAGTACCCACGAGCCTTTGCCGACGAACCCGGTCAAGTACCCTATTACGCCATTTTGAATGACGAGAACCGAGCGCACTACGAGCGCTACCTTGCTCTTTTTAGTGAGCTACCTACGTTTCATGCGCTTGGGCGACTTGCCGAGTATCGTTACTTTAATATGGATCAAATTGTTGAACGGGCTTTGGCACTTGCCGACGAGCTGTGCGCAAACGAGCTGTGCACAAACGAGCCGTGCGCAAAATAAAAGCTGTCTGCAAAATAGATACAAGCAAGGAGGCTTGAGCCATGACCAAAAATAATATTCTCATCACATTCGCCGTGCCGTGTTATAACGTGGCGACTTATGTTGACCACTGTGTTGAAACCATTTTAGATGGAACAAAGGGCTATCACGAGCGCATCGAGATTATCCTCGTTGACGACGGTTCGACCAAAGATGAAACCGCCCAGCATATTGACTCATGGGCACGTGAGCACCCGAGCATTATCAAGGCTATTCACCAAGAAAACGGTGGACATGGCGAGGCGGTCAACACGGGCCTGCGCAACGCAAGCGGCTATTACTTCAAAGTTGTTGACGCTGATGACTGGCTTGATGAGGCTGCGACACAAGAAGTTTTGGCGTGCATCGCAAGTTTTGTTGACGAGAAGCTTGCTCCGGCAACCGAGAATAACCTGCACCGGCAAGAAGTTGATGAGCCGGTTGATTTGATTGTTACAAATTATGTGTACGAAAAAGTATTCGAAGGCAAGCAGCAGCCTGTTCGTTATAAAAAAGCCCTGCCCGAAGGACTGGTGGTTGACTGGAGTGCGGCCGGTGCCTTTAAGCTTCACCAATATATTCTTATGCACTCGGTGCTGTATCGTACCGAGGTTTTGCGCGCAGCCGCACTTGAGCTGCCCAAGCACACGTTTTATGTGGACAACATCTATGTCTACGTGCCGCTCCCTTCGGTATCCTCGCTGTATTACCTCAATGTTGATTGGTATCGGTACTTTATTGGGCGCGAGGGACAGTCGGTCAACGAAAAAACCATGGTGTCGCGCATTGACCAGCAGCTGCGAGTCACCCGTATTATGATTGACGCATTTGAGCTTGAAAAAGACGTGGAAAGTCTACCGCTGCGTGCCTACATGACCAATTACCTTACGATGATGATGACGATAAGTTCGGTGTTTTTGTTGCTCTCAAAACGTGAGGACGCTGAACAGCAACGCACAGAATTATGGGATTATCTCAAAGAGAAAAACCCGGGAGTGTATCCTCGCATGCGAAACGGTGCGCTCGGCAGGGGAGTAACGCTCAAAGGGCCCGTTGGTCGCACGCTTACTATCGCTGGCTACCGCATCGCCCAAAAGATTTTCAAGTTCAATTAGGCTACGTCAAAATCAAAGTAGGTGCTCGGATAAGAGAAGTTGTTGTACGTGTAATGCCACCACTCTTGATAAAAAGAGGTAAAGCCACATTGTTCTAGAGTGGTTTTAAGCAGAGCTCTGTTTTGTGCCTGCTTGGCAGTTATCTGTTGAGAATCGTGCCAAGAAATCTCATCGAATAAATCAAAGGGGCTGCCCATATCAAGCTCTGTGCCCGTAGCCAAATCAACCAGCGTTACATCGACTGAAGTTCCTTGTGAGTGCCCCGAATACTCGGCAATATAACCGAGTGAATGAAGCGAACTTTTAGCGAGCTTGGGATAATACTGGTCTTTCATGCGCTCATCATCGTTGAGCGACCACGCAACAAAAAAGTGTGCGGCTTTTTGAGGGCGATAGGCATCGTAAATCAAAAGCCCGAGTCCACTTTTTTCCAACTGTTTTTGGGCCTTGGAAAGCGCAGCAACGGCAGGCTCTCTTAATATTGCCGCCTGAGCATTGTGATAACCATCTACTACAAAACCCGTAAAGTTGTTGGTTGTGGCATAGCGCAAATCTACTCGAATGTTAGGGTTTGCGAGTTTTACGTAGGAAAATCCCTCGGGCAAAGTAGCGTTGTCGAAGGTATCTGTTGAGGGGCTGGAGCTTGCGCTACTGGACTTCGACGCATCATTAGGCTGTCCCACAGAAACAAGCTGCTCGAGCTCTGCGAACAGAGCGGATAGCTCAGCTTGCAAAGAAGTTTCAAGAGAACCCTTAAAATCGCTGTTCTGAGCCGCTGGGTTTTCTGCGAGCGCTGTGTTGGTGTCTTGCTGAGGCTGAGGCTGGCAGGCATTGAGCAGCAGGCAGGCGGCACAAAGCGTTGCAAGATATAGGACAAGCAACATTCGCATCGCCTGAGCGAGAATAGTCCTCACGACTCGCCTCGGCTTTTGCAAAGATGCTTGTGTTGGTGCCCACACCGACGCTTGCAATGCCATTTGCGGTGGTGCTGTAGGGTAGTTTGTCTTTTTCATAGCACTATATTTTACCGTAAATGGGGCCTTATTTTTGCCGCTAACCAGCGTCTACGTTACTTTTGAAGCATTTTTTCAGTGCTCTTGTGCCACCTACAAGCCGCCGTTTGCCGGGGGGCTCTTGAAAAACTCAGAAAAAGCGTGTATTATGTGCAATGATATACGGTGGTGGCGTATATGCCACAAAAATTAGAAAGGTTAACTCATGAACTTAAACCTTGGTCTGAAAAGCTCTCTCTCTCTCTCTCTGACCCTAAAGTAAGCCCGAAAGAAAACTCTCCGTCCAAAACTCAATCAAGACCTGCTGTATCACCAGCTAAGCGTGCGCTTGCCTTGGTGGTAGCATTTGTACTGGCGTGTGGCAGTTTTGCTGCAGCACCGGCAGCCGCATTTGCCGAGGAAGGCACGCAAGAAATTAAGTCTTTGGCTGGCGATGTAGTTTATGTCAAAAATGTTACTGAGCTAAAAAATGCAGCGAATAGCGCACCAAATTCTACGCCGCGCACCATTGTGATGACTGAAAACATTACGTTTGGAACAGAGTCTTTGGTAGAGAACTACCTCCTTGTTGGCAGCAATAAGGATATTACGCTGACGGGCTCATTTACTCTGTCATCTCCGAAACTCTACACTGTGTACATTCAGACTGGTGGTAAGTTTACCCTTAACGGGCCAACACTTACCTTTACAAGCACCACTGGTTCCTGTGTGTCAAACAGCGGTATTTTTACCCTCAAAAGCGGTAAAATTGCCAACTGTAAAAGTACCAGCGTAAAAAACAGCAACACCTTCACCATGCAGGGCGGCTCAATAATGGGCAACAATACCACAAGCACGGGCGGCACCGTTTGGAACACAGGTGGCAGTGTTTTTACTATGTCGGGTGGGAGTATTTCGAACAATACCGACACCTATGGCGGTGGGGGCGTGAATGTTGCCACGAGAGGCACGTTCAACTTGAAAGGTGGCACAATATCTAACAACAAATCTGGAGGTTATGGCGGCGGTGTCAGCAGCTCTGGAACCTTTGCTATGTCTGGTGGCACCATAGCAAATAATGTTTCCTCGGAAAGTGGCGGCGGCGTGTATGACGCTGGTAGTTTTACTATGAGTGGCGGAACTATCTCAGGTAATGTCGCTAATGGAAACGGTGGCGGAGTAGAAACCACCTGCTTCAGCGACGGCTTTAAGATGACGGGCGGCACTGTTTCAGGCAATACCGCCAAGGGCAACGGCGGCGGCATTAGTTGCGATAACAAGCCAGTTAGTTTGACGGGCGGCACTGTTTCAGGCAATACCGCCAAGGGCAACGGCGGCGGGCTACATGCTAACCGCTGGAACTATGATTGTCTGACCATCGGCAAAAACGTTACCTTCTCAAAGAATAAGGCAAAAGATGCCCGCAAGCTAAACCCAAAATATATGCAGGATTACAACAAGGCAAAAATAGCGTGCACTACGTGGACCTATCCCTTTATGCAGGGCTTTAACAACTACGACGTTAGCAATAAGGACGGCATCAAAACAAAGGCAAAAGTTACCAAAAAGCCTACCATTAAAGGCAGTGCAACCATTACGCTTAAAAAAGGCTATAAGAAAACCATTAAGCTCTATACCGCCAATGGTGGTGCTGATTGCAAGTGGTCGGTAAAGAAGGGCAAAACTAAGGTAAAAATTGACCAAAGCGGCCAGCTTATTATTCCCAAGGGACTCAAAAAAGGTAAGTACAAAATTACCATTAGCGCCAAGAACGTAAAGGGAACTACCAAGAAAAAAGTGACCATTGTAGTTAAATAAAGGGTTGCGCCCTTGCGAATTACAGGTGCTATTCTCTTATGTGTAGAAAATGAACGAACAAAAGCCTCGGAAACGGGGCTTTTGCTTTTGTTTGGATTGTTGGTTTTTTGGTGGCGGCTCTGGCAGTGGTTGTGCCTTGCTTGGCCCTAACGGCGCTCACGCTCGCTGCAATGGCAGTGCGTTCAGCTGCACTTCTTTACGATAGCTCGCTCCGCAAAACGCCATAAACAGGTATACTGGAAAACTTGAAGTTTTATGCAGCCTCAAGTTCGCCCAAAGGAGGCGAGCCACAGCAGCCTGCACAAACAAAAAAGCAAAACAAGGAGCAACTGGTATGTCACTACTTGCAAGCATCGAACAACAAGAAAAAGAAACACATGCTGCCATAGATGCAGCATCCTCAACCGCAGAGCTCGACGAGGTGCGTGTGCGTGTGCTCGGCAAAAAGGGTTCTCTTACGGCACTTTTGCGAGGCATGGCAGAGGTTGCACCTGAGGAGCGCGTAACAATAGGTACGGCCGTCAACGCCGCTCGTGATAGCCTTGAGGCTGCGCTTGCCGCTCGTAAAACTACGCTTGAGAGTGCGGCACTTACGCAACGCATTGAGGCAGAGGCACTGGATATTAGCCTGCCTGGTCGTGCGCACCCGCTTGGAACGCAGCACCTTATCAACCGCTTAACCGAAGAAATTGTTGAAGTGTTTAGAGGTATTGGCTATTCGGTGGTTGAGGGAACTGAAGTAGAACTTGATTACTACAATTTTACGGCGCTCAATTACACCGATGACCACCCAGCACGTGGCATGCAAGACACCTTTTATGTGGTTGACCGCTCGGGCGATGTGGCGGCAGTGCAAGGCGAGAGCGACGTTATGCTCCGCACGCAGACCAGTGGTGCGCAGGTTCACGCTATGGAGGAGCAAAAACCACCCATTTATGTGCTTTCTCCCGGGCGGGTGTTTAGGCGCGATGTGGCTGACCCCTCGCACCTTCCGCAGTTTACTCAGATTGAGGGCTTGGTGGTAGATAAAAGCATTACCTTTGGCGACCTCAAGGGTACCTTGGACTTCTTTTGCAAGCAGATATTTGGCCCTGAGCGCAAAACGCGTTTTCGTCCGCATTATTTTCCCTTTACCGAGCCCAGCGCAGAGGTTGACGTGAGCTGCGGTATTTGCAACGGTGAGGGCTGCCGTTTTTGCAAAGGCACGGGCTGGCTTGAGATTTTGGGTTGCGGCATGGTTGACCCCAACGTCTTTGGTTTTGTGAACATTGACCCCGAGGAATACAGCGGCTTTGCCTTTGGCATGGGCGTTGAGCGCATTGCCTGCCTAAAGTACAACGTCCCTGATTTGCGCATGCTGCTGGAAGGCGATATGCGCTTCTTGCGACAGTTTTAGAGTTTGACAGTAGAGAGTAGATTGCATAAAGGAAACAGAGATGAAAACATCACTAAAATGGCTTAAAACAATGGTCAACGCTCCGGTGGACACGCCTGAGGCGATTAAGGATTTTGCCGAGCGCCTTGACCTTACAGGAACTGCCGTAGAATCTATCGACACCGTGGGTGCTGCTCTTGACGGCATTGTGGTTGGACATATTCTTACTCGTGAGGCACACCCCGAGGCAGACAGTCTTTGGGTTACCACGGTTGACGTGAGTGCGTTTAACCTTGGGGCAGACGGCGCACCAGCCCCGCTGCAAATTGTATGCGGAGCGCAGAACTTTAATGCGGGCGATAAAGTCCCGGTTGCTTTGGTGGGTGCTACTATGCCGGGTGGCATGCAGATAAAAAAAGCAAAGCTGCGGGGCATTGAATCGCGCGGCATGAATTGCTCGGCTCGTGAACTCGGGCTTGGCGATGACCACGAGGGTTTGCTCATTTTGCCTGCGGATGCTCCCGTAGGCGCTGCGATAGCCGATTATCTTGGCTTGTCAGATACCGTTATTGACCTTGAAATTACTCCTAATCGCCCTGACTGCATGAGCATGTTAGGCATTGCACGTGAGGTTGGTGCGGTGTATGACCTGCCGTATTCTGTGGGACGTGAGGTACCCGCTGCACCAAAGGGAAAGCCCGTTGATGAGCTTGTTGCCGTTAAGATTGACGACGCTGAGCGTTGCCCTCGTTATACAGCACGCATTATACAAGGCGTTACGGTAGGCCCATCACCCGCATGGCTTGTTGAGCGAGTTACCGCCGCAGGCGCACGCTCCATAAACAACATTGTTGATGCAACCAACTACATTATGTTTGAGCTGGGGCAGCCACTTCATGCCTTTGACTTTGATACCTTTACGCTTGATAAAGCTGGCAAGGCGCAGGTAGGGGTGCGGGCTGCTGCGGCAGGCGAGCTGTTTACTACCCTTGATGAGATTGAGCGCACGCTCAGCCCCGACGTCACGGTTATTTATGACGGCAACGCTCAAGGTGGCTCAGGTGCTACCATTGCGCTTGCGGGTGTTATGGGCGGTGCTGCTACTGAGGTTACCGATATAACCACCACTATTTTGCTTGAGAGCGCAAGCTTTTCTCCGGCGCATACCAGCCGTACGAGCCGCAACTTGCAGCTGTTTAGTGAGTCCGCTGCACGCTTTGAGCGTGGTGTTGATGCGGCGACCTGTGAGGAGTTTTCTCTACGGGCAGCCAATCTCATTGCCGAGATTGCAGGCGGTACGGTATGCGAGGGTGTAATTGACGTGTATCCTGCGCCCAAGGAACAGCCCGTGTTGCAGCTGCGTGTTGGCAAGCTTTATGACCTTATCGGCGCAGAAATTGAACTTGTTGAGATAATTGGAATCCTTACTCGGCTTGGCTGCCACATGGCGTGCCATGACCGCAAGGACGGCTCCGTGCCAGAAAACTCGATTTGCCATATTATGCACGGGAGCGACTGCGTTACCGAAAAACTTGCGGCCTCAATGCACGATGTGGTTATCCCGATAAAACCGCCCAGCTGGCGCCCCGACCTTGAGCGTGAGATAGATTTGTACGAGGAGGTCTTGCGCATTTGGGGCATGGACAGGGTGGAGAAAACTCTGCCCGGAGGCAGGGGTCGCATTGGCTTGGAAGCACCTGAGCAGGCCTTGCGCAAGCGTATTGGTGCAAGCCTTAGAGCCTTAGGCTTAAACGAAACCATGACCTATACCTTTGCGGCACCTGACGACCAAGAGCGTCTGAGCATGCCGCTGCCCGAGCATCAGCAGCCAGTTGAGTTGCTTAACCCTATGAATGTTGAGCAAAGTGTCATGCGCCGCAGCCTTATGCCCGGATTGCTGCGTTCGGTGGCATATAACATGAGCCGTGGGGTAGAAAATGTTCAGCTGTACGAGGACGGAACGGTCTATGCCGTCTCTGAGGGGCACAAGCTGCCCAAAGAACGTGCGCTCATATCGGGTGTTTTGTGCGGAAGCTGGGCTGAGGCCTCATGGAACGCAGCAGAACAAGCCCTTGATTTCTTTGACGGAAAAGGCATTGTTGAAGGGCTTGCCCGTGAGCTGGCTCTTGCCAAGCTACGCTTTAAGCCCTTGGCAGCAGAGGACGCTTCATGGCTCCAGCCGGGGCGTGCCGCAGAAGTATACGCTGGCTCGCTCAAGCTCGGTTGGGTGGGCGAGATTCACCCCTTGGTAAGTGCTGCTTTTGACATTGAGGCGCCGGTTGTTGCCTTTGAGCTTGAGCGAGCCGCCCTGCTCAATGCGGCACGCCCCGCTCGTGACTACAAGGACGTTTCTCCGTATCCGCCGGTTGCCCTTGACTTAGCTGTGGTGGTAGCCGAGGACGTTACCGCCGAGCGCATAATACAGACCATTACCTCTGCTGCGGGCAATTTGCTAGACGAGGTGCGCCTCTTTGATGTCTATCGTGATGATGAGAAGGTAGGCGCTGGTAAAAAATCTCTGGCGTTTTCGCTTGTCTACCGAGCAGTTGACCGCACCTTAACCTCTGAGGAAGTTGAGAAATTGCACAGCAAGATTTTACGCAAAGTTGCCGCTTCGACGGGCGCAGAGCTGCGTGCCTAAAGGGGACGGTACGATTTTGTCCCATTTTGGTTTTGCAGGGTTAGGTTTTGTGAGCGCAGCGTCGTGGTCTGAGAAAGAAAAAACATGATTGGTGTATTCGCAAATGTCATAACGGTTCTTATTGGCACGGCACTCGGGCTGCTGTTTGGTAAGCTCATTCCGGAGCGCTTTAGACAGATAGTTTTCTACGCCATTGGCGCTTGCACCATTGGTTTTGGGGCTATCATAGCGGTGGGAGGTTTTACCGACCTGAGCGCAACGCAGGTGGGCAAACTTGCTGCGATTGTGCTGGTAGTTTCTCTTGTTGGTGGTGCGCTCATAGGTGAGCTGCTGCGTATTGAGGACGGGCTCGAAGCCTTGGGAGGCTTAATGCACAGGCTAACGCAGCGCAAGGGTCTGACAGAAACCAAAGGCTCAACTAAAAAAGGCTCAGCTAAAACGTCAAAGAACGAAGCAGCTGGCCTCTTTTCCGAAGGTTTTGTTACCGCTTCTGTTCTTTTTTGTGCAGGTGCGATGACTATTCTCGGTTCAATTCAAGCCGGCCTCGGAGACCCCTCAACGCTGTATCTCAAAGCAACGCTTGACGGCGTTTCTGCCATAGCACTTTCTACTGCTCTGGGCATTGGCGTGGGTTTTGCGGCAGCTACGGTGCTGATTGTGCAAGGAGGTCTTGCATTGCTGGCAGGGCTTCTCGGCGATGCCATAACTCCTGCAATGATAGCTTCAATAGAAGTAGTGGGCGGTGTTATGCTTATCGCTCTCGGCATCGAAATACTGGGTATCAAGAAACTCAAAGTGGGCAATATGATTCCTGCTCTCCTTATTGCGCTTATCCTAGGAGCGTTGCTTGGTTAACAACGTCAACACCGCACCGGCAGCTCCCAAAAAACCTGAGCTTTTAGCACCAGCAGGGGGCTTGGAACAGCTGCGTCAGGCGCTTCGTTTTGGAGCAGATGCCGTCTATCTTGCCGCCGAGCGCTTTGGCTTGCGTGCTCGTGCCAGCAACTTTGAGCTTGCTGAACTTGCACAGGCAGCCGCTCTTGCGCACCAGCATCAGGCAAAAGTATATGTGACCTGCAATGCCCTTATGAGCAATCAAGATATCAAGGATTTGCCTGCCTATCTTGAGGCTTTTGCTGCAGCAAAAGTAGATGCACTTATCGCAAGCGACATGGCGGTTTTTAGACTTGCCCGTACCTATGCCCCTCAACTTGCCTTGCACGTGAGCACGCAGGCATCATGTTCCAACGCCCAGGCTGCGCTCTCGTGGCAGGAGTTGGGAGCCAAGCGTATTGTGTGCGCACGCGAAATGAGCCTTGCAGACATCGCGGCAATGCGCTCGGAGCTGCCCAGCGAGCTTGAGCTTGAGGTTTTTGTCCACGGCGCTATGTGCATGGCAATCTCGGGGCGTTGCCTCATCAGTTCTTTTCTTAATACGCGCTCGGCAAATGAGGGCAACTGTTCGCAGCCGTGTCGTTGGGAATATTTGCTTGACGAGCAAGAGGGGCTGGAGCAAAACCCTGAGCAACACTTAGCCCTTGAGGAGAAAACTCGTAGGGGAGAGTTCTTTGCTCTTGAGGAGGACGCACAAGGCAGTTATCTTATGAGCTCCAAAGATCTTTGTATGCTCCCACATCTTGGCGAGCTTGCCGCAACGGGCGTAAACAGCCTTAAGATTGAGGGTCGCAACAAAAAGGCCATGTACGTGGCAACGGTGGTCAATGCGTACCGGCAGGTGCTTGATGGTGCGCCAGCCTCAGAGTTCATCTCTGAGCTTGATACGGTGTCGCACCGCCCCTATTCAACGGGATTTTTCTTTGGGCCAGCACAGCAGGCACATGATGCAAAAGGCTATACTCAAACACACGATTTGGTGGCAGAAGTGCTAAGCCAGCACCCGGGCGGTCGTACCGAGGTTATTTGTCGCAATCGTTTTTACGAGGGAGAGCTGCTTGAAGTGCTTTCTCCTCAGCAAAAGGTGCGCTCTTTTGAGGTTAAAGATCTGCGCTACGAGGGCACGGCAGAGGACATTGCATCTTCTACCTGCGCCAGCCGTGCGATGGAAACCTATTCGTTCGTTACTGAGCTCGACCTCAAGTCACTTGACCTCTTGCGTGCCAAGCGTAAGGATTCCTCAAAAAAGAACTAGGAACCACCCACAGCAGGCAAACTTGTTCAGAAAAAACGGGGGCGGCAAGCTTTTGCTTGCCGCCCCCGCACGTATGCCAAGAACGTATTTCTATTTCTCGTCTTTTTTAGCTGCATCAGCAATTTTGTTTGCTGCGTCGGCTAGGATATTTCCAACAGCACCCTCAACAGGCTTTTCGCCCTCTTTGGCGCCATAACCAGGACCCATTATTTTGCCCTCGATGGCCTCTCCAACAGGCTTAAGAGCCTCGCCAGCTTTACCAGCAGCCTCTGAGGCTGCTTTTCCAATGTTCTCGCCAACAGGCTTAAGAGCCTCGCCAGCCTTTGCCGCAGCACCCGCAGCAGCCGTTCCTGCTTTTTGCGCAGCCTCTGCAGCGCCAGCAGCTGCAGCCTTGACTTTCTCGTTGCTTGAAACATTCTCAACAAATGAGCCTACTGCTTCTTTGGCAACACCAGCTTTCTCGGCAGCACCAGCAGCAGCGTGTCCTACGGCGTCTTTTGCGCCCGCAGCAGCTTTTCCTAATGCGTCCATTTTGTCTGCGCCGGCAGTTTTCTCTACAAAAGAACCAACAGCGTCTTTAGCAGCTCCAGCCTTTTCTGCCACACCACCAGCAGCAGCCTTGACCGTTTCGTTGCTCGCAGCTTTCTCTACAAGCGAACCTACTACACCTTTTGCTTCGCCAGCTTTCTCGGCAGCACCAGCAGCAGCCTGACCAACTACCTCTTCAGCTTTTTGCAAAAAGCTTTTTTTCTCATCAGCACTCATAGCCTCTCCACCTTTCAATCGAGTTCATACGATACGCTAAAAACTTCTGCCGTATCTCCGTACCATTATCCCACTTGTCAAAAAAAATGCTAGGGCTCACGGTATAATATTCATCTTACAAAATAACCCTTTAGGATAAGTTTTGGAGCAGCAGGTTTTTTTGTAGTTCTTGATGCCCCCGCAAGATCCAAATCTGCCTTCAACCCTACCTCCAGCACGCTGGAGATACGGAGAAAATCGCTTGAATGTTTTGTTACATAAAGTCAAAGAGGTTCTATCGGCCGTTGCACCGATTGTTATCCTCGTAGTTGTGCTGAGTCTTACCCTCACGCCGCTTGCACCTGTTTTGGTGGGGCGCTTTGTGCTTGGTGCGCTTGCTATTGTGCTTGGCTTGTCTATTTTGCTCTTTGGTATTGAGCTGGGCATTCTGCCCTTTGGAAACCATATGGGCACTGCATTCATAAAATCGAACAAGCTTATCTACGTGCTTGCCATCGGTTTTCTTCTGGGGTTTTTTGTTAACATTGCCGAGCCCGACTTGCAGGTACTTGCCGCACAGGTTTCCTCGGTTACGGGAGGATTTTTGCCCCTCGCCACCATTCTTGTTGCGGTTTCTATTGGCACGGGCATTACGCTTTCGCTCGGCATAACAAGAATTGTTAAAAATATCCCGCTCAATCTGGTGCTCATCGTTTTATATGTTGCAATAGGAGCATTGGCTTTGTTTGCTTCTGCCGATATGCTGGCTATAGGTTTTGATGCTTCTGGCGCGACCACGGGTGCGCTAACGGTTCCTTTGGTGCTGGCGCTTTCGGTAGGTATTGCCGCTATGAAGCGCAACAGCAAATCGTCTGAGGAGGACAGTTTTGGGCTTATCGGCATTATGTCAACGGGCGCAATTTTTGGGGTCTTGCTCCTTAACCTCTTTGTGAAAACCGACAGCATGCAAGGAGCTTTGCCCGAACACGCTGCCGCAACCGATTCGCTTTTTGGTCCGTTTGTTGCCGAGCTGCCTCGCATTGCACTTGAGTCTTTTATCGCCTTGCTCCCCATGATTATTCTCTTGCTCGTTTTCCAAAAAATAAGTTTCAAGCTCAAGCCACGAGCGTTTATCAGAATGTTCCTCGGGTTTTTGTACACCTATATTGGGCTGGTTATTTTTCTCGTTGGCGTGAGTGCGGGATTTATGGTGGTAGGAAACCTTGTGGGGCACGGTTTGGCAGCGTATGACAACAGGGCTATTCTCGTAGGGTTTGGCTTTTTGCTGGGGCTGCTGGTTATTCTTACCGAACCAGCCGTCTACATTCTTACGCACCAAATTGAGAGCGTGACCAGTGGTTATATCAAGCGCACCATCGTTTTGGCAACACTGTCGATTGGCGTTGCCTTTGCGGTTGGCTTGTCCATGCTGCGCATTGCTATTCCAGAAATTCAGCTGTGGCACTATTTGTTACCCTGCCTTGTTATCTCGCTTGCTATGACCTTTTTTGTGCCAAAGCTTTTTGTTGGCATTGCCTTTGACTCGGGCGGGGTGGCTTCTGGCCCCATGACGGCAACCTTTATTTTGGCTCTTGCGGAAGGTGCATCAGATGCCATAGAGCATTCAAATATTCTCTTAGATTCTTTTGGCGTGATTGCGATGGTTGCGATAACGCCGCTTATTGCCTTGCAGGCACTTGGTTTGATTTATAAGATTAAGTCGAGAAAGAGTGAGTTGTAACATGAAAGAAGTGGGAAAACGAATGGCTGGAACAAAAAAAACGGCTCGAACAAAAAAGACCACAGCACGCGAGAGCATAAAGCCGAACTTTAGCCTTATCTGCTGCGTGGTAAACAGAGGTGACGCCTCAAAAACCTTGAAGGTTGCTAAAAAATACGGGGTCAAGGGCGGCACCATCTCGATTGGGCGAGGCACGGCTAACAATCGTATTCTCGATTTTTTGGGTTTGAGCGAGATACGAAAAGAAGTGGTGAGCATGATTGTTGAGCGTGAACTCGCTCACGAAGCGCTGCACGGCATTGGCAAAGACATGAAGTTTCACAAGCCCGACCACGGCATTGCCTTTTATCTCTCGGTTGCTGATTTTATCGGCAAAAAGAATGAACTTGATGAAAACGATAAGAATATGCTTGAACAAACGAGCAACACAAGTGAGGTGAACAACAAGATGTATCAAATTATCTATGTAGTTGTCGACAAAGGCAGAGCTGAGGAAGTTATTGAGGCTGCCAATGCGGCGGGCGCACGTGGTGGCACGATTATCAACGCACGTGGAGCAGGTATTCACGAAGTTCAAAAGCTTTTTTCGGTAGAAATCGAGCCAGAAAAAGAAGAAGTCTTTATAATAACAAGTACGGAGCAAAAAGATGACATTGTTGCGTCAGTGCGTGAACGACTCCAAATAGATGAGCCCGGTAACGGTATACTGTTTGTGATGGACTTAGACGAGGCCTACGGGCTGCACCAAGAAAGCTCCGAGCGCCGCCCGTAGTGAGCTCTCAATGAGCGAGCGAGGTGCGTACATTATGCAAGCAAGGTGCAAGGTGTAAGGTGTAGTGCGTGAGGCGCACCCCGCAAAGAACAAGAAGCAATACGCAAGGCGTACCTTTCTTTGGTAGGAACAAGAGAAATAGAGAGTAGACATGGCAAAACGGATACGAAAATGCAATTTAATTATCGACACCTGCTGCGACCTTCCAGCAGAGTTAGTGACGTCTTTTGACGTAGATTTGATTCGCTTCTCCTTTATGTTTGGCGAGGAGGAGCATCTTGACGATTTGGGCGCGACGATGAGTTCGCACGATTTTTACGAGCGCATGCGCAGAGGCGAGCAGCCCACAACGGCGCAAGTGCCGTTCAATCAAATTATTGAGAGCTTTGAACGTGCGCTGCAAAGCGGCATACCAACCGTGTATTTGTGCTTTACCGCTGCGCTTTCTGGAACCTTTGACACGGCGAGCGTTGCTGCAAAAGAGCTTATGGAAAAACATCCGGGCACTGAGCTGTACGTGGTGGACACCAAGCTGCCCTCCGTTGCCGAAGGACTCTTTGTTATGGAGGCAGTGCATCAACTCGACCGAGGGCTTACCGCACAAGAGATGGTGGCATGGGCAAATGAGGCTCGTTATTACGTAAATGGTTTCTTTACGCTTCCCGATTTGGAGTCCTTGCGCCGAGGTGGTCGCATTCCTGATATGGCAGCGGTTGCCGGTGCCAAGCTTGATATCAAGCCCATCTTGAGTTATGACATAGACGGCGGTTTGACGTTTCATGGCGTGGCACGTGGTCGCAAGAAGTCGATTAAGCAGCTTCTGCAAAACTTCCAAGACCGTTATATTGCTCCGGGTGCTGAGGGCGGCGAGCTGGTTGGCGACGTTGCCGGAGAGGGGCTCAATACGGTTTTTGTTGCCTCTGCAGATGCTCCTAAAGAGCAAGAGGAGCTTGCCGAGATGGTACTTAGGGCTACCGAGAACAAAGTTGCTCTGTGGCATGCTCAGATAGGGCCAACCATTGGCTCACACGTAGGGCCGGGCATGATTGCCGTGGTATTCTGGGGCCCTGATAGACGCAAGCACGTTTCTTTGAGTGACCGCATAGCTAATGCAGTAAGTGGACGGTGAGCCTACGTGACAGATATTAGTACGGCTCAGCTTGATGTTTTTAAGCCGGGCTCAACGCAACAGATAGTATTTATTGGACAAGGCAAGCGGGCTGAGCTTTTTGCAGCTCGTCTGCGTGTGGCAGGGTTTAGTTTTGCCGAGTGCAAGCTGAGTGCTCCGCGCACCAACGCCCAAACAAAAGAACTTGCTCAAACCGTTGCCAACGCAGGCCTTGTTATAACGGCGCTTGAAAATCCTCAAGAAGTCGAAGCGGTCTATCTTGGAGAACACGGCATTTTAGCTGGGGTAAAACCGGGGAGTTATCTGCTCGATGTATCTCTTTGTACGCCCCGTTTGGCACGTGAGCTTCATGCGCTTGCATCTCTCGGGGAGTGCTTTTTTGTGGAGGCTTGCGAGGCGGGCAATGCTGAGGCCTGTGCCGCCACCGACGCCACCACCAACGCAACCGCCAATACTACGAGCGCCCACACTACGAGCGCCCACACTACGAGCGCCCACACCAACACCCGTCTGTTTGTGGGCGGCGATACCGACACGGTTCAAACGCTGCAACCAGTGTTTGAGGCATTGAGCACCTCTGTTTTGCTAGTGGGACTTGCCGGACAGGGGGCTTCTGCCAAACTGGCTGCTACCATTTGCCAAGCGGGCGCCATGATGGCTCTTGTTGAAACCATTACCTTTGCCCTTAACAGCAAGGTTGAACCAGCGAGCATTTTGGCGATGTTTGCAACCGACCCCTACGTTACGCCTGCCATGTGCGATTTGGCTCACCATATTTTAGACGAGCAGTTTGAAAACGGCCCGTCTCTCGAGGTGTTTTTTGATGAACTCACCGTTGCTCTTGATGCTGCCGACGAACTTGATCTTGCTTTTCCGGTGCTAGAAACTGCTCATCAGCTCTATGATTTGCTGATGATGGTGGGTGGAAACCACAAGGCACTTCAGGCGCTTGCGCTGGTGTATCGTGAGGAAGCGTATTGCGAGAAGCAGGGGCTTGACTGGGGATTGGCGCAGCGTGCTATGGACGTATACGAGCAGGCTGCTAATTTTGGCTTCGAGTATTTTGATTCGTATGAGGACGATGAATGCACCGATCCGAGCTGCGGTCATCGCCGGTATTCGTCAAGCGATGATGATGATTATCCGCGCATGGACGATTATTTCTCGTCAAACTGAGTAGCCATGCCTACGAAACCAAAACAGTATGAATACTTTGCGCCGTGCGCACGGGGAGCCGAGGCTTTGTGCGCCGGTGAGCTTACTGCGCTTGGAGCAAAGCGGGTGCGCCCGTTGCAGGCAGGGGTTGCTTTCTTTGGGGATATTGAGGTGGGATACCGTGCTTGCTTGTGGACACGAACGGCAAGTCGTGTGCTCCTTGTCTTAGACAGAGTTCCTGCCGCCAACGCCGAGGAGCTGTATGCCTCCATAAAGGCTCTGCCGTGGGAGGAGCATCTTGATGCCACCCGCACCATTGCCATTGGAGCAAGGGGCACAAACGCCGCACTCGTTGATACCCGTTTTACTGCGCTTAAAGTTAAAGATGCAATTTGCGATCGTCTTCGTGAGCTGAGTGGCGAGCGTCCTTCGGTGGCAAAAGAGCGTCCTGATGTGCGCATAGATGTTGCCTTGCGCGACAAGCGTGCTACGATTTCTTTGGATTTGTCAGGAGAGCCGCTGCACAAGCGTGGGTATCGGGTGCCGAGCAAAAGCGTTGTTGCTCCTTTGCGAGAAACGCTTGCTGCGACCATGCTGCTGGCTGCGGGTTGGAACTCTTTTGAGGAAGCTCAGGCGCGCGGTGCGCTGCTTGACCCACTTTGCGGCTCAGGAACACTGGTTATCGAGGCCGCCCTCATTGCGCTTGACCGCGCGCCTGGCTCCCTGCGAGATTACTGGGGCTTTACCGGTTGGCTCGGTTTTGATGAGGAGCAGTGGTTTGCCTGTCTTGACGAGGCAGACGAGCGCGCTGAGCGTGCGCTTGAGCAGTCAAAGGCAACCGGTACGCTGCGCCTTTATGCCAGCGATAGCGATGCCGCTGTTGTTGAAGTTGCGCGCACCAGCGCACGTCGTGCTGGCGTAGAGCAGGTCATTGACTTTTCGGTTGCAGATGTGGCGGATACAGCAACTCGCTTCGTTACCCCGCACTCTGGTTCTTCTGGTGCCCCTGTCGCAAAAGATATTTCGCCTGGCGCCCTTATCGCAAAAGACACAGCGCAGCTACCACTGCTCGTTGTTACGAATCCTCCCTATGGCTTACGGCTTTTCGAAACAGCCCAGCTGCCGGCACTCTATGCGGCACTGCGAAAGCTCATAGACTCGGCTCAGACCGCCACACCTGCCGACCTCTGCGTTATTACCGCTGATGAGGGCATGAAAGCCTATCTTGGGCAGAGCCCCCAAAAGCGCATTGCCACCTATAACGGGGCACTTGAAGTTGCAATTTCTGTGTATGCCCAAAGACCTGAGGCGCATAACAAGGCGACTATCAACAAACTGGCGACCGCAAATGACCAAACGTCCGCAAATGACCAAACGTCCGCAGACGATAAAACGTCCACAGACGACAAAGCGACTGCAAATGACCAGGCGACTACAAATGACGCATCGCCATCAAGCAAGAGTCAAGAACAAGCAGACCCTCAAGATGTAGAGCAGTTTGAAAATCGCCTGAGCAAGATGGCGGCTCATCGAGCAAAGTGGGCTCGTCGGAGTGGGGTAAGTTGCTACCGTGTTTATGATGCCGACCTTCCAAGTTTTGCTGTTGCTCTCGATGTGTATGAGGGTGCCGGACCTAATGAGGGTAACAAGTGGCTTCATATTGCCGAATACGCACCACCCAAGCACATTGACGAAGCATTAGCCATGCAGCGCCTCTCAACAGTGCTGAGTGTTGCTCCTCGTATTCTTGATGTTCCGCTCGCCAATGTCTATCTTAAAACACGTCGGCGTGCCAAGGGTGGCTCTCAGTATGCTTCGCCAGAAACCGAGGCTTCGAAAGAACCGACAACAAAAATAGTGGGGGAGAACGGCCTGCTCTTTGAGGTCGATTTTTCTTCTCATCTTGACACCGGTATTTTTCTCGACCATCGCCTTACGCGAGCCTTGCTTAGAGAAAAGGCAACGGGCCTCGATACGCTTAATCTTTTTGCCTATACGGGCACGGCCAGTGTGTATATGGCGGCTGGTGGTGCAAGCACGGTTACCACGGTGGATATGTCCAACACCTACTTGGCTACGGCCGAGCGCAACATGAGGCGCAATGGCTTTAAGGGTGAAAGCTATCCCTTTGTGCAGGCAGACGTACTGCGGTGGGTGGCGGATCACCGTCACGACAAACAAAAATACGGACTTATTTTTTGTGACCCTCCAACTTTTTCTAATTCATCGTCAATGGGTAGTCGCACGTGGGACGTACAGCGCGACCATGCCGAGCTTTTGATTGCCTTATCCCGTATGCTCACCCCTGATGGCGTTGTGGTGTTTTCCACGAACCTTCGCAGCTTTACTCCAGAAATGGAGCCGCTACAACGGGCAGGTGTGACGCTCAAAGACATTACGGCGCAAACTATTCCGCAAGATTTTGAGCGTAATCAAAAAATACATCATTGCTATTTAGCGCAGCGGGTGAGGCCTGCAACCAGCAAGAAGCCAGCCTCCAGCAGCACTAAACCTATGGCCAAGAACAATAGGTCAGCCCCCAGCAGCACCAAACCTGTGACCAAGAACAATAGGTCAGCCCCTAAAATGGGGAAGTGAGCTGGCGTGGTTTCTGAAGTCCCAGGCTTCGACTACCCGAGCTTTTTTTGCGCCGACGGCACCGAGCTTCCTGTTTCGGCTCGTATTTCAAAAAAGGCACGCAGCAACCGGGTAATTTTAAGCCACAAAGGTGAGCTTGAAGTTGTTATTAGTTCGCGTCGTCTAGGAGCAAAACGTGCGCTTGAGCCAAACCAGATAGCCACTTTTTTGGAGGAGAAGCGCCTGTGGATTGAACGCACGGCCCGCCGCATTGCTCCGCATATCGAAAACCACCGCCAAGGGCTTGCGGCGGGACTTCCCACACATCTTGATTTTCCACCACTGGGCGAGCTCTGGCATATCGAATATCACCCCACCGCAGCAGCTCGTATCACCGCCAAGCGCAGCAACACGCGCAGCACCACACGCAGCACCACCAAACAGGCTACTAGTAAACAGGCTGCCAGCAGGCATACCACCGAATATACTGCAGCCGCACCCACTCCTACCGAGCAAAACCCAAAGCGCACCCTTTGCCTCCACGGCAATATTGAAAATGAGGAAGCTTGTTTTGAGGCCCTGCGCCGTTTTGTTACTTCCTACGCCAAAGAGCAGCTGCCCTTTTTTGCGTGGCGTACGGTGGGGGAGTTAGAGGCTGCCTACCAACTCAAGCGCCACCCAAAAGACATCACGGTCAACAACCGAAAAAGTGCCTGGGGCGTTTGCACGCACGATGGGCACATTCGTATCGACCGACGTGTTATTTTTCTGCCCACCGACCTCGCTCGGCAAATTATCCTTCATGAACTTGCGCACCTCACCCATCTTAATCACGGGCAAGCGTTTTATGAGGAGCTTTACTCGTATGAGGGCGCCACTCACGAGGCAGAAAAAGCGGTCAAAAAGGCCACACAATACGTCCCCGCATGGTTTTAAGGTATTGCGTTTGCGGGCTTCATAGAGTATTATTTCATCTTTATGGGTTTAAGGGTATCGCAAAGCTGGCATAGTGCGTTTGCGCTGTTGTAGAGCTAATGTGCCCTCAAATAATCCTGTTTGGACTATACAAGCGAGAAAGGCGGGTCCATGATTGTATCGTGGATGACTACAAACGAGTGTAATCTCAAATGCAAGCACTGCTATCAAGATGCAGATGAGAGTCAAGAAAAAGAACTTACTACCGAAGAAGGCCTTGCTTTAATCGACCAGATTGCCAAGGCGGGCTTCAAAATCATGATTTTCTCGGGCGGCGAGCCGCTGCTTAGACCAGACATTTTTGAACTGGTTTCTTATGCTGCCTCAAAGGGTTTGCGCCCTGTTTTTGGCACCAACGGCATTCTTATCACCGAAGAAGTTGCCCAAAAACTCAAAGAGGCTGGTGCGGTGGCCATGGGTATTAGCATCGACAGTCTTGACGAGGAAGCACACGACGAGTTTAGAGGCCTCAAAGACGCCCACAAACTCACCTTGCAAGGTATCGAGAACTGCAAAAAGGTTGGTTTGCCCTTCCAGCTGCACACCACGGTTGTGGACTTTAACAAGGGCGAGATTTGCGACATCACTGATTTTGCCGAGGAAATCGGCGCAATTGCTCACTACATATTTTTCCTCATTCCTGTGGGCCGTGGCGTTTATATTCAGGAAACTGCTGCACTTGAGGTGCGCGAGAACGAGGAATTGCTCCGCGCCATTATGAAAAAGCAAGATGAGGTTTCCATCGACGTTAAGCCTACCTGCGCTCCTCAATTTACCCGTGTTGCCAAGCAACTTGAGGTTGAAACCCGTTTTAGCCGTGGCTGCCTTGCGGGGCTTACCTATTGCGTTATTGGTTCAGAGGGTATTGTGCGTCCGTGTGCGTACATGACCGAGGAAGCAGGCGACGTGCGTCAAACACCCTTTGACGAAATTTGGCGTGACAGCGAAGTCTTTAACACGCTGCGCACCAAGGCATACAGCGGTGCTTGTGGCGAATGTGATTATAAAGATGGCTGCGGAGGCTGTCGTGCCCGTGCGGCATATTATCATGAGGGTGACATTATGGCGCAAGATGACTACTGCGCTCACAGCCAGCAGCTTGAGCTTGATGGCGTTGTTGTCTAGTGTTTGTTTCGCTCATGTTGTCTTGACTGTTGTCTAGAACCGTTGCTTAACGGTACCGTGCGCTAAGGTTGTTATAAGAGCTAAAGTTAGGTGGTTTATACCTCAGCGGCGCAAGGGCCCATACGTGCCAGAGCGCTCTGTGGAATAAAGAAGGAACCTGCCCGTGAGGGCAAAAACTGTTCGTGGCCCGTGAGGGCAAAAACTGTTCGTAGCCCGTGTGGGCACATTGACCTGCCCTTTGCGGGCAAACAAACGAAAGGAAGTAAGATGACCGTATCTTTTAGAAAAAAGGTAGCAACGCTTCTGGGCGCTGGTGCGCTGAGCTTATGCCTCGCTTCTACCATGTTGGTAGGTTGCGCTAACGAGCCAGCTGCTACCGACGGAGAAGATCAAGCACCCGTTGACCAACCCGCTGACCAGCCTGCTACACCCAGCGAGTACAGCTTTACCGATGATCTTGGCAACGAAGTTACCGTAAACAATCCTCAAAAGGTAGTTGCTTGCATGGGTAGCTTTGCAAACATTTGGACCATCTCTGGCGGTACGCTTATTGGTGCTACGAGCGATGCTTTTGAGGACTACGGCCTTGACGCAGCAAATATCGCAGAGGTTGGTTACTTCACCGATCCAAATCTTGAGCAGATTATTGCCCTTGAGCCTGATTTTGTTATTATGACGGGCGCTTCAACGGGTCGCGATGGCTCAGCAAGCCAAGTTGACCTGCGCGATGCTCTTAAAGATGCTGGCGCTGAGGTTGCTTATTTTAACGTCACCACCTTTGAGGATTACCTCAAAATGCTGCGCACCTGCTGCAACATTACCGCTCGTGATGATTTGTATGAGCAAAACGGTACTGCTGTTGAGGCACAGATTGCTGATATTAAGGCAAAGGCAGCTGCTGCAGAAGGCGAGCCTACGGTTTTGCTTATGACTACCTTCTCGGGCGGCACGCGTGTTCAAAACTCTGAAACCATGTCAGGCGCTATGCTTACTGAGATGGGCGCAAAGAATCTTGCTGACGAAACGCCCAGCTTGCTCCGCGATTTTAGCCTTGAGGCGGTCATTGAGCTTAACCCTGATTTCATCTTGGTAGTTCCTATGGGTAATGACGATGCTGCTGCGATGCGCAACCTTGAGGAAGCGACTGCGGCAAATCCAGCATGGGCTACGCTTGATGCGGTGCAAAACAATCGCTATATTACGCTCGACAAGACCTTGTTCCTCTTCAAGCCCAATGCAAACTGGGCAAAGAGCTACGAAAACTTGTTTGAGATTCTGTACAGCTAAAAACTACGGCTGCAGCGAGCGACTCAGCGAACTACCAGCCGAACGACCAACCAAACGCACCTGAGCATGCAGTGTCCATGGTGCGGTAAGTGGGGTATATGAAGCCTTTGCGGGCACGACATACCAAAGTAGTAGCGGTAGCGGTGACGGGTGCATTTCTTGTGCTGGTCACCGTTGCTGCATTTTTTGTTGGCTCAACTTCGGTGGGTTTGCCCGAGTTTTTAGCCCTTATTTCTGGTGGCGAAGTTTCTGCAAGCGCAAAGAGCATTTTGCTCAACGTGCGCCTTCCGCGTGTGCTTGCCGCTCTTTTGGCGGGTGCGGCCCTTGCGATGGCAGGTGCGCTTATCCAAGCGGTGCTCGACAATCCGCTTGCCTGCCCCAATATCATTGGTATTAACGCCGGAGCGGGCTTTGCGGTGCTTTTGGTAAGTGCCTTTTTGCCCGGCCTATTTTTTGTTCAGCCCATCGCTGCTTTTGTTGGCGCTCTTATTACTGCGGTGGTTATCTTTTTTATCTCGCTGGGAATGGGCGCTTCTCGTCTTACCGTGGTACTTGCGGGTATTGCGCTTTCAAGTATTTTTGGTGCGGGCATGAATACCATACTCATCATAAATCCTGATGCCTATATTGGAGCAAGCAGATTTTTGGTGGGCGGTCTTTCAGGCGTACTTATGAGCAACCTTACCTGGCCTTCAATTTACATCATTTTTGGCTTGCTTATTGCAACCTTTGTGGCTAACAAGCTCAATATCATGTCGCTTGGTGATGCAACGGCTCATTCGCTTGGTATGAACGTTGGACGTTGGCGTATGTCTTTGCTCGGTCTTGCGGCTTTGCTTGCGGGAGCGGCGGTAAGTTTTGCGGGCTTGCTGGGTTTTGTTGGTTTGATTGTGCCGCATCTTATTCGCTTTATTGTGGGGCATGATAACCGCATTGTGTTGCCCTTAAGCGCAACCTTTGGTGCCGCTTTTGTGGTGTTTTGCGACCTGCTCGCACGGGTGCTTTTTGCTCCGTATGAGATTCCCGTTGGTATTCTTATGGCGTTCATTGGTGGGCCGTTCTTTATCTACCTGATTATCAAGAACAGGAAACACGGCGATGCGTAACAATGAGCCAGCCATAAGCGTGAGCGGTGTAAGCTACTCCTACACCAAAGAGCCTTTTATCGAGGGGCTCAATCTTGACGTTGCATACGGCGATATAACCAGCATCATTGGGCCAAACGGCTGCGGAAAATCAACGCTTCTCAAAATCATAGACGGACTTATCGAGCCGTTTGGTGGCACGGTCTATCTTAACGGCAAGCCAAGCCTTGAAATGAAGGGTCGCCAGCGTGCACGGCATTTGGCGCTGCTTGCCCAAGGAGCGCGTCCTCCGGCGATGAGCGTTGAGGCTTTAGTTTCTTGCGGACGCTACCCGTATCACAGCCACATGCGCTCGCATCTTGATACCGAGGATAAAGAAAAAGTTGCTGAGGCTATGGCGCTTGCTGGCATCGAACATTTTCGCAATCATGACGTGCGTCGTCTTTCTGGAGGCGAACGCCAGCGTGCGTTTATTGCTATGACGCTTGCCCAAGACACCGATATTATCGCTCTCGATGAGCCAACTACCTACCTTGATGTTCGTGCGTGTCATGACATCATGCAGCTGGTCACCGAGCTTAATAGAAGCTCAGGAAAAACGATTGTGATGGTAATTCACGACCTTGATTTGGCGCTGCGTTACTCAGACCACCTTGCCGTTATGGAGCGGGGGAGCTGTATTTGTGCGGGCAGCGTTGAAGAGGTATTTGCCTCTGGAGCCATTGAACAGGCTTTTAATGTTGAGGTATGCCGGGTTCCTTCTAAAGACCGTGTTGCCTATACCTTGTTTCCCTTTGACGACTAGCGAACTGCGAGCGTTTGGCTATTGAGCCATTGCGAGGAGCGCAGCGTCGAAGCAATCTAGCGGGAGAGCGGCAGTTTAAGCTCTAGTCAAGCGGGAGAGCGGCAGCTTTAGCTCTAATCAAGAAACTCAAGCGACTCAAACAACCCAAGCCCCTCTGCTCGTGCAGAAAAATCAGAGGCTTCTGGAGAAGGAGAAAAGCCGTACAGTCGGTATACCACTACACCGCCTCTGTTAGAGTCCTCGGCAACAAAGATAACTCCCTGCTCATAGACATCTCTCCAGTTTTTCTCCTGTGAAGCATAGTTCATTTGATGCCAAAGTAAGCCACTGTTTTCAACAAAGCCATGATGCTCAACATTCACCTCACCGGTAGGAACAAAGCGCAAGAAGTATTCCTCAAAAGCTGCGCCCTCTGCATCGGGAAAACTCTCCCAATCGAAACGCATAAGAGAAACTCCGCCGTAGGCATCAAGGGAATCGTCCCCAAAATAGACTATGAACAAGCTCTCGTGCGAACTCGTGTAGTCCTCGTGGAAGTTCCAACCAGCTGGCAAGTCAAAGGCTATGCCAAAGTTTTCGCTCTCGCAATGGGCAGGCCCCTCAATGTATTTCCAGCTTTCATCATCGTCGTAGTAGCTGTTGTCCTGCGAATCATAGCTTGTGTCTGACAAGAACGAGGAATTATTGTTAGTTTGGTCAAAGGCCGAAAAGGCAGAAGCACCAACCCAAAGCAGTATCGCAAATATGACGAAAGGATTACGCAGGCAGCCCTTTTTCTTTGGTGGTGCCTGCGGGGTGCGACTGGGCTTGTTTTGCTCCTCGTAGTGCCCTGATTCTTGGGGCGGCTGATAGGGTGAGGAGGGTCTTGTAGTTGGCAGCCCTGATTGCATAGGAACAGGCGCTGGTATGGGTTTTGGTTTTGGTGCAGCAACTTTTTGAGGAGGTTTCTTTTTTGAGGATTTGTCCTCGTTGCTTGAGGTCATATCTTGTTCTATTGCGGCCTGCGTTTTTGTTTGATTTGCCATGAGTGGCGCACTTTGGGAAAGCGAGGCAATATAGGCAGCCGTGTCAAAAGAGCCTTCAAACTCAGCGGGCAACTGAGGCTCGGCAGGCATTTTTGGCTCATCAGGTAACAAAAAAGGCTCAGCCGGCATAATTGGCTCAGCAGGAAAACTTGGTTCTGCAGGGATACCTATATCAAATAGCGAGCTTTCACCTAGGGTGGTTGTAGAGCCTTCACTTAAGGTACTTGTGTCCGCAGACGCAATGGACGTAAGGGCTCTTAGCAGCTCAGCTTGTTGTTCAGTTTGCTTTGGGTCGCTCATGACTCATTCGCCTTACCGTCGATTTTCTCGTGGCTTTTATTGTATCACGTGTGGCGTCAATCAAACGAAGCGGCACACAATCCTCCTCAAGCAAAGTCCCCGTTATGCAACGTGTGCAACACGGCACTCCAAGCGTAGTCGTGCTACACTCTTTTAGTAAACAATTTTTGCGTTTTGGACGTTTTCCGACACAAGGCGGCTTTGAATCGTATTGTTAGTAAGGAATGGTTTGTTAGCTTGAGTACGCAGGACACTACATGGTTTGTTGCCCTGTATAACCGACAGGCAGACACGGTGTTTCGGGTCTGTCGCTCGTATTTGTCTACGGCGGCAGATGCTGAGGACGCGACCCAAAACGTTTTTCTCAAGCTGCTTTCCAAGCCTCAGAGTTTTGAAAACGACGAGCACGAAAAGGCGTGGCTTATCCGCGTGGCGATAAACCACTGTAAAGACGTTTTGAAAAGCAGCTGGAATAAGCGTACCGACTTGGAGAGTATTGCAGAGCCAGTGGCTCCTGGAGCAGACCCTGCATCGGCACACGACAGCACGCTTGAGCACGTACGAGCGTTGCCAGAAAACTTACAAACCTGCGTGTATCTCTACTACTACGAGGGATATAACGCAGCAGAGATTGGAGAGCTTATCGGCAAGCCGCACTCAACGGTGAGAAACTATTTGAGTGACGCGCGTAAAGAGCTGAGAAAGAGGTTAGGGGGTGAGTTTGATGAACGAGAAAACGAATGAGCAAAAACTGAGAGAAGCGTTTGAGGCGGCTGGCCCTAACGAGCAAGCACGCGCTCGTATGTTGAGCAATATTTTGACAGCGCATGAGCTAAATGAGCAGCAGGCAGGGCAACCAGGGCAAGCTGAGCAAGCAGGACAAGCAGGGCAAGCAGGGCAAGCAGGGCAAGCAGGACAAGCAGGACAAGCAGGACAAGCAGGACAACCTACCGCTCCGCGCAAGAAGCTCCAGCGTTTTTCGTTTGCAAACTATATCCTGCCCATTGCTGCCTGCCTTGCTCTTGCAGTTATTTTGCCGCTCACGGTTTTGCCGTCTGATTCCCTTTTTGACCAGATTTTCTCGGGATCACTTTCGAGCATGTCTGACTCCGCACCTTCTGAGAACGCTCCTGATGATGTCTATGATGCCGAGTCAGATTTTGACGAGGACAACGACCAAAAGGCTTATCCTGCCGTGTCCCCTAACAGTGCTCCAGACTCTGCAACGCCAAACGCAGACAGTGGCGCGTCTGAGGCAAATGAAGCAGGTCGTACCGCAGATGCCTCAGAGCCTGAAGCTGGCAGTTCAGATGAAGCTGGCAGTTCAGATAAGGGCAAATACGGCGAAAGCTCCGATGATGCAGCGCTTGAAACGCAGAGTGCATCTACAGAGGTAATAGAGGCACCTACAGAGATATTGGAAGCTCCTGCACTTGAAAGCACTCCCGCTCCTCCCTATGAGTCCGGATTTGACACCTTTGGTTCAACCGAGAATATTATTATGCTTATATCCGTTGCCCTCTGCTTTGCTGCCCTTGCCATAGCTGCCTTTGGTCTTTTGGCTTGGGTGCGCTCTAGGCGCAGGCGTGCTTTTTTGCAAGACAACGAGCAGGACGAGCAAGGCGAGCAGGACGAGCAAGGCGAACAGAACGAACAGGACCGCTAGATTGACAAAAGAGGTGAGCTATGGGACTTTTGGTAGTAGACTCCGTATCTAAAAGCTTCAAGGAGCTTGAGGTACTCAAACAACTCTCTTTTGAAGTTGAGGAGGGGAGTGTTTTCGGTTTTATCGGCAGAAACGGGAGCGGTAAAACTACAACCATGAAGATAATTGTTGGCTTGCTTAAGGCAGATGCAGGCGAGGTGTATGTCAAAGGCAAAAAGGTTGTTTTTGGCGAAACTCCCACCAACAAAGTTGTTGGCTATCTCCCCGATGTGCCTGAGTTTTACGGATTTATGAGCGCACTTGAATATCTGCATTTTTGTGGACGCATAACGGGCATGAACACAACAGATATTGAGCGCAAAACAAATGAGCTAATCAGCCTTGTTGGCCTGCAGGAAAGTGCCACCCGCCGCATCAAGGGCTACTCGCGTGGCATGAAACAGCGTCTTGGTATTGCTCAGGCGTTGATGCATGAGCCGACGCTGCTCATTTGTGATGAGCCCACCAGCGCACTTGACCCACAGGGCAGGAGCGAGATTCTCGCCATTTTGGACGAGGTGCGCACCCGTACGACAGTTCTGCTTTCTACCCATATTCTTGCCGATGTTGAGCGCATTTGCGATACGGTCGGTGTGCTTGAAAACGGTCATTTGGTACTGGGCGGCAAACTTGAGGAAATAAAAACCAAGCATCGTCGCGACAGCATTATTGTGAGCTTTGACGGGCTTGACCAAGCAGCGCTGAAAACCTTGGGAGAGAGCCTGCGTGCGCTGCCCTACGTTGTGCAACTTACGGCGCTGCGAGATGTTTTGCGCATAGATGTTGGTTCGGTACAAAAAGACGGTGCTGCGCTCTTTTCTGAGCTAGCTTCTCGCAAGCTCACCGTGTTGAATTACCAAGTTCTGGAACCTACCCTCGAAAACCTTTATATGGACGTGATCGCATGAACGGATTTTTTGCCTTTCTTTCAAAAGAACTTTTAGAAATGCTTCGTACCCATCGCATTTGGATTGTTATTGGAGTGTTTTTTCTGCTCGGCCTTATGAATGCGCCACTGGCAAATTTTACACCGCAATTACTTGAGCTGGCTGGTGCGAGCGAGATGATGGGCGACCTTGCCATCACACAGCCTACTGCTCTTGATGCGTGGGCGCAGTTCTACGCAAACGTAGGGCAAATGGGCGTGTTGGCCATACTCCTGATTTGCGGCGGCATGCTCTCCAGAGAAAGAAGCAGGGATACGCTGGTGCTTCCGCTTACCAAGGGCCTTGGGCGCACGGGCATAGTGCTCGTTAAGTTTTTGGTAGCGAGCATGTTGTGGACTTTGGCGGTTGTGGTTGCAACGGTTGTTTCATGGGCTTATACTGAGTTGCTTTTTTCTGGCGAGACGGTAAAACATCTCTTCTTGAGCGTTGTGCTTTTTTGGCTTTTTGGCGAGTTCCTGCTGGCACTTATACCACTTTCGTCGGTGCTTTTTAAGGGCGGCTTGAGTGGTCTTATCATTCCGGGTTTTGTGTTGTTTGTTCTCTTGGTGCTCACGGCCTTTCCTGATTTGTTTTTCTGGAACCCCTGTTTGCTTATTGTCAATGGGCTTGGACTTATGGACGGAGCGATAAAACCCTCCGAGATGCTTGTGCCTGCGCTTGTTGCGGTGGCTGTGGCTGCATCCGCCCTCGTGGCTGCCATTGTGAGGTTTAAGCACGCGCCCCTATAACCCTTGTACGTGGCGCAATATCAACAGAAACAAAACTAGTTGCGTCGGCGACTTTGAGAATGGGCTGTATTCTGGTATTCTATACGGTACAAAAGCTTCTGGCGGCATTTGATAGACCAGAAATGAAGCATTGTTGCCGCAAAAAGCCCTTGGGGAACACTTGGGCAGTGGGCGAAGCACACGACGAAAGGAATGCACCATGGACGAAACAGGAGTATTAGCGCTCCTCGATGAGCTCTCCGATATTCTTGAAGATAGCAAACCTGCGTTTGGCAGCAAGGATAAACGCACGGTTGAAATTGGTCCTGTTCTTGATATTCTTGACGATATTCGTCATGCCTTCCCTGAGGAGTTTGCACAAGCTCGTCAGGTTGTTCGTGAGCGCCAAAGCCTGCTTGAGGACGCTGAGATTGAGGCAAATCGCATTCTCGAGGACGCGCGCAGCCAGGCTCTCATTGTTGCAAGCGAACAAGAGATAGTGCGTATTGCTCAGCAACAGGCAGAAAATGTTCTTGCTGATGCCCGCGATATGGAGCGCGAAACGCGCGCCGGTGCTGATGACTATGCCGACTGGGTATTCTCGCAGGTTGAGAGTATGCTTGGGCAGGCAAGCGAGAACGTAACTCGCTGCCGCGACCGCCTTAACAACAAGGGCATTCGCTAAGCGTTGTTGCTTGGCGATGAGCAAAACACAATCATGGAATTAGAACCGTATTTTTATAAACTCTTGCCCGCGCTGGCAGACACGGGTTCGTTTGTTGAACTTGAAGATTGTCTGAAACTTGAGAGCTTTGAAAAAGGTGCTCGTTGTTTTGTGCTTGAAAACGGGATTTCTTTTCGATTAGTCTTTACCAATACGGGAGATGCGGTGCTTGCCACGGGCTCTTTTGAGGCGATAGCCAAAACTGAGTGCGACCGTTGCCTTGACCCTGCTTCGCTCGATATAGCAGGTGAGCTCGAGGCTTTTATTCTGCTCGAAGAAGACAGTTTTGAAGAAAAAGACGCACTGGACGACTATCTTTTAGCAGAAGGTCCGGAAGGTTGCATAGATATAGCACCTCTTGTTTTTTCTGCACTTATTCTTGCTCTGCCGCCTTTGGCCTTATGCAAGGAGGACTGCGCAGGCATTTGTCCTACGTGTGGCGCGCAGCTTAATAAAGAGGCTTGTGCGTGTGCTGGAGCCGTTGACGAAAACCACCCCTTTGCTGCACTCAAAAACCTTATGCCAAACGAATAATTCGCTTGTGAGCCCACTTATGGCCCATTTATGAGCCCATACAAAAGCCAATACGCAACTTACGTGCGCGCAAACGCTCGCAGCACGCAAACAACCCGGTTTTAGCCTGCAAATGGCTTGGCAGCCTCAAGGCGCGCTAGGGTAACCTCACGTCCTAAAAGCTCAAGAGATTCCAACAGTGGCGGCGACACCATGTTTCCACTCGTGGCTACCCGTAAGGCTTGGAAAACTATTTTTGGTTTGATATCGCGTTGCTCGGCAAGTCCGCGCAGGGCAGTATCAAGTGCCTCATGCTCCCACTTGAGGTTCTCGTCTTGCAGGAGTGCCGTTATGCTTTCAAGCAACTCACCCGTCCCCTCACCAGCAAGGCATTTTTCAACAGATTTCTCGTCAAGCGATACTGTTTCTCCAAAAAGATAGTTCACCAAAGGATTTATCTCAGAAAGCGTATGAACACGCTCGACTACCAGGGGGTAGATGTCCTCAAACCAGCTGCGCTTCTCGGCGACCTTTGCAGCAGTTGCTAAGCCATCAGCTTCAAGATAGGGGAGCCAAGCATCAACAAAACCTGCTGAACCCAACTCTTTAAGGTAACTCTGGTTGACCCAGTCGAGCTTTTTTTCGTCAAAGACTGCGGGGCTTTTTGAAATGCGGTCAAGCGAGAACTGCGTTTTAAGCGTGTCAGCATCTATGATGGTAGTTTCTCCGTCGAGCGACCAGCCTAAAAGCGCAAGATAATTTACTAAAGCCTCGGGCAGATAGCCAGCCTCCTGATACGCCTCCACGCTGGTTGCTCCGTGGCGTTTTGAAAGACGCTTTCCGTCCGAGCCCAAAATCATAGAGAGGTGGGCGAACTGTGGGGTGGGATAACCAAGAGCCTCGTAAACAAGGATTTGCTTCGGCGTGTTAGAGAGGTGATCATCTCCGCGGATAACATGACTTATTTGCATGAGCGCATCGTCGACGCATACCACAAAGTTGTAGGTTGGCTTACCGTCCGAGCGCACCAAAATGAAGTCATCAAGCTGCTCAAGCGGAACGGTAACCGTGCCATAGACGGTGTCATCAAAGCTTATCGCACCACGATCAAGAGGAATTTTAAGCCGCCATGTGTGGGGCTCACCCGCAACAATGCGCTGCTGTGCTTCATCGGGGTCTATATCACGGCAGCAACGGTCGTAGACGGGGTTTTGTTTGGCGGCGAGAGCAGCTTCGCGCTTGTTATGCAGCTCCTCGGGTGCGCAAAAACAGGGGTAGGCGTTGCCACGCTCCTGCAGGCGAGCCAAAGCCTTGTCATAGGTGTCAAAGCGTTCTGTTTGCAGGTAGGGGCCAAGCTCTCCGCCCGTTTCTGGTCCTTCGTCCCAGTTGAGTCCAAGCCAGCGCAGGCTGCGGATAATCTGTGCGGTGTTTTCTGCGCTCGAACGCAGCGGGTCGGTGTCCTCAATACGCAACACAAACGTTCCCTCATTTGCGTGAGCAAACGCCCAGTTGTAAATGGCGGTGCGTGCTCCGCCGATGTGAAGGTTGCCCGTAGGCGAAGGCGCAAAACGCACGCGAATGGGAGTTTGATTGCTCATGTAAGGTTTCCTTTCAGGCTAACTTTTGCGTTTTTGGTTGATGGAACTCATTATATTTGAGTTTTGTTTGCGTCGCTTAGCTCGTTTGTTTTCTCCGAGTCACCTGCTGCATTTTTCTCAGGTATGCCACGCTCATCAGCAATAAAAGTGCCCAGAGTAACACCACCTCTAAAACCGACTATCAACGCATCGGCACCGGCACGCATATACACGCCAGCAAACTTTCCTCCGTAGACAAAAAGCCCCGTTAAGAGATTAAAGGGTGTGAGTTTCTGCGGGTCAAACTGTTCATCGGCCGTTGCCTGAGCTGCTTGCTCAGGGGTGGCAAAAAGCGGATTGCCGTCCTTATCCAAGGGAATAGGAACGGTGTTAGGGGCGGCATACTGAGGGCAATACTCCTGTAGCACATAACCCTCGTGCGAACAATCATTGAGCAGCTGATCCCACTCATCTGCTCCGTAACTTTGCCCCGCATAAACCCCCTGCGTTCCATAGCCGTCTATCGGCTTAATAATAAAACGCTGCTTATTTTCAAGAACCTGGTGGGCAGCTATGGTTTCAGCGCTAAGCTCGGTGGTAAACGGCACGTGCTCTTGGACAAAGCAACACTGCTCCTCATTCAAAAAAGCAAGGGTTTCTGGGTGATGAAGCATGCGAAAAGCCGTTTTGCTGTGGGCAACTTGCGTTTTGAAACCACCGATAAGACAAATTGCCTCGTCGCGAGCAGCAGCGATAAGCGCATAGACACCCGCTGCGTCGCCGTCTTGAGCAAGCTTGGCGAGTGTTTGTTTTTCATCTGGTTCTTGCTCGGCAAGGTCAATCATAATATCGGAGGTTACCGCACGCCGATAAACGGCGTCTATGCGGGTGGGAGTTTGTTGAGCTGCTGGTGCGGTGCGCTGTGTTGTTTGTTGAGCTGCTGGTGCGGTGCGCTGTGTTGTTTGCGGTGCTGCCTGTGCAGAGCCTACGTCAATGCCGTACAGTACGCCGTCTTGATAGGAAAGACCAGCAACATCGCAGATGAGGCACCGATAGCCTGCTCGCTCAAAGCGAACCTGAAACTCCTCAAGTTCTTTAATGGTGGTTTTTTCCTGATAATCAACAAGGGCAACCGTAGGCTTGCCCTTGCCAGCTTGTTTTTTTTCATAGCTGCTGTGCGCATATATCTCACCAAAGGCTTCAACCCACGGATCAAAAAGCTCCTGAGAGCAAAGCTCCATAGAGTGCGAAGCCTGCTTAAAGGTTTCGCTCAAAGAAAGCGCATTGCATATCTCTCTGTCCTCGTTCATGGCACTTGAGCCGTCGGTATTAAACTCACAAAACATAAAGTCATGCGTTTCTAGGTCGCAAAAAATGTCGATACGCGTGATAGGAATAGCAACGTCATACTCCGTGGGCAGGCTAATAAGATATTCCAGCACGGGAGAAAAGCCAAAGAGCTTGCGATATGACGCATCGCTGCAATAGCGCTCTGTCATCGCTTCAAGAATCTCGTAGGTGGTGTGAGCGCACTCTGCAAAAAAATCCAACTCATCGGCACTATATATTTGTGGAATAAAGCCCATGGTAATGACAGAATCGTGATAGAGCGCCGTTGAATTGTTGAGGTAGTGTTGCGCGGCAAGTCTGCCCGCAATGTCGCCGTCAAGCTCGGTAAAAGCCTTCAGGTAGGCGTTGCGGTAGTTTTGTCCCGCTGCGGTGACCTTTGAGGCTACAGCAGCCGTGTTTGCGCTCAGCTCCGCGTCCAAATCTGCAGCCATGCTAGGCACCAGCACCTTGGGCATCGAGCATAGTTTTGCGCTGGGCAACAAGCTCTGCCAAGGGCATAAGGTAATGTTGCTCGTCTTTTGGAAGACCTTGTTGGGCAAAGGCAATTATCTCGTCAAGCCACAGGGTTGCGGAGCGCTGATAAACAGTGGCCTCATAACCCAAGGTTCGCAAGGCCGTTTTAGCGCGCGCAATAGATACAACATCAAGGTAGGCAAAGCACTCCTCATAATACTCAAGGGCCTCCTCGTTGTAAAAAAGACCTTTGATGAGAGCAGTAAAAGCCAGACTGTAGGCAAAGGGCATGGAATCTGCCTGCCGCACTTCGACATACTGCTTAAAGCGTGCGTCGTAGAAAAAGAGCGATAAAACGTGCTCAATGGTTTTTTGGTCGAGCTGAGCAGAGGTGAGGGCTTCGCTAAATGGCGTAAAGCCCTGCGCAACCGCCACCACCCCTCCGTTTTCGAGCGTATCAACAGTAAAAATCGCTGGAGCATCAAGCAGGGTTTCTGCATAGCTTTTGAAACCAAAATCATCGCTAAAAAGGTTTGCGGGCGTAAGACAACGCTCAGGGTCGCAATCGTCCCAACAGGCAGTTCGAGCCATACGATTGGGGATAGGCAGGCTGCTCTGCGAGTTTTGAGGGCTTTGAGCGCCCTGCGGGTCTTGATGCACGGGGGCGTCTAGATGCACATGGCTGGCCTGACGCGCCTGCATATTTTGACTCAGAGCCCCCACGCTTGAACCCTCAAACACTGGTGAATTGTCAGTAAGAAAGGCAAAAAACGGTCCGAGCGCATGAGCGATACGTAGCTTGTTGACGGCATCAAACTCATCAACATAGTCGATGCTTGTTTGCGTGGCCGCTGTTGCGCGCATCATGCAAATGCCATGCTTGCCCGTTTGCGTAAAATGCTCCGCCATATAGTAGTAGCGGTCTTTGGGGATAAGCGGTATTTCGTGAGCACACGCCGTAGGGTGGTAGCCGTATTCGCGTGCCTCATAACCCATCTCAGCAAGCAGGGGGTCGAGCTGTGAGCGAAAGAGCAGGTACTCAGTTTCTATTTCGGCAAGACCGGCTGCTGGCCCAATGCTAATTTCAAGTTGCGCACCTGGTTCAAGCGTAATGTTTGTTTTGTGTCGGTTCAGCGCAATAAGGCTTTCCTTGTCCGCCGGTTCGGTGTTCGCTTTTTGCAGCTTCGTCTTGGGGGCGGGCTCAGAGCGCTTCTCGTAAATGCGCTCGTCAAAAAACTCGGCAAGACGTTCAAGCACCTCATCAACCCCTGGCTTTCCCGTTTTGGGGTCGGTGTAATAGGGCACGAGCGCACCCGTCTTGGCATCTACAATAAAATGCTCAAGCTCAAAGCCAATGCTGTGCCCCTCGTGCCCAACCGCTCCTTGGGCAAGGTGGCTGGCAATCGCAAAGGCATGTTCGCTATAACAGTTGGTATTCATAAAATTATTGTAGCCGAAGTCAGACGTGGTGCGGCAACGGATTGCCAACAAAGGCGTGAAAGATTAAGGGAAAATCCCAAGGGTAAGTCCTCAGAAGCGAGGCGAAAAAACTGCTACAATCGTAAGAGTACATTTACTAAGTAAACCACGAGTGCGCAGTTGCGCAAAGGAGCGATAACCGTGAAAGACGCAAACTATGTATTCACTTCAGAGAGCGTAACAGAAGGACACCCTGATAAGGTGTGCGACCAAATAGCCGACGCTATTTTAGATGCCATTCTTGTTAAGGAAGCGGCTCTAGAGGCCGATGGGTATGTATCTCAAGATGGCGAGAAGGCCTCGGTTGTTGCTGTGCGCTCAGCCATTGAGGTTATGGCGGCTGAGGGACAGGTTATTTTGGCAGGCGAGATTCGCACGCAAGCCTATATTGACATTGAAAAAACCGTTCGTGAGGTTGTTGAGAGCATTGGCTACAATGACCCTAATTTGGGATTTGATTATCGCTCTCTAGGCGTTTCAAATGCTATTTCTGAGCAGAGCGCTGACATCGCCCGAGGCGTTGATGAGAGTTTTGAAGCGCAACATGCGGGCGGAGATAATGCTGATGGGATTGAAAGCGGCTCGGCGGCAGAGGGCGACGACCCCTATGAGCGTACTGGCGCTGGCGACCAAGGCATGGTTTTTGGTTACGCCTGCACAGAAACACCTACCCTAATGCCCTTGCCCATCTTTTTGTCACATCGTCTTGCTGAGCGTCTTACCGCCGTGCGCAAAGAGGGAACGTTGCCGTACTTGCGCCCTGACGGTAAAACGCAGGTAAGTGTTCAGTACGAAAACGGCGTGCCAAAAAAGGTTACCACGGTGCTTATCTCTACTCAGCACGAGGAGAGTGTTGACGTTGAAACCACGCTGCGCAACGATCTTATCGCAAAGGTTATCACCCCCGTTTTTGATGAATGGAATATAAGCTGGGAAGGTGCAGACGTGTACGTGAATCCCACGGGACGTTTTGTTATTGGCGGTCCTGCTGGCGACACGGGTCTTACTGGTCGTAAAATCATCGTCGATACGTACGGTGGTATGGCTCGCCATGGTGGCGGTGCGCTTTCTGGCAAAGACGCTACCAAGGTTGACCGTTCTGCCACGTATGCGGCACGCTGGGTTGCAAAAAATATCGTTGCAGCAGGGCTGGCAAGCCGCTGCGAGGTGCAAATTGCCTATGGCATTGGTATCGCAAAACCGCTTTCTCTTATGATTGAAACCTTTGGCACCAATACTGTGCCCGTAGAGACTATTGTATCTGCGGTGGGTTCGGTGTTTGACTTGCGCCCAGCAGCCATTATTGATGCACTTGCGTTGCGTCGCCCGCTGTTCCGCAAAACTTCTAACTACGGACATTTTGGACGTGAGCTTGAGGAGTTTAGTTGGGAGCGCACTGATAAAGTCGATGCCCTCAAAGCTTTGTGCTGAGAAACCTTATACTGAGTGGCCTTGTGCAAAAAACGCTAACACACCATGGTAAGACTGCATTAAAAATGCCGCTTACGGTGGTGTATTTTTTGTTGGCATGTCTGCTGGTTTTTGCTCCGGTGGGCTTTTTGACCGCTTGTGATTTTGAAACGGGGCTGTTGGGAAGCGACAAACAGGGAGAGAACAGCAGGGCAAAAACTGCTTTTTTAAATAGCACTATAGAGCTTTTGACTGCCTCGCCCATCAAGGGCGAAAAGCTCAAGGTGGTTTCCTCAGTGTTTGCTGCCTACGACTTTTCTCGTGAGCTTTTAGGGGAGGCAGGGGAGGTATCCCTCCTTTTGAAACCAGGTCTTGAGCCCCACTCCTTTGAACCTACGGTGCGCGACATTCTTTTGCTGCAGGACGCCGACGTGTTCATCTATGCGGGCGGAGAGTCTGATGTGTGGATAGATGAGCTTTTGTCCTCACTCGATACGGCAAACCTCCAGCTTATACCCCTTATCGATATGGTTGAGCCCCTTGAGGAGCTAGAGTTGGAGGATTTACTTGCTGCAAGAGGCGATGATACAGTTGATGATGCAGGAGAGGGGCAACAGGAGTCAACAGGTGGGCTTGGAGCAGCAGGCGTGGCTGAGGCAGCCGCCGAAGCAGCAAAGGCCGCCGAGGCAGAGCAAGACCTTGATGAGCACGTGTGGACGAGTCCTAAAAACGCCAAGCGCATTGTACAAAACCTCGCCGGCATTTTTGAAAAACGCACTCCGGAGCGCTCAGCGCTTATTCAGGAAAACAAAAAGGACTATCTCGGCAAACTTGATGCTCTTGATGAACGCTTTCGCACAATAGTGCAAAACGGCAAACGTAAGACCCTGCTTTTTGGTGACCGCTTTCCGTTTCGTTATCTTGCCGAGGAATATGGCCTAGCGTGTTATGCAGCTTTCCCTGGCTGCTCGACGGCGACTGAAACCAATGCAAAAACCCTTTCGTTTCTTATAGATACGGTGCGAAGCGAGAAAATCCCTGTCGTGTTTTATGTCGAGCTTTCCTCGCACAAAATAGCCGATATTATTGCTGAGGAAACGGGTGCTCAGCCCTTGTTGCTCCACGCGTGCCACAACATTTCGCTTGATGACTTTGAGGCAGGTACCAGCTACCTTGAGCTTATGATGCAAAATGCAGACAACCTTAAGCGAGCGTTAGCATGAAAAAAGCAAGCTATATTGCGTGCAAAGATGCTTCCTTTTCTTATGAGGGGACAACCGTTGTGTCAGGCATAGATTTTGAACTTGAACGCGGTGACTACCTCTGTGTGGTGGGAGAAAACGGCAGCGGCAAAAGCACGCTCGTACACGGTCTGCTGGGGCTTAAGCAGCCTTGTACTGGTGAGATACAGCGCGCCGAAGAACTGTGCAAAGGTGCTGTTGGCTATTTGCCTCAGCAGCGCGCCTTGCAACGGAGTTTTCCCACAAGCGTAATGGAAGTGGTGTTATCCGGGCGCTTAAGCAGCAAAGGTTTCTTTTCGTTTTACAACAAGCACGACCGTAGTCTTGCGTGCGAGGTATTAGAAAAACTTGAGATAAGTTCGTTGGCATCGTGCGTGTTTGGTGAGCTTTCGGGTGGTCAGCAGCAGCGTGTTTTGCTTGCGCGCGCTCTTGTGGCCGCCTCTGATGGACTCAAGCTGCTCATTTTAGATGAGCCCATGAACGGTCTTGACCCTCACAGCAAGCAAGAACTCTATGAGCTGATAGCCAAACTTAATAAAGAAGGTTTGACGCTCGTTATGGTTACGCATGACGTCAATGCGGCGGTGTCTGCGGCAAACAAGATACTTTTGTTGGATTCAAAGCAGGAGTTCTTTGGCAGCACTCACGATTTTCAGCATACGGCACGCGGACGAGATCTGATGCGTGACTCTTGTGGTGGGCACTGTGCGGTGTGTGGTTTGGCGGTGCATGACCATGATTGATGTTTTGACCAATATGCTGAGCTACGGCTTTATACAGCGTGCGCTTATTGTGGGCTTGCTGGTTTCTGTCTGCGCTGCGCTTTTGGGAGTGAGTTTGGTGCTCAAGCGTTTTTCGATGATTGGCGATGGTCTCGCACACGTTGGATTTGGCTCGTTGGCAGTGGCAACCGCTTTTAACGCAGCACCCCTTGCTGTTTCCTTGCCCGTTACCGTGCTGGCGGCGTTTCTGCTTCTGCGTTTAAGCGAGCGCGGGCGCATTAAGGGCGATGCTGCTTTGGCGTTAGTGTCGGCAAGCGCAGTAGCCATTGGCGTGTTTGTTATTTCGATGACCTCAGGCATGAATACCGATGTTGATAATTATCTTTTTGGTTCGATTTTATCGCTCAGCAGCGGTGATGTTATTTTAAGTGTGGCACTTTGCCTTATTGTGCTTGCCTGCTTTATCCTGCTCTACAACCGCATTTTTGCCGTGGTATTTGACGAAGCCTATGCCCGCGCTACGGGCATGCCCGTCAATGTCTATACCACGGTCTTAGCGCTGCTCACTGCTTTGACAATAGTGGTAGGCATGCGCTTGATGGGAGCCCTACTCATATCAAGCCTCATTATTTTCCCTGCCTTGAGTTCTATGAACATAAACAGGCGTTTTAAGAGCGTGAGCATTTGTGCGGTAGGGGTTTCTGTTGTGTGCTATTTGATAGGCATTACGTTGTCGTTTGTATTGGCTACCCCTGTGGGAGCTACTATAGTGCTTGTTAATCTAGCAGTTTTTATTCTGTCTTTGGGAACCCGCTGGCTGCGCGCTTTTGCGCGCAGCCAGCGGGTTAAATAGTTCAAGTTAGAACGTGCTACAAAAAGAGCTAGGATTCGCTTAAAGCGAGCGCGTTCTCAAGGAAACTAAGGTAAATCCTCGAATCTAGAAGTTATCCCTATCTACTGCTTCGCTGCCAACATTACCAGCGTCTGACTGATATAAGGTAAGGGTATAGGTATAGTTCTTTTCCAGTTTTGCGGTATCTTTTCCACCGTCAAACAACATGGTAGAGTAGGTTCCCTTTTCGCCAAACATCAGCTCTTCACCAAACCATGCCTCACCATAGGCTTCTCTAAACGTATACGTTCCTGCAGGCAAATTGATGGTTGCCTTGCCGCCCTTATTGAGAAATACGGTCGCAACATGGGTGTCGCCGCTGTATATCTTGAGATAGACGGGCCAAGGCGTTTTATTTGCATCGAGCTTGAGAGAAACATCCGATGATTTGAACTTGGTGTTTTGGAACAAAACACCTTCTTTTGGCGTATCAACAAGGCAGCTCTCAGCCTTGGCTTTTGCATCGCTGTAGTCGTCCAGCTCTATAAAGGCATAATAAGCACCCTCGCGGTCGCCATCGGCAAGGAGTTTTTCGGCGAGCTTATACTCGCAGGCCTTTACCTGCTCAGCTGCATCTTTGTAGTCGACAACCGAAAGCGACCAGAACAAATCTCTTGCCTCCGTGTAGTTGCCGTCGGCAAAAAGGCCTTCGGCAATTTTGTAGTCGCAGTCATTAACACGGTCTTTCGCATCAAGAAAACCGTCTGCACCGAGCTCAGCAAATATCTCGCGCGCCTCCTCATACATGCCCACCTCAAAAGCATCATCTGCTTTTTGGTAGTCAATATGCCTCTGGCACTCAACAGCAAGTTTTTCTGCGTCCTCATAATCACCAAGGTTAGAAAAGAGAGCATGGGCTTCTTTGTAATCGCCTGCGTCCATGGTAGCCTGAGCTTTTTCATAATTTTGCGCCTGCAGCAGACCGGGAACCACAAGAACGGCAGCTGTTCCCAAAGCAGCAAGAAGCAGCAAAACTATAAGGCTAATAATAAGTCCTTTTTTGGAACGCTTCTTTTTCTGAGGAGCTTGTACGGCAGTTTGTGCAACAACTTGCTCGGCAGCAGAGAGGGTAGGGGTTTGAAAGACCGCAGTGTTCTCCGCCGTGGCATCTCCTACTTCTCCGGCAGCGCCCACCAGTGGAGCAGTGCTCGCAGCAACGGGCTTCGTGTCTGAGAGGGGAGCAGTGCCCGCAACAGGCTGCGGTGCGGTAGCTTCTGCGAAAATGGAAACAGGAGCAACGGCCTTTTTGGCGGCCTCCTCAACCTTCTCTTCAACTTTTTCCTCAGCTTGCGCTATGGTTTCGGCTGCAGCATCTGCCGCCTGCGCAGCTTTTTTGGTGGTTGCCTTGGCTGCTTTCTCAACAGCCTTTTTGGCTTTTGCGGTTGTTTCAGATGCCGCTTCAGTTGCCGCTTGAGCAACTTCTACAACTTCTGTTTTCGCAGCCGTGGTTGCTGCTGCGGCGGTCGTAGTAACAGCGGCAGCAGTCGCCACTGCCTCAGCACCAACCTTTTCCACTGAGCTTTTCACTTTCTTTGCCTTGGTAGCTGCAGCTCCACTTACTTCGTTGTTTACCGACGCACCACACTGAATACAAAAAACTGCGCCTTCAACAAGTTGATTTCCACATTGCGTGCAAAACATGAGAGTCCTCCGCTCCTTAAAACCTACCTATCACACCAGGCCAAGCAACCTTGCGAGAGCTAACAATTCCCCGCACTTGGGCAAAAGCGTGCTTTCCTGTAACACTTATACAAAACTTATATAAAACAGTACCACTCGTAAAACCAAAAAACCACAGCAAAAGTTGCGTTAACCGCAAAAAAGTACCTAAGAAACCCTAGTCGTTGCCTTTTGAAACAAGTTCCTCAAGCAATGCCATACGTTTTTCGGTTGCTTTAAGACGCGAAATCACCACCACAACATAGACAAACAGCACCAGCCATATAAGGGCATAGGCGGCAATAACATACGGCGCTCCAGCAAGAACGTCTGAATAAATTGTGTCTAAAATAGCATTTGGTTCCATGGTTACTCCTTAATTTTTATCGCCCACCAAGGCGAGGTGTTTGTAAATAAGTATCCAGCGCTAATCTTAAGAGCCCTGTGCTTCGTCGTAGCGAGCCTGCACCAGAGCAAGTCGCTCGGCAAGCTCAAGCTGCATAGAACGTAAATAGTAAAGCCCAAAACCAATAAAGAGCATGCCAAACAACGCTGTCAAAAACGCCGCAAGCATGGGTGGCGTTAAGCCAGAATCAGCACTACCGCTTAATACCACGGGATGCATGGACTCCATCAAACGAGGAATGAGCATAGAAAGTGCGGCGTTAGCAAAGGCGATGATGCCAAAAACTGCCGAAATCCGCGCCCTGCGCTCGGGGGATTCGATTTGAACGCGCAGGATAAAATACGCAATTACCAGCAGCATCAAGATGAGATAGGTGGTAAGGCGAGGATCCCAGTTCCACCAGGTGTTCCAGTCGCTGCGTGTCCACAAATCACCAGAAATCATGGTGAGAATGATAAAGATAAGCCCAACCTCCATCGCCGTACGTGCCCTCAAATCGCAGACGGGACGTTTGGTGCGGAGATACTGGATAGAGTGCCATGCGCCGAGGGCAAGGGCTGCAAAACTGGCGATGGCTACCGGTACGTGAAAGTAAAAAATCTTTTGAGAAAACCAAAGTTGATGGGTTACCTGCTCGCCACCTATATTGGCAACCTGAGCCAATTCACCACCATTTGCAATGGGAACAAAAAAGAACACTGCGATAAAAGCTCCCGTAGTGAGCAGAGCGCCTAGCGCAAGTGAAATAAGTGCGAAAACCCGTGTCACAACATCACCGTCCTAACCATTAAGAACAAAATCGTACAGCATCCAACCAACTAAAATCATAATAACATCGTATCCCACTCCCATGCCAAGGGTTTGCAAGAAAACCATACTATCGCTTATCCCTAGAAGTGCCATAGAGCTGGCGGTTACGCAGGAGTAAAGGAGGGGAAAAATAACGGGAATAAAGAGCAGTGCGAGCATGATGTCGCGTCCGCGCGTGTGTAGGGTAATGGTGGCGAGCAAGGTTCCCACACCAGCAATGCCCAAAATCCCAACAGCTAAGGGAGCTAAAACAAGCGGTGCGCTGGGAGCAAGCACGCCGTTGCCCTGTACGCCTCCTTGGAGAAAGAGGAATACAAACAGCGGTACGGCAACAACAAATACGATGCTTAAGAAAAGCGCATTCGCCGTAACTTTTGACAAAAAGAGCACGCCTCTATCAAGCGGCGAGAGCAGCAAGGCCTCGAGTGCGGAAAACTCACGTTCTCGGTTAAAGGAACGGTTAAGTCCCAAAAGAGAGGTGAACACGGCAAGCACCCAGAGCAGACCACTGGCAAGCGGCGTGATGTCATAGCTATTCTCACCGAGCATAAAAGCAACACCAAAAACAACCAGTACTAGTACGGCATAAATGCCCATAGAGCTGAGTATATCAAAGGTTCGAAACTCTATCTTTAAGTCTTTGCGCAGCAGGGTCATAAATTGTTTCATGCTTGACCTCCGGTGCACTGAGAGGTTTTTTGGGAAGTTTTGGAAGTTTTGCCAGTAGCATCAACAAAGTTTTCGTATTCATTACGGGTGCCGTAGAACTGTATTCGTCCTTTATCAAGCGTCAAAACGTGCGTGGCTCGCTCAAGCCCAGACTCAAGATGATGGCTCACGAGAATAAAACTGCGCTCATCTCGTATTTCGTCAATCAAGGCATTAAGTGTTTCTGTTCCCTGCGGGTCAAGACCAGTATAGGGCTCGTCGAGCAAAATAAGCTCAGGGTCATGCAGCAGCGCACGTGCCAAAGAAAGACGCTGAATCATGCCGCGCGAAAAGGTGCGTGCTACGTCAAGCGATCGTGAAGCAAGACCTGTTTTTGCAAGCAGCGCACGAGTTTTTTCTTGAGCATTTTCCACCCCGTACAGGCGGGCAAAAAAGAGGAGATTTTCTTCGGCGGTTAAATCGGCATATAGAAGAGGTTGATGTGAAATAAAGCCAATGCGTGCCCGAATCTCGTCAGCTTCGGTCTTGGTGGAAAAACCGAGCACCTTTGCCTCGCCAGAACTTGCTTGCTCAATAGTGGCAAGTATGCGCAAAAGGGTTGTTTTGCCAGCACCGTTATGACCAAAAATAGTAAGAAACGCCCCGGCGGGCAGGGTGAGGTCGAGCTTATTTAAGGCGGTGCGCACCCCAAAATTGCGTGTTAGGGACTGTAGCTCAACGGCAGGTGTTGCAGGGTCTTTTTTAGACGGGCTCGCCATGGGTTTTCATGCTACCTAGTTGATGTTTTCGAGCGCAATATCGGTTGCCACAAAACGATAACCGTCGTTGCCATCAGCTTCGAGAACACCAGTGATAACCACGGCGCTACCTTCCTCACAACCTTCTGGCAGGGCATCTTTGTAGACAACGGGCAGCTCATCATTTTGAGAATAGACAACAAAGCGTATGTCGGCGTCAGCTGCTTCAAGCGTATCAGTCTTTATATAGCCAGCCAGCCGCACGTTTTCTGCGCCCAAGAGGGTAGAGGTTGAGCGAACCACCTGTCCAACAGTGTATGCGCCCTCGGCGCTTTCATATTTTGAAGGACATTTGGTGAGCAAGCCGTTGGGCCCTACTTCAAGAATGCCGCTACTGTTGAGCGTGCCGGTGCAGATAGCGATAGTGCCTCCGCCAAGACTTGCGGTTAAAGAACCCTCGTAGTGGACCTCAAGAGTTTGATTGGGGTCGCCGTTTGGATCATAGATAGAAAAAACTGTTGTGGTGCCCTCGGTATGATACGAACCAGTTACTACCGTACCATCGACCTTGATGCGTTGATTTTCAAAATCTCCCGATAAAACGCCTGCGATTGTTGGCGTAGGAAGCGTGCCTCTCGCTCCGGCGAATGCCACCATGAGGATAATAACTCCGACGATTGCCAAACCAGAAATGATAAGGCGTTTTTGAGCTTTTTTGTTCATAATACGTCCTCGGTACTTTTTAGACTAGATGCCGTATGAATAATGGAGCCAACGAGGGGACTCGAACCCCTGGCCTGCTGATTACGAATCAGCTGCTCTACCATCTGAGCTACGTTGGCACTTGTCAAAACCAAATACAAAATCTTGTACGAACCTTGCATAATGCCCTCTGCGAGCTTTCTGCGAAACCCTGTGCGAAACCCTGTACAAGCTCTCTGCGAAACCCCGTGCGAACAGCGCACAAACAAGGACAAACAAGATTATGAGCAAGATGGCAGTATATCAAAAATCAGACTTTTATGCGTGCTGGGAGCAAGAGTTTTGCTCAGCTGGTGCCATGCTTGGTTGGTTATTTGGGCGGGAGCTACGTGGTTGACAGGCTGCACCATAGGTTGGCTTTGCATCTGAGCATACTGAGCACCCCGTTGACCTTACGAGCCTAGCTCAACTTCTGGCATCAACTCTTTGCTCATGGTTACCAAGACGCGCTCAAAAACCGACACCTCATCGGCAGAGCAATGCTGCCGAATGCGCTCTATCACCGTGCTGACATAAGCAGTATTAAGCTGCTGATATTCGTAAAAATGCTCGGTAACGTGCAAGTAAGACTCACGCCTGTCCTCCTTGGAACGCTCTTTGCGCACATACCCCTTTTTTATGAGGTTTTGTACCTTGTAGGTTGCATTGGCAACAGAGATATTAACAAACTTTGCAAACTCGCTTACTGTTGGCCTACCGAGGGCACTAATAATTTCCACGCAATAGGCTTCTGTGGTGGTAAGAGTTGCCTCACGGGTCGCAAGGCGTTGGAATATGCGCTGGTAAAACTGAAGCTTGAACTTCGTATACACATCGGTAAAAGCACTCTCTAATGATTCCGTCATGGTAGTCACCCTGTTTCAGAACTCGTATCCAGCACAAAGGATATCTCTGCACTGCAAGCAACCGCACCGTCTACTTTTGCGACAGCCTCACCAAATCCTACGGGCCCTTTACGCTTAGTGAGCCTGCAGTCAAGTTCAAGTATATCACCTGGACGGACAACCGTTCTAAAGCGGGCGTTTTTTACCCCACCAAAAAAGGCGATGCGCCCCTTGTTTTCTGGCTCACTCAAAAGTGCGATGGCTCCCGTTTGGGCAAGTGCCTCTAAAATGAGAACGCCTGGCATAACTGCTTGCTCAGGAAAATGTCCCTCAAAAAACGGCTCGTTGGCACTGACGCACTTGCGCGCTTTTGCCCAAACGCCTGCTTCAAAATCCTCCACACGGTCGATGAGGAGAAAGGGATAGCGATGGGGGAGAATGCTTTCTATTTGTTCTTTGTTGAGTGTTGGCATGAGCCTTCCTTTCAATATTTTTATTTTAGGGACGGATACTGCAGTGGTGCGCCGTGCCCGTCAGAGTGTCCCCGTCAGAGCGTGTCCGTCAGAGCTGAGAGTTAAAAGTGCAAGCAAAAACTAGATGCGAGCAAACGCCAAGGTGGCGTTATGTCCGCCAAACCCAAGTGAGTTTGACAAAACGGCATTAAGCTTTGCAATGCGCCCCTCGTTGGGCACCACGTCCAGATTACATTCGGGGTCGGGCACGCAATAGTTGATAGTTGGAGGGATAAAACCTTCCTTAAGCGCACGAGCGCACACCAAAGCTTCCACAGCACCAGCTGCTCCCAGAAGGTGCCCAGTCATGGATTTTGTGGAGCTAACGGGCACAGTGGTATTCAAACCGAATACTGCGCCAATGGCGCGCGCTTCGCTTTTGTCGTTGAGCGGTGTTGAGGTGCCGTGAGCGTTAATATAGCAAATGTCGCCAGCGCTCAAGGAGGCATCTGCGAGCGCGCGCCTCATAGATTCGATAGCACCCGTGCCCTCGGGTTCGGGTGCAGTAATATGATAAGCATCGCAGGTGGCACCAAAGCCTGCTACTTCGGCGTAAATAGCAGCACCACGCGCTTGCGCATGCTCAAAGGATTCCAGCACGAGCATGCCGGCACCTTCTCCCAAGACAAAACCCGAGCGTTCTTTATCGAAGGGAATGGAGGCACGGTTGGGGTTTTCTCCTAAATGTAAGGCCTGCATCGAGGTAAAGCCTCCCACTGCCAAAGGAATGACGGTAGCTTCGCTGCCACCGCAGACAACTACGTCGGCGTATCCGTGGCGAATATGACGCAGCGCCTCACCAATGGCATGAGCTGAGGAGGCACAAGCGGTTACGATGCAGCTGCAGTCCCCCTTGAGGCCATGTTCAATGGCAATGCGTCCAGCAGCGATATTTGCAATGGTCATAGGAATGTAAAAAGGAGAAACTTTATCAAAGCCCCGGTCAAGGCCTCGGTTATACTCACGCACGGTGGTCGCCATACCACCTATGCCACTTGAAACAAGGACATCTGCTCGAGAAAGGTCGGTATTTTCGCTGGTTATGCCACTGTCGCTTACCGCCTCTCGCGCAGCAATTACGGCAAGCTGCGTAAAGCGATCCATCTTGCGCATATCGCCCGCAGACAAAACCTCGGCAGGGTCAAAGTCCACTTCTGCGGCGAGCTTGGCAGACTGTGCGCTGGTGTCATAGCTTGTTAGGGGCGCTATGCCACATACGCCTGCTTTGATGTTCTCCCAAAATGTTGCAGCGTTTGCGCCGATAGGGGTTATAGCCCCCATGCCAGTTATCACTACTCGTTGTGTCATTTCTTCTCCTTTTGGTTTGCTTATGTATGCCTCGCTTGCAAAACCTCTCAAATGCCTTTCAGAGTGCCACTCAAAGCGTCGTTCAGCGTGCCGCTCATAGCGCAACTCAAAGCGCCACTCAAAGTGTCATTCCTCCGTCAACGGCAATAACCTGACTCGTAATATATGCCGCCTCATCGCTTGCCAAAAAACCAACAAGTGAGGCAATGTCATCAGGAGTGCCTAAGCGGGGGATAGCAAGCGAGTTGGTGAGCGACGTGCGTGCCTCTGTACCCAAAGCCTCAGTCATGCTGGTTTCAATAAAACCCGGTGCGATAGCGTTGACGGTTACAAAACGAGAACCCAGCTCCTTTGCGAGCGTTTTTGTAAGTCCGATAAGCCCCGCCTTACTTGCGGCATAGTTAGCCTGCCCCGCATTGCCCGCCAAACCTACAACACTTGAAATGTTGATAATGCGCCCAAAGCGTTTTTTAGCCATACTCCGTGCAGCAAGTTTACAAAAGATAAAGGCTGCCTTTAGGTTTACGCTTAAGACCTCGTCAAAATCCTCAAGGCTCATGCGCATGATAAGGTTGTCGCGGGTAATGCCAGCATTGTTTACGAGAATATCTGGCGCACCCAGCTCGGCAACGCATGCCGCAAAAAGCTCCTCACAAACCGTTGTTGAAGCTATATCGCCGCCGTACGTCGCAAAACGTGTGGTGCTAAAGCCGGCGCTCTGTGCTGCTTCTCTACACAACTGTGCTGTTTCTTGTGCTTCAGCCTCATTGCGGGCGTAGGTAAGGGCGACGTTGTATCCGCAAGCAGCAAGTTTTATACAGATGGCTCGCCCAATGCCTCGGCTTCCGCCGGTAACAAGGGCAAGCTGCGAGGAGGGCTCGGGTGATGTGGTTTTACTGCTCATGCGTCTACGACCTTTCGTATGTCATCGGCTGTTCTCAATGAGGTTACGGCCAAACTTGGTGCTGTTTTCTTTATAAGACCAGCAACTACTGTGCTGGGCCCTATCTCGATAATTGAGGTGATGCCTGCTTCCTCAAGGAGGCGTATACTTTGCGCAAAACGAACCGGCGAGGATATTTGCTTAACAAGAAGCTCTGGTATCTCGCTGTCTGCTGCAAAAGCAGCGGTGGCATTAAAAACAACCGGTGTTTTTTGGGGCCTAAACGCAACTGAGCCAAGATGCTCCCTCAGCTGCTCTCCCGCTTCTTTCATAAAAGCGGTATGAAACGGTCCGCTGGTTTTAAGTGGAACACAACGCTTTGCACCCTTTTCTTTCAAGGCAAGCTCTGCAGCAGACACGGCTGCTTCATCGCCACCAATAACTATCTGGTTTGGACTGTTGTAATTCGTGCACGCAACAACCGCCTGAGTTTTTGCAGCTACTTGAGATACAACGCTTTCTACGGTTGCTTCGTCAAGACCAAATATTGCCGTCATGCGAGAAGGCATACTTGAAGCATTCGCCATGATTGCTCCTCGAAACCCAAGAACAGAAAGCAGCGTTTGAGCGTCAAAAACTTCGGCTGCGTGCAGCGCACAATACTCTCCTAAAGAAAGCCCCAAGGTAGCCTTAGGGTGCAGACCGGCATCAAAAAGCAAGCGACACACGGCAGCAGCAAAGCCAGCCATGCAAGCTTGGGTATAGCGAGTGTCGTGCAAACGTGCATCGTCGGCAGCAAAGCAAATCTCCTTGAGGTCAAAACCAGCTGCGTTACTGTCAAAGATTTCGCGCACCTGCGGATAGCTTTCGTAAAGGTCGCGCCCCATGCCAGCTACCTGTGAGCCTTGTCCCGCAAAAACCCACGCTGTTTTGCCAGCAGGCGCTGGCTGTTGAAAAGGCTCTTTGAGGAGTGTTTGAGGTGTTTCGTAGCTCATAGGACGGGCAACCCTTCTCGTGTTTGCTCGTATTGCTCCATAAGGCGAGCAAAAATTGCAGAAAGCGGTTCGATTTCTTTGAGCTGTCCGGCAACCTGTCCTGCCATAAAGGAACCGCCGTCCTCGTCGCCATCAAAAACTGCCTTGCGCAAAGAACCCAAGGTTAGCTCCTCAAAAGCTGCTCGGTCGGTGGTTTCTTGCTCGAGCTTGAGATACGTGCGTGCCATTTTATTTTTTATGATACGCACGGGCGCACCTTTTGCTCTGCCCGTTACGGTGGTAGCGGTGTCTTTGGCAGCCAAAAGCATCTGCTTATAGTTTTCATGGATAGGGCACTCTTCGCTTACGAGAAGTGCCGTTCCCATCTGAGCGCCGATAGCTCCAAAGGCAAAAGCGGCACACAGCTGTCGTCCCGAGGCGATACCTCCAGCTGCTATAACGGGAATATCTACCGCATCAACAACTTGGGGAACAAGTGCCATAGTGGTGAGCTCACCTACGTGTCCGCCGCTTTCGGTTCCCTCTGCCACCACGGCATCTGCGCCATATTTTTCCATGCGCAAAGCTAAGGCGACGCTGGGAATAACAGGGATAACTTTGCTGCCTGCATTTTTCCACTGTTCGATGAAGGCAGTGGGGCTTCCGGCTCCTGTGGTAATAACGGGAACCTGCTCCTCAGCTACCACGGCGGCAATGTTTTCAATATCGGGAGCCATAAGCATTATATTGACACCAAAAGGCTTATCGCTCAAAGAACGCAGTGTGTGGATCTCGGCGCGCAACTGCTCTGCTGTTTTACCGCCTGCTGCAATAATGCCCAATGCGCCAGCGTTTGAAACGGCTGCCGCAAAACGTCCCGTTGCGATTTGTGCCATGCCCCCTTGCATAAAGGGGTAGCTTGTTTTAAGAAAACTGTTAAGTAGCATTGCCTCTCCTGTTCGACTGGTGCTGTTGTTCTTTTGTTTGCTTGCTCGTTGCATAAGTGCGTTGTGTAAAATTATTGCCACGTAAAATAAACCGCTCCTGCGGTAAGCCCACCGCCAAAACCTGCCATAACAACTTTTGACCCTGCGTGTAATACTCCGGCGGTAACAGCATCGTCAAGGGCAAGAGGAACGCTTGCCGCACTCGTGTTGCCAAGGTGGGTTAGGTTCATAAAAAACCGTTCAAGCGGTACGCCAAGACGCTTGGCTGCACTTGCAATAATGCGCTCGTTTGCCTGATGACAAATAAAAACGTCGATTTCTTTGGGCTCAAGCTGTGCTTTGCAAACTACTGCTTTGATGTTTCTAGCAAGTGCCTCTACGGCAAACTTGAACACCCCTTGACCGTCCATCTGAATAGTCTTGTCGATAGAAAGCAAGTCGCTGTTGCCCTGAGCTTCTGAAACCCAGAAAAAGTCTTGGCTTACTTCGCAGCCGTCGTTGCTGTTGCAGCTGCCTAAACTGCCCCCACCGTCGTTGTCGTTGTTGTTGAGCGTTGTGGTGCCTACCCCTGCTGCCAAGCCAACAACGGCTGCACCTGCTCCGTCGCCAAACAAAACACAGGTATTGCGGTCGGTAAAATCGGTGAGGCGAGAAAGCACTTCTGTGCCCACCACGAGGGCATAAGAACCCTCACGTATGAGGCGAGAAGCGCAGATAAGCGCATAGATAAAACCAGAGCAGGCAGCATTAAGGTCAAAGGCGAGGATGTTATTATTGAGCTGTAGGTCGCGTTGGAGCAAGCAGGCAAGCGGCGGGCAACGAAGCTCATTGCTTACGGTTGCGCAGATAATCAGACTGATGTCCGTGCGCTTGATGCCGCAGGCAGCTGCGGCATCAAGCGCACGGACGCTTGCCCCATATCCAAGGCTTAGAGTTGTTTCCTCCTCAGCAATATGGCGAGATCGAATGCCCGTGCGGGTTCGTATCCACTCATCACTGGTATCAACCATCAAAGAAAGCTCGTCGTTGGTAACTATCCTTGCGGGCACCGCACTTCCTGTTCCTACTATTCTCATGCATACCTTTCAGTTGTGTTAAATTGTCTAGAATTTCCGATACTTCTCATAGCGTGCCTTTACCAGCGCCTCTGGCTCACACGCTTGCAGTTCGCATAAGGCATCGCGCAAAGCAGGACGTAAGGTTTCGATAGCGGCAAGAGGATTTGTGTGTAAACCGTCAGCGGGCTCTTTAATAATTGCGTCAATCATGCCAAAGCCATACAGGTCGCAAGCAGTAAGCTTCATAACCTCACAGGCATCAGCAGCACGTTTGGCATCTTTCCACAAAATACTTGCAAAACCTTCCGGAGAAAGCACCGAGTAAACGGCGTATTCAAACATAAGAACCTTATCGGCAAGCCCCAAAGCGAGCGCCCCTCCGCTGCCACCCTCACCAGTAATAACGGCTATGGTGGGAACCGCAAGGCTACTCAGCTCAAAAAGACAACGAGCTATTGCTTCGCCTTGCCCACGCTGCTCTGCCTCGGCGCCGGGATACGCACCCGGCGTATCTATAAAAGTGATGAGAGGCCGTCCAAACTTTTCTGCCTGCTTTGCCAACCGAATGAACTTTCTGTATCCCTCGGGGTGAGGCATACCAAAATTACAGGCAAGGTTTTCGTTCAGGTCTGAACCCTTAAGCAAGGCAACAACGGTTACGGGCGTTCCCTCAAAAAGAGCAAGGCCTCCTATTATTGCGGGGTCATCACGATAGAGCCGGTCGCCATGAAGCTCAAAGAAGCCATCAAAAAGTTCCTTGATAAAAAAGGGAGCATGAGTGCGCAAAGCGTTTCTGGCAATGTCTACGTGTTCTGCTGGAGTTTTTTTGGAAAGGGGAGTGGGGCTCGAAATACTGCGAGAAGGAGTGTTGTTGTTGAGAGCAGCCTTGCTGCAGGCACCTTCGTCAAGAATGATGTTCTTGTCAGGGTGCAGAGCGAGAAGCTTAGCCAGTGTAGTACGGAGGTTCTCACGTGCAACGAGTGCATCAACAAAACCATGTGCTTGCTGAAACTCAGCACTTTGAAACCCTTCTGGCAGACTGGTACCAATGGTTTGCTCAATAACACGAGGTCCAGCAAAACCGATTAACGCTTTTGGTTCGGCAAGAATAATATCGCCCAAGGAGGCAAAACTTGCCGTAACGCCACCGGTAGTAGGGTGGGTAAGCACGCTGATATACAAAATGCCTGCGTCACTCAGCTTGCGTAAAGCCGCAGAAGTTTTTGCCATTTGCATAAGCGAGTACATACCCTCTTGCATGCGCGCTCCGCCACTCGCAGAGAAAATAATGAGAGGCGCTTGATGCTTGAGAGCATACTCAGCAGAGCGACACACTGCCTCGCCAACCGCCGTTCCCATAGAGCCCATAAGAAACTCAGCGATAAGCTCAACACACACAACGGCGCGCCCCTCGATAGTGCCTGTAGCACAGTAAAAGGCATCGCTCAGGCCGCTGCGTTTTGACAAATGAGCGACTTTTTCTGCATAGTCAGGAAACTCGAGAGGATCAGCAGACTCAATGTCCAAAAAGAGCTTCTGAGCACTGCGAGCGTCCAAGACTTCGTTGATGCGGCTCTTAAAACGAATGCGCCCCGTTTTTTTGCGTGCCTTTTGACGCTGTGTTGAAAGCTCGTCAAGGCGGTTTTTCCGTTGCTTAAAAATCCCAAAAATATCCATTACAGTTTTGCCTCCTCGCCAAGTGGCCTGAGCAAGGTGGAGAGATTTCGCTCAAGAAAACCCGTGTCGAGATGATTAGAGATGTAGTCGGGGTTGTACATGAGCATATAGTGAAGCGGCACCGTGGAGCTTACGCCGCCAATCAGCGTTTCTTCCAGCGCTCGGCGCATGCGAAAAATGGCCTCATTGCGAGTACGCCCGTGAACAATTATTTTTGCAATCATGCTGTCGTAGTACGGACTTATCTCGTAGTGGGGGTGTATTACGGTGTCAACGCGAACACCAAAACCACTGGGGAGGTGCACGTAGTCTATAACGCCCGGACAAGGGCAAAAATCATTATGAGGGTCTTCGGCGTTGATGCGGCACTCAATGGCATGGCCCTTAAAGACAACCTCGTCTTGCGTAAAAGAAAGCGGCAAGCCTGAGGCAATGCGTATTTGCTCGCGCACAATATTTATGCCGCATATCATTTCGGTTACGGGGTGTTCAACTTGAATACGGGTATTCATTTCAATGAAATAATACGAACCGTCCTCTGCAACTACAAACTCAACCGTACCGGCATTTTCGTAGCCAACAGCCTCAGCGCCACGCAGCGCATCTGCTGCCATTCGAGCGCGGGTTTCCTCACTGAGAATCTGAGCCGGAGCCTCCTCAAGCAGTTTTTGATGATTGCGCTGCAGCGTGCAATCACGATCGCCCAAATGTACGATGTTTCCCAAAGAATCGGCAAGAATTTGCACTTCGACGTGACGTGGATTTTCGATAAGTTTTTCGAGGTAGAGGCCTTTTTCGCCAAAGCACGCCAGAGCCTCTGCCTGCGCTGAGTTAAAGGAATCTTCCATCTCTTGAGCAGCGTATACCCGCCGCATACCGCGCCCGCCGCCGCCCGAGGTTGCCTTAAGCAGCACTGGATATCCCAGAGTCTCTGCGTTTTCAAGAGCCTCTTTAGCGGTGGATATGCAACCCTTTGAACCAGGAACAACGGGCACGCCTTGGTCTTGCATGAGCTTGCGCGCAGTGCTTTTGTCGCCCAGAGTTGCGATAACTTCTGGCGATGGCCCAATAAAAGTAATGCCGGCATCGCAAACAGCCTGTGCAAAGCTGGCGTTTTCTGAAAGAAAACCAAAACCGGGGTGAATAGCATCGCAGGCAGTGTGTTTTGCCACCGTGAGAATGGCGTCTTGGTTGAGATAGCTCTCTTTGGCAGCAGCGTTTCCAATGCAGATTGCTTGTGTTGCCAGCGTAGTGAACAGTGAGCCACGGTCTGCCTCAGAAAAAACGGCGACCGTTTCTATATTCATTTCGCGGCAGGCACGTAAGATGCGTGCGGCAATCTCGCCTCGATTTGCTACCAGAACTCGCTTGAGCATAGCCTTTAACTCCGCCCGCTAACTAAGCGAAACGAGGGGCTCGCCGTGTTCAACGAGGCTTGCGTCCTCAAAATGAATGCACGTTACGGTGCCGCCACAAGGAGCTTTAACCTCGTTAAACATTTTCATAGCTTCAATCAGGCACAGTACGGTGCCTTCCTCAACGGTATCGCCCACGCTCACAAAGGGTGCAGCGCTAGGCTCTTTAGAACGATAGGCGACTCCCACGAGGGGAGCCTTGACGAGCTGCTTTGCGGAGCTAGGGGAGCTATCAGAGCCAACGGAGCTAGCCGTCGAGGAGGAGCTGACGGAGCCATCAGAGCCAACGAGGCTAACAGAGCTGACGGAGCCAGCAGGACTAGCTGGATTAACAGAATTGGCAGGGTCAGCAGGGCCCGCTAAGTTGACGGAGCTTTTCTCGCCTGCTCCCGTAAGGCTTAGCGCTGCGTAAGGTGCTGCGCAAGGCGCCGTTGATGACACAGCGCACGGCACTTCACTTTTTTCAAGCACAACGCGCAACTCGCCGAGTTCATACTCAACACGGGTGAGTGCGTGCCTGTCCAAAACAACAGCCAGCTGCTCGATATGCTCCTCAACTGAGGAGGAATGATAGGGAAGGGTAGTAGTCATAACCTAATTCTTAAGAGAGTCGATAAGGGTTACCAGGTCTTGCACGGTTTTGAGGTTTTCTGCCTGAGCGGGCTCGACTTCGATGCCAAACTCTTCCTCAAGCGACATAATAAGCTCAACAGCGTCAAGCGAATCTGCGCCTAAATCCTCGTTGATGTCTGCCTCGGGCGTAACGCTTGCCTCATCAAGGCTCAGTCCGTCAACCAGCACTCGACGTACAATTTCAAAAGTTGATTCAGTCATTTGTAGTCCTTTCACACTTTGGTAGTATTTCGTTCATTATAAATTACTATAAAAAACTTGTCAAAAAACTTTAACTATTATTTTGAACGATTATTTGGGAATGTCAAGGTGCAGAGGTTTCAAGTTGAAAACAATCTTATTATATGCGGTATCATGCTTTGTAGTCAGGTATAGTTCGTACATGACAAAAACATTTTACCTAAGGAGAACTCATGGATACTCTTACGTTGTACTATAAGCCCACCTGCCCTTACTGCCAAAAGGTTTTGCGTTTTATAGAGGCAGCGGGCATCGAAGTTGAGCTCGCCGATATTGTCGTTGCAGAAAACAGAGAGCGCCTGATTGAGGTTGGCGGAAAAGTGCAAGTTCCCTGCCTCTTCATAAATGACACTGCGCTGTACGAATCTGATGACATTATTGCCTACCTGCGCAGCACTCAGGCCAATTAAGGAGCAGAAATGAAAAAAACCGAACCCGATTTGACCGAGCCCCTTTTGGACGAGCCCATTATCGAAAAGGCGGTAGTTGAGCCAGCGGTACCCGTGGGCGATATTTCTGTTGAGGCTGTGTCTACTTCTATTATTTCAGAGGATAAACCAAAGCGTACAACGAGGACGACGCGTGCGAAGGCTGCCGCTCAAGATGCTTCTGTTGAGGTTCCAGCTGCTGCTGTTGAAGCTGCTGAGGCTGCTGCTGCCAGCTCTAAGACCGCTACTAAGGCTGCCTCTGCCAAAGTTGCCGCTGCAAAGCCAACCCTTGGAGCCGAGCAGGTCTATCGGACTCCTCAGCTCGAGGGTCAAACACGAGCTTTTATGCAGGCCCAAGCGCAAGCCCAACAAGCATCGCAAGCTCATGCGCAGCAGGTAACTCAGTCGCCGTTTCAGCAGCCAAGCCAAACGACTGGCGTAGTAAATGTGCCGCAGTTCCAAGCAGCACCGCAACAGCCAGTTGCGCCGCCGCAACAAGTGACAGCGCAACAACCGACGTTGTCGCCCCAGCCAACTGCGCCAAGCCAACAAGCTGCGCCAGCCCAACAAGCTGCGCCAATCCAACAAGCCGCACGTCCTCCGCAACCAAACTACGCAACTCCCACGGCTGCTCCTCCTCGGCAACCAAAGCAAAAAAGCTCAAAGTGGCTCGCATTCCTTATGGGACTTGTTGGTGTGATAGTTGGTGCACTTTTGACCTTCTTTATTATCAGTGGGCTTACCAATGGCATCGGCTCCTCTGGTTCGGGCATAGTAGGCACTCCCGGAAACTCCATTGTCATTGAACCTAATCTTGAAGATGCTGGTCTTGCCGAGGCGGTCGCTACCAAAGTTACTCCGTCCATTGTTAATATCGATGTCTATTTGGCTAACCCACACCTTTTAAGTCTTTTTGACTACGGCACCGATGCCGGCGACGACTACATGGAATACGGGCTCGGCTCGGGTGTGATTATCAGCAAGGACGGTTATATCCTCACCAACTATCATGTTTTGGAAGGTGGCGATAAGTTCCTCGTTGGCATCAACGGCTCAGACCGTCTTGAGGCTACTTTGGTGGGTAGCGACCCGCAATCTGACTTAGCGGTTATCAAAGTTGAGGCAGAAAATCTCACTCCTATCGAGGTTGCGGATTCGTCAAAAGCAACGGTAGGCGAGTGGGTTATGGCAGTAGGAAGCCCCTTTGGGCTTGAGCGCTCGGTGTCTACTGGCGTTGTATCGGCTTTGTTCCGTTCGACCACGCTTGAAAGCACCGAGGGCATGAACATTTATGCCAACCTCATTCAGACTGACGCAGCCATCAACCCGGGCAATTCTGGTGGTGCGCTTGTTGATAGCAAGGGACGCCTCCTGGGAATTACTACGCTTATCTCCTCGCCGTCTGGCTCAAGTGCGGGAGTTGGTTTTGCCATTCCGAGCAATTACGCCCTAAGCATTGCAGAGCAAATTATGAATGGCGATGAGGTTCAGCACGCATTTTTGGGCGTAACGCTGCAAACGGTTGACAGCTCAACGGCTGACCAGCTGGGCGTTAAGGCAACGAGTGGCGTTTATGTTGACGAGGTAGTTCAAGGTTCGCCCGCCGATAGGGCTGGCATCAAGCCAGGCGACGTCATTGTTGCTATCAATGGTAAGCCTATCAAAACGGCCACCGAACTTATCATAGACGTGCGTGGACTTTTGGTTGGCGAAAAGGTGACACTCGGCATTATGCGTGGCTCCCAAACGCTTGATTTGGAAGTGACGCTTGGTGCAGATACCGATATGAGAAGCTAACCCTCGCTCTCAGAGTAGCGAGTGCAACGCTTCTAGCAAAGATGAAAAACGACCCCACGCGTTGTGGGGTCGTTTGATTTTTTGGCTCCCCGGGTAAGATTCGAACTTACAACCCTCCGGTTAACAGCCGGATGCTCTGCCATTGAGCTACCGAGGAATAAATCTGGCACGGCATGATGTCATTTAGTGCCGTATTCAGTTCTTGCCGCATAATGCGGTTGCCTAGTATAACACACTGTGAGCATGGTGGGCCCTGTAGGATTCGAACCTACAACCAAGGGATTATGAGTCCCCTGCTCCACCATTGAGCTAAGGGCCCAGATTCCTTGCCGAAGGTGCGCTTGAGGATTGTACCGCAAAGCACGCCGCCAATGCAAACACGACCTGCGGTATGGACACCATTAGCGTTGCTGCAGCCGCCGCTCCAACCGTCATCTTGTAGGGGGCACCCATGCGGCGCAGACACCCTGCACGTTGCAGTGACAGCTGCGCCAACCGTAACCATTAAGGTCAATAAGAAATAAAAGCTCCACCACGTGCGATTTGCATATTGTTGTGGGTTAACGTGAACCCCCAGCTCCGCGCAAGCGCGGAGCTGGGGGTTCGTTTATTCCTGCCAGCTTGCCCCTGCTAGCAGGAAGGAGGAGGGATTGTTCCGCAATTATTCAATCCAATAGTCATCATCGTCGTCGTAGGGTTCATCGTAGTTAAACCCGTCGTATTCCGTAAGCTCAAGCTCCCGCTGTAAACTAAAATCCTTGAGCGCATAGACGTCAACGTTTATTGCTGAACATACGTAAAAATAGTCGTTAATATAAAGCCCGCGATACTGATTATGATAGCTACTTGCGATAGGTAGGCTTGCTCGCAGATAAAAACCTTGTGCATCTGAATACCCGTAAATAAGGTATCTATCCTCGCTTGCAAAGCCAATCAGGTTGTTTTTGGGGTCAATAAGTAGTGCCTTATGATTATCAAGAGCTTCGGCATACCAGTATTCTTCGCCAACCGCCAACCTGTGTTTTTCAGAAACCTTGTGAAGGTTGGTTGTGTCAAACATGCTGAGCTTGAGCCCCTCGATAAAGCCGTCCTCGTCAGCAGCCTCTCCCAATCCAAACAAACGGTTTGGCGCGTATTCGTGCAAATAGGTAGAAAAGCCAGGGATTTTGAGCGCACTTTTTACCTCTGGTGCTTTGGGATCAGACAAGTCAACCGTAAAGAGCGGATCAACTTGTCTAAAGGTAACAAAGTAACCAACCGGCCCAGCAAACCGAACCGAATAGACCCGCTCGTCTTTGGCAAGGCCCTCGACGCTTCCAACAAGCTCAAGGTTTCTGTCCAGCACAAACAGTGCATTGGTATGCGGCTCGTAGGCATTATCCTGCTCAAAAAAGCTGCCCTTTTCGTCCGTAATGGTGCGATATTGGTATAGGTCAACGGTGGTCACAAGGCGGAGGTGCCCCTCGTACTCATCAAGCGAAAACTGATTGAGAAGCTCGCCTGGCATGATGGATTGAGCCTTAAACTTAATAGCCCCTTTTTCAATCGAAAACTTGAGTAGCTGCGTATAGAAACCACTTTGCACTTCAGTGACCGTAAAGGAACCGTCTTTGTAGGAGTTCTGTTCCTGATTTTTATAAACTCGATTTGCGAGGTAGAGATTGTTGCGGCTCATGTAAAGCGTATCGGCGGTGCCAAGAACAGACTGCTGAGCAATGCGCTCGCCCTTTTTAACATCGAGAGAAGTAACAACGGAGTAACTCATGGTATCTGCGCTTTGCGGTATCGTAATGTTTTGAGGTTTGAGTACGGTAGCCGTATCGCCTGTGTAGCTACACGGAACAAATCCCTCAGGTTTCTCAGGCTTTGCTACCGAAAAATTGCCGACCTCATGGCTGCTCGCAAGATACAAAATGTCCCCTTGCAAACGAGATGAAACGTAGCTGCCGTCTTGTCCAAACACGCTAACGAGAGGAATATCAGGCTCACTGGTTGCGGGTAGGGCATCCTTATCGTAGATGCCAGCACTATTCTCTTTGGAAATAGAGCTGATGTCGTAGCAGGCAACCCACGTAACCGCTCGTTGGTTTGAATAGGTAGAGTCTTGATGGTTATCCCTCATGCCAAACAGTGAGGGAGCTTTTTTGGGGCGTTCAAAAAGGCTGTATTCATAGAGAAAAATAAGGCGATTGCCACTTACAAAGAACTCACACGTAGCGTAATAGCTCATTGTTCCTTTCCTGTTTACCAGTGGCTCTAAGTCTATCTCTGCTATTTCTTTTGTGTATTGCCCCTGAGCGCGCACGATGACAATGCTTGAGCCTGAGAGAATATAAATGTTGGTGCCGTCGGTTTTTACGATGTCTGCCTCGTCAATGCCCTCGACTTGGACATTTGTTTCTGAGTAATCCGACGAACTGCCCGATGAATAACCGTCCTCGGAGTATTTCTCGTTGCTGGGGGCTTCAACTTCTTTAATGGTAGGCGCTGTTGGCGCAGGGCTTCTTTCTACCTCAGGTGCAGCGATAGTGTCAGTCGGAGCCTCCATAGGTATTACCGCATCATATACAACTCCATCGTCGTCATAGTCATAGTCACTATAACGTGCCTGCTGCTCCTCGTAGAGCTTGTTCAAGGCCTCATACACCTGTGCATACGACTTTGAGTTTGCAGCCTTGGCGGCAAGCGAGGGAGTTTCTGGCTGAAGGGTTGGGGTATCTGGCGGAAACGGCCCTTGAGGAGGAACGGGAAAATCGCAGCCCACAAGTTGTGGCAGCGCGAGAGCGAGTGTAAGTGCCAGCGCGAGGGCAAGGCTGAGCGAGCGGCGAGCTCTTTTTTGTGCAGCAGCGTTTCGCGTGCGTGTTGCTGCTTTTGAAAAGATCTTTTTGTTCATGGCAATCTCCTTGTTTCTTCAAAAAACTGTTTGTGCCTACACATTCTTATTTACAATACGATTGAACTTGGGCAAGTGTCGGGCTTCTCGGCAAATACTTCATTTTGTTTGGAGGCGAGCTTGTCCAAAACCCGCACGGCTTATAGAGAGGACTTTGTAGAGAGGACTTTGAGCCCGCCCGCACGGGAAGCACTTTATTCATGCTGCCCTCGCCCGCAGCTCCACACGGGAAGCACTTTATTCATGCTGCCCTCGCCCGCAGCTCCGCACACTTTGCGTATAATAGAAAGCGGTATATGTGGGCTTACTACCAAGAAAGGACTACCATGGACAAAAAAGTACAAGATCTTCTCAACAGGCAAATCAACCGGGAATTGTATTCTGCGTATCTCTACGTTGATTTTGCGAATTATTACGCCGACGAAGGTTTGAATGGCTTTGCGAGCTATTACATGGTGCAAGCTGCCGAGGAGCGCGACCATGCGCTTATCATGCGCAACTATCTTATTGCGAACAATTGCAAGGTTGAGCTTGCGGCGATTGCTCAGCCCGACAAGAAGCTTGCCAGCTTTATGGACCCGCTTACGTTTGCGTATGAGCATGAGCTTACGGTTACGGCTTCGATTAACGAGATATATGCGGCTGCGCACGAGGTACGTGATTTTCGTACCATGCAGTTCCTCGATTGGTTTGTTGCCGAGCAGGGTGAGGAGGAAGAGGCTGCCAACGACATGATTACTAAGATGAAGCTTTTTGGCGCTGACTCCAAGGCACTGTACGAGCTTGACCAAGAGTATGGCGCACGCACCTATGTTATGCCTGCACCGCTGGCGAATGCGAGTGGCGCTTAGCTGGCGCTTAGATTTCTGCACCTCCTTGAAGCGTCTAATAACGTGCAAAAGATGTGTAAAAAGCACTCTTGAGTGCGCAAAAAAAGCTCAAAACTCACGTCCAAGGGTGTGAGGTAGCGTTTTATCGGCATTTTCTGGTCATTTTATGGCTATTTGTGATATTTTTTGTTGACTTGCTCTGTGGTCACTGTTACCATGGTACCTTGTGTTTTATGCAGGAATAGGTTAGGGAAGGTTATAAATGTACGCAATTGTTGCAACCGGAGGAAAACAATATAAGGTCGCCGAGGGCGATTTTCTCGAAGTTGAGAAGTTGGTAGCTGAGCCAGGCGAGATGGTTGCGCTTGAGGCTATCTTTATCGCTGACGGCTCAAACCTTATTATGGACGCCGATAAGCTTGCTAAGGCAAAAGTTTTTGCTGAGGTTATCGACCAGATTAAGGCTGACAAGCAGCTCATCTTTAAGTTCAAAAAGCGCAAGGGCTATAAGCGCCTGCGTGGGCATCGTCAAAAATTGACTGCCCTTGAGGTAAAGAGCATTAGCTTGACGGGCACTGCTCCTAAGGGTACCACTCCTAAGAGTGCGCCTGCTAAGAGTGCCGCTCCCAAGAGTGCTGCTCCCAAGTCTGCGCCTGCTCCCAAAAAGGTAACTGCCGAGAAAGCACCAGCTGCTAAGACGGTTGCCGAGAAGGTAGTCGAGAAGGCTCCTGAGAAAGTTATTGAAAAAGCTGCGGAGAAGGTTGAAAAGGTTGAGGCTGCTGCCAAGACTACCGCCGCCAAGACTACGGCTGCTGCAGAAAAAGCAACAACCGCAGCAAAGGAAACGGCAACCAAGACCGCTGCCAAAACAGCAACGGCTGCCAAAAAGACGACTTCAGCTGCCGCCAAGGCAGCAACCGCTGCTAAGGAAACTGCAGCCAAGGCACCTGCTGCTGCCAAGACTGCTGCTGCAAAAACAGCAAGCAAGACCACGGCAGCCGCTAAAAAGACAACAACCGCCGCTAAAACTACGGCAAGCAAGACGGCTTCTGCAGCTAAGACTACTGCTAAAACAGCAGCTGCAAAAACCGCCAAGGCTACCAAGGACGCAGCGGATACCGTAAAAGAAGAAGCTGAGAAAAAGCCTGCTCGTAAGGCTCCTACCAAAAAGGCTGATGCTGAGTAAGGCTCCCGCCAAAAAAGCTGACGCTGAGTAAGGCTCCCGCCAAAAAGGCTGATGCTGAGTAAGGCTCCTACCAAAAAGGCTGAGGCTTCGGCAGAGTAGGTTCAACAGAATAGGCTTTAGCAGAACAAGCTTTAGCAGGGCAATCGATTTAAGGCAAGAAAAGCCACGTAACCTAGGTGGCTGAACGTTAAGAAAGAGGGTTTGAGAAATGGCACATAAAAAGGGACTTGGCTCATCGCGCAACGGTCGTGATTCCAAGGCAAAACGACTTGGCGTTAAGCGCTTCGCTGGTGAGTCGGTTACTACCGGCAACATCATCGTTCGTCAGCGCGGAACGCACATTCACCCCGGCGAAAACGTTGGGCGCGGTAGCGACGATACCCTCTTTGCTCTCAAAGATGGTATCCTTGAGTTTACGCATGGCAACAAGCGCAAAGTACACGTGCGACTGATAAAGGCCTAAGAGGGTTTTTACTCTTATCGCAGCATCTTTGCAGTGCTGAACTTCGAGCCCCCTGTTGCCTATAACAGGGGGTTTTTGTATAGGCTTGTATAGGCAAAGTGCGGGCTCGCTGCTTGTGCTTTGCGGAGGAAATTGAGAGAGTTAAGAAAGTAGATAAAACGAATGTTCATAGACCAGGTACATATTAACGTGAAAGCAGGCGACGGCGGCGCAGGCTGTATGTCGTTTCGCCGCGAAGCTCACGTGCCCCGTGGTGGACCTGATGGCGGCGATGGCGGGCACGGCGGCAATGTTATTTTAGAAGCCGACGGCTCGCTTTCCTCCCTTATAGATTACCGCTTCAAGCACCACTTTAAGGCAAAACGTGGTATCCACGGCAAGGGCTCTCGTATGCATGGCGCAGACGGCGATGACCTTATCCTCAAAGTTCCGCTGGGCACGCTTGTATCTGAATATGACGAGGAAACCAAACAGCGGGGCGAAACCCTTGCCGATTTAACGCACGATGGCGAGCGGGTTATTGTTGCCAAGGGCGGACAAGGTGGCAAAGGCAATATCCATTTTGTCACCTCGACACGCCGTGCGCCAGCGTTTGCTGAGCTCGGTGAGCCTGCCGAGGAGTGTATGCTTGAGCTTGAGATGAAGCTTATGGCTGATGCTGCCTTGGTGGGTATGCCCTCGGTGGGCAAGTCCTCGCTCATCGCTCGCATGAGTGCTGCTCGTCCCAAAATTGCTGATTATCCTTTTACCACGCTTGTTCCTAATCTGGGCATGGTTCGCTCTGGTGACTACAGTTTTGTGGTTGCCGATATTCCGGGCCTTATTGAAGGAGCTGCCGAGGGCAAGGGCTTGGGACATGAGTTTTTGCGTCACATCGAGCGTACGGCACTTATTTTGCACGTGCTTGATGCGAGTGGTTCCTACGAGGGGCGTGACCCCATAGAGGATTATGAGCAAATACGCACCGAGCTTATCCGCTATTCTGAGGAGCTTGCCAAGCGCCCTCAGATTGTGGTGGTTAATAAAATTGACATGCCAGAAGCATCTCTGCAAATTGAGCGGGTAAAAGCCCATCTACGAGCCGAGGCTTTAGAAAAAGTAAACGGCAATGAGTTTGCCGAGGAGTTCAAAGAGCCGCAGGTGTTTGCGGTATCGGCTGTAACAGGCGAGGGCATGGACGCTTTGATTGCAGCTACCGCCCAGCAGGTGCATGAGCTGCGTGCGGCGGCACGCGAGCTGCAGGAGAGCAATGTGCAGTACGAGAAGGTGTGGGAGCACAAGCGACAAGAGCGCGATCGCTCCTTTACGGTTACCAATCTTGGCGGCGGCGTGTTTCAGGTTGAAGGCAAAGCAGTTGAACGCATGGTTATTCAAACGGAGTGGGATAATGAGGAAGCCATCGCCTATTTGCAACGCCGTCTTGAACGTATGGGTGTTGAAAAGGAGCTGGTGGTAGCCGGTGCGAGAACGGGCGATGAAATACGCATTACGGGACGCTCCTTTGCGTTTGAATCTGCGCTGGTTGACGGCGAGCCCGATTTTAACGATGATGATTTTTTGAACGACGATTTTGATAATGAGGCTTGAACAAGTAAGGCGAGCTATGAGTAGGGAAAAAGAAAACAAGGCACAGGCGGAGCAAAGCGTACAGCAGGCACAAGGCGACCAACAGGCGCAGGGTGAGCTGGCGCAAAACGTGCAGCAGGCACAGCGCATTGTGGTAAAAATTGGCACCTCGACCTTGACCGACGAGGCGGGCAGAGTCAATGCTGCCTACATTGAGTCACTCGCCAGCCAGGTAGCGCAGCTCTGCAAACAGGGAACCGAAGTAGCCATTGTAAGCTCAGGTGCCATTACGGCAGGGCTCGAAGCGCTCAATTTGCCGCCGGCTCGTCCTGATGACATACCTACGCTTCAGGCAGCAGCAGCAGTTGGACAAGTAGAGCTTGCCAAGCACTATGCTCATGCCTTTGAGGCGCAAAAGCTCAAAACGGCTCAGGTGCTGCTCACCCGCAACGACATTGCCAACCGCGAGGCATACCTTCATGCACGCGACACGCTGAGTCGCTTGCTCGAGCTTGGTGTAGTAGCGATTATCAACGAGAACGACACCGTTGCCGTCGAGGAAATTCGCTTTGGCGACAACGATACCTTGGCTGCTCAGGTGGCAATTCTTATCGGAGCAGATTTGGTCATTTTGCTCTCGGATATTGACGGGCTTTACACGGCCGATCCACGCACCGAAAAAGACGCTGAGCTCATTGAGCATATCGCAAGCTTCACCGAAGAAATTGTTGCTGCAGCAGGTAGTGCGGGCTCTCATAAGGGCTCTGGTGGTATGGTCACCAAACTTGAGGCAGCTCGTCAGCTTATGGCGGCGGGTATTCCTATGGTTATTTGCGAGGGTCGCTTGGAGGGTGTGGTTGCCGAGGTTGCCTCGGGCGCTTTGGTGGGCACCCGGTTTGCTAGTGAGCAACCTGCTCAGGCTAAGGCTCGCAAACTTTGGAATGCCTTAAGTGGCAGCGTAAAAGGCAGTGTTATTGTTGACGAGGGAGCAACATGTGCCCTGCGTGAGCAAGGAAGCTCCTTATTGCCGGTGGGCGTTACCAAGGTTGATGGCACTTTTTCCCAAGGCGACGTTCTTGATATTCGCTCCGCAAGCGGCTTTTTAATAGGACGTGGCATTAGTCAGCATGATGCTGCTACCTTAGAGCAAATGGCGGGACATACAAGCGAGGAGTTGAGCAACTTGGCGCTTATTGGAGATGCCGAGCGCTGTGAGGTTATACACCGCGATGAAATGGTGATATTCTAGAAGTCACGAGCAAAGGAGAAAAAATGGCAGCAAGTGAGGTTTTGACTAAGGCGCAGCAGGCACAGGTAGCAGCACGTGCGCTGGCACAAATTGACGCTACTACACGCAACGCAGCGCTCCTTAAGATGGCAGATGCTCTTGTTGAGAACAAGGACTATCTCATTGCAGAAAACACTAGAGATGTCGAGGCTGCTCGTGCGGGAGGAACTGCAGAGCCGCTTATTGATCGCCTTATGCTTAATGCTGAGCGCATAGCGGGTATCGCCGATGCTCTTAGGCAGCTCGCCCGAGAAACAGACCCCATTGGCACGGTTACCGAGGGACGCACGCTGTATAACGGGCTTAAACTCACCCGGCTTAGAGTGCCGCTTGGTGTGGTGGCAATGATTTATGAGGCACGCCCTAACGTCACTGCCGATGCCGCTGGTTTGTGCCTTAAAACGGCAAACGCTTGTGTTTTGCGTGGTGGTTCGCTGGCAAATTACTCTAATCTCTCTATGACCAAGGTGCTGTATGAGGCGGGCGTGGCGGCAGGACTGCCAAAAAACTGGCTTCAGTCAATCGAAACAACCGACCGTGCAGCAACTACCGAGCTTATGCAGCTCGTAGGGCTTATCGACGTGCTTATCCCTCGTGGCTCTGCTTCGCTCATTCGCTCAACGATTGAAAATGCTAAGGTTCCGGTCATAGAAACGGGCGAGGGCAACTGTCATCTCTATATTCATAAAGATGCCGATAAAAGCATGATTGTGCCAATTGCTATCAACGCAAAAACGCAGCGTCCGGGCGTGTGCAATGCCATAGAGTCCATTCTCATAGACGAGGAGGCAGCCGCTTTGCTTGCGCCCGACATGCTTGTTGCGCTGGCAGAACACAAGGTAGTTATCCATGCCGATGAAACTATTTTTGCGCTGGCCCAAGAGCTCGGTGGCGAGCTTGCTGCGGCAGCCGTCAAGGCAACCGAGGAGGATTGGGGTAGGGAGTATCTTGACCTCGAGATTTCAATTAAGTGTGTAAGCGGCGTGGCTGAGGCGATTGAGCATATCAACACCTACAGTACGCACCACTCAGAGACGATTTTGAGTCAGGATTATGCAACAGTTTCTCGCTTCTTGCGTGAGGTGGATTCGTCAGCCGTATATGCAAATGCCTCGACACGCTTTACCGATGGTGCAGAGTTTGGCCTCGGTGCTGAGATTGGCATTTCCACCCAAAAGCTTCACGCACGAGGTCCCATGGGCTTAGATGCTTTAACCTCAACCAAGTTTACGCTTGAGGGAGATGGTCAGATTCGTGGCTAGAGTGCTTGCGGTGACAAGAGGCTTTGTGGCTTGCGTTTGGGCGAGGGGAGTGCTGTGAGCCCCTGCTGCTGCAAAAAGGCTGCGGGTATAAGCCCTCGTTTTGACGAGCTTATCGCTGCAGCGAGCCCTGATGCACCCTTTAAGTTGGGTTTCTTTGGCGGAACCTTTGACCCGTTGCACGTGGGTCATCTTGCCTTGGCGCAAGCTGCCTATGAAGCCTTTAATCTTGATGGTGTCTTGCTTGTGCCTACGGGTTTGCCCGTGCGTAAAATGGCAAGCTTTCACGCTTCTGCAGAGCATCGTTACGCCATGCTGCAAGCCGCCCTTGCCGAGGTGCCCCATTTTGATGCTTCACGCATAGAGATTGACCGAGAAGGTGCAACATATACTATAGATACGTTGCGCGCGCTTGCCGAAACTTTCAGCAAGCGCGCCGCACTCTTTTTTATCTGTGGCAGCGATACCACTAACGATTTGCCCACATGGAAAGAGGCAGGCGAGATTGCCAAGCTCGTTACGGTCTTAAGTGCCCAGCGAGCAGGCAGCGAGCAGGCGGTTTTATCACAAGAAGCAGCAGAACAAAAAACCGCTTTGCAACAATTTACGATTCTGCCGTTTGAAATGCCTCCTGTTGCGGTATCCTCAAGCCTTGTTCGCAAACGAATACAAGAAGGTTTGGCGGTGGAGGATTTGATACCAAAGGCAGTTGAGTTTTATATTGAAAAGCATGGTCTTTATGGCTAAAGACGCAAGCGAAAAACAGGCGAAGTTCTACGCAAAAGCTCGCAAAGAGCTTGAAAAACGCCTTACCAATTACCGCTTTATACATTCGGTTTCTGTTGCCGACACCGCTGCTGCCATGGCAAAGGTTTACGGCGTTGATGTCGAGGAAGCACGTATTGCCGGCTTGCTTCATGATTGGGATAAAAATCATTCCGACAAAGAACTCACCGAGCGGGCTCGTAAGTTTGGCGTTACCATTAGTGCTTTCGAGGACGACATGGTTGCCCTGCTTCACGCACAAACGGGTGCCTGTGCGCTTGCCGAGGAGTTCTCAGAGCTTTCTCCTAAGGTTATTCAGGCGGTTGCTCGTCATACCTCGGCTGCTGCTGATATGACTGACCTTGATATGGTGGTCTACATTGCAGATATGATTGAACCTTTGCGTACCCGAGGCAATTTGGCGACGCTCCGTGAGCTGGTGGGAAAGATTTCGCTTGAGGAGCTGTTTGTAAAGTCTTACGAGATAACCATGAAACATCTGGTTACTCGCCACCGCTTTATTCACCCCGACTCCCTTGACGTTTGGAACGCCTATATTCAGCGTGAGCGCTTGAACAACGAGCAGGCTGGCAGCAAACAATCTATCAGTGAACAAGCTGGCAGCGAGCAGGAAAAAGACCAACGCAAAAACGATAACAACGACCGTGCGAGAAAAGGATAGATACCCTTATGGCAAAAACGACTACAAAAGCAACACAAAAAAACCAAGATGCTTCACGTGAATGGGCAGTATTGGCAGCGCAGGCAGCCTTTGAGAAAAAGGGACTTGATATTGTGGTACAAGAGGTGCGCAAGCAGCTTGTTATCACGGATTACTTTGTGATTGCCACCGGCGCAAATAACCGACAAGTTGACGCTATTTGCGATGCCGTCGAAGAAGCCCTGCGTGAAAAAGCAGGAATCAAACCCGTTGGACGTGAGGGCAAAGATGAGCTTACGTGGGTTTTGCTTGATTACGGCGATTTTGTTGTGCACGTATTCCAGCCTGACTTTCGTGAGTTTTACCGGCTTGAAACTATCTGGAACGATGCCCCTCGCCTCGACCTCACCGAACACGGCATAGAGCAATAACTTTCTAAACGCCGCTCCAACCGTCACTTTGTAGACAGCACCCCTGCGGCTGCGCCACCTCATGTTGTTGTATGGTATTACTCGCCGACCAATATTCGGTTGTCTCCATCTTTTCCAAGTAAGGTAACTTTTGTGAGGCTATTGCCCAAATCAAAGTTCAGCATAAATACTTCTAATTCATTGGTTTTGTCGTTTTTCATTTCATAAATCAGAATCGGAACGCCTGACCCAATGTCATCCGTGGGCTCTCCAAGCTCTTGGTATACGTCATCTATGCTTGTGCCAAGTTTCAATTTTTCAAATTTTTCCACATTACTCGCGGATCCATTTTCGTTTTCAACAGGCTTACAACAGACTCCTAGTACCAATACAATAATAAGAGATAGTAGAGCAACGTACTTGAGCTTGTTCATAGATGCTCCTTTACAATTTGCCAAGCATATAACAATTACAGAACGTAGAATAGTTTAACGTATAACAAGAAGCCAAAAGGGGACCGTCCCCCTTAAGGGGTTACGTCGTCGCTTTCTTGGGCGATGGTGTTGGTTTTGCGGTCATCAAAACGTAGCTCACGACCGTAGCGCACGGCGTTTTCTCCAAACCTGTTCTTGACCTTATCGGTTGCCTCTACCAGTGAGCGGTCGTGTTTGTGTTGCTCGATAGAATGAGAAGCTTGCTTGTTCGTTTGAGCACTCGTTTTGTTGGGCATTGCGCTCTCGCCAGCAAGCACTTCCTCCCCAAAAAGGCTCATTTGCTCCGGACGTGCGTCAAAAGAGCTCACGCCTACGCCTATCAGTCGCAGCTCGTCACCAGCACGCCACACGTGGGATACCAGCTCATACAGTACGCCTATAAAATCAGCCTCGTCGTCAACGGCCCTTTCAAGAGTACGTTGAGCCGTGTGAATGGTAAGGTCGTCATGGCGAGCCTTGAGCGTTACCGTGTAGCCTTTAAGCTCTTTGCGGCGCAGGCGGCGTGCCACCTTGGCGGCTATCATAGCTATGGCTCGCTTGATTTCTGCAAGCTCTATAACATTGGTCGAAAACGTGACCTCATAGCTCACCGACTTAACATCACGCTCATTGCTCACCTCGGTGGCATCACGCCCGCAGGCTCGCTCGCGCATCATAAAAGCGTTTTTTCCAAAAATGCCCTTGAGCAGCTCTTCGTCTGCGGCAGCAAGGTCGGCAAGCGTGGTAATTCCCAAGTCATGCAAACGCTGCTCGGCTTTTCGCCCAATGCCGCTCATGTCGCGAACGGGTAGGGGAGCAAGAAAGTCGAGCTCTCTGCCCGGATAAACTACGGTAAGCCCCTGCGGCTTGTTTTGGTCAGAGGCAATTTTGGCGATTGTTTTACTTGTGCCAACCCCAATGGAGCACGTAACGCCCAGCGTAGCAACGTGTTCCTGCATTTTTTGCGCCAAAACAACGGGGTGTTCTTTGACAAAGCGTCCCGGCGACACGTCGATAAAGGCCTCGTCAATAGAAACCTGCTGAATACGAGGGGAGTAGCTTTCAAGAATAGTCATAACCTGCCGTGACACTTCGCCATAGCGTGCCAAATTGCCCGAAACCCAAATGGCGGTAGGGCAAAGCCGCTGTGCTGTGCTGCTTGCCATTGCTGAGCGCACGCCAAAGGTGCGGGCCTCATACGAGCAGGTAGACACCACACCTCGTCTGTTGGCATCTCCTCCCACAATAAGCGGCTTACCACGCCACTCGGGGTGGTCGAGCTGCTCAACTGAGGCAAAAAAGGCATCAAGGTCAACGAGCAGGATTGCGGGGCCTTCCCACGGGGGCAGAGAGCTTGGTAGGGAGCCTTCTTGAGCTGGCAATGCCGCTGTCTGCTCTTTTGGTGGCAGAGGAGAGCCCGTCAAAGAGCCCTCTCGCGCATTTTTTGAATGATATGTTTCGTTACGCTGTGCCATACAAGCAGTATAGCACAGGATTTCACCTATGCGAACAGACATTCGCTTGCAAGTATTTTTTTGCGTCGCCACGTTAAGCCGCAGCAGCCAAAAGAACTCGCAATGCAGTACAATACTACGTTAAGCATAAACTCATTTAACAGACACAAAGGAGAAACATGCCACAGGCAGTTGCAATTATATTTTGGGGAATTATCCTCATTAGCATCATTGTTTTTATTCACGAAGGCGGACATTTTCTTACCGCCCGCCTTATGGGTGTACGTGTTCGGGAGTTCATGCTCGGGCTGCCGGGGCCGTCGCTGGGCATTAAGGGCAAGCAAACGCGCTATGGCGTTACGGCTATTCCGCTGGGTGGATATTGTCTTGTTGCAGGCGAGACAGGTGCGGAAAACCCCAATCTCTCCAAAGCGTATGCTTACCTTGCGTATTGGGGCTCACTTACCACTATTCAGGCTGACAAATCGAGTGAGGCACTGGGCTTTGACCTTGTGGAAGCCTTGGACTCGCTTGTTAGTTGGATGACCATTGAAGCTACCAAGCTCGAAGCGGGCAACAAGCGCTACGATATGCCTGCTGCTACGGTTAAGGGTGTAGCGTATGCACAGGGGCAGCCGCGTCCTGTTGCAAGCCACGAGGCGGCTTCGGCTCACATAGATGAGGAGCGCAAGCACACTTATGCTGGCATGCCGTGGTATCGACGCATGATATTTTTGCTCGGTGGTTCGGCGTTTAATCTCATATTTGGCATTTTGATTACTTCGATAATACTTATGGCGCTCGGCACGGTTGCCGCTACCACTACCATTGACTCGGTGAGCGAAGGCCTACCGGCGCAAAAGGCGGGAATTATTGCTGGCGACACCATTACGAGCGTTGATGGAACATCGTTTACTGAGTGGGCTGCTTTTGCAGAGCTTGTTTCCACACATAAAGCGGGCGACACCATTGAGCTTGGTTACACCACCAGAAGCGGCGTTAAAAAGACAGCTTCGATTACGCTGGTGGAACAAGACGGACGTGCGCTGGTGGGCATCAGCCCCAAGCTTGAGCCTGCGCCGGTGAGCTTTATAGACGCACTCGGCACCACTTTTATGGTAATAGGCATGACGGCGGAGCTTATCGCCAATTTACTCAATCCCTTTACGGCGGGTGAAACTATTAGCCAGTCCTCATCGGTGGTGGGAATTGCGGTTGAGGCTGAGCGTGCCGCTTCGAGCGGATTTTTGCCCTTTATCTTTTTGGCGGGCTTGCTGTCTATTTCAATCGGGCTTATGAACCTGCTGCCCGTGCCTCCCTTAGACGGCGGAAAAATTGTTATCGAAACCATTCAACGTGTTACGGGGCGCACCATTCCGGTGGCGATTGTGAACAGCATCAGCATTATTGCGCTGTTGCTGCTCTTGCTTTTATTTATTGTGCTGACCAATCAGGACATTCATCGCTATTTTCTTGGGGGCTAAAACATGACTGCGCAAAACTCTCGCCTGCAAGCCGCAGCTTCAGCCAGTGTGTCCACGCCTCGCCTCTCCACGCGCCAAGTCCACATAGGCTCTGCAAAGGCTGGCGGGAGAGAACCCGTTGTCATTGGCGGAGGCGCACCCGTTGCCGTGCAGTCCATGCTCAATACGCCTACCACTGAGGTAGCGTTGTGTTGTAAAACCATAGAAGAACTTGCCGAGTTAGGTTGCGAGCTCATCAGGGTTGCCGTGCCCAACGAGGAAGCGCTTGATGCTTTTGAGTCTATTTGCGCCCAGTCGGTACTGCCGGTTATTGCTGACATTCATTTCAATCACAAACTGGCTCTTGAGGCAGCCAAGCGTGGAGCGGCAAAGCTGCGGATAAACCCCGGCAATATTGGGTCTATGGAGCGTGTTGACGCCATTATTGACGAGTGCGGTGCGCGCGGCATACCAATACGAATTGGCGTAAACGCTGGCTCGCTTGATGCTGAGTATGCCGCGCGCACCGACCTTACTCAACCACAGAAACTCGCGGGCTCTGCCTCAGCCTTTGTTGAGCATTTTCAAGCCCGTGGTTTTAAGGACATTGTGCTTTCTGCCAAAGCGCATGACGTAAGCACTACCATTGAAACCTATCGCTTGCTTGCACATGAATTGCCAGAAATCCCGCTGCACCTTGGTGTTACCGAGGCGGGAACGCTGCGGCAAGGCACCGTTAAATCTGCCCTTGCTATTGGCGCACTTTTGTATGAGGGCATTGGCGACACCTTGCGTGTTTCGCTTACCGCTCCGCTTGCTGAGGAAGTACGTGTTGCCTGGGATATTTTGGCAGCGGTGGGCTTGCGCCGCCGCACGCCCGAGCTTATCAGTTGTCCCACCTGCGGCAGGTGTCAGGTTGACCTTCAGTCGCTTGCGCTTGCCGTTGACGAGCGTTTGCAGACCATCAAAAAACCGCTTGCGGTTGCCGTTATGGGCTGTGTAGTTAACGGGCCCGGCGAGGCGCGTGAGGCAGACGTTGGCGTTGCCTGCGGTTTAGGCAAAGGTGCAATATTTTCTAAAGGAGAAGTGCTTTATACTGTTTCAGAAAGCGAGATTGTTGATGCCTTGTTTGACGAGATAGCAAAACTTGACTAACGCTTGACCGTTTGACCATTAACCGTCTGACCATTAACCGCTTGACCATTAACCGTTTGACCCACCAACCGACCCAAGGAGAACCACCGTGCCCCTCATAAACCCAAAAATTACCCACTTGAGCACTCTGTATAGTCCAACTCTCAAAGAGGATCCTGTTGATGCCGAGATAGCCTCGCACCGTCTTTTGTTGCGTGCTGCCATGATGCGTCGCATTAGCTCCGGCATTTATGCCTTTTTGCCCCTGGGGTATCGTGTGCTCCGTAAAATTGAACAGATTATTAGGGAGGAAATGGACGCTATTGGCTGCCAAGAGCTGCTCATGCCCATTTTGCAACCTGCCGAGCTGTGGCATGAGAGCGGGCGTTGGGACGTCTATGGTCCTGAGCTCATGCGCCTTACCGACCGTCACGAGAATTGCTATGCGCTCGGGCCCACACACGAGGAGCTTATCACGGCGCTTACCCGTAACGAGTTGAGAAGTTATAAAGAGCTGCCGCTTTCGCTCTATCACATGCACTGGAAGTATCGCGACGAGGTGCGCCCTCGTTTTGGCTTGCTGCGTGGGCGTGAGTTCTTGATGAAAGATGCCTACAGTTTTCATGCCTCTCAGGAGTGCTTGCAAGAACACTATGATGCGCAAGCACAGGCGTATGGGCGTATTTGCCACCGTCTGGGGCTTGTTTGGCGTGGTGTAGAGGCTGATTCTGGACAGATTGGCGGACAAACCTCCGTTGAGTTCATGGCACTGGCGCAAACGGGCGAAGCAGGCATTTTGTATTGCGACTGCGGTTTTGCTGCCAATGTTGAGGTGGCAAATGCTCAGGTGGCGCTTAAATCCCACGCCGTAGCTTTTGAAAAGGTTGCCACTCCCAATACCGAGGCAATAGCTGATGTAGCTGCCTATCTCAAGGTAAACGAGGCTTCTTGCGTCAAAGCCTTGTGCGGACGCGATGGACAAGACCGTACCACCATACTTTTTGTTCCGGGAAATCACGAGCTGAGCGAAACTAAAGCAGCAAATCTTCTCGGCAGCTTTACCTTGCTTGATGATGAGGAAATCAAAAAAGCTGGACTTGTTAAGGGCTATCTGGGGCCTGTTGGTTTATCCAAAGACGTGCAGGTCTACGCCGATGCTTCTCTTAAAGAGTTGCCGCAGTGGATATGCGGTGCCAATGAGGAGGGCTATCACTATGTGGGTGCTACGCTCGGCACCGATTTTGAGATAACGCAGTGGGCAGAGCTTATTGAGGCTCGCGAGGGTGACGGTTGCCCCGCTTGTGGCAAGGCACTTACCGCAGCACGTGGCATTGAGGTAGGGCAGGTCTTTCAGTTGGGAACCAAGTATTCTGAGGCCATGCAAGCCCGCTACATGGACGAGGATAACGCCGAGAAGCCCTTTGTTATGGGTTGCTACGGCTGGGGCGTAACACGCAGTCTTGCCGCTGTGGTTGAGCAGCATTATGACGAGCAGGGGATTATCTGGCCTGTGAGCGTGTGCCCTGCCGAGGTAGTGGTTATTCCTTTGGCAGCGGGCGATGAACTGGTTGAGCCAGCGGCGCTTTCGCTTGCCGAGGATCTGTGTGCGGCGGGCATTGAAGTAGCCTTTGACGACCGAGCAGAGCGTGCGGGCGTTAAGTTTAATGATGCCGATCTCATTGGCTGGCCGTATCAGCTTATTGTAGGCAAACGAGGGCTTGAGTCTGGGGTGGTTGAGTTTAAGGAGCGTGCCACGGGCGAGCGCCAAGAAATCCCGCTTGATACTGTGGCTGCAACCGTTGCCAAGATGGTTCAAGATGCCCGGGTAGGAAAGGAATAGCTGCTTTCTTTTTGTCAAAAATCGGCAGAGAAAATAGGAATGATTGGTGTTATACTAATACGTGCGGTGCCCGCCAGCTAGGCTTAGGGAGCCTGACGGGTTCGCCGAAATGTTTGGAAGCGTCTACTTACGTGGACGCTTCTTGTTATTCCGGCTCTCACGCCAGAACTTAAACACAACATCACCGACCGCCGCTAGCGCCACGAGCAAGCCCGCAACTGCCACCAGTATCGATTGTGTGTCCATGTTTCACCTCCCTTCTGTATGCAGATAGAGGCGAACCCGTTCTGACAAGCACCACAACTATAACACTATACTAGTATAGCTATAAAAAGGCAATAGCAACGCTTATTCATTTGTTGACAATCTAACGCAAAAACACATTTAATACGCATCTTTATAGTAAAACATCATAAATACAGATTTATTTCCTCTATTTGTGTTATTATAGAGTTGTAAATAATTCTTTCTTATCAAAAATGCAAAGGTGAGGGAAGTCAATATTTATTCTGAAATAGATTTATGAAACTAAGCTACTTAGCTGCAGCCCTCTGTGGTGGGAGAGCTTTTTTTTTTGGAGAGAGGCACGTATGGAAGTCTATCAAAGCAGTTTGTTTGTCAAAATCAAAGAAATAGTATATGGAGTGGCAGGTGGTGCAGTTTTGGCACTCATATTGAGTTGGTTTTTGAGATGGGAAATTGCACTTGCTGCAGGAATCGCAGTACTTTTATTGAGCATCTTGTTTGCCCTCTTTTTCAATAACATTAAGATTGTTGTTGATGGCGATTCTTTTTCTGTGCATAGGGGTTCTAAAGAAAAGCATCGCTTTAATTTGAGCGAGGTAGGCATTTCTGCGCTCATCAAAACAACGGATGGAGATAGTGACTGCGCACTTAGTGTTACACAAGCAAATGGAGAAATGACCAACATAGACTGTTCCATGTTGGGAGCACGTAGGTTTAACAGGCTCTTGGATACGCTCGGCGTAACTGACCCAGAGCCTGAAAAAATAAAAACAATTATGAAAGGAAGTAAGTAAATGCCTGATTTTTTTGAAACTATTTTAAGTGGTCCTGGTAAGTATTCCATAATCTTTATTGCTGTTGCTATTGTTGCTTGGGCAATATACATGGTCTTTCGTTCCAAAAAGATTAAAGGAGATGTTCAGACCTTTTTAAGCGAACATCCGGATGCCGCAAAAGCAATCATAAAAGGTGCAACCACAGGTACCTTTACTCCGCTGAGTATCAATGGTGCCGCTCCTGTTTTATTTAGTGAAGGCATGAAGCCAGCCTTCTATTTGGTTCCAGGCGAGAACATCGTTGAATACGAGTATGCGTGGGCACGTCCTGGCGTTATGTACAAGACAGTCACAACTACCGTTGGGCCAAACAAGGTATCAGTAGAAGCAGAGGCTGGAAAAAGCTACAACATTAGTTACGACAAAAAAGCGGAAACTTGCATTTTTGAAGAGTGTTAGCTTGCAAAGAGCTAACTACCAGCCCGATACTGCTTGTAGGGGTTTTGTTGGTTTTTCGGGACGACTGAGGGCAAGATCTCTGTTCATCTGTAGATTAAGCCAAAACTCCGGCGTGGTTTCAAGAGCTTCAGAAAAGAGCCATGCCGTAGCAGAGGTAACGCCACGTTTGCCCCGCACAATCTCGTTTATGCGCTGCACTGGTATGCCAAGGTGCTGAGCAAACTCCACCTGCGTGAGCCCCAGCGGCACCAGAAACTCTTCAAGGAGAATGTTGCCTGGGTGAGTTGGTATTCTGTTTTCAGGAATCATGCTCATCATCTCCTAGTGGTAGTCCAGTATTTGTACATCGTAAGCATTCGAGTTTGTAAACCTAAAAACGAGGCGCCACTGGTCGTTAATTCGTATGGAATACTTGCCTTTCAAATCTCCTTTTAATGACTCAAGACGATTGCCTGGTGGCGACCTCAAGTCCAAAAGGGTAGGGGCAGCATTAAGAATATCCAGTTTTCTTAGGGCTGCTTTTTGAGTATCAGCAGAAAATCTTTGCGTTTTGCTCGAGGTTCTACCGTGAAATAAGTTTTCAGTTGACTTATCTGCAAAGGAAATAATCATACTGCCTCTTTTCAATAATACATGATATCACGGTTTCCATGTATTAGCAAGATAAAGACAGAACCTCTAAATAGAAGTAAGGGTGGGCAAAACGCCTCGCCCTTATTGCTCAAACACTAAGCAGAGTGGGGTTTGTTCGTGGGCTTGACCGAGGGGATTGTCGGCAAAAATCTCCTCGTAGAGCTCAGGGGCATCGGAGGCATTGGTTCCTAAAACGTTGCGCCCAATGTCGTTAGCGTCAATAACTACTACGCCAGCAAAACTATCACGGTACTCAGCGGGCAGCGCCTCACGCACTGCGCCAGAAAGCCGCTCGGCAACCTTATCAGGATCTTTGGGAGCAAGCTTAGCCGAAACATTGGCAGGGTAAACGGAGTATTCGGTAGGGCCGTCAATAGCACGCACGTCGTTGCCTGCCAACGTGTAAAAGAGCCCTCGCTTGCCAACCAGCTTACCCAGCACGCCACCTATTGAGGCATACAGAATACGGGGCAACCCAATTTCTTGAATGGCAAGCTGCATGGTAAAGGGACTTCCCAGTCCAATGCCCGCAGGTGTGCGTGTTACAAACTTGCTGAGCGTTCGTGCCCAAAAACCTGGCTTAATATCCCAGATAAAATACGAGCGCCCTTGTGTAATAGCTACAATTTTCTCACTAATGAATAAAAAGAAGCGACCTTTGGTGGCAGCGAGATGGCTCTTGTCCTGCCCAGCAAGCTCACCAAAAAAGCGCTTAACGTAGCCAACAACAAACTCATCAAGAGTGGTATCAGCAGTAACCTTATCGGTACAAAGCGGGTAGCGACGATAGGTCTTATCACCTGCCGCTATGTCAAGTTCTTTATTGCGGTTGGACTCAAAATCACTCGCCTTGACCTCGGGCTTAAGCTCAGCCTCAGGCTCGTCAAAAAAGGTGCGCAGCCACAGCTCAACATTGAGCAGACGCCAGAAACTCATGCTGTCAGCAGAGCTTCTACCTTTAATAAAACTCTCAAATGAGGCAATTACCTCGTCTTGATTAAAGTAGGGGCGGTTGGCAAAGGAGCTGGACAGAAAAATATCATAGAAGTAGTTTTTAAGCCGCATAAACCATTCGTACTCAGGTGTGGTAAAGCCAATTTTGTTGCGGCGCTTAGAAATCATAGAAGGCAAGATGTGTTTTAGGCTCTCACGCAGTATGCGCTTGTTCCATCCACGTTGAATAATTGCCTCGTCCTCAAGTGAGAACACGTAGCGAATGAGGTCTTTGTCCAAAAACGGCACACGCCCCTCAAGGCTAAAGTGCATGGTGTTTTTGTCCTCATAGCGCAGCAGCGAGGGAATGCTGTTTTCATACACGTCCTCAAGTAGGCGTTCTTTGAGGTTGTCACGTACCACGCTAAATTGCTCACCCTGATACTCAGAGCAAAACTCCTTATTCAAAAAGTTGCTTGCCACAATAGGCTTGCGGAACAAGAGCTTATCGCGCAGTCTAAAGCGCATGAGGCGCAGCAAAACGTCTAGTGAACTTACAAGTTCAACTGCCCATTTGAGATAGCGTTTTTGTTTTTTGAGCGAGCGCAAATACACAAAGTAATAGGGTACATAGCCCGCCATGGTTTCGTCCGCACCTTGTCCGTCCAGCAAAACTTTGACGTGCTTAGATGCCTCTTGCATAACTTTGTACTGCGCGTACGGCCCCGTGCTAATCAGCGGCTCCTCTTGCGCCCGCACAAACTCAAGCACATCTTGCTTGAACTCATCGGCAGTGGGCAGGATTTTGTGAACAATAAGCTTGTCACCGCAGGCATTGGTAGCTGCGTCAACATAGCGCTCCTCGTCATTAAGAGAACCAGGGAATATTGCCGAGAAAACATTTTGCCGCGCGCCTACCGCTTGCGTGGAGTCCTCGTCAGAGCCCATAAGCTTACTGATGAGAATAGCTACCGAGGAGGAATCAAGACCACCGCTCAAAGATGTTCCTACGGGCACATCGCTGTGCAAACGCAGGCGCACCGAGTTTTCAAGTTCTTGGTAATAGCGCTGCTTTGCCGCCTCATCAAAGGGGTTATTTTTGAGCGCAAGCTCGCTGAGTTCCTCACGAAGCTTGGTATAAGGTTCAATTTTCAAACCAGAAGCGTCGATGGTGAGCTTCTCGCCGGGCAAAAGTTTTTCAACGCCTTCAAAAAAGGTTTCTCTGGTGTTTTCGTGTACGCGATAGCGCAGGTAGCGATAAAGGATTTTGTCGTTAGGCTTCTTTTCAACCAAGCCGCTGTTAAGCAGGGGAGTAATCTCGGAGGCAAAAAGGAGAGCAGTATTTTCAGCGGCGCTTGCGCCACCACCGTTATTTGCGGCGCCAGCAGCATCCTTGCCACTAGTCGTATCACCAGCCACCCGGGTAAAATACACAGGCTTGATACCAAAGTGGTCACGCCACAAAGTCAAACGCTGCTCTTGTTTGTCAAAAATTGCCGATCCCCACATACCGTTGAATCTATCAAAACAATCGGCGCCCCACTCGGCATAGGCTTCAACCACTACCTCGGTATCGGTGTTGGTAGTAAAGCTATGACCCAGCGCCGCAAGCTCACTGCGCAGGTCAAGGTAATTGTAGACTTCTCCATTGTGGATTATGACGTAACGACCATCGGCACTTTCCATGGGCTGTGCGCCGTGCTCAAGGTCAATAATGGAAAGGCGGCTGTGCGCTAAACCAGCCATGCCAAAAGAGAACACACCAGAGCCGTCAGGTCCCCGATGCGTTTGGCACTCGTTCATATCGTGTAAGAGCTTTTCATTGGCAGCGATGCCAAAATAGCCAGCAATTCCGCACATAGGAAGATTGTACCACAGGTAACCTATGGTAGATGCCATTGGGGATCATTATTGCGCAACATTTGTCGCAGCAGGATTATCAGCGCGACAAGTACTTCTCAAGTTTTGCGATAAGGTCTTCAAAGATTAAGGGCTTGCCCAAGTGATCATTCATGCCAGCGGCAAGGCTTTTTTCGATATCTTCCTTGAACACGTTGGCGGTCATGGCAATAATAGGCACGCTTTGAGCGTGAGGAGTATCAAGCGCGCGAATGCGCTTAGTGGCCTCAAGTCCGTCCATTTCGGGCATTTGCATGTCCATGAAAATGAGGTCATAGTCCTCAGGTTTTTCTGTGAATAGGTCGAGTGCTTCTTTACCATTTTTTGCACATACTACTTCAAGTAAGGTGGGTTCAAGCAAGGCGACCACAATTTCTTGATTGACCTCAATATCCTCGGCAAGCAAAATACGTCGACCCTCAAAGCGTGCCGAGGCCTGTCCTAAATCACCTGAACCAAGCCAGTCTGCGCCAATGAGCTTGTTCACTACATCAACAACATCAGAGGGGAACAAAGGCTTGGGCATATAAGCATCAACGTGTATGTCGGTGGCGTCATCGGCAACCCTGCTCCACTCAGCTGCCGACATCATAATCACGTAAGGAGCAGTTTTTTGTTCAGCGTTTTGTTCAGCGTTTTGTCCAGTGTTTTGCCTACCATTTTGTGTCGAACTTGCCGCACTTGCAGCACCGGTAACGCCCTCACTTGCAGCACCGGTAACGTCCTCACCTGCAGCCCCCCGCGTTTTAAGTGCCTGAGCAAGTTCAGTGCCCGTAAAGCCGGGCATTTTCCACTCGATAAAATTGAAGTCATAGTTTCCGTGTTGCTCTACAAGCCGCAGCGCTTCTTCGCCACTTTTTGCTGTATCGCAAGCAGCATGGTAACGACCAAACAAATCTCTCAAATAGGTTAATGAGGTTGGATCATTGTCCACCACGAGCACGCGAAGTTTATCCCACTCAGGTGCCACCTTCTTTTTCTCTGCCCCGAGCTCAAGGGTAACTTCAAAGCTAAAGGTCGAGCCCTTTCCCAGCTCAGACTCAGCCCAAATACGGCCGCCCATCATTTCAATAATGCTCTTAGAAATGGAAAGACCGAGCCCGGTGCCTCCAAACTTACGTGCCATGCTGCTTTCGGCTTGTTGGAAAGAGGTAAACAAAAGCTCTTGTTGCTCAGGACTCATGCCAATGCCTGAGTCGGTAACTGAGAGGTGCAAGGTGCAACTGCCAGTATTTTTTTCACCACCACTACTCTCGTCTGCAATACAGTGCGCATCAAGATGAATAGTGCCTTCGTTTGGCGTAAACTTTATGGCGTTGCTCAAAAGATTGGTAATTACCTGTGCAAGCCGCTGGTCATCGCCAATAAGGGCAGGGGGTATCATCTGGTCAACGGCTACGGTAAAGTTTTGATGTTTCTCCTCAATGAGAAAACGACTGACGTTTACCACACGGCGCAGCATTTTTTCGAACGAGAACTCGACGAGCGAAAGCTCAAACTTGCCCGCTTCGATTTTTGACATATCTAAGATGTCGTTGATGATGCCGAGCAGATGCTTTGAGGCCTCCTCAATTCTTGAAAAACTATAGCTCATGCGATTAACATCATTAGTGGCCATGCCAACAGAGGTCATGCCAATGATGGCGTTCATGGGCGTGCGAATCTCGTGGCTCATGTTTGCCAAGAACTCCGACTTGGCAATGGACGCTGCTTCTGCCTCCGCCTGCTTGACCGCCATTTCCTCAATTTCTGTGATGTCTTGTATGATTTCAATATAGCCGGCTGTGCTGCCGTCAAGTCCTTTGAGTATTTCGGTGTCAACCATGTGAGAGCGCCCTTTTTGAGAAAAGAAGGTCTGCTTTTTTCCTCGGCGCACGCACGCTATGCCGCAGTCATCGGTGTTGCAGATATGAGCGTTCCAATTGCTGCACGGTTTGCCAATCATATCCTCGCGCTTTGTTCCTAAAAAGTTCTCAACCGCGGCATTAACAAAAGTCCAATTCATGTTCTCGTCTGTTACGCTCAAGGGTAGAGGCGTGGCATCAAGAATGGTTTTGTACCAGTGCGCCAACTCCTCGCTTTTCTCGTGTTCAATTTTTATGAGGTCGTGTTGTTTTCGCAGCTCGGCGGTGCGCTCCTCAACGGTTGCCTTGAGCTCTCTTTTTTGCAGACGGCTGCGGAACAGCAGAATAAACAACGCCAAAAACGCAAGCGCTGCAATAACAAGGCCTTGAACAATGGAAAGGGTTACGCCGGTGCTCAGCGAACTTAAGGGTATTCCCAAGAAAAAGATGGCAAAAACCTCATCTTGGGCATTTCTCAAAGGGGTATAGAGCGTCTTGTACTTCTCGCCTAAAATCTCTGCGTCGCCGTAATACTGTTCGCCCTCTCCAATTACCGTTTGTGCGATGCCGGTGTCAAGAGCGGTGCCAACGATACTTTCCTCCCCACGGGTAATGGTGGTGGCAACTCGTATGTCGTTGAGATAGACGGTAACCTCAGTACCAAAAAAATCTTTGAGCTTTATGACGGCTTCATTTATATCAAACCGTACGCCTGCAGAAACCGCTCCAATTATTTCATCATTCGAATCATAGATGGGCACGCCCGTACAAAGGGAAACCTTAACCTCATTGCCTGACTCAAAATACGAGGAGATAGTTCCCTGCAAAGCTTCCTTCATGTGTTGTTGGTCTTTGATGAGGTCGCTGTCATTTTGGTGGTCGTGCGACTGCACCAACACCGTGCCCTCTTTGTCGCAGATGGCGTAAAAATTTACCCGGTAGGTTGATTCTTGGATTTCTGACAAAACGGTGAGCAACCTGGTGCTGTTGCCCTCTTTGACCGCATCGATAATCTCAGGGTCATGTGAAAGCGCAATTGCCGTTGCCTCGTTGCTCGCTTTGCTGTCGTCTAAGAAAAGTTGCAGGCTGTTAGCGCTTGTGGCAAGCTGCTCGTCCATGAGCGAAGCATTAAACTGTGTAAGCCGAAAAGACAAGAAAAGGTTGAATCCAACAAAGAGGACAACCAGCAGGGCGATTGCAAGGGGGAGTGCTCTTTCTTTGAGGCTTGCGTTTAACACGGTTGTTCCACCTTACATTTCACGCTTTGACGACATGGCTCAAAACGCACCGCCTGAAAGACAGCTCAAGTTACTCAAGCACAGCCTAGAGGGGCGCACGAGCTTATAGAGTAAGTATAACGCTTTGGGTCGCTGTGCTGCGCTTGAGGAGCTTGCGCGAGCCACCTCTTGGGCCACACGGGGTTGTGTTTGGGATGCTGCTCGGCGAGTTTCACCTTTATTGGTACTTATGGTATGCTTTTAGTGCTGAATCTGGCATAGGAAACCTCCATAGGAGGTTTTTTTATGTCCGACTATCTTTATGTCCGTTGAAACGAAAGGTGGGGTAAATGAGTGAGGTGGAAGTAGCAAAAAGCAAGAAGTCGTCACTAAGCCAGCTGGAAAGGAATCAGCTTGTTGGTGGCATCTGCGCTGGACTCGTGGTGCTCCTTGCGTGCATACGCATTTTTGTTCTGGGAGCCAGCCCTGATGGAATCCTTGGCAACTTGATGTCAATCGCGGGAGCTGTGCTTTCATTGGTTGTTCTCACAAGTGCCGTACACGTTATGCTTGCATCAAAGATTTCACACACCTTCAATAATGTTCTTACGAAGGAATGTAGAGAAATTGACCGACTGTATGGCGATCTCATAGAAGCCTCGGGCGAAAACAAAGACGGCGTCATAGAGGGCATGGCCTATCTGATTGCCGACAATGTCGATTCAATTTTTACCTCAAACCCGGAGGATTGGGATTCGCTGCACTATGTTAAGAAGTTTGAGTTCGATGATAATTTCTTTGAATCTCGGAAGCTTTATTACTATATAAATCACGTGAACATGAAGGAACGAGCAGCTCGTTTGGGAGATGACCTTGCGACTACGGCACGGTTGCTTGCCCGCGACACGGCTGTTGCTATTCAGCGGAGCTTCTCTGACATTTTGGTAGTTCACGCTCTTGAGTTTTCGCAGGAGAGTGACCGCTCGGTAGTGACCATTCACATTACTTCTGTGTCGACCTCTCAAGATGCCCAACGCATTGCTGATCTTATCAACTATCTTTTGTTTTTACACTTTGTGGCGACATAGGGAGGGAGGGTTCGCTCCCCCTTACAATACACAGGAACAAAAAAGCAGGTACATTTCTGTACCTGCCAGTTTACTGTTGGCAAAGTAACCATCTATTGATACAATGCACACCCTGTTGCTTGATGGGGGGGTGCATCTTTTAACGATTTGAAATATTTTGCACACCCCTATTTGCCGATCAAGGATTTTATGTCTTTAGGCAGATAGGGTTCTTGGCATCTGCGTATATTTTGTCAAATGTCTCATTTCAACTCAACTTTTCAATCATGTGCGACAAGTATGCAGTCAATTTTTCTATGTCTTCCCTGTATAATGGAATCATATAGTGCTGCTCGGTCATCACCCCATCAAGAAATGGGTAAAGCAGAAACTCTGCCTTAATATCCTCGATTTCGTATCCCTCTTTAATATATTCGTATTTACCGCTTTCTCTGAGGTCGTGTTTTGGCTTTAGGATTATTTGAATATCTGGCTCGATATGAGAACGCCCGCACCACCGTCGACCAGGCGAGTGGAACGAGCGCAACAATGGCTATCTTGAACGTCACCGCCACGCCACGGAGCGGGTTGACGAATTGGAAATGCAGAAAAAAGAACGGATCGGCAAGTCTAAAATCCTCGACGGTTTTATCCGAGACATCGAGAGCCGACCGCTTGCCATAACAGAGTTTGACGAAAAACTGTGGTTGTCGGTTATCGACAAGGTCACGGTCGGCAGGGACGGCATTATGGTATTCCGTTTCCGAAACGGTGCAGAAATAGCAGCATAAAATGGGATTGTTCAACGGCTCGCTTCGGCGGGCTGTTTTTATCGCTTTGATTTTCCTC